>ERZ1048068.2220-NODE-2220-length-13943-cov-4.045795_pt1 | contig 13943 bp, 14 predicted proteins | sample MGYA00383098_ERZ1048068 | MGnify/ENA primary metagenome ERZ1048068 (study PRJEB29581, sample SAMEA5548368) | metagenome | biome: marine; feature: coastal; material: water | depth 1 m | study: Short-term variability in the microbial, nano- and picoplankton... | reverse complement strand
TTCACATAGCGGAACATACCGATAGTGGCGCGAATGAGGTTAAAGTCGTTTAATACATTGGTGCCGACTGCCGCGTGCTCGGGTGTGCCTTGTGCTGAGAGTGTGCCCGTTTCAGCAGATGCAGTCACCCTTCCGATAGTACGGCCACGAATGCCACCAGTTCCAAATGCCATAGTCTGGTAAAAACGGTCGTTGAGCTCTTCCCACTCCTCTTTTTCTACTAATTCGGCAATACTCGCCCCCACCCACTCAGGCAGGAAGTCGGCACTCGTCCAATTCTTAAGATTAGTAACTGTGCTTTCAAGAAGTGAGCCAGCAGCTTCGGCGGATTCAATTTTTTCGATAAGACTCATGATTCTCAATACTTATAGGACTGCGAAGAATGAGCAGTAAACGCTAGGCACAAAATTCGCAGTCCGTTAATAAACTTTCAGTGACGGTAAACTACATTTCCTACAAGGTAAATTAAAGACGTTCGATCGTATAGAGACAATCAAGCCTAGTCAGTATCAAAAAAGAAGGAAAGCTATGATGAGTCATATTAAGCCTCATGCGCGAACAGAGGGCGCGGGCGCAGTCTAGTCCAAAAGATTAATCGACTCACTCCATTGCCGGTTGGCGCCAATATAATCGAGCAGAAAGCGGTGGCTTCGCTTGACCACGCCCGGGCCACGGCGCTTGTCGTTAAACAGCGTAATTAACTCTTGGTTCATCAGCTCGCGTTTGGCATCTGGATTCAAGTCCTGCGGGAAGGTTGAGGCAGTAATACGGGTAAAGGTCGTCCAACTTTCAGCTGGTAGCGCCTGGGGATTATCGCGCGAGGCACTAGCCTCAGCATAATACAAGTTAAACACCGATACCCTATGGTCATTAGTAGCCGCCGTCAGCTCACCGAAGGTGATCAACTTAAAACCGAGTTGATTCAATTTCTGCTCGACCACCGCCTTGAGTTCGGCGCCCAACGGGGCAGCCGAATGCCAGCTAAGCGAACCACCAGCTAATTGCCGATAAGACAATTGATCGACCGCCTGCCCTTGCGCATCTAGGCGTAGCGTAGTCACTCAATAGTTAAACCGATGCAAATCGCAGGCTTAACAGCCAGTTTAGCCCACTGAGCGACAAAGTCGGACTCATCTACAGCAAAGCGTGGGCTAATTTCAAACTTGATCATTGGAAGGCCAGAATCATCTGTCTGGATATCCTCACCTGTAGCCCTGAGCCAACGGGCAAACATCCGCAGTTGGTCTTCTTTGGAACTCTGGGGTGAATCGACGCCCTCAGCATTTTTCACGGGGCTGAAATCGTCCGCACGTGCGGCTTCGATGATGACTGGGTTCTTGGCCAGAGGCAGCGCGTCGAAAACAAACATCTCAAACTTCACTCCATTAGGCGCGTCTGGTAGGATCGTCGCACCAGCTGCGTTTACGTGCGGGATCTTCTTGTCAGCACGGTGAAAGGGAAGTTTCGAACCCTGACCAGACCCGCCTGCACGGGCGATGAAGTCGCGGTCGAAAATGTGGATTGCGACGCTGCCACCGTGAAAACGAATGCCTCCGTCGGGGTTGGTTTCTTCCTGCATCTCGTTTGGCATATCGCTGTATTCAACAACGAGCGCGCTACCATTTTGTACGCAAAAGTGGCCGACCTTTTCTAGGCAGTAGGCCTTGGGCACCATTTTACTAGAAAGTTCTGACTGACCGAGCACGTGGAAACCGATAAAGGCGGGGTCGATGCATTGCACGATTGGGTTATCAACTTGGAAGTAGCTAACGATGTCGATCCCTTGAGCTTTCATTGTATCGACAGCACCACTGCGCACTAATGCACGAAGTGAGCCGCCGTGCCCATCGGGCGTCATGGCAATTTTACCTTTCTCAGCGAGAAGAATCTTACCCCCGTAATCGACAGCAGGGACAAGACCTTGAACAATGAAATGGACGGATTCGGGCGAAAGTCCAAAAAAGTCAGCCGCTTCGAACGCAGCCACCGTTGCGTCATTGTTGATCTCGCTGGTCAGTATGAACCATGGAATCGTCACACCATAACGTTCGCCAGAGCGGGCGATCTTTTCAGCGAAGACTTGAAAGAGTGTCTTTCCGGTGACGGGAGTCACAGGGTATGTACCCTTTGGGCCATCATAGCCGAGGCGCGTGCCTTGACCACCTGCCACAGTAAAGGCTGCCACCCGACCAGCCTGCAAGGCAACTGATCCGGCATCCCTGGCAGCACTCCATTGGGCGAAGTCACCGCCGTTGGCAGCGAGTGCTTCGTAAGGTGCGGGTTCTAATCCATCCAGATTCAGCGCGTGATGCTGCGAGCCTTTGACGTGCTCCTCGACCAATTCTTTAACCTCTGCAAGATCAATGGTCTCAGCTTGAGCGACAAGCTTCGCTTGCGTCGCCGCATCCAGCTCGTCGAAAAATTGAAAGACTTGACCTTGGCCTGCCTGATTGAAGGACTCGATAAGTAAATCTGAGGAAATTGACATCACAAATGTGGATAAAAGACTCCATGATAAAATGCAAACACGGAACGTAGAAGAAGAGTAAATCCAGCGCAATTAATGGCGCAGTAGCTACTTTAGTAGCCCTTAAGGTCACTCAAGAAATAAGCCATGCCATTGCATTAAATAGAAGTTAAATTTCGCGAGTTTCCCCGGACTGATTAAACTAAACCTAGTCGGAAAAACGGAACAATAATTCGTCGGGGCGCGCGTAGCCAAGGCGCTCACGGACAACTCGCTCTAGAAACTCTGGATCGTCGATCAGTCGCGTCATGTAAGCCTCCTTTTGAGCAAACTCTTTTCTAGCTTGTATGAACTTCGCCTCGATTCTATTTTCGCGTGCTTTGAAGTTCTGAAACTCTCGATGCGTCTTTAACACGAGACCGCCAAAAAATATCACCAAAACACACAACATACCCATCAACATGAGCACCAGTGCACGTTCCTTTCGTTGAGGGTTATTTTTTGCCATTAGACACTATAAAGAAGGTTATTTTTACACTATTGGAAAGGGTATTTTGTGTTAAGCTATTTATCTCGATTACGTCGAATTTACGAAAATACCTGTCATGTCCCGCCCTCCTGCGTATAAAGACCGTGCTTACATCTGGCCAGTCTTGCTAGCCATAGTGATCTTTGTAATCTCAGGCTCCCAACAATTGGCTACGCCCGACCTCGGCTTTCTATTTTTAGAGGACAAGATCGCTCACTTCCTTATTTTTGGACTGGTCGCCACCTCAATCTTACGTACTCCGAAATTTAAGGATTTGAGTCTGCGCAGTTTGTTAATCGCCGCTTTGATCACATCCGCCTACGGCGCCTTTGATGAAATTCGTCAATCGTTTACTCCTGGCCGCAGCGTCGAATTGACCGACTGGCTCGCCGACACATACGGTGCTTTTGCCGCGGTGACTGTCTATGCAAAGTGGCACTGGTATCGCCATTTGCTTGAATGGTGCATACCAATCAAGCGTAGAGGCACACCAGAGCACTACTACGAAGATCTTCGTAAGTGATGCCTCCCGTCCGCACGGCATCGAGGGCGCATCAATTCAGTCACCCATGCCTTGCATTATCAACATACCGATTGGCATCATAGCGCCTCGTAGAGCTTGGTCGAATTGCTCTTGAGTCTCGGACTGTTCAAGCTGTGTTAAGATGCCGTCGAGCATAGTCATCATGCCCATAATTTGAGGTTTGTTTTTTGCCATTTCTTCGGAAGAGATCGCTTCCAGTTTCTTTTTGGTATCGGCTATTTGCGTGCTCCAATTAGTAGCCATTTCAGTTGGAACCCAACGGTTTTCAACTTTAATGAAATCTTCGGTCTCTACATCGCCATTTGTAAAAGTGATTTCGATTACGGCGGCGGTATCTGTGCTTACAAGAGTTTTCAAGCTGTCAAATTCTAAACTGCCTAAAGGATTTTCTTCGTCAGAGAGGGCAGCTAAATCATTTGAATATTTAAATAGAACCGGAAGAGTTTGTTCTGAAAATACTTGTCCATCAAATGCCCGCAAGCCTACTGAGCTAGAGATCGAACTGGTAGCGATAGCCTGCACGAAGCCGATTATGGAAGGCCAAGCGGCCTCTATTTCAGCTACCTGCTCGGCGAGTTGCTCACCGCCTAGCTTTGTATTTAGTATAAATGACTTTTGCTTGTCGGCGACCTCAGCGAAACGGCCGACGAGACCGAAACTCTTATCGTAGATTTCGGGATCGACTTTAGCTCCTGCGAGCTTGGCAATGGCATTGACATCTGCTCGGTAACTAGCAGGCATCGCGTGCCAGAGGATGCTACAGTTACCTACGAGCATCTCGTCAGCAATCGTCTGTATCGCAGCGGAAGGCTCATCAGGCAGGGTGAATTCAGTGGAACTTACACCAGCGTCACAAGCGGTGAAAATGAGTGCTACAATAGTAGCACAGGAGGGAAATATTTTGTGCGTAATAAACATGGTCGATTTTGTTTTGGTTCGATTAACAGGCTAGAGTCAGTCGCATGGAGCACTTAGGTAAACATAAAAAGCCCCCAACCATCACCGGTTCGGGGCCTTAGAAGAATATCGCAAGCATGCGATTTGCAGGGCAGACTACTTAAGTGGCCGTCGCTGCCGTCATTTCCTCGCGGGCTTTTTCGGCTAGCGGCGTAGAGAGGTAGCGTTCGCCAAAGCTGCAAGCGATCGTGACGATAGTCTTGCCTGCCATTTCAGGACGCTTGGCTAATTGCATGGCTGCCCAGACATTCGCGCCGGTAGAAATACCTCCAAGAATGCCGTCTTTTTCAGCAAGGGACTGCGCAGTTGAAAAGGCATCTTCGTTGGAGACTTTAATAATATCGTCGATCACATCCGTGTTGCAGTTTTTAGGGATAAAGCCTGCGCCGATACCCTGAATTTTGTGTGGGCCAGGTGCGCCACCGGAGATAACGGGGCTCGCTTCTGGTTCAACGGCGACAGTATACAATTCTTTACGAGATTTGATCACTTCGGAGACACCCGTAATGGTGCCACCGGTACCAACGCCGGACACGAATGCATCAATATGACCATCAGTCGCTGCCCAGATTTCTTCCGCAGTGGTCTGACGATGAACCTCAGGATTGGCTGGGTTTTCAAACTGCTGCGGCATGTAAGCTTTATCGCCATATTCTTTGACCAACTCACCCGCGCGAGCGATTGCACCTGGCATCCCCTTAGGTGCAGGGGTGAGTATGATCTCGGCTCCAAGCATACGTAGGAGCACGCGACGCTCGACTGACATGCTTTCTGGCATTGTTAGAATCAACTTGTAGCCCTTAGCCGCACAAACGAAGGCCAGCGCAATGCCAGTATTACCCGAGGTGGGTTCGATGATGATACTGCCTTCGCCAATCTTACCATCGCGCTCAGCCGTCTCGATCATGGCCTTACCAATACGGTCTTTGACGCTAGCGAGGGGATTAAAGAATTCACATTTGACATAGATGTCAGCATTCAGGCCAGCGGTCGTGTTATTGATTTTAACAAGCGGGGTATTGCCCACGGTATCAGTTATGGATTCGAATTTTTTGATCATTTTTAAAGTTGATTAGAGAAAGCAGAAGGCTACAAGCACAACTTTTTTTCAAGTCGAGGCAAGCATTCATAAAAAAACACTGCAGAGCAGTGTTTTCGAAAATGGAGGGCCATACTCGAGTGTAAGCGCTGTAAATAAATCATCTACCGACGACGAGGGCCATAACTGCGCTTAGGTGCATTCCGCTGCACTTGGGCATTACGCAACCGGTAAACGATGCGTGCCTTGTCCAAATCATAGGGGCTCATCTCCATTTTAACAGTATCGCCCGTAGTGATCTTAATGAAGTGCTTACGAAGCTTGCCCGAAATGTGCGCGAGCACTTGGTGCCCATTAGCCAACTCGACCCGAAACATAGTGCCCGGGAGGACAGCTACGATCTTGCCTTCGACTTCTACGTATTCTTCGCTTTGTGCTTTTGCCATAGGTGATTAGGAAAGCGGCGAGACAATCGCTTTAGTCCTGAAAGTCAAGTGTGGTCTCGCTGCGCAGGTAGTGCCTGTGAGAGTAAATTAAAAAGGTAGGAAATTAAGCTTCCGATTTCTATGCTTTACACTTTTCTATTCTCATCCTCCTCAAATGTCTTCTCACTTCGAAAAACAATACCCGTCTGCGCTAAACCGAGACGCCGACTACTACATGGCACACGCCTACAACGAGGCTATAGAAGCGTGGAAAAAAGACGAAGTGCCCATTGGTGCGGTTATTGAACACGAAGGACGCATCATCGCCGCCTCGCACAATCAGTCGCGCTCGGCGGGCGATCCGACCGCTCATGCCGAAATTTTAGCCATCTCGCAGGCTGCTAACACCCTAGGTGATTGGCGACTCAATGAATGCACCCTCTACGTCACTAAAGAGCCCTGTCCCATGTGCTCCGGTGCGCTCGTCATCGCCCGCATTGGCAAAGTCTATTACGGCCTACCCGACCCAAAGATGGGCTGCGTTGGCGGCGCTACAGATCTTGGCGCCCTTCCCGAAAGCAACCACAAGTTTGAATCTGTCGGTGGCGTATTAGAGGAGCTGAACCACGAGATACTCAAAACCTTTTTTGAGAAAAAGCGTCTACAAAAGAAAAGCCATGATCCTGAATCCACCATTTGACAGTAGCGCACAATTATACACTTATTTACTTCCTCTCATTAACCACACAAACAAACAATTAATTTATGGCACACGAACTACCCGTACTTCCTTACGCTAACGACGCGCTCGAACCACATTTCGATGCGCGCACTATGGAAATCCATCACGACAAGCACCACAATGCATACGTCTCTAAACTAAACGACGCCATCGCAGGCACCGATCTTGAAAACAAATCTATCTGCGAACTAATAGGTGACCTTTCCGCTGTTCCTGCTGAAAAGCGTGGCGCGGTGCGCAACAACGGGGGCGGTCACGCTAACCACAGCTTCTTCTGGAAGATCCTTAGCCCGAATGGTGGTGGTGAGCCGACTGACACGCTGGCCGCTGCCATAGACGCTGAGCTCGGCGGCTTCGAAAATCTTAAAGAATCCTTTGCTAATGCAGGTGCCACACGTTTTGGTTCCGGATGGGCATGGCTCATCGTCCAAGCAGACGGCTCACTCGCAGTGACCTCAACTCCGAACCAAGACTCCCCTTGTATGGCTGGAGTAGCTGATGTCGAAGGCAAACCCGTCATCGGTCTCGATGTCTGGGAGCATGCCTACTACCTTAAATACCAGAATCTTCGACCCAAATACATCGAAGCATTCTGGAATGTCGTCGACTGGAGCGCAGCCGAAGAAAACTACAAGAACGCCAAGGCCTAAGCGAACACCCTAATCCTACGAGCAAGGCAGGATCTTTTAAGAAGCCGTTCCATCATCGGAGCGGCTTCTTTTGTATTATTTTTTAGAGTCTCGCACTTAGAGTAGGCAAATTGCTTCTATGCGTCTCTTTTTCACGACCAAAGAATACGGGCGAAGCACAATGAGTCCAAACTTACAGCCCCGCAGACTTAAAACTCCGACTTGAACTCTCCGCAGGCCACGGATACCTTGCCCAAACACATGGACAAACTATCCGAAATAATGGCCGCCAAACGCCACGCTCTGAGCAAGCAAATTCGCCCCGTTCGTGATCAAGAACTGGAACGTCTCGGTCGTATGCAAACGCAGGGCGGCAGTTTCCTTGAAGCGCTCGCACGAAAAGACCGTATCTCCGTCATCGCCGAGATCAAAAGGAAGTCTCCCTCCGCTGGAGAAATCGCTGCCGCCACGCTAGACGCCGTCGATCAAGCTCGCGAATACGTCAATGCCGAGGTCGACTGCATGTCCATTCTCACTGACACCGACTATTTTGGCGGCAAACTGCAAGATCTCTGGGATATCGTCGAATTCCTCGAAGTGCACAGGCGCAAGACACCCTGCCTACGTAAGGACTTCATGGTGCACCCTATTCAAGTGGCCGAAGCCGCCGAGGCTGGCGCGCGCTGCATCCTAATCATCGTCCGCGCCCTTGAAGACGATGAGATCAAAGCTCTTCGCGACGCAGCCGAAATAGCTGGGCTCGACATTCTCTACGAGATCCACGAAGAGCGCGAATTGGAAAAAGCCCTACGCTTCGATCCTAAAATCGTCGGTGTCAACAATCGGGATCTTAAACGCTTCAAGACCGACCTAGCCGTATCCGAATTGCTGATCCCGCAGATTCCAGATGGTATTATCAAAGTCAGCGAGAGCGGCATCTTTAATCTCGAGGACGCCGAAAGAGCGAGCGCTTGCGGTGCCGACGCCGTCCTCGTCGGCGAAGCCCTCATGCGTGCCGAGAACCCTGAAGAAATGGTCGGAGCTTTTCATCATGCTTAAAGAGCGTCTAAGATCGAACATCGAATAGTCCTCTCACGTCCGACGATCGGTATTTAATGTTCAATGTCCGAGCGCAACGATATGCCCCTAAGCCCAACAGCCACCCGCGAGCTCCTTGAACAGCTGGAGCACTTCCCAAAGAAAAAACTGGGGCAAAACTTCCTCGTGGATGGAAACATCGTGCGTAAGTCGATAGAGCTGGCGGAACTCGGCGTAGATAGCTGCGTGGTCGAAATAGGCCCCGGCCTCGGAACGCTGACTCAAGCGATTCTTAATAGCGGCGCTTCACTCTGGGCAGTGGAACGCGATGCAACTCTCACCGAGCATCTACGCATGCACTTCTCCGATGAGCTAAATATGTTGCCTACCATGAAAGGGCGCTCGCCCGGGGGACAACCAATCCTCAAACTAATAGAGGGTGATTGCCTCGACTACCCCATCGCAGGACTACCTGAGGCCATGGCGGTGACTGGTTATAAGATCGTAGCCAACCTCCCTTATGCCGTCTCCACACCTTGGATGGACGCCGTCATCGCAGGCGAACTTCCCGAGCGCATGGTGCTCATGTTGCAAAAAGAAGCTGGCGACCGCTACGCCGCCCCACATGGCAGTAAGACCTTCGGCGCGATTTCCATCTTTCTACAGTCAGTCTTCGAGGTGCATAGTAAACACCTCGTCTCAGCGCAATGTTTCCATCCTGCGCCCAAAGTCGACTCTGTCCTCCTACGCCTTGACCGTAGGGCCGACGCCATCCGCTTCAGCCTCACCGCTCGCGAATGCATCCGCCGCATATTTACGCAGCGCCGCAAGCAACTCGGCGCTCTCTGCAAAAACGACCCGGAAGCCGGAGCACTTGTTTGGTTCAACGAACTTCTCGAACACGGCGTCCACCCAACTGTACGCCCCGAAGAGTTACCCATCAAGCACTGGCAAAGTATCACTCGCTTCATCAATTAATTCAATAGACACCATCCATATCCGACCACTCCCCCCCCTCATGAATCCGATCCGCTGGAAACTACATTGGCAAATTTTGCTCTCACTCGCTCTTGCTACCCTCTTTGGCGCATTCATTTTACCTAGTACGGGCGAAGGCTTTAGCACGGACTTCGTTAGCTTTTGCCAGTTCCTAGGCAAGCTCTTCATGAATGCGCTCAAAATGGTGATCGTGCCGCTCATCGTGGCCTCGATTATCGCGGGAGTTATGCACCTAGGTGCAGAAAAAGGCGTTGGCCGAATGGGCTTCAAAACTTTCCTATACTACACCTTCAGTGGTGCCGCTGCCGTCATCGTCGGCCTCATCATGGTCAACCTGATTCAACCTGGTGACATTGATGCGGAAACTGCCAAGGCCATACTCGGTACTGCCGCAGAAACCTCCGTCGAGCAAGGACTGATGGCTAAGGTCGAAGGCAAAAGTTCTAGTGATCTATTTGAAATCTTTCTCCGCATGTTCCCATCCAACATCATCGACGCCGCTACAAATAACGGACAACTGCTTGGAGTGATTACTTTTTCCATTCTCTTTGGAGCCTTCATCGGCAAACTACCCGAAGCCCAACGCGAAACCCAACAGAAGTTTTGGATGAGCGCCCAGGAGGTCATGCTAAAGCTGACTGAGTTCATCATTCGCTTCGCTCCTTTCGGTGTATTCGGACTCGTCGTGCCAGTAATTTTTGAGACGAATCTCGGCGATCTCTTTGGCACGCTGGCGTGGTTCTTCATCACTGTGATACTCGCCCTCATTATCCACTTCGCGATCAATCTCTCGCTTGTGCTCAAATTTGTAGCCAAGGTCAACCCCATCACGCACTGCAAAGAGATGGCGCCCGTGTTGCTGACCGCATTCTCAACCGCCAGTTCCTCAGCCACCCTGCCACTGACTATTGATACCGTGGAAGACCGCGCCAGTGTTTCCAAAAAAACCTGCTCCTTTACCCTACCACTTGGAGCCACCGTGAATATGGATGGCACTGCCCTATACGAATGTGTCGTCGTGCTCTTTATAGCTCAACTCTATGCAGCGACAGGGCAAGCCGCGCTCGGCCTTGGCGATCAACTGCTCGTCGTCATCCTCGCACTGACGACGAGTATCGGTGTTGCAGGGATCCCTGCAGCTAGCCTCGTGGCTATCGCCGTGATCTTACCCGCTGTCGGCCTTCCCGTCGAAGCCATTGGCGTCGTTTGGCTAACCGACCGTATTCTCGACATGTGTCGTACGGGCGTAAACGTGTTCTCCGATACCGTCGCTGCCGTCACCATCGCGGCAACCGAAGGCGAAGCGCCTTACTCAAAATCTTAATTATCCTGTATCTCTTTTCAATAATGAGTCAAACGAATGAACGCCTCGCCGAGCTCGGGATCGAGCTCCCTCCCGCCCCTGCACCTGCTGGAAACTACGTCGCTGCGATGCAAGTCGGCAAGCTACTCTACCTCTCTGGTGCCATCTGCCTTGTCAACGGCGAGATGACCCACACCGGTAAGATCGGTGAGATCCGCGACATCGCTTACGGCAAAGCCGCTGCCCGTATCTGCGCGCTTAATCTCCTCGCCGTGGCCAAAGACCAAATCGGTGACCTTGATAAACTATCCCGTATCGTCCAGCTCAATGGCTTCGTCAATGGCATACCTAGCTTTGCCGAAAGCCCTACAGTGATCAATGGCGCCTCCGACATCCTCGTTGAAATCCTCGGCGACCGGGGTCGCCACACTCGCGCCGCCGTCGCCGTAACGGGCCTGCCCAAAGACAGCAGCGTCGAGATTCAAGCAATCTTTGAAGTGGCATAATCGTGAAGCCCCACCCTAGATCTAAAGGAAACTTTTACACACCACTCGACTGGAACAGCTGATGATACGTCGTCTTTACATAAACATTCTCTTAACCTGTTGCGCAGGCCAGCTCATGGCGGCAGATCCGGAAAAGTCTGTCGTACAGATTATCAACTACGCGCAGGGCCCCAATTGGGTTGAACCATGGCGCTTCTCCAGAGTCGCTAGCGGCCTCGGCAGCGGTTTCGTCATTAAGGGCAATCGGATTATGACAAACGCCCACGTTGTTAGCTGGTCGAAGCAACTAGTCGTTCACCGCTACCAAGATCCGAAGCCGTATCGTGCCACAGTCGAGTTCATCGGACACGACTGCGATCTTGCCATTTTGAAGGTCGAAGACGAAGCGTTTTTTAAAGGCATTGAACCGCTCCAAATCGGAGAGCTACCCGCAGCACGCTCCTCTGTTACCACTTACGGCTACCCTGCTGGCGGACGCCAAATCTCTTACACTCGCGGTGTCATTTCACGAATCGAAATGCAGCGCTACGCCCACATCTATAATCGCTCGCTACTCACCGTACAGACCGATGCTGCCATCAACCCAGGCAATAGCGGTGGCCCAGCGATTCAAGATGATAAAGTCGTGGGAGTCTCATTCCAAGGAAAGCCTGGCCTCGAAAACGCTGGCTTCTTTATACCCCCCAACATCATCAAGCACTTCCTCGAAGACATCAAAGACGGCAAATACCACGGATTCCCCGATGCGGGCATCAGTTTGATCAAGTTAACCAATCCAGCCTTCCGCGCCTCACTTGGTCTACCCAATAATAGCGTAGGCGCACGCATCGACTATATACTCCAGCCCTTTCCGAAGACGCATGAACTGCTCCGAGTAAACGACGTCATCCTAGAGGTATCCAGCCAAGAGGTCGGCAGCGACGGTATGATTCTCTACAAAGGCAACCGTGTGCATTGCAGCGTACTTTTCGATGAAGCTCAGCACGGCGAACCGATTACTCTAAAACTATGGCGTGCAGGCGAAGTCATCGAATTAGAACTGCCCGTCTACGTGAACCGTGCAGACCGTATCAGCGGCAACCAACACAAAGAACCTCCCTACCTCATCGTAGGTGGCCTCGTCTTTACCGAACTTAGCATGAATTATCTCAGCTCCATGGGGCGTAACTTGGGCGAGAGCGTTGGTTCGAGAACTCATTACGAGCTCTTCTTCCGCAGTCAACAGTCCGAAGAACTTGCGCGCGCAAAACCCGTCGTACTTTCAAAATTGCTCAAACACACCAGCAACGTGGACTTCGGTGTAGCCGCTCGAGAAGTCGTGACAGAGGTGAACGGTCAGACCATTAACTCCATGTCAGACCTCAAAGCAGCCCTCAAAAAGAGTATCGATGACTTTCACCGATTCCGATTCCTCTCTGGCGCTGAGGAAGCACTCAACATAGCCGATGCTCGCGGAGCCGAGGCAATGCTTTTGAAACAATACAACATACCCAGCGCTGAAAGATTGGAGGTTCTTCATGATTAAATCGTTTTCCACTTTAGCCTTCCTGTTGATCGCTGGCTTTGGGCTAGTTCAAGCGCGTGCCTTTGACCCTAAAGCATCAGTTGTGGAGATTGAGATCACGAAAAAGACCTACGACTATCGTATGCCATGGGTCAGGCGCAATGAGCAGACCCATAAAAATGGAATCCTCGTCGGCCAAAATCAGATCCTCACCACAGCCGATGGTTTCTCGGGGCAGTATCTTTGCCGCATCACAAAAGGCGGCGAGAGTCGCCAATACACTGCGCAGATTAAGTGGGTCGATTTCTATGCTAACATCGCGATGCTCGACGTGAGTGAGCCCACCTTTTGGCAGGGTATGGAGCCCGTGGAGCTAGCCGAAAAAATCCCCCAGTTCGGTGATTTACAAATCTATCGCTGGCGATCAGGTCGTATTGAGGAGCGTGCCGCCGAGATCATCCGTCTCTATAACGACACCAACAAGATGAGCTTTCTCCAGCATCTAAAGCTCTCCGCCTCCTCAGAAATAACTGGTGCAGGTTGGGCAGAAGTCGTCTTTGACGGAGCGCAACTCGTCGGACTAACTGAATCCGCCAGTAAAGGTAATCGTTTTAACATTTTGCCCGCTCCCTTCATTGCCAGGGTGATTGAGCACAATCAAAACGCAGATAACCCAGGCCTAGGTAACTTCGACTTTCGCTGGATGAATGCCAAGAATCCTGCGCTACTAAAATCCAAAGGCCTAATCATGCCAGACCGCGGGGTCGTTGTCACTGAGGTCGGTGGTCGCCGCTTGGCCAACAGTAACTTAAAAAGTGGTGACGTCATTCTCGCAATCGACGGCTTCGAGGTCGACAGCGAGGGCAAATACCTCGATCCAGACTACGGAAGACTCTCTATCTCTGGTCTCGCAACACGTGCGCACTCCGCCAAAGACACCATATCCATGACGATCTGGCGCGATCAAGCTATACGAAGCATTGCCTACACCCTCCCCCGTGCACAGTTTAGCAAAAGCCTCATACCCAGCGAGCGCTACGATACACCCCCGCACTATTTAGTTGCTGGCGGCCTACTCTTTCAGCCACTCGATGGTCCATTGATGCGAGCACTTGGTAAAAACAAACCCATCCTGTTAGACTATTATAGCGACCGCCCACCACTCGAGGGGCGTGACGGCATTGTGCTACTTAGCATGGTACTACCCGACGATTACAACCGAGGGTACGAAGACATACGCTACGTTATGGTCGACCAGATC
>ERZ1048068.2218-NODE-2218-length-13946-cov-8.054784_pt1 | contig 13946 bp, 8 predicted proteins | sample MGYA00383098_ERZ1048068 | MGnify/ENA primary metagenome ERZ1048068 (study PRJEB29581, sample SAMEA5548368) | metagenome | biome: marine; feature: coastal; material: water | depth 1 m | study: Short-term variability in the microbial, nano- and picoplankton... | reverse complement strand
AACAAGCGGATGCAGCCTCCTGGTCACTTCCCTTTAAGCGGGCACATCAGCTCAACTATCCTAGTGAGTGGGGTTCGCCTGTTATGGGATTTTATCAAAACAAAGAAATAAAAGCCAAGATCAAGGCATATCTTAAAGAGAACAACATCAAAAGCAGCCAAGCAGCTAAGGCTCTAAAAGGTAAATATAAGCCACCTGTTTCTTCAAGTCCTGCGCCAGACGAAGCATATGTTGACGGCGCCATTGCCGCCCAAGCATTGCGCATGATTGATGACCTGTCTCAAAACTCAAAACCCTTTTTCCTTGCGGTTGGCTTTAAGCGTCCGCATTTGCCATTTTCTGCCCCACAGAAATATTGGAATTTTTACAAGAAAGAACGCATGCCGCTGGCATCGTTTAGGGCACGAGCCGAAAATACAGGAAAACTGGCATATCATATCTCGGGGGAATTACGCTCATACGTAGAAGAGGGACGTGAATACACTACGGATGCCAACAACCAACTGGTCTTAGACGAAGACTTTCAACGCGATCTTATACACGGCTATTATGCCTGCGTTTCATTTATTGATTTTCAGATTGGAAAAATTGTGAATAAGCTCAAAAAAGAAGGGTTGATGGACAATACGATTATTGTGGTTTGGGGCGACCACGGTTTTCATTTGGGCGATCATCGTTTGTGGAACAAACATTCAAATTTTGAGCAAGCTACCCGCTCACCACTCATTATTTATAACCCCAAAACACAAATGGCTCAGAAGATCATGTCGCCAACCGAGTTTGTGGATGTTTTTCCTACGTTGACCGATATGGCACAAATTGTACCAGCGGCAAATGTAGATGGTACTTCATTACTTCCCCTCATGATGGGACAGCAGCAATCCGTTAAAGACTTTGCCGTAAGCCAATACCCAAGAAATCAAAAAATGGGCTATAGCTTTAGGACAGCTTCTTATCGTTACACACTTTGGATAGACAAGTCCAAGATCGGTCAAAAAATTACGGATAAAGACATTGTTCAAGAAGAGCTGTTTGACTACAGCACTGACCCATTAGAAACAAAAAATCATATTGGGTTGAAAGGTTATGCAACAATCTATGATGAACTTAAAAAGAAAGCGCTGGCCTTCCTATCTCCAGCCCTTGCACCACAGCCACAGCTAAAGACACAAGTCAAAAAGGCCAGTGGTGGTATTAAAGATTTATTAGCCGACAACGGTTACGACGCTAATCAGATTTATGTTGGCGCAACGCTTAACCACCGACAACTCAACACCAAGGTTTCCAAATTGTTCTTAGACGAGTTTACCTATTCAACGCCTGAAAACTGTGCCAAGCAAGCGCGAATTCATCCAATGCCCGGCGTATGGGATTGGAAACAGATAAACGATTATTTAGATTTCGCTGATAAAAATAATATCACGCTGCGCATCCACGGCCCCATTAGTCCACAAGCCTCACACTGGGCAAAGACGGACAGCCGAACTAAAGAAGAATTAGAAAAGAATATGGTGGAGTACTTTACTGCGCTTTGTAAACGCATGAATAAAGAGCCATCTGTCAAGTGGATGGATGTGGTTAATGAGACCATTACACCAGAAGGTGTTTGGTTTGAAGAAAAGCCAGGGGTAAAGCTATGGGAAAATCCTTGGGAACAAATTGGTAGAGACGAAAATGACGTGCCGTTATATATCACAAAAGCATTTGAAATTGCCAATAAATACGCTACCAAAAAGAGTTTGGTCTTTAACCAGCACGGAGGCATGGAGCCTAAAATGTGGGAAAAAGTTAAGGAAACCATATTGTACCTCAAAAAGAAAGGATACAGAATCGATGGTTTGGGCTGGCAGGCGCATTTGAGAAGCAATAAGCCACTTGCACTAGACAAAAAACAACTTGAATATTTTGCTTCATTGATTGACTGGGCGCATCAACACAATCTAGACTTTCACGTTACAGAAATTGATTATAAAATTTGGGATTCTGTTAGAAGTCAAACAGCCCTAAAAGAGCAGGGCGATGCTTACGCAAATATACTTAAGGTTTTGCTCTCGAAACGAAATCAAGGGGTTGTTACCTATAATACATGGGGAATGGTAGATGGTTTAAAAGGAAAGCACCACGATATGTACCGCTTTATTTTTGATTCAAATCACAACCCTAAGCCAGCGTACTTTGCCCTTAGAGAAGCCATTATTAAACCTGACAATAAATTGATATTAAGGTAATTATGAAATTAAAACTGTTTGTTTTATTAATAAGTTCTGTTGTTTTCGGACAAAACAATAGCCCAATATATTTAAATCCTAGTGCTGATGTTGATAGCCGCGTGGCTGATTTGATGTCACGAATGACCTTGGAAGAAAAAGTAGGTCAAATGTGTCAATATGTTGGAATAGATTATTTGAAAAAACAAAAGAGAATTAAAAAAGCTTCTGGGAATGTATCAAAGCTGAATAAAGATGCTTTTGCGATGTATAGCTTGTCTGAAAGTGAAATAACACAAGAAATTATCGATGGAAAAATCGGCTCTTTTCTTCACGTTCTAGAGCCCAAAGAGGTAAACTATTTACAAGATTTTACCTTAAAATCCCGCTTAAAAATTCCGCTTATAATTGGCATTGATGCCATTCACGGAAATGCTATGGTTAGTGGGACAACGGTTTATCCATCGCCGATATCAATTGCTGCCACTTTTAATAATGATTTTGCGTTTGACGTGGCCAAACAAAGTGCTAGAGAAATGAGGGCCACAGGTTCTCAATGGACTTTTATGCCTAATATTGACGTTGCACGTGACCCTAGGTGGGGTCGCGTTGGTGAAACTTTTGGAGAAGACCCTTTCATGGTGGGAGAAATGGGTAAGGCAATGATTCAAGGATTTCAAGGCGATGACTTTAGCAACCCAAACAATGTAATTGCTTGCGCAAAGCATATGATTGCTGGGGCTGAACCACTAAATGGACTTAATATTTCTCCAATGGATGTTTCAGAAAGAACATTATACGAAATTCATTTGCCTCCCTATAAAAAGGCAATAGATGCAGGTGTTTATTCCATAATGGCAGCGCATAACGAACTTAATGGCATCCCTAGTCATATGCACAAGGGTCTTATGACAGATCTGTTTAGAAATGAATGGGGTTTTGATGGGTTTTATGTAAGTGACTGGTATGATATCAAAAGAATATGGATGTATCATAATGTGGCAAGAAACTACAAAGAGGCATCATTGTTTTCGGTAGCTGCAGGTATGGACATGAACATGCACGGACCTGATTTTTATGATTTTGTTGTTGCTTTAGTCAATGAAAAAAAATTATCAATGGATCGCGTTGATGAGGCATGCTCAAAAATATTATACGCAAAATTTCAACTTGGTTTATTTGAAGATCGATTTGTTGACACCTCCAAAATAGCGAAAAATGTTTTCATTAAGAGCCACTTAGATAAAGCAGAAGAAATAGCCGATAACGCCATTACACTTTTAAAAAACAACAATGTACTGCCCATTAATAATGTAGACTCAAAACGGATATTGGTTACGGGACCTAATGCAAATAACAACACTACTTTGGGTGATTGGCATTTTGAACAGCCTGCACAAAACGTGGTAACCATTTTTGAGGGTATAAAAGAAATTGGAGAAGAACACAGTCATCAAGTTGATTTTTTCGATTCAGGGATTAAGATTAGGAACATTCAAGACTCTAAGATTAAAGCCACTTCTGAAATGTCAGCAAATTATGACCACGTATTTGTTGTTGTTGGCGATAACTCTTTAAGATATACTTGGGAAGGCGGCAAAAGCTTTGAAAAGACAGCCGGAGAAAATAAGGCGAGAAGTTTTTTAGGTCTTCCAGGAAAACAACTTGATCTAGTGAAAGCCATCTATGAAAAAAACAAAAATATGACGGTGGTTTATGTAAGTGGAAAACCGATTAGCGAGCCATGGATTGAAGAGAATATTAAATCAATTATTCATGCATGGGAGCCCGGAAGTATGGGTGGTAAATCTCTGGGTAAAATAGTTTTTGGAATGATTAATCCAAGCGGAAAAATGCCCATTACCACTGCAAGGTCAGTAGGTCAGCTAGTAATGGTGTATAATCACAAACCCACAAATTATGTACACAAATATGCTTTTGAGAAAACAAAACCGCTTTACCCATTTGGTTACGGATTAAGCTATACTACATTTTCAATTTCAGCTCCAAAACCATCTAAATATACATGGAATGGAAAGGATTCATTAGAAGTAGAGGCAACTGTTCAAAATACAGGTAATATGGCAGGTACTGAAACGGTGCAATTGTATATAAGAGATAAATTCAGCACAGTTACAAGACCAGTATTGGAATTGAAAGCCTATGACAAAATCTACCTCCAACCAGGAGAATCAAAAAAAATCACGTTTTCATTAACTGCTGAGGCATTTGCCTATTACAACATTGACATGAAATATCTAGCTGAAAAAGGGGACTTTATCATTTATACGGGTAACTCATCTGCTGCTAAAAGTTTGAAGAAAGCGAGAATAAACTTAACCCAAAATATTTATTTCGATGAAAAATAATATGCCTGTATTCCTATTGTTACTGCTATTTACTTTTAGCATTAAAGCACAAGAAAATAAACCCAAAAACGTACTCTTTATCATTGTTGATGATTTGAGACCTATACTTCCCACTTATGGTGCAAATCAAGTTGTTGCACCAAACATCACTGCTTTCGCTGAAAATGCAGTGCAGTTCAACAATGCTTTTGATAACATACCCACTTGTGGGGCTTCAAGAGCAAGCATACTCACTGGGATAAGACCAACACGTAAATATTTCAAAAAATACACCACTTCCATTAGCAATGACATGCCCGATGCCATTACGTTTCCTGGATTGTTAAAAGACAATGGCTATACCACCATCAGTAATGGTAAGATTTCCCATAATAGGGACGATATGGCACATACGTGGTCAGAGATTTGGCGCCCAAAGGGTAAGTACAACAATCAAGACTACGTTGACCCAAAAACCAGCGAGACACTTGAAAAAGAAGGATTGCCTGGTGTTTACCCTTTTGAAAGACTGGACGTAGCTGATGTGTCTTATAAAGATGGAAAAATTGCGAACAAAGCCGTTAAGGACTTAAAAAAATTAAAGAAATCAGGGAAGCCGTTTCTATTAGCTGTTGGATTCCTAAAACCCCACTTGCCTTTTAATGCGCCTAGCAAATATTGGGACTACTATGATGAAGAAGACATTCAACTTCCTATCAACAATACATTCCCCGAAAATGGACCAAAGTCTGCTGGAAATTGGTATGAAATGACTAAGTATAAAGGAGTTTCAAAAAACACCAATAATGCCTTTAAAAATGCAGCTTCATTTACCCTAGGTGAAGACTTTGCAAAGCAGCTTATCCACGGGTATTATGCCTGCGTAAGCTACACGGATGCGCAAATAGGCAAGGTGTTGCGTACGCTAGATGAATTGGGATTGAGCGACGATACTATAGTTGTTTTCACCAGTGACCACGGCTTTAGCTTGATGGAACACAACAGGTGGTCCAAACACAATCTTTTTAATGTCGAAAACAGGGTTCCGTTGATGATACGCGTGCCTGGTTTAACCCAAAAAGCACGTTCAAATAGCTTCGTTGAGTTGATTGATTTATACCCAACCATAACCGAGCTCGTTGGGCTTGAAGCGCCCGAACGGGTTGAAGGCAGCTCATTAGTTCCAAACTTAGAAGACCCTAGCTTGATTTCTAAATCAAAGGGATACGCACGCATTTGGAATGGAGACATGGTTGTCTCTCCTAACTATTTATACGCTGAATGGCGTGGAGAAGAAGATGGTAATGTATATGATAATATGCTCTACGACTTAAAAACGGATTCTTTAGAAATGAACAATATTGCAGATCAGCCCAAATACAGAAAACTCGTCGATAGTTTAAGTCAACAAATCAAATTTAAAACAGTTCAATAATATGAAAACTACCATTCACCTTCTACTTTGTGTGTTGATATCCTTTGTTGCCCGAGCGCAGAAAAAGCAACCCAATATTGTGTTTATTATGTCCGATGACCACGCTGTAAGCGCTGTAAGTGCTTATAACGACTGGCTTGCAGCACTAGCACCAACACCTAACATTGATCGTATTGCAGATGAGGGCATGCTGATGCACGCCACATATAACACCAACAGTATTTGTGGTCCCAGTAGGGCTGCGATATTGACTGGAAAATACAGTCACGTTAATGGGTTTTTTAAAAATGAAAAAGGAGGTGATTTTGACTCCTCACAACAAACCTTCCCAAAGCTGTTGCAAAAAGCGGGATATCAAACGGCCGTTATTGGCAAGTGGCACTTAGGCACTGCGCCAACTGGTTTTGACTATTCAAAAGTCATGGTCAATCACGGTGGGCAAGGAACATATTACAACACGGTTTTTGTTGAAAATGGCACAAAGAGGATTGAAGAAACCACACGACATTCTACCGCACAAGTTGCTCACGATGCCTTGAAATGGCTTGATGAAACAAGGGATAAAGACAAGCCTTTTATGCTGATGTACCAGTTTAAAGCGCCGCACCGCCCTTGGACACCAAATCCAAAGTTTAACGATTTATATACCGAAGATTTCCCTCACCATGAAACCTTTAATGATGATTATGAAGGTCGCTTAGCTGCTTCCAACAATATGCTGGAGATCGAGAACCATATGAATAGAAAAGACCTTAAGGTCCCAGCGCCTGAAGGATTAACAAAAAGACAATTGGCCCGTTACCAGCGCTATGGGAATAATGGTGAGTTTTGGACACCTCACGACAGCCTTCAAGGTGCAGCCTTAAAAAATTGGAAGTATCAACGCTATATAAAAGACTATTTGCGATGTGTTGCGGGTGTAGATGAAGCCGTTGGGCAAATGCTTGACTACCTCAAAGCAAGCGGATTAGATGAAAACACCATAGTCGTATATACTTCTGACCAAGGCTTTTATTTAGGGGAGCACGGCTGGTTTGACAAACGTTGGATGTATGAACCTTCCTTCCGAATGCCTTTTATGGTAAAATATCCTAAAAAAATTAAGGCAGGCACGCACAACAAAGAGTTGTTATTGAACATTGACTTTGCACCTACACTATTGGATTTAGCAGGTGTTTCGATACCAAAAGACATGCAAGGCGAAAGCTTTAAAAGACAGCTTTATGGCAAACGCTATAAAGGAAGAGATGCCGTTTATTACCACTACTATGAATATCCATTTTGGCATAAAGTACAGCCGCACTATGGCGTTAGCACGGGGAAGTATAAATTGATACACTACTATTATGACATGGATGAATGGGAGCTTTTTGACCTAGAAAACGACAAAAACGAAATGCAGAATTTGTATGGGAAGCAAGGTTTTGAGCAAATAACGGCCACCCTAAAGCAAAAAATAAAATCATTGCAAAAACAATACAAAGACGATATGTCAATTGAAGAAATGCGTGCCATGACCGACGTGGTGGTGAAGCGCGTTTATAGCGAGTAAAATAACTAGAAAAAGGTATTTCATGCCAAAAGCTGTTGTTGTTTTATCTCTTATATTAAACCTTGTTTTTACATTTAACGCAAAAAGTCAAGACGTAAAAAAAACCAAGGTTTTTTTGCTCGCAGGTCAGTCCAATATGGATGGGCGAGGCGCCGCCTCTAACCTCACAAAAGACGACCTAAAACAATTAGCATTTGCCCAGAAGCGAATTCATTTTTATTACAAAGGAACGGTCAACAATGGAAAAGAACCTTTAATCATAGATGGCCCTTTGGATGTTACTGATCCATGGCCTTTTGTAAAAGATAAATTTAGACTTAATAAGTGTTTTGGCCCTGAACTGTTTTTTGGGTTAGCCCTTTCGAAAGCCTATCCCAAGGAAAAGTTTTTATTTGTCAAGCGTTCACAAGGTGGTACCTCCCTTTATGGGGCATGGAATCCAAACTGGACCCTTGAAAAAGCAAAGCTTAAAAGTGAGGAAAATAAGCCAAAACTTTTTGAAGATTTTATTGCGACTACTGATGCGCAGCTTTCAAAATTACCCCCCGGAAGCTTTGAAATTATCGGCATGTTATGGGTACAAGGCGAGTCGGATAGTAGCTCTTTACCATCAAGTACCTATGGGCAAAATATCACGGCGCTCATTCAAAAAGTAAGAGCTTATTATGGCGTTCCAGACATGCCCTTCCTAATGCTAGGGGTGGGCAGTAAAAAAGTGGTTGCAGCCATGAGTGACACAAGTAAAAATAGTTTAAATGTTTCACTCATTCGAAAAAGTAATAATCCTAAGGCAAACAACTACACACCAATATACACGCACAATTGGAATGGAAAGCCTGCTGGCCATTATAATTATACAGGCATGAAGAAAATAGGAAATATGTTTTTTGACACCTATCAAAAATATTATGCTAATTTTATTGAAAGATGACAAGATTTTTAAGCAGTATCAGTATTGTTTTTTTGACGTTTTGTTTGGCCAATGCCCAAAGCAAACAACCCAACATCATTTGGCTTGTTAGTGAAGATCAATCACCTGAATTCTTTCCCATGTATGGCGACAATACCGTTTCCTTGCCAAACCTTTCACAATTGGCAGATGACAGTGTTATTTATGATAATATGCATGCAACGACCCCTGTTTGTTCTCCTGCACGAAGTGCTATTATTACGGGTATGTATCCCACTACTTTGGGTACACACAATATGCGTACCTACAACGAGGGTCGGAAAGCCAACCAGCCCCAGCTAGGTATCCCTAGCTATTCACCAAAATTCCCTGACTATATCCGCCCTTTTACCGCTTATATGCGAGAGGCTGGATATTATTGCACCAACAGTAATAAACAAGATTATAACTTTAAGATAAGCGATGATGCTTGGGATCAAAGTTGTCGCTACTGTAAGGGAAGGCAAAAGGCAAATATCCACTGGCGCAACCGTGCTGCGGGACAACCCTTTTTCGCAGTGTTTAATTTTCAAATTTCACACGAGTCACAAATTTGGGCACAACACAACAACAAAAGATATGTAACGCCAGATGAGGTGACTAATATTCCACCCTATTTTCCAGACGATCCGATCATAAGAGAAGATATGGCCATAAACTATAGCAATTTGGTGCGTATGGATAAAGAGATAGGCGCCATCATTAACGAATTAAAAGAACAGGGTTTGTATGACAATGCCTACATCTTTTTTTACAGCGATCACGGCGGCCCCTTCCCAAGACACAAACGTGCCATTTATGACTCCGGCATAAAAGTGCCACTTATGATTAAGTTACCAAAAAATGTTAAAGCTGGCAGTCGCAATGACGACCTATGGAGTTTTGTGGATTTGGTGCCAACAGTATTGCAACTAGCGCAAATTCCGCTCCCAGACTACCTTCAGGGCATGTCCATTTTAGATAAAAAGACCAAGCCTAGAAAATATTTGGTAACGGCTTCTGATAGGTTTGATGGTCAAGTAGATCGCATCAGATCGATTAAAACCAAGCGATATAAGCTTATCAAAAACTACAATGTTTCACTTCCTCATGCATTGGATGTCAATTACAGAAAAAAGATGCCTATGATGCGTCGTTTGTTGGCGCTAAGTGATAAAGGGTTGTTGGACAAAAACGCACAGCGCTGGTTTGATACACCAAAAGATGCTATAGAGTTTTATGACTTGCAAAAAGATCCTTTTGAGCTCAATAACTTGGCTGAAAAAGCATCTTACAGTAATAAATTACGCAAATTCAATAGCCTATTGGAGGAATGGATTATTGAGACGCGCGATCTAGGTCGCTTGCCCGAAAAAGAGATTATCGACTATTCAGTCAATTGATTTTTTTTATTTCCCTAAAAATTGTAACTTTTTTTAGTGAAAACTTGCTTTCACGTACTATACTTTAGCCCGTGTGGACTGGGTTTTATAATATAGTCGCGGGTGGAGAGAACGCACCCGGATCAATCGTTACGATAAGTTTAACGCCGTAAATTTTAGAAATTATGGACGATAAAATTATAGTAGCACTCGAGCCTAACCAAGGACATGCTTTGGCCATGCTTGAAGAACTCGCAGAAGAGAAGAAATAAGCTTCAGGTTTATTTTTATACAAAACGGCTCAACTGAGCCGTTTTTTTGTTTTTAAAAATGGAAAATAGTATTTTAAAGGTTGCGCTTTCACAACTACTTACTTGTATTGGGCTTAATCCGATATATTCCTTCAAATTCAACTGCAATATGGATGTACCCGTAAGGACCCATAATCACATCACGCACACGTCCAATATCGGCAGCTATTTTTTCGCGTGCCACTACTTTGTTGTCGCGAATTGTTAAGCGTTCTAAGTATGATTTCTTAAGTGAGCCCGCCAATATACTACCTTTCCAGTCGGGGTATTTATCACCCGTAACAAATGCCATTCCCGATGCTGCTATCGAAGGCACCCAATAGTAGAAAGGTTGCTCCATTCCCGGCAATGAACGTTTTTTGGTAATGGTGGTTCCCGAATAATTTTTACCATAGGTAATCTTGGGCCAGCCATAGTTTTTTCCTGCTTCGATGATATTAATTTCATCGCCGCCACGCGGCCCGTGTTCGTGTGCCCAAACTGCACCCGTTTCAGGGTGAATCGTTAGCCCTTGTGGGTTGCGGTGTCCATAAGAATAAATGGCTTCTTTAGCACCATCCACGCCTACAAAAGGGTTGTCACTAGGAATACTACCGTCATCGTTTAAGCGGTATATTTTACCGTTGTCTCGTGTAATATCCTGTGGGTTTATGTCTCGTTCACCTCTATCGCCCACAGAAAAATATAGATACCCATTGGCATCAAATGCGATACGTGAACCAAAGTGCACGCCTTTTTTGGTGTCCGGCATAGCCTTGTACAGCAATTTTACTTCTGATAATCTATTTCCTGTCAGTATAGCAGAATACAAACCCGTATTCCCTCCAGAGGCATCTTCATTTGCGGATGCCATGGTAAAATAGATCTTGTTATTCTGCTCAAAATCGGGGTGTAGGGCAATGCCCATCAAGCCGCCCTGACCACGAACATAGGTAGTGGGCAAACCAGAAATCTCATTTTTTTTACCATATTGAAAGCGTATTAACTTCCCTTCTTTTTCCGTGTACAATAAACTCCCATTAGGCAGGAAGACCATTCCCCACGGTATTTCTACATCAGGTACTACAAGCTCTGCGGTGTACGACACACCTGTTGGTGTCTTAAGAGGAGGCGTGTTTTCTTTTTGGGCACAAGATGTTTGGCTTAATATAAAAGTTACACAAGCCACTATGGTGATGTTTATTTTCATGGGGATAATCCAGCATTTTCACAAATATAATAAATCTATAACAGCACTTGAACACGCGCAAAGGCTTGGCGCATGGCAGCAGGCTCAAAGTATCGCCCACCAAAGGCATTGATACGGATATTGTCATAGTAGCTCGCATTAGTAATATTATTAACACCCATCGTCCAAGTGGTTATGCCCCATTTGCGTTGTGCATACAGGTCAGTCACCCAAAATCTCGAAACTTCGACAAGGTTTTTAGAATCGGCATAACGCTTGCCTACATGGCGTATGTTCAGCGATACAGCAGTTTTTCCAAAAAGGTGGTTTAGGCTTGTGTTAAACTGACTTCTAGGTACGTTAGGCAGGTCATTGCCATCATGGGTTTTAAAAGTTCCCTGGCTATAATTCAGTTTTAGCATGGCGGTTTTCGCCATGCGCAGGCAAGCATTAGCTTCAATCCCTTTTCTGTCTACACGGCCAATATTCCTAAAAAAATCTTGCCCTGGAAAAGCGTTAAGTTCATAAGATAAAATCTCACATTGTGTTGTTGTTGTAAATAGTGTAAGTGAAGCATCAAAAATCTTTGTTTTTAGATACAAACCAACTTCAACTTCTTCTGATTGTTGTGGTGCTAGCATATTATTAAAGCCAGTCTCACCTGTTGGATTAGCAGAGAGTTCATTGAGCGATGGTGTTTCAAATCCTGTTCCCCAACGGATATAACTGCTTAGGCTGGGCGAAAAGCTATAAAATGCCGCTACTGAAGGAGAGTAGGCAGATAGGTTTTTTTTGTCCGAATTACTGCCCATAAAATCAACGAGTTGTATGCGGTGGGTGTCGGCACGAAGCGTTGCACGGAATCGCCAATCGCTGAGGGTTAATTCAACAATACCATAGGCACCAAGTGTGTAAAAGCGTTCGCTTTGGTCTAGGGTAGCGGTTCCTCTTTCTCCCAAGATGTTTTTAAACCTATTTCTTGCGTCTCTTTGGGCTGCTGCCTCAACCCCATATTGCCATAACCACTGCTTTTTACGTCCGTCTTGCTGCATGCCGAGACCATAGTAACTACGACCCAAATCGATTTGCCCACCAAATTCAAAAGGTAGTTTCGCATCTAGATTGCGTTTTGTAAAAAACCCATAAGCAGTCCATTTTTTGCTTTGCCAACGAGCCGTGAATTGATGCTGTTGTACCTTTTCCCCTGCTTTATAATCTAGGTTTCGCTGCCTAGCTTGACTGCGGTTTTCTGTTACTTCAGCTGATGTGAGTCCGCCAGCATCCAATGCCATAGGGCTGTTGAAATAACTGTAATTAACAGAAAGTATATTTCCGTTGCTAATAATAAAGGTATTGGCTAAGTTTATGAGGCTGTTTTCATAGCCACTCCAATGTCGGTAACCATTGTGTTTTTTGTGTTCTACGACGGCCTGAAACAGATTTTTTTCATTCTTGGAACCGTAGCTGCCAACCAAGTGTCCGGTGCCAAAGTCTCCGAGTGTTGCAGTGAGTGTTTTTTTATTTTTAATTGGGGTGCTTTTGAGCAATATGATGCCTCCCGATGCATTTCCGTATAGACCACTAGAAACGCTCCGAATAACTTCAATAGTCCCCATAGACGATAATGGAATATGATCTAATTGAGTCTGTCCGTCAGGAGTTGTTATGGGAATGCCATCCCACAAAACCTTAATGCCGCGGATGCCAAAAGTGGCACGTGTTCCAAACCCACGAATGGAAATGCGTGTGTCTTGACTGAAATTTTGCTGGCTGCTGACAAATAAACTGGGCACTCCTTGTAATAATTCTCCAATGTCTTGCTGTAGTAGTAGGCCGTCTTGGACAACTTCCGTTTGACTTATGGGTTGAATACTGCTTTTTATTCGCTGTGCACGTAAAACTACTTCTTCTAACTCTTGCACTTGCGCATGGCAGAGTGTACAAAAGAAGAATATGAAATATAAAGCCCTACGCATCATTGGTGTAAAGATCAATCAGGCCTGGAGGTGTGTCAACGTATATGGACCTTGTATCTCTTTTAACCTCCAAAATGATCTCATCAACTATTGGTATTAAAGCTATTTTTTTACCAATGGAAACTTCTATGGTTGCCTGTGCGGTATGTTCATTAATTGCTACAACGGAACCAATTTCCCCCAAGTTTTTGTCAACAACATCAAAACCGATGATTTCGTGGTAATAAAATTTATTTCCAGCCAGTTTTGGAAGCTTCGTCAATGGCAAATACACTTTTGATTTAAGTATCACATTAGCATCTTCCTCATTATCGACATCCTCTAAGCGAAGACGTAATAGTCCAGGTTTGTGCATGGCACACTTCTCAACAAAAAAAGGGATAAGCGCATTATTTTGTGCTAGAAAGATACTATCGAGAGATTGATATGCTTCTGGCTCGTCAGTATCTAGCTTAAGGAGTACTTCGCCTTTAAAACTGTATTTACCGACTACTGTTCCAAGAAAAAAACAGTCTTCGAAATGCATGTGTTGGTGTTATTCAGCCTTCTTGTCAGCTTCTGGTGCAGCTTCTTCAGCAGCAGCCTCTGGTGCAGCTTCTTCAGCAGCAGCCTCTGGTGCAGCTTCTTCAGCAGCAGCCT
>ERZ1048068.2217-NODE-2217-length-13951-cov-9.132844_pt1 | contig 13951 bp, 12 predicted proteins | sample MGYA00383098_ERZ1048068 | MGnify/ENA primary metagenome ERZ1048068 (study PRJEB29581, sample SAMEA5548368) | metagenome | biome: marine; feature: coastal; material: water | depth 1 m | study: Short-term variability in the microbial, nano- and picoplankton... | reverse complement strand
TCCAAACCTTCTAAAAAAGCCGTGACGTCTAGCGCCCCGAAGAAGAAGCCCCACGCCAACGTTCCGGTTAACACCTACAAGCCCAAGACTCCGTTCATGGGCACGGTGACCGAAAACTATTCCCTGCTGACGGACGGTGCCATCGGCCGGGTTCAGCACATCACCTTCGATTTAGCTGGTGGCGAACCTCAGCTGGAATACGTCGAAGGGCAGAGCATTGGCATCATTCCCGAAGGAAACGACGCCAACGGCAAACCTCACAAGCTGCGGCTGTATTCCATCGCCAGCACACGCCACGGCGACAGCTACAACGACAGCACCGTTTCCCTTTGTGTTCGCCAGCTCGAATACAAAAACGAAGCCGGTGAACAGATCTACGGCGTTTGCTCCAGCTATCTGTGTGACATCGAGCCGGGCACCAAGGTCAAAATCACAGGACCGGTCGGCAAGGAAATGCTCCTTCCTGAAGACGAAGACGCCAACATCATCATGTTGGCCACAGGCACTGGTATTGCTCCGATGCGCACCTACCTACGACGCATGTTCGAGTCGAAGGAGCGCAAAGCCAATGGTTGGTCGTTCAAGGGCAAAGCATGGCTGTTCATGGGTGCTCCCAAAACAGCCAACCTTCTCTACGACGACGATTTCAATAACTACCTGAAGGAATATCCCGACAACTTCCGCTACACCAAGGCCATCAGTCGGGAAGAGCAGAACAGCAAAGGCGGCCGGATGTACATCCAAGATCGCGTTTCAGAACATGCCGATGAAATCTTCGCCATGATCGAAGACCCCAAAACCCACGTTTATATGTGCGGTCTTCGGGGCATGGAGCCAGGCATCGATGAAGCGATGTCTGCTGCCGCTGCCGCCAAGGGCTTGGACTGGAAGGAATTGCGTCCGCAACTCAAGAAAGCCGACCGTTGGCACGTCGAAACCTATTAAGCCCAAAGTCGGTTCAAAGCTCGTTTTGCTCATCCTTCGGGATGAGCTTTTTTTTTGGGTTGATCACAAAACCCACATCAAACCCAGACGAGATTCTGCTGAGCAGTGTGCATCGGCTCTTCCGCGTCTAAACCTTCGACAGAAGCCTGAGCTCCATGGTCGCCACGATCACCAATCCGCTCCGCGTTGGACTTCGACAGGAACGGGTCATTGCACCGCAATGTTTGGTGATTTTTGGAGCCAGCGGCGATTTAACCCACCGCAAACTTGTGCCGGCGTTGTTCGAACTGTTCAAACAACGCCGACTCCCCAGTGAATTCGCTCTTTTGGGTTGCGCCCGTCGCCCTTGGACCGATGACGTGTTTCGGGGAAAAATGGCTGAAGCACTCGCCCCCCGCATTGCAGAGAATCCAGCGGCGTGGGATCAATTCGTCGGCAAGCTGTTTTACGAACCAGTTGACCTGCAAAAACCAGAGGATGTCGTGCGGCTCGGCGGACGCCTTGAACTGATCGATCAACAGTGCGCCACTCGGAGCAATCGCACCTTCTACCTCTCGGTGTCTCCCAATTTCTATGCAAGCGGTTGTCGTGCCCTCTCCGATGCAGGCCTTCTGAAGGATCCCAAACGCAGCCGCGTTGTGATCGAAAAGCCCTTTGGACGTGATTACGGCAGTGCACAAGCCTTGAACAAGGTGGTTCAAACCTGCGGTCAAGAAAATCAGATCTTCCGCATCGACCATTACCTCGGCAAGGAAACCGTCCAAAACATCATGGTGCTGCGGTTTGCCAACACCATTTTCGAGCCAATCTGGAATCGCAATTACATCTCGAGCGTCCAAATCACCGCCTCCGAAACCGTTGGCGTGGAAGAACGTGCTGGGTACTACGAAAGCTCTGGGGCCCTGCGGGACATGGTGCAAAACCATCTCACCCAAATGTTGGCCATCACAGCGATGGAACCCCCGGGGCGGTTTGACCCCGAAGCGATCCGCAATGAAAAAGCCAAGGTGCTGCAAGCTGCCCATCTCGCGGACGAACTTGAGCCGTGGAACTGCTGTGTTCGCGGGCAATATGGCCCCGGCGGAACGAAGGACAACCCTCTTGCGGGATATCGCCAAGAGCCGGGGGTAGAACCGAACAGCACCACCGAGACCTATGTGGCGATGAAGCTCTTCATCGACAATTGGCGCTGGCAGGGGGTGCCCTTCTACGTCCGGACCGGCAAACGACTCGCCAAACGTCTCAGTGAAGTGGTGCTCACCTTCCGGGAAGCCCCCGTGCACCTTTTTGATGCTGCAACCGGAGGACCCACCGCGAACCAGCTGATTTTGCGCATCCAACCGGATGAGGGTGCCGAATTCCGCTTCGAAGTGAAGTCGCCAGGCTCTGGCATGCGCAGTCGGCCGATCGACATGGAGTTCTCCTACGACGAGTCGTTTGGAGAGCCCTCCGATGAGGGCTATGTGCGCTTGCTGGCCGATGCCATGCTCAGCGATCCAACCCTGTTCACCCGTGCCGACGAGGTGGAAGCAGCTTGGCGCCTGTACACACCGCTGCTCGAGCTGATTGAAGACAGCCCCTGGCAACTGCCGATCCATCCCTACGAATCGCGCACCTGGGGGCCAGCCGCCGCCGATGCTCTGCTCGCCCGTGACGGGTTGCTTTGGCGACGGCCTTAAGTCTCTTTCTTCCTTTCCCATCTCTGTTCACGCACCCTCCGCACCATGTCTCCCCAGCTCACCCTGCAGACCCCTCTGGAACTGGTCCCCTCGGAGGTACCCACCTACCTCGAACAGCTCTGGTCACCAGAACAACAGGGCAGCACCGGCACCGGGGCATCAACGTTTTGCCTGTTGATTTGGCAACCCGCCTGGGCTGAACAACATTTGGTGCGAAGTGGACGTCTAAAAGGACCCATTACGGGCCAACAAACCAGTGATTTGATTGCTGCGGGGCGGCAGGCGATCACAGAGGCCGATCTCCCCCTCAGCACTCCCCCTCTCGACGGGGCTGTCATCGAGGCCGTCGCCCGATTGCAGGGTGATGCCACGGCAGAAGACCTACGGGGGCAGTACATCGATCCTGCGCTCAGCGCACTGATGCCACGCCGGTTGATCACCTTGGCGCCAACGGTTGCACCCAGCAAGGGTCTTGAAACCCTCGTTGCGGCCTACTGCCCCCTGCCGGAAGAGGGTGGCGGGACCACAGCATGCGGCGACGTGGTGGTGCTGAGGGGAGGCGATGCGGCCCTTCAAGACGGGATGACAATCCTTGAGCCCCTTCTCCCAGCATCGATGCCGACATGGGTTTGGTGGAACGGCTTCCTCGATGAAGCCCCTGAGCTGATGGCTCGCGTCGCCTGCACGTCCCGTCGACTCATCATCGACAGCGCCGTGGGCCAACCCCGCCAGTGCCTCGAGGTGCTGCGCCAACGCGTCGAATCTGGCCAGGCCGTCAATGATCTGAACTGGCTACGGCTGCGCAGCTGGCGTGAAACCTTGGCCATGGTGTTTGATCCGCCGGATCGCCGTGATGCCCTCAGTCACGTCACCCAATTGGATATCGATGTGGAAGGGCACCATCCAGCGCAGGGGCTCCTGCTGGCGGCCTGGATTGCAGACCGACTGGGGTGGACGCTCGATTCGGCCAAAACGATCGATGAGGAAACCACCGCCCAGTTCCATCGCCCCGATGGAACTGCTGTGAACGTCCACTTGATGGGCGTACCCGTGGGGCAACCCAATGTTCATGCCGGACAAATCGTGGGCATGCGACTGATCTGCCAACCCGATAACGGCAAAGGGGTCTGTGTGATCCTCTGCGCTGATTCAGGCGGATGCATGCGTTTAGAAGGGGGCGGCATGGCCAACCTCGACTTGCACGAAGACATCGTTCCCGTGCAACACGCCACTCCTGAAATGGACGTAGCCCGACTGCTCGGCGGTGGCCACGACAGCACCAACCCGCTCCTGGCGGCGGCGGCACCGCTGGCGGCCAAGTTGCTGGGTTGATTTAGGGGGCACACCATGGCCGTTGTGATTGCCGCACCGGCCAGTGGCAGCGGCAAAACCCTCATCAGCCTTGCCCTCTTGAGCTGGGCTCGGGCACGCGGTGAGTCGGTTCAACCGTTCAAAGTGGGGCCCGATTACCTCGACCCGCAGTTGCTGAGTGAGGCAGCGGGGCGTTCCTGCCGCAACCTCGATCTCAATCTTTGCGGGGAGCCATGGGTGCGTAAAGCCTTCCATGGCTATGGCGGGAACGGCTCCATGGCTCTCATCGAAGGCGTCATGGGACTCTTCGATGGCATTGGCAGTACGGAGGAAGGCAGTACAGCCGCGATCGCTCGGCTTCTCCATCTCCCCGTGGTTTTGGTGGTGGATGCCGGTGGCCAAGCAGCCTCGCTTGGGGCACTCGTGCGTGGATTCAGAGATCACGACCCAAGGCTCAACCTCGCGGGCGTTGTGATCAACCGTGTGAACAGCGATCGACATCGCGCCCTGCTGCAGGACGTACTGGACCGACTCGGCGTACCCCTGCTGGGCTGCATGCCTCGAACAGATGCCTTGCAACTACCCAGCCGACATTTGGGACTGGCTCCAGCCCACGAGCTAGACGATTTGGCGCAACGGCGGCAAGCCTGGGCCGACTTGGCCGAACAGCATCTCGACCTGAGCACCCTGGCGCCTTTGATGCGGGCCCCTGCTGCGGGCCCTTCGGTGTTCGCAGACATCCCACCGGGGCGTGGGCCATCTCTACCTGTGGCCGTGGCGGCTGATGCCGCCTTCCATTTCCGCTATCCCGAAACGGGCGAATTACTGGAGCACCTGGGGATGCCCGCTGTGCCCTGGAGCCCTCTGGCCGATGAGGCGATTCCAAAGGAGGCCAAGGGTTTAATCCTCCCAGGGGGGTTCCCGGAACAACACGCCGCCCAGATCAGCCAGGCCATCAAAAGCCTCAACTCGCTCCGCCAGTTTTGCCATCAGCGCCCGGTCTATGCCGAATGTGGCGGCATGTTGTTGCTCGGGCGGCACCTCAGCGATCTCGATGGCAACACCCATCCCATGGCCAATGTGCTTCCCTTTGAAGCTCGCCGCGGCCGACTGCAGGTGGGATATCGCCGCCTGCAGCCCCGGGGTGATGGGTTGCTGGTGAAGCAAGGCGAACAGTTCACCGGCCATGAATTTCACCGCTGGGAATTGGTCGACTCCAGAGGGGCCGACGACGGATCCGTGCTGTGGGAGATTGATGGCTGGCGAGTGAGCCAACGTCCGGAAGGATGGAACAAACGGACGTTGCACGCGAGCTGGGTACACCTGCATTGGGCCAGTTGTTCGACGATTTGCTTCCGATGGCGCGCCGCACTCGCAACCGAAGCGAGATCATTGCCAGGCGTTTTGTAAGCCGACAGCAGCCAACGCGAATGCAACCATTCGTGGAGCGCTGGCGCTGGATTATTCAAGGCCAAGTGCAGGGCGTTGGATTTCGAGCCAGCTGCAGCCGTCGTGCTTTGGATATGGGCCTCAAGGGATGGGTTCGTAACCTGCAGGACGGCAGTGTTGAAGTGCAGGCGGAAGGCCCACCCATTGCTCTCGCGGAACTGAGGGCCTGGTGCGAAAAGGGTCCGCTTGGGGCTCAAGTGAAACGGGTGAAACCATGCCAGATGCCGGTGCGGGGGGACGACTGGTTTGAAGTGCGTTACTAAAACGCGAATTGAAACAGGGATAGAAAAACAATTGGAAGACGGGTGGAACTCCACCGATGACCTGGCTAGCGAAAGAACACAGCACTGCGCTTGAAGGTTGTGGTTCGCTTCGCAATGGTTTTGGTCCTCTCAACATTGCCGTTGATCGGAATCGAGGCGATGAGCACCCGTCAGCAAACACCGCAAAGCAGCTACGACGGTGCCGTTGAAGCGCTGACGGCCTGTCAGGCCTGGCGTCAGCAAGAGGGAGTCTTCACCGCCCTCACCCCGCCCATGCATCGCATTGCATCCCAGCCACGCCGGATTCAAACTGGCCTACGCAGTTGTGAAGCCGACCTCGAACAGGCCTTGATCATTGGCCGTCGATACAGCGTTGTGGCGGAGTCGCATTACGACAAGCCCTTGCATCAACTGAATCGCCCGATCAGTCAAACCTTTCCTTACGTGTCACCAGAGTCCACCTCCCCAACGCCGTGAATAAAACGCCGTGAATAACCCGTTCAACACCAAAGAAAAAGCCTTTTGGAGAGGCGTCATTGGGGTGGTGAGCTTGGGCGTCAGCATTGGCTTGGCCGCCCTCATTCTTCATCTATGACAGCGTCTTGACCCCACCCATGGCTGAGATGTCGAGCCAAGTGATGAAGCGCCAAGTGATGCAGCGCCAACTGTGGCTCTTCCGGCATGGCGCCACGGAATGGGCTCTTCGTGGTCAACACACCGGCGTCACCGATCTTCCACTGCTGCCGGAAGGAGAAGCAGAGGCCCGAGCCCTGGCCCCCATCCTCAGCAATCAGAATTTTGCCGCAGTGTTCAGCTCACCCCTGCAACGGGCCCGTCGCACCTGTGTTCTCAGTGGGCTGGGCGAACAGATGCAGATCTGCAAAACGTTGACCGAATGGAACTATGGCGATTACGAGGGAATCACGACTGCCGAAATACGGCATCAGCAGCCCACTTGGAGCGTCTGGACCCATGGATGTCCGAATGGGGAGCAGGTGGACCAAGTGCAGCGGCGCAGTGAACAGACCATCGACACGATGCTGACGATTCCTGAACCGGGGGATATCGCCCTATTTGCCCATGGCCATAGCTTGCGAGCCCTAGCCGGGACCTGGCTGGGACTTGGAGCTGCTGGGGGGCGACTGCTCCAGCTAGGAACTGGAACGATCAGCATTTTGGGCTGGGAACGGGAGACCCGGACCCTTGCGCGCTGGAATGCCCCGACGCCAAGCACCCCGCATGAGTGATCCAAAAATCTGGACGGAATTGGTGTCTTACGGCATTGGTGTGGCCCTATCACCGATCCATTTGGTGTTGTTGCTGCTGCTGTTGCTGGGGGATGCACCACGTCGGCGCGGCGGTTTGTTTGTGATGGGTTGGTGGCTCACCAGTGCCCTGGTGGTGCTCGGATTGCTCACCCTGGGGCACGGCCTTTTGCTGGACATGAGCCATGGATCCAAACACCGCACCGGGCTTGATCTGATCGCAGGCGGAGCCTTAGTCGCCCTCGGGGGACGGGAGCTGATCCGCAGTTGGCTCAATCAAGACGGCCCCCCAGGTTGGAGCCGAAGTGTGGATCGCTTTGCCGCCCTGCCCCTGCCGCTACTGCTGTTGATCAGCAGTGCCACCGAAATCATCAGCCCAGACGACCTGCTGCTCTTCGCGAAAACCGCCGGAGTGATTCTTGCCCAAGGACTCAGCCTGCAGGGGGAGATCGCGTCGAGCCTGGTGTTCAGCCTGTCGGCCAGCGTGTTGTTGCTACTGCCTTTGGTGGCGGTTTTGCTTGGGCGGGAAAGCGTTTTGCCGATGTTGCAGCAAGGAAAAACCACCCTGCTCAACCGTGGGGAATTGGTGGTGGGCAGCGTGAGCTTGGGCTTGGGCGGCTACCTGAGTTGGCAAGGCATCACTGGGCTTGCCCTGCGTTAAGCCAAGCCTGATCCTCAATCAGAAAACGTTGAAAAGGCTTTGGTCCATGCCGAAGTGGTCTCTGGCGACGACGTTCCACCAATCATCCACACGCCGGTCCGCGCCCGCGACACCGCGACGTAGCAAAGCTGTTGTCGGATGCGCGGATCAGCACGGAACACATCAGGCGCCACAAACACCTCACCGAAGCTGCTGCCCTGGCTGCGATGCACCGTTAAAACAGCGGCGGGCCCGAGGGATGCAAAGGCATCGCGAACGAGGAAATACTGCCTCCAAATGCTGCGCCCATTTTTTTTACCGGCGTCTTTGGCCTGTTGCCGCAACCGCTGCATCACGCCATCCAATTCCAGGCGCGCCGCACTGCCAACAGGGGGCTGCAACCGAAGCGTGAGCTCGAGATCACCGGAGCTCACTTTGGCCGACAGCGTTTCAATCACGGGCACCCCTCCGTTCATCTCCGTTAAACCGAAATCCAGCAAATCGCAGGATTCAGGCGTCACATCCAGCACCACCACCTCTCGGTTGGATCCCAGCACCATGTCGGGCTCTTCCCCGGCTTCTTCTCCATCCCGGGAGGCTGGGGCCATCACCGCGGTGCGGCTAATCAACACTTCGCCAGGCAATACGGGCATCTGATCCGCCATGTCGCCATGGATCGCCCGACGCGCGTGGGGCACCAGCCGCTCGAGGGTGCGATTGGTGTAGCAAAGAATGCGAGCGGCATCGGGATTGTCCTGTTGAGAGGCCGCCTTCAACGATTGGCGGGCTTGGTTCAACCATTCCTTTTGGGGCAGACAGCGCACCTGCCCTTGCTCATTACGGATCGGCTGCAGGAGGGGTGGGGACAAGCACGGCAGCACGCCCTCCCGTAGGCGGCTGGCGAGCTGCAGCACAGGCCCCTGATGACGGACCACTTGCTGCAACACCGCTCCACTGCGCCGTTGCATGGCGAACACCGGGCTGTTCTCCTCCCCAATCGGTGGGAGCTGCGCTGGATCCCCAACAAACACCAAACGGGTTTTGAAGGGATGGGCGCATTGCAGGGCAATCCCCAACAGGGTGCTGTCCACCATCGAGGCTTCATCGATCAGCACCAAGCCAAGATTCTCGAGAGCCATTCCCGTTTGCTCGGTGGGCTCACAGAGTTCGACATCACCCGAGCGTTTGAGCTTCAGCCGCAGGAGGCGGTGGATGGTGGAGGGATACCAGGTGGGTTGCAACCCTTCGAGATCTAGGGCCTGACGCAGCACCCCCACGGCCTTATGGGTGGGGGCGACGACGGTCCAACACAAGCCGGTGGCCTCCACCTGACGCAACAGGCGCATCGACAAAAACGTCTTGCCACTCCCAGCAAATCCACTCAGAACAAAGGGAGTTCCATCGGCAGGGGTGGCCAACCAGGTGGAAAAAGCATCCGCCGCCTGCTGTTGATCCGCCGTGAGTTCCGCAGTGGCGGTCACCCCAACCCAGCCCCGATAGCGGTGCTGATTGCGGCTGCAAGATGCAGCGGAGACCCCACCAGCACAAGACCTGGCAGGGCAATAGCAGGTCCCACCATGCTGCCCACAAGCACCTGAAGACGGCTATGGCCGAGGCTTTCCTTCAACGGCTTCTCATAGGGGTCTGGCCAGAGGTCTGCCGGTAAAGCATTGACGCGTTCAGCGGTGTATCCGGCAGCGCGGCGAATACCACTGGCGTCGTACATCACCACAAACGCCACCACGGTTGCCAAAGCAAAGGTTGGGTGGTCAAAGCCCTGGGTCCAACCAATGCAAGCAGCCGTCCCGGTTACAAGAGCGGAGTGACTGGAAGGCATCCCCCCTGTTTCCACCAAAACCGCTGGGCGCCAGCGGCGATGGACGATTAATTCGATCAGCAGTTTCGAGAGCTGAGCCACCCCACAGGCGACCAGCCCCCAGGCCAAAGCACTGTTATCGAAAAATTCACGCAACACCGCGTGGGAGGGGGAGGGATCGATCATCGATCGCGGCTGGTGATGAAGTCGGCCAAGGCCAGGAGAGGCATCGCTTGCTCTGACCAGGGTTGCAGAGCTTCCTTCGCCTCTCGCACCAAATCATCCGCCCGCTTCCTCGACTCCTCTAAACCCAAGAGCTTGGGGTAAGTGGTCTTATCGGCCAGCAGGTCCTTGCCGGCGGTTTTACCGAGCACCTCACTGCTCGCAGTGATGTCGAGGATGTCGTCAATGATCTGAAACGCCAACCCAATGCCGCGGGCATAGGTGCGCAGCGCCGTGATCAAGGTGTCGTCTGCATTGCCAATCAACGCACCGGTGATCACACAGGCACTAAGCAGCGCACCGGTTTTATGGAGATGGATGTACTCGAGTGTCTCGAGATCCACCTGCTTCCCTTCACTCTCTAAATCCACCACCTGGCCCCCCACCAGTCCCGGTGCTCCGGCCACCAGTGAGAGTTCACCCACCACCTTGAGCAGCCGCTCCGCTGGAACTCCCGGGCTGCGCAAAGCCACCATCTCGAAGGCGCGGGTCAGCAGCGCATCACCGGCCAAGATCGCCACGGCTTCCCCATAAACCTTGTGATTGGTGGGACGCCCCCGGCGCACATCGTCGTCGTCCATCGCCGGCAGATCGTCGTGGATCAGCGACATGGTGTGAATCATCTCGAGGGCGACCGCCGTTGGCACGGCATGCTTCGCTTCACCACCCGCCAATTCACAGGCCGCAAGGCAAAGAATCGGGCGCAGACGCTTGCCACCTGCCAAAAGCGAATAACGCATGGCATCCCGCAACGACTCGGGCCGTTCAGGTCCGAGGGAGTCGTCAAGCGCCGCTTCAACGGTGTCCTTGGCCTTGCCGAGATAGGCCTTGAAATCGAACTCGGCGGTCATGGATGGACCTTGGCTGGCCGGATTCTCTCAGGTTGCGGAGAAGCCCCCCAGGGGAACCCAATCCATGGGGTGGGGCATGAGCATTTCTCGACCCTGTCCAGGGGCGGTCGTGACCGCCAGGTCGTACGACACCGAGTAGCGGGGCTGCGCACCCTCGTAGGGCAAAACGCGGTGGCGCAGATCTGAAGGAAAGAGCAGCAAGCGGTGCTGTTTTGGAGCAAACACCCCACCAGACACGGTGGCTTCCCGAAACGGAATGGCCATCACATGGCTGAAGTAGGTGTCGGGCGCTTGAAATTCCAGTTCTCCAGAACCAGGCTCCTCCTCGGTGCACACATAAAACACAGCACTTAACTGGGCATTGCGATGGGTATGCGACTCAATCGTTCCTCCATCGGGGGAACACACCACGGGCCATGCTTTTTGGATGTGAACCTCCAGGCCATGATCGGGGCCCAATAAATCGATCAAATAAAGCGATACCTGCTCTGCGATCTGTTGATTGAGCCAGACGAAAGCCTCCATCCGATGCAACTGATCCAGGCCAGCAATCCCCAGAAGATCTCCGGTGAGGTTGTTGCGATTGGAAAACTGTGGATCACCAAACAAATCGCGATCAAACACCTCCAACTGCTGATGCATCGCCGCAGCAGTGCCGTCATCAGGGGTGAGATCCACCTGCATCACGGGGGTAGGGAACAACCAATGGAGTGGCATCGACCCGTTAGCTGAGGAGATCAGCGAGATCATGGTCAACGCCGTGGCGGCGACACCACGCCACAACGGTGTTCACCAGGAGCATGGTGACGGTCATCGGACCAACGCCACCGGGCACCGGGGACAACGCCGCTGCAATGGGTTCCACTTCAGCAGCACGCACGTCGCCACAGAGACCCCCTTCGGGCTTGCGATGGATGCCGACGTCGACCACTGCAGCCCCAGGCTTGATGTGCTCCGCCCCAACCATCCCGGGACGACCTGCCGCCACCACCACAATGTCGGCCTCACGGGTGTGAGCCACCAGATCCTTCGTGCGGGAATGAACCACCGTGACGGTGGCATTGGCGGCTTGAAGCATTAACGCCATCGGCTGCCCCACAAGGATGCTCCGACCAATCACGACAGCCCGTTGACCAGCCGGATCGATGCCCTGACTACGCAGCATGGCCATCACGCCAGCCGGGGTGCAACTGCGCGGTCCCTGTTCTCCTTTGAGCAATCGCCCCAAGTTGAGGGTGTGCAATCCATCGGCATCCTTTTCTGGATCAATGGCCATTAACAACGGCCCCTCATCCAACCCCTCTGGCAAGGGGAGCTGCAGCAGGATGCCATCCACCCGAGGATCAGCATTGAGCTGTTGGATCGTGCTCAACACCTCCGCAAAGGGGGTGGAGCTCGGGAGATGGGCGCCGTAGCTGGCGACTCCGATACGAGCGCAGGCCTTCTCTTTATTTGCGACGTACACAGCACTGGCGGGGTCGTCTCCCACGCGAAGCACCGCTAACCCCGGCGGACGCCCTGCCTGGGGGAGATGCGATTCGATTTGAGCTTGAAGACGACTCTCCACGGCCTTCGCCAGTGCCTTGCCATCCAGACGCAGGGCCATGCCTTGGATCATTGCTTCATCCAGCATGCCTCTCGAGGAGAGCTAGCGTTGTTGCACTGATGTGTCGTGTTTGGTTCGCTTTCCGCGCGGTAGCAGCCTCTGGAGACGTTGGCGACGTCTTCAATCACCAACCCGACGGTTGCTGCGCTGGACGCGATTGCAGACGGCTGTTGTTTTGCTCGTTTGCCTTGCGGTGGCCGTGGCATCAAGCCTGCCCTGGTTGATCAAACCCGACCTGCAGCCTGGAGCCATCGCCCCCTTTGATGCGATTGCTCCAAAGGATGTCTTGGTGCAAGACAGCACAGCACTCGAGCAACAACGCTCATCGTTGGTGGCGCAGTCGGTGGTGCAGGTCATCGACCCAGAACAAACGAAGCTGCTGCGACAACGCTTGGAACAGCAGTTGATCCAACTCCAACAGGTCGCCATGAGCGGATCTGCGGCGCGGGTGGGTCCTGTGAACATGAGTCGCGCAGAACAGCAGTGGCTCACCCAACGAACGGCGCAGGAGCATCTGGCGTGGGATTCCGCTGTTCGCCAAGCGGCGACTCGAATGCTCAGCCAAGGCTTGGTGAGCAACTTGGCCGTGAATCAATTGCGCCAAGCCGCCAAAGTGCAGCTTGGTGAGGCGGCGATCACCGATCCTGCTGCACGCTCGCTGGCCACCAAGGTGTTAGCGAGCACCCTGCGGGGCAGCAGCAACCTGCGCACCGATCCCAATCTGAGCAAACAGCTGATTGAGGAGCAGCTCACCAAACAGGTGATCCCCACCATCGAAGTGCGAAAGGGCGATCTGATCACCCGCAAGGGGGAAACGATTAGTCCCCAGGCCTACGACGTGCTCGATTACTTCGGCAGGGTGCGTCGTGAACCGCAACCAGGGATTTGGTTTCAGCATTTCATTGAGGCCCTGGCCGCCTGCGGGGTGATGGTGCTGGTGATGCGCCGAGAACGCCCCTGTCTCGAGGTTCGCCATGCCCTTCTTGCGGTGGGAATTTTGTTCCTCGTGCAAGTGGCGAAGCTGTGGTTTCAGGGAAGCGTGAGTCCTCTCGCCTTGTTGGTTCCACCCACCCTCGTCTTGGCTGAAGGTCTCGGCACCGGCTGCGGTTTGGTGTGGATGAGTGTCGCGGCTCTGTTATGGCCTGAACCGGTTCATGGCCTAAGCGACGGCCGATTGTTGATTGCGGCCGTTGTGGCTGCATCGGGAGCTTTGATCGCAGGGCGTCAACGCAGCCGCGGACAACTTCTGCAGCTCACAGTGTTCCTTCCCGTTGGCGCCTTGATGGGGCAGTGGCTCCTCCTCCAGCTGCAGCCCCTTACGGGCTGGAAAGCCTGGGGCAGCCTGAATCCAACCCTGGATGAGTTGGCCACCGAATCGCTGCTGTTGGGCCTCTTATTGATGCTCACGTTGCTCGCCATTCCGGTGCTGGAGAGCTCCTTTGGTTTGCTCACCCGCGCCCGCTTACTGGAGCTTGCCGATCAAGAACGTCCGTTGCTTCGACGGCTCTCCTGTGAAGCCCCTGGCACGTTTGAGCACACCTTGATGATCTGCAGCTTGGCCGAAGAGGGGGCGCGAGCCATCGGAGCCGATGTGGATCTGATTCGCACGGGCTCGCTGTATCACGACGTCGGCAAACTGCATGCCCCGGGGTGGTTCATTGAGAATCAAAAGGACGAACCCAATCCCCACGATTCCCTGAATGATCCATTTGGTAGTGCAGCGGTGCTGCAAGCCCATGTGGATGAAGGACTGAAATTGGCCCGTCGGCACCGACTTCCCCGCCCCATTGCCGATTTCATCCCAGAACATCAAGGGACCCTGAAAATGGGTTACTTCCTTCATGAAGCGCGGGAGCGTGATCCCAACGTTGATGAGAGTTTGTTCCGCTATCGAGGTCCTGCAC
>ERZ1048068.2216-NODE-2216-length-13953-cov-4.985825_pt1 | contig 13953 bp, 15 predicted proteins | sample MGYA00383098_ERZ1048068 | MGnify/ENA primary metagenome ERZ1048068 (study PRJEB29581, sample SAMEA5548368) | metagenome | biome: marine; feature: coastal; material: water | depth 1 m | study: Short-term variability in the microbial, nano- and picoplankton... | reverse complement strand
AATGATTTGCTTAGCAGTCTCAATAAGGGCGATGAGGTCACCATGGCAAGCGGCATTCTTGGGAAAATTACCAAGATTGAAGGGGATTATGTGGTTCTTGAGGTTAATAATAACCTCGAGCTGAAGTTCCAGATCTCGGCCGTAAATGCAGTTCTGCCTAAAGGCACTATCAAAGCTATCTAAGCTGGTGGCCAAGTGGCTGTTACGGCAGCCACTTATGCCATTGTCTCACCGATGATTGCCTATCCGGATAAGTTAGACCTCGCCCAGACACCAACGCCATTTTATCCACTTGAGCGTTTATCCGCGCAGTTAAAAACGTTCGGTGGTCCGCGTATCTGGATCAAGCGCGACGACCTTACCGGCGCCGCTACCTCCGGCAATAAAATCCGCAAGCTCGAATTTCTTCTCGCCGATGCCCAGAATCAGGGGTGCGATACGGTTATTACCAGTGGTGGTGTGCAATCCAACCACTGTCGTGCGGTGGCACTTCTCGGTGCGCAGCTAGGCCTTAAAGTGCATCTGTTATTGCGCTCTGATTCAGAGCCCCAGCCGGTCGGTAATCTTCTGCTCGACCATCTTGCCGGCGCGACTATCAGCCATTACAGCGTCAGGGAATTTAAACGCCTCGACAGTCTGTTTGAACATTGGCGCGACCATTACCAGCAGCAGGGCGGCAAGGCCTATACAATTCCCACCGGTGGCAGCAATGGCACCGGTATCTGGGGTTATATCAATGCCGCCGCTGAGCTGGCTGGTGACTTTGCCCGCCACAACCTCAAGCCCCAGGCCATCGTCCATGCAACCGGCTCTGGCGGTACCCAGGCCGGATTGGTGCTCGGCTGCCATCTCCACGGTTTAGATACTCCCGTTAAGGCCTATGCGGTCTGTGATAGCAGCGCCTATTTTAAGGCAAAAGTCGGTGCTGACCTGAATGAATGGCAGCAAAAATACCCGTCAGAGATTGATCTAAGCTGCCTTGTGATTGACACCTGTGATAGTTATATAGGCCCGGGATATGGTCAGGCTGATGCCGCCATTTTTGACTTTATAAAACAGCTGGCGGCGCTTGAGGGTGTTCTTCTCGATCCGGTGTACACTGGCAAGGCATTTTATGGCCTGGTTGAAGATATCAAAAAGGGTAAATATGCCGGCGGCGTGAATAGTGATATTGTGTTTATTCATACCGGCGGGTTATTTGGTTTGATCGCCCAGCAGCAAAATTTGGGATATTAAAATAATAATAAGTGGACTTAATTATGTTTGAACAGATCATCGACACCATCAATGGCGCCGTTTGGGGTCCGGTTATGCTGGTATTGCTTCTCGGTACAGGTATCTACCTGACCATTGGCCTTAAAGGTATGAGCATTACCCATATACCCTATGCGTTTCGTCAGCTGTTTAAGGGCCGCAAGGGCAGTGGGGAAGGTGAGATCAGCCCCTTTAATGCACTGATGACTGCGCTTTCATCCACGGTGGGTACGGGCAATATTGCCGGTGTTGCTACAGCCATAGGTATAGGCGGTCCAGGCGCGCTTTTCTGGATGTGGTGTACCGCACTTGTCGGCCTTGCCACCAAATACTCCGAAGCTGTTCTGGCGGTTAACTTTCGCGAAACCGACGAACTGGGCAAAAAAGTGGGCGGGCCAATGTACTACATCAAAAATGGCCTGGGTAAAAAATGGAAATGGCTTGGGGTAGCCTTTGCTATTTTTGGCTCATTGGCCGGTTTTGGTCTTGCCAATACAGTGCAGTCCAACGCAGTTTCCCAGGTTCTTGAGAGCAACTTTCATGTTCCTACACTGTTAAGTGGAATCCTCATGTCTATCCTGGTGGCGATCGTCCTGCTCGGGGGTATTAAACGTATCGCCGAAGTGGCCGGTAAGCTGGTTCCGTTTATGGCGATTGTCTATTTTGTCGCTACGCTATCAATCCTGCTGCTCAATATTACCGAACTGCCATCTGCGATTGTGTTTATTGTCGACAGTGCCTTTAACGGCGCCGCAGCCACCGGCGGTTTTGCCGGCGCGACGATAATGCTGGCACTGCGTATGGGAGTTGCCCGGGGGATTTTCTCTAATGAATCCGGCCTTGGTTCGGCGCCAATAGCGCATGCCGCTGCTGAAACCAACAGCCCGGTGCGGCAGGGCACAATCGCCATGCTCGGCACCTTTATCGATACCTTGATTATCTGCACTATGACCGGTCTGGTACTGGTGGTAACTGGCGTCTGGAGTGGTGAACCACAGGGTGCCGCCATGACCCTCTCGGCGTTTAAAGCCGAATTACCCTACGGTGATATTATTCTTTCGTGCTGTATTGTGCTGTTCGCTTTTACCACCATGCTCGGTTGGAGCTATTACGGGGAGCGCTGTGCGGAATTCCTGCTGGGCCCCAAGGTTATTGTTCCCTTTAGGGTGCTGTGGGTGATCGGGGTATTCCTCGGCACGCAAATGAGTCTTGAGCTGGTGTGGAAGATGTCTGATGCCCTAAATGGCATGATGGCGATTCCCAACCTGATTGCCCTGATTTTACTGGCACCAGTGGTGTTTCGCCTGACCCGGGAATACTTTGCTGACGAGCAGTCTAACCAGGTTGGCACTGATATTCGGGAGGACAATGCCGGTTAACCCGGCAGGTAAATTATGGCCAATGGACCCAAGCTGGTAATTGCGATCTCCTCAACGGCATTGTTTGATATGCGTGAGGGGCATGAGATCTATGAAACCCAGGGCGTTTCAGCTTACGCCAGTTACCAGCGCCAACATGAGGAGGATATCCTGCAGCCAGGGGAAGCTTTTCCCCTGGTCACCAAGTTGTTGCGTATCAACGAAAAGCTTGGCGGCGAGCCCCGTGTCGAGGTTATTCTGCTATCGCGCAATTCGGCGGATACCGGATTGCGGGTCTTTAATTCCATCGCCCACCACGGGTTAAATATCACCCGCGCAGCGTTTTCCGGGGGTAAGTCACCCTACAGGTATGTGTCGGCTTTTGCCTGCCATCTGTTTCTTTCTACCCATGCCGAAGACGTGCGCAGTGCACTGGAGAGTGGTATGGCCGCGGCAACCCTGCTGCCATCACAAAGTGGCCCGAGCAGTACCTCAGATGAGCTGCGCTTTGCCTTTGATGGCGATGCAGTGCTGTTTTCGGATGCCTCCGAGCGTATCTTTAAAGAGCGCGGTCTGGATGCCTTCACCGCCAATGAAAAAGCCTCGGCGCGCATGCCTATGGACCCGGGCCCGTTTAAACACTTCCTGCAAACCCTGCACAGCCTGCAGGCAGAGTTTCCGGCCGATGAGTGCCCAATTCGTACCGCCCTGGTCACCGCCCGCGCGGCTCCGGCTCATGAGCGGGTAGTGCGCACCTTGCGCGAGTGGGATATTAGAATTGATGAGAGCCTATTTCTCGGTGGCCTTAGCAAGGGCGACTTCCTCAAGTCCTTTGGTGCCGATGTCTTTTTTGATGACCAGCAGGTGCACTGCACCTCTGCCAGCGAGCATGTCGCCACTGGTCATGTTCCCCATGGTGTAGCCAACGAGAAGCAAAAATAGCGCTTTCCTATGGCTGTTCTGCGCTCAAGAAAATATTCCCAGCTCGATGATAGCGAGATACTTAAACTTTATTCCCACGAGCCCCAGGGCGAGAACTTGCATTTTTTACGGATAGAGATAGAGCAGCGCAATCTCGAGAGCGAAGCTGTTGGCGTGATTGACAATAAGCGTAAAAAGGCGCGCCACTCATCACTTTACTATTTGTTTTACATGGTGATGTTTTTGTTTTTTTTACTACGCTTTGGTGGTGATTTCCTTTAGCCACCTCCCTCCTTCACCGCTGCCATCTCGAACAGATCTTTAAGTTTGGAGCACTGAACCCTTTTAGGATCGATATGGAAGAATGAGTAAAGTCTGAGTTATTGCCCAAACGGGCGTACTCAATTAGTTCAAATAGGGCCTATCGCGTGCAAAGTCAGACCAGCCTGGACCAGCCTGGACCGGCCGACCCCGGTCAAGGAAATCAAAACGCCGCAAACTTAATCCCCATGCCCAGCAACACCATGGCAATTAGCGTCTGCAATATACGCCCGGGAATATTGCGTGCCAATCTTGTGCCCATGTGAATTGCCGGTAGCGAACCGACCAGCAGACAAGCGAGCAACATAAAGTCCACATTGCCAAGCCAGAAAAGATGCCCCAGTCCAGCTATCAGGGTTAGGGGGACGGCATGGGCGATATCCGTCCCTACAATACGCAGTGCCGGCATATGCGGGTAGAGCACCATCAATACTGCGGCACAGAAGGCACCGGCACCGACCGATGAGAGAGTGACAAACACACCGAGAAAGACCCCGACCAAAAAGATAATCGAATCCCTGGATCCCCCATTAGATGGAGATTCAGCGGTTTTAACCTTGCGCTTTAAGCGCCCATTAAGCAAGATCACCGTGGCTGTAAGCACCAGCATCACGCCGAGACTCCGAGTTAATATCCCCTCGTATTCAGACGCATCGGTAAACACCTTGCTGAGCAGCAGTGCCGTGAGCACTGAAGCTGGAACACTGCCGAGGGCAAGCATTTTTACCGTTTGCCATTGAATGCTCTTCTGCCGGTGATGGCTGACAACGCCACCAGCCTTGGTGATCGAGGCATAGAGCAGGTCTGTGCCAATCGCCACGTTATAGGGAAAGCCAAACACAATCAGCAACGGGGTCATCAGCGAGCCACCGCCTACACCGGTTAAGCCTATAGCCAGTCCTACGCCAGCACCCGCGGCGATGTACAGCAGAAAATCTATTAACATTAGTTTTTGGTCTTTAAGCGATAAAACAGAAGGGGGGTACTCTAGCAAGCGCAAAGTATTCTAAGAAGTAATAGTTTTGCATATTTTTATAGCTTTATCGTATAGATGGGCGTATGTTTTAGATATTGGCATTGTTCGTTGTGTTCAATAACAGCCGGTCATCATCAAAAAATCTTCTGGGGAATGACAATGAAGCTGCAACAACTGCGTTATATCTGGGAAGTGGCCCATCACGATCTCAATGTTTCTGCCACAGCCCAGAGCCTATATACATCACAGCCTGGTATCAGCAAACAGATTCGTCTGCTCGAAGATGAACTTGGTGTAGAGATATTCTCCCGCAGTGGTAAACACCTGACCCGCGTTACGCCCACCGGTGAAGAGATCCTTAAAATTGCTGGCGATATCTTGCGTCAGGTCGAGAGTATCAAGCAGCTTACCCAGCAACATAACAACCCCAATAAGGGCAGTCTCTCTATAGCCACTACCCATACCCAGGCGCGCTATGCACTGCCTACAGTTATCGAGAGCTTTATCGCCAAATACCCGGAAGTATCCCTGCATATGCACCAGGGCACACCGGTACAGATATCTGAAAAAGCGGCTGATGGCACGGTGGATTTTGCGATAGCCACAGAGGCCATGGAGCTGTTCAGCGATCTTTTAATGATGCCCTGTTACCGCTGGAACCGCTGCATACTGGTGCCTAAAAACCATCCATTATCGAAACTGGCTGATGTCACTATAGAGGATGTGGCTGAACATCCGATTGTTACCTATGTGTTTGGCTTTACCGGACGTTCAAAGCTGGATGAGGCCTTTAGTGATCAGGCATTGAGCCCTAAGGTGGTATTTACTGCGACGGATGCAGATGTGATTAAAACCTATGTCAGGCTCGGCTTGGGCATCGGTATTGTCGCTCATATGGCCTATGATCCGGTGCTCGATCATGATCTGGTCGCTATTGAGGCAGGGCACCTGTTTGAGTCCAGTGTCACCAGTATTGGTTTTAGAAAGGGAACCTATCTGCGCGGCTATATGTATGATTTTATTCATGCCTTTGCGCCTCACCTGACCCGCAGTGTGATTGATGAGGCGATGGCACTGCCCAACAAGGAGGCACAGGAGCAATTCTTTGCGCCTATCAAGCTACCGGTCTACTGAGCAGCAAGCTACTGCAGTGGCGAAAAATTGAATGCTGTCTGGCTAGAGAAAATCCAGGTCAACATCGTTCATGATCTCTTTAAGTTCCTCGTCCTCGCTGGTCTTGGCGTTCAGCACTTCTTTGACAAACTTAAAATACACCGTATAAATTTCTGCGTTCTGACCTTCACGCTCGACAATAAAAAAGGGCGCGCGGTCGACATTGTACCGCGCGGCTAATTGCATACCCTCAGATTCAGGATCAGCCTCGTCGGCGATAACGATCTTGTCAAGCTGTGCCAGCTGGCCGGCATCACGCATTTTTTCTTCGATCTCACCGCACTTTTTGCACGGTGAGCCATCGGCGAAAACCTTTTTTACCATGGTAATGTGCTGGATGTTCATGGCAATTACTTCTGAATATTGACGGCGTGCAGGCCACATTCTTTAAGAGTCGCTTCCTCCCACCACCAGCGGCCTTCCCGCTCGTGCTGGCCGGGGCCAGTTGGGCGTGTGCAGGGTTCGCAGCCGATACTGACAAAGCCCTTGTCATGCAGTTCGTTGTAGGGGACGTTATTTTCGCGAATATAGTCCCAGACCTGCTTGGAGGTCCAGTTAGCCAAAGGATTGAATTTGGTTAATGTGTCATCGGGGCGAGCAAAGGCTTTATCGTCCTGCATAACCGGAACTTCGGCGCGCGTACCGGGGCTTTGGTCGCGGCGCTGGCCGGTGATCCAGGCATCAACGGTTAACAGCTGCTTGCGCAGAGGGGCGATTTTGCGAATACCGCAACATTCCTTGTGGTCGCCATCGTAAAAGCTGAACAGGCCCTTTTCCTTTACCAGTTTTTCTACTCGGGCGGACTCTGGATAAACCACATCGATATTGATGTTGTAGTGTTTGCGAACCTGCTCGATAAAGCGATATGTCTCAGCGTGAAGGCGACCGGTGTCCAGGGAGAAAACCTGAAGGTCTTTGCGGATTTTGCTGGCCATATCAATCAGAACTACATCTTCAGCACCGCTAAAAGAGATAGCGATATTGTCATGATTCTCCAGTGCGTATTGGAGTATTTCCTGGGGAGTCTGCGCTGAAAGTTTGCTGTCAATATCGACTATGTTGGTAATGCTGCTCATTTATTATTGTCCGACCGGTTAAAAAGGGCGCGACTATAGCAAATGCCTGCGCTTTGTAAAAATAATAAGCGGTAATAGGCTTATAACTTTTTGTTTTTAGTTGTGGTAATTGCGTGGAACTATGTAACCACGTAAAGTGCAGGTCAAATTAATTGGGGAGTAGGATCTGTGGAAATTGCATGTTTAGACTTAGAGGGCGTTTTGGTACCCGAAATTTGGATTGCCTTTGCTGAAAAGACTGGCATCGAAGCATTAAACAAGACCACGCGCGACGAGCCGGACTACGATGTACTAATGCGTTACCGTTTGGATATATTGCGAGAAAACGGCCTTGGCTTAAAAGAAATTCAAGAGGTTATCGCTACACTTGAACCCTTGCCCGGTGCTAAAGATTTTATCGACTGGTTACGCGAGCGCTTCCAGGTAGTAATTCTGTCGGATACTTTCTACGAATTTGCCAGTCCGCTGATGAAGCAGCTGGGCTACCCGACACTGCTCTGCCACAAATTGGAAAGCACTGAGGAGGGCAGCGTAACCAATTATCACCTGCGCCAGGCCAACCCAAAACGCCAGGCGATCGTTGGTTTCAAAAGTATGTACTACAGAACCATTGCCGCTGGCGACTCCTACAATGACACCACCATGCTCGCTGAGGCCGACGCTGGTATCCTGTTTCATGCCCCGGACAATGTCATCAATGAGTTCCCGCAATTTCCGGCAGTACAGACCTTCGATGATCTAAAGAAAGAGTTTATTCGAGCCAGTAACCGCGATTTGCGCCTCTAGAGATTGTTATTGGGCTAATTTAAGTTTCTAATGGTCTAACCAACGCACATCTACATAATCGAAAATATGAATAGCAAAACCTCCAGTGCAGATAGAATCCGAGAAAAGAAAAAGCTTTTTCTTAATCGTGAACAGAAGATTATCGATGCTGCACTGGCGCTTTTTCTCTCAGAGGGTATAGATCGGGTCACGGTTTCCAGTATCGCAGTCAAGGCGGGCATTGGTAAGGGAACAGTGTATAAGCACTTTCTCACCAAAAACGAGATTCTTGTGCGCATTATGCTCGATTACGAAAAGAGTATTACCCATACCCTGGCAGCGGGTATTGCCAAAGCCGAGGCAGGTGAATCCGGTGCTGCCGCCAAGGCCTATTTTGAGTCTCGCCTGCAGCGCCCTGAACTTGATCGCCTGGTTCAGCACCTCGAGGTGCGTTTGATTGACTGTGAGGATATTGCACCGCAGTTGGACGAGTTGCATCAAATGCGCCGTTCCAATGAAGATTCCCTCAACAGCATGATTACCCGATTGATTGATCGCGGCGTGCTCGAGGATGTCCCTCCTCACTACCACTATCTGGCTTGCTGGGCCTTGGCCCAGGGCGCCGTTGAGCTGTGCTTTAGTCGCAGTTGGAACTATCGGCTGGACAGCGAAGAGCTGATGAAGTTTATTACCGGGGTCGGTGTCACCATTGGCAACCGCGGCCAGTACCGCGATCCGTCTCTCCCCGCGGGTTCCAAATCGAAACCCAAGCCCAAATCCAAATCGGGAAAGTCCTGAGAGCTGTGTCCTCCAGTCGACTGGATAAGTTGTTTGCCGATCTGCTTGCCGCCCAGCAGCAGGCTGAAAATTCTCTCCCCCCCGTGCATTTGTGGAATCCGCCGCTGAGTGGTGATATCGATATTCTGATCGATCGAGAAGGGCGCTGGTTTCATGAGGGCGGGGAGATTAAACGCCATGCATTAGTAGCGCTGTTTGCATCGATCCTGGTTCGCGAGGGCGATGAGTACTTTTTACTTACCCCGGTTGAGAAATGGCGAATTAAGGTCGATGTGGCGCCGTTATTTGTGATTGCTGCGCGTCGCGAGCAAAGAGATGGTCAGCAGGCGATTATTTTCACTACTTCGACGGATGACGCTGTCGTGTTAAGTAAGGAGCATCCTCTTTTGCTGGAAAAACGGTCTGAGCAAACACTACCGCTGGTAATTGTTAGAAATAATCTGCCGGCACTGATCAGCCGCAATGTATTCTATGAGTTGGTGGATTGGGCACTTGAAGAATCTGAGAGCAATACGGATACACTCTATATAAACAGTGTGGGTGAGCGGTTTTTATTGGCGATGGGGTAGGGGGTAGCTTGCGCTTGCTGCGAAAAGCCGAGTTAAAATCTGGGGCTAGCGTTAAGATCGGCTTCCTGATTTAGCTGTTTAAGGGTTAGCAAAACGCGCGCTGCTCAAACAGTTGCTCACTCGATCTGAAAATATCTCAACCCTGTACTGAGCACGACTGATCTTATCGCTAGCCCCAGACTCCAACTCTCACCACGCAGCTGTGGCTTTGGATAAACCTGGGGAATGTTCTTTGGATTTATTTATCCCAATGGATTAGCTACATCGCGGGATAATTTGGTCCACCAGATCCCTCGGGTACCACCCAATTAATATTTTGGCTCGGCTCCTTGATATCACAGGTTTTACAGTGAACGCAGTTCTGGGCATTAATCTGAAAGCGCTGGCTGCCATCATCGTTGGTTACCACCTCATAAACACCGGCAGGGCAGTAGCGCTGCGCCGGTTCATCGTATAGCTCAAGATTTTTACTGATTGGCAGTTGCGGATCGGCCAATACCAAGTGGCAGGGCTGGTCTTCTTCATGGTTGGTATTGGACATAAATACTGAAGAGGCCTTGTCGAAGCTCAGTACTCCGTCGTGCTTTGGATAGTGGATGTTGGCGCACTCACTGGCAGGCTTTAAGGTCTCATGGTCAGCGACAGGGTCGGAAAGTGTCCAGGGAAGTAGACCGTTAAAGATATTGATATCAATAAAGGCATAGGCGGAACCGAGAATGTTGCCAAATCTGTGTTGAGCAGGGCCAAAGTTACGCTGCATATGCAGTTCTTTGTAGGCCCAGCAGTTCTTGTAGGCATCGGCAAATTCAACCAGGTCAGTATTGCCATGGCCATTAGCCAGAGCGCTAGCGACAGTTTCGGCGGCGACCATCCCGGACTTCATCGCGGTGTGACTACCTTTGATTTTGGCAAAATTAAGGGTTCCAGCGTCATCACCAATCAACAAGCCGCCGGGAAACGACATCTTTGGCTGCGACTGCAATCCACCTTTTGAGAGGGCGCGTGCACCATAGGTAAGCCGCTCTCCGCCCTGCAGGTGCTTTGATATCTGCGGATGATGCTTGTAGCGCTGGAACTCATCGTAGGGGCTAACGTGCGGGTTGGTGTAGGAGAGGTTGGTGATAAGGCCCACGGCAACAGTATTATCCTCGAGGTGGTAGAGGAAACCGCCGCCAAGGGATTTGCTTTCATCTAATGGCCATCCAGCCGAGTGAACCACAAGCCCAGGCTGATGTTGCTCTGCAGGGACTTTCCACAACTCTTTGATACCGATACCATAGTGCTGCGGCTCCTTGCCGGCATCGAGGTGGTATTTTGCGATCAGTTCTTTGCCCAGATGTCCTCGGCAGCCTTCGGAGAAAAGTGTGTATTTGGCGCGCAGCTCCATACCCTGCATATAAGAGGCTTTGTGTTCGCCATTGTGGCCGATACCCATATCGCCAGTAGCAACGCCCAGCACTTCCCCGTTTTCGCCGTAGAGCACCTCTGCCGCGGCGAAGCCGGGGAAGATCTCTACGCCAAGGTTCTCAGCCTGTTGCGCCAGCCAGCGGCAAAGTTTGCCCAAGCTTATAATGTAGTTGCCCTTGTTGTGCATGGTTTTAGGGGCAAACAGGCTGGGCACTTTAATGCTTTTATCGGGCCCGTTAAAAACGAAGATATTATCGCCGCTAACCGCGGTTAGCAGAGGTGCATTCAGCGCCTTCCAATCGGGGAAAAGCTCATTCAGAGGGGTGGGCTCAAATACCGCGCCAGAGAGAATATGTGCGCCCACTTCAGAGCCCTTTTCTACGACACAGACCGTGATGTCGGGGTTTAGCTGCTTAAGGCGACAGGCCGCTCCCAGTCCTGAGGGGCCTGCACCTACGATAACAACATCGTAATCCATATATTCACGTTCCATGCTTATCCTCCAACCATTCATTGAATTATTTTTGTCTAATCTTGCTGCTAGTGATAAATCATAACTATTTTACGAGTAAATAACCGCAATTTCCCAGCCCAGCCGGCTATCTAAGCTGACTGATTGGTCGTATTCCATGGCCATACTCAGTTTATGACTGCTTGATTTGAAAATCTTGTTTAGGCACTATGATTGCCAATTGTTATCGCTCTGTTGCTAGCTCAACCCAGTTGAAATGGCGGTGACACATAACTCATCTAATTTACTTAATCGAAGCTATTTAATCCAAGCAATTTAATCCAAGTAAAAGGAAATCCATGAAAATTCTGGTAGCTGTAAAACGTGTTGTAGATTACAACGTCAAAGTGAGGCCCAAGTCTGATGGAACAGATGTCGACTTGGCCAATGTTAAAATGTCTATCAATCCATTCTGTGAAATTGCCGTAGAAGAAGCCGTACGCCTCAAAGAGAAGGGCACCGCCACTGAGATTGTCGCCGTTTCTGTGGGCCCGCAGCAGTCTCAGGAACAGCTGCGTACAGCGCTGGCACTGGGTGCCGATCGCGCTATTCTGGTGGATACTGATGAATCCCTCGAACCCCTGGCAATTGCCAAATGCCTTAAAGCAGTCTGTGATTCCGAATCTCCCGACATTGTTCTGATGGGCAAGCAGGCAATCGATGGCGATAATAACCAGACAGGGCAGATGCTGGCGGCACTGCTGGGCTGTGGGCAGGCGACCTTCGCCTCTGAGCTAGTTGTCGATGGCGACAAGATTAATGTTACTCGCGAGGTTGATGGCGGATTACAGACTCTGGCACTCAGCCTGCCAGCGGTAGTCACCTCCGATCTGCGACTCAATGAGCCGCGCTATGCCTCGCTGCCAAATATTATGAAAGCCAAGCGCAAACCTCTGGATAGCACCACACCGGCAGATCTCTCTGTGGATATTGCCCCGCGAACGTCTCTGCTGGGTGTTGAGTTGCCAGCCCAGCGTCAGGCGGGTATCAAGGTCGACGATGTGGCTATGCTGGTCGATAAACTGAAAAATGAAGCGAAGGTGATCTGATGAGTATTTTAATTATCGCAGAGCATGATAACAGCAGCCTCAAGCCTGCTACGTTAAATTCTGTTACCGCTGCCCAGGAAATAGGTGGCGATATTGATATTTTGGTTGCCGGTAGCAATTGTCAGGGGGCTGCAGATCAAGCCGCCCAGGTGTCAGGTGTCAGCAGGGTACTGGTTGCTGACGACGCGGCCTATGATAATTCGCTGGCTGAAAATGTTGCGCCGCTGATTGCCGAAGTAGGTCAGGGCTACAGCCATATTCTGGCGACAGCCACGACCACCGCCAAGAATGTTATGCCGCGGGCGGCAGCATTGCTCGATGTACAGGCTATTTCTGAAATCAGTGCTGTGGTCAGTGCCGATACCTTTAAGCGGCCAATTTATGCGGGCAATGTGATCGCGACTGTACAGAGCAGTGATGCCATCAAGCTGTTAACCGTTCGTGGCACGGCTTTTGATGCAGCCTCTGCAGAGGGGGGCTCGGCCTCTATTGAAGCGCTTGGCTGCAGTCACAGTGCCGGAATTTCGCAATTTGTAGGTGAAGAAGTGGCGGCCTCGGATCGTCCGGAGCTAACCGCGGCGAAAATTGTTATCTCCGGTGGCCGTGGTATGGCTAATGGCGATAACTTCGATATGCTCTACAGTCTCGCCGATAAACTGGGTGCTGCAGTCGGTGCTTCCAGGGCTGCGGTAGACGCGGGGTTTGTGCCCAATGATATGCAGGTCGGTCAAACCGGCAAGATAGTGGCCCCAGATCTCTATGTGGCGGTGGGTATTTCCGGTGCTATTCAGCACTTGGCGGGCATGAAAGACAGCAAGGTGATTGTGGCCATCAACAAGGATGAAGAGGCGCCCATCTTCTCGGTTGCCGACTATGGCCTGGTTGCTGATCTATTTACTGCGTTACCTAATTTAGATTCTGCAATTTAACCTATAACCTGTTGTTATATATAAAAAAGGCTCCGTTAGGAGCCTTTTTTATTTCTCATTCTGTTTGTTTTTATCACGTTTTTTGTCTCTATCCTGCGGCCTGTTCTTTTCGTATTTTTTGAGGCGCCGCTGTTTAGCTGCACGCTTTTCTTCAGCCGACATATTTTCCCAGCGCTTGCGCAGCGCTTTGCGCTGTTCAGGCGGCATCTCTCTGAAGCGTTTGCGTGCCTTGGCGATTCGCTCCCGCTCTTCAGGCGAGAGCTGTTTCCAGCGCTCAGCACGGTCTTTAAAGGTCTTATTTTCAGCTTTGCGCATCAGCATATGCTGCTGGCGGGGTTTTAACTTATCCCAGTTTTTTTCCATTGGCGCGAGCGTTTCTTGGGTTTCCGCAGGCAACTGCTGCCATTGAATCTCCTCGGGTTGATCAGCAAACACCGGCAGGGTGCTGATACCCAGCACCATGGCCAGTAGTGCTTTTCTTGTGAAAGTTTGACTTATCATCATTATGACTCCTGGGTTTAGGTCTCGGATTCGCTCAACCAGTGATAAAAGTCGAGGTCCTCATAGAGTTCAATGAGCGGCTCATCGAGCTGGATATCAGTAATGCTCATCGCATTAGTGGGCAGAGGCTGCTCTGTGGGGTTAATTATCACGGCTAACACCACTAATAGCAGTGCTGTGGCCATTGAAGTGGCCAGTGTCGGCCAGAAAAAGCGTTTTGTGCTCCGACGCGACTGGGTCAGAGCACGGTCGCGTGCCTGTGCCAGTTTAAATACCTCTGCAGGGGCGTTATCGACTTCAAGTTGGCGAAGATCCTCGCGTAGTCTTTTTTCAGCGTTTTCATTC
>ERZ1048068.2212-NODE-2212-length-13980-cov-5.301329_pt1 | contig 13980 bp, 28 predicted proteins | sample MGYA00383098_ERZ1048068 | MGnify/ENA primary metagenome ERZ1048068 (study PRJEB29581, sample SAMEA5548368) | metagenome | biome: marine; feature: coastal; material: water | depth 1 m | study: Short-term variability in the microbial, nano- and picoplankton... | reverse complement strand
AATCACCTTTGACATCCAACTCGTCCTCTAGAAATTGCATGTTCCACTGGAAGTAGGCTTCCCCTAGTGGTTTCAATAAAAAGTCATCAAGGTTCTTGATAACTGTTTTAATGTTTAAACTAGATGCTCCAAGTAACATAGACATACCAGAGGCAGTCCTTGTCATACTTTGAACACCTGTCTGTCCGTGAGAGTAACTAGGTATACCAGTTTGCTCATCTGCAAGTTGCCTAAACTTGTCGAACATCATTAAGTTTTCTTGTGATGTATTAGGAAACTTTAAGCCGTGTATAGCTTGCCCAGGCATTCCTGCTTGTCTGCGGAATATCTTTCCTGGATATATCTCCATTGATTGTCCACCAACTAAAGCAGACTCATCTACATCAAAGACTAACGACCCAGACATTGCTAGGTTGTCAATAGCCATTCTTGCATGACCATTCATAATCTGTTGAGAATCATCCATGTTCTCTGCTACACCAATACCAAAGAAATTGTATGGGTTTCTTTCGTATGGGAAAGCGTGATAAGGTATTCTATAAGGAGTAAATGGATTTAGTACTGCTCTTAATAAGTAGTGTCCACATGTCCATATATTAACCTGTACTTCATCTAAGTCATCAACACTGTCGGGTAAGTCGATTCCTACTTCTCTGGCGTACTCTGCATCCATTATTCCCCAGTACTCTAAGATTTCAAAGTTAGAACCTACTTCTTCGTCATACCTTGAATCATCTTTTAACTGGCTTTCAAAATCTTTTTCCACATAGTTCGGACCCATTTGAATTGCTTTACGTATAGCATCATCATCAAAGTAAGGCATGTTACGTAGTTGTCTTACTTGACTACGATTCATTTTATGTCTGTGGATTACATACTCACATTCTTCCATATTGGTTGCATTAGGGTCTGGATAAAAATCCCAACAACTAACAAACTCAATACGTGGTACTCTAACCTCTAAAGGATTGTAAGCTCTGTTACCTTCCTCGTCTGTGTCCCACTTGTGTAATTTTTTATTAAAGTTAAATGGTCCTTTAACAATACCAGTACCTAGTAAAGCCGACTCTAGTAAAGCATTTCTCATTTCAGAATTGCCGTTAGATTCTTCTATCTGGTCATGGATTAACTTCTCCATTCGTCTGGCGGCTCTTTGTGCAGGAGATAGTTCTAGAGCTTGTGGGTCAGGACTTGCTCCGTCTGTAAGTATTCCTGCTTCTTCTGCTTGGTCTTCTAAGCTGTCCTCAAACATTCCGTTTAAGTAAGTAGCCCCAGGTTTTAGAACTTTACCGTCACCTTCATAACCTACATCGTATGGGTTGTCTTTGAGGTTTCCAAAGTTATCTGGTAGCTCTTCTTCTTCACCCACTGTAGTTTCTAAACTAGGTGTAGGATTAGAAGTATCTAGATGTGCGTAGTCTGTTTCACCTTCAGGTATCTTGGTTTCCGAAATTCCTATCGGAAATTTCCCTGTACCAAATATAACATCTACTAGTTGACCAAAAGCCGCAAGGACTTTTGTTTTTGTAATCTTAACAAATACTCGTGACTTCTCAGACTCTCTAAACTTTACGTTCTTCGAGTAAAGCCCTCTATAGTTCTCGTAAGCTTTAAGCCAACGAGTCTCGTCTGTTTGTCGTGCGTCCTCTGCAATTGCAAATCTATCTTTAATAGTTCCAATAAGATTTCTTTGCACATCCTCTTCAAGTGTTAGTTGGACACCAGATTCGCCTTCTACTTCTTCATAAATACTATTAGCGTTTAAAAATGTATTTTCGTTTTCTGCCATATCTTAATAACCAAAAGTTGAATCAGAAGGGCTAAACATATCTGATTTTATTCTTAACATCCTATCTTGAGGATGGTCCATTCTTGGTCGACTCATAACCAAGTACCTTAACGCATCATATGCGTGGTCAGCCGCATGAGTATCAACGTCTTCAGGATTTGATTTAGAAAGTGGCAAAGCCTGTATTTCCTTTATAAGATTTACACATGTATTAAATATCTGCAATCTTGGTCTCCCTGTAACATTGTTTTTCCTCAAATGCTCATGTATCTGAGTCTTACCTGCTAACCTATTCTTATCGGCTCGTCTTAGTTTATGTCCTTTATTAACTAATATCTCACCTATTGTTGGACCAGTATATCCTGTCCTTGACCATGCGGCTGTATCTAATACACCTGCTATGGACCTTATCTCTTCCTGTTCCATCTCTGTAATGGTATCTCCGAGTGCTTCTCCTGTTAGACCCTTTTTGTATAATTCTCTATATATTATGATGGTCTTATCTTCAGGGTCGATAACAGCCCAGAGACAACAACTTTCTGCGGCATAACCATAGTCTACCGCTTTAACTCTTTCCCACCAACTTGGTAATTCAAATGGTGGTATAACGTGTGTCTCTACTTCAAATTCTGCAAATGCCGCACCTTCTGAGATATCCCAGTTACCTTCCAACAACTGTTTACGTTGTATGGCTGGTAAGGATTGCAACATCCTTTCGTATTCACCGTCTTCAGCAAGGTGAGGATTATCCTGTAACAATGCTGGTATAAACTTTCTTGTGAGTCCGTCATGACCTTCAAAACTTGTATTGTGTTCTGCTGGTTCTACGTATCTCTTTTTAACCCAATGAGCACCTACACCCCCTGGGTTAGCTGTACACCTGAGATATGTCTTAATCTCTGGGTTAGTTGTTCTTAGTCGTGATGCTAAGTAGTTCCAACCAAACTCTGTAGGTAAATGAGTTATCTCATCAAACCCTATCCAACTGTACGCTTGTCCTTGATAACGATAAACATCTGCATCTCGTTCCAAGAACCCAAATTCAATCTTTGCTCCACTAGGGAACTGCCATAACTTTTCTACTTCTTTAAACTTAGCACCCTTGAATGCTATTGGATAAAGCTCACGAGACTTATCTATCAGTTCTCGCAGTTCTGGCATAGACCTTCTTAGTATCAAAGCTCTGTGCTCTGTAAAGTGACAGTATCGCAATGGGTCTATTAACATTGCAAAACTTTTACCACCACCTGCCGCACCACCGTAAAGAACATCCTTCTCACCTGCGGCAAGAAAGTCTGTTTGTGGACCTTCGTTCGGCATGAAAGCCACATGAGAGTTAGTAGTATCTAAATGTTGTTGTATAGCATCAGGTAACTCTTTGGTATCTGATTCTGTTAAAACATTAGATGTTAAAACTTTCTCTTCTTTATCAAACTCTTTTTTAACTCTAGCTAAACTTCTTGTTAGCTTCTGAACTTTCTTATTCTTCTTCTGTAATTTATTCTTAGCCTGTAAAGCCAACTTCATATCAGAAAGTTCTGAGTTCTTAGGTCTTCCTGACTTAAGTCGTGGAGTACCATCTTTCTTTAGTATATAACTCCCATCTGGGTTTGTCAAGTACTTTTTTGAATTATCGTCCATATAATTTATCTACGTGCTTCTTTAATCCTGGTCTAGACATTTTTCTACCTGTCTCTGCTTCTAACCAGTCTACTCCAATGCCTAGACTAATTTCTCCATGAAAGACTGCTTCAGATACTTCTTTTAATACCAGTAGCTCTTCATCTATGGGTTTTAAGAAAGAACCAGCATCATCTTCTAATTCATAACCAAACGGTATGGTTGAGGATGTTCTGGTAATGTAACCTTCTTTCATTATCTCTTCTTACCCTTATGCAAGCCGTGTTTAGCGTGTTGCTTACCTTTACTTGTTGCTTGCCTTTTCTTCTTGTTGGCGGCGGCTAATTTCTTTTTACCTGCCGCAGTTGACTTTAATTTCTTTATAGTTTTCTTTGGGGCATATACTTCCCCAGTATCACCAGACTTCTTTCCGCTAGGAGTAGTCCACTCCTGCTTTGTCCATCTCTTAAGACTTTTTTGTGGTTTTTTTAGTTTTGACATTTTTCTTAGCCTTTGGTGTTTCTTGAACTAAACATTTTTTAAATAGTTTTGCATATCCTTTCTTAACGTCTTCTATCCATTTTGTTACATATTGTTTACATTTATTGTATATGTTTCTTATCTTATCCATTATTTATAGCCACCTCCTGCGGCTTTGTATTCTTTTGCTAAAAGCTGGGCTTTTCGAGCAGACCATTGTCCAGCGTTACCACCTCTAGTGCCACGCTTAATCTTCTCGAAAAGTCTCTTACGCATACTTGGCTTGGTATAGTTCCCAGCTTTGTTGACCGTAGATTTACTTTTTGGTTTCTTTTTTGTCGCCATCTTTCCTCCCAAATATTGCGTCCCAGTTATCAGAGTATTGTTGAGAGTGGATGTTTACTCTAGGCTTAGAGCCTTTACCACCATCACTCTTTTTATATATACTCCTACGTAGTGGCACACTGTTCTGTGCATTGTCTGAACCTATTTGTGCCATACTACCACTTTACTTTATCAGCCCAATAAGCGGCTGACATCTTACCTTTAGCGATGTTCTTTCCGTGTCTCGCTTTAAAAGACTTTCTTTTAGCTTTCATTCTAGCTGATTCTCCTGCTTTAGGAGCACCTGCTGTCTTTGCACCCTTCTGACCAAAACGTATTGTTTTAATCTTATCACCTTCTTTAGCCACTACAATGTGTGACTTCTTAGGGTGACTAGGTGTTCTCTTAGGTTTATTAAACCCAGAGACTCCTGCTCGTTTTAATCTACTATCCTTTTCTTTTGGCATTAATTATTTACCTCCTCGTATGAGACATCCTCTGCTTCGATTACTACTGGAGCTTTATCGGGCATTAGAAAGATACCTCCACTGTTCATATTATGATTAACATCTATTTTATCTACCTTACTGACTCCTACCCTATCTAGTAAAGTCTGTGCGGCAGTTAGCTTATTAGCCGCTTGCACTACAGGCTTATTAGATTCCATTATTTCAACAACCTTAAAGGCGGCTTTAGGAGCAGAGTTAGCCAATATCTCTTGAGTAAGTTCAAGTATCTCAGACTTCAAAGTCTTGACAACATGATGATAATGACTAGAGTAACCTGCAAGTTCTGCGGCTTTCTTTGCATCACCTTGAGTATCTACAAGATGGTTGAGGAAAGACTGTTGCTTTTCCGTAAGTTCTCTTTTAGTTGATGTTTTGTTTACACTTGGTAATATAGCCATGAATCTAGTATACAGTTCTATTTTAAGATTGTCAAGTTTAAATTTAGACTTGACAAAAGTGAATTTGAAGTGTACAATAACATTGTGACCCTCCGAGGTCAATACATACATTCCCCTGTCATCATTCTGATAAAACAATCACCTCAAATAAATACTTCCTAGGCTCTAAAACTTTATAGGTTTTAGTGTCGGGGCGTTAACTAGTTCTGGTTAATGGTCAATATCTGATATTTTGTGTAACCATGCTATAGATATATAGGGTAGGGGGAGTGGTCTCCTGCCACCCCCTGAGTAACCTGAGAGAGGTGGTCACAATAGACCATCAGTGTCATCCAAACTCTGAAGCTTGGAAGACTTCAAAGCTATCCTGTCTAAAGTAAATCTATACCAGTACCTTCCGAACTTTCTTAGTGAAAAGCTCTTGAAGTCTACCCAAGCAAACCTCTGTTCTTCAGCTAGTCCTGACTTGAAAGCCTTCACGAATGCAGTATTCTAACATAGACCGAGAGTCTTTGTCAAACTTATAGCCTAATTAATTAACGTGCGTGAAGCAGTGAAGTCTTTCTTTCTCGAAAGCTCTCAACATGTATTCCCCATGCTTAACTAGAAAGCTTTATGAATCGTTGAACACACAGCACTGTACGCCTTCCAAGCAATCAAAGCCACATCCCCAATGGCTCGACACCACAATCAGGATTTGTGTGGCTCAACTATGTGTGTGAAGTCCGTAAGTTACGTTGTTTGAATATTAGAATCACACTTTCCCCCTAACAATTTCTAGTTTACAGGAATATAAAGATTTTAAAGTGTCAACGTGTTAAACTTTTTTATGCTAAAAAACTTGAACATCTGCAAGCAGACAAGCTTATGACACTTTAAAATCTTTATATTTTAATCCTGTAAGAAATTATAAGGAGAAAAGCATGATTCTAATAACTTATTCAAACAACGAAACTTTCGAGTTTCCCTCAGTTTCAATAGCCGAGATATCCACACAAATCCTAAACGATTGTGATATCAAGCCATTGGGAATTAAGTGCGAAGACGCACTTGACTTTAACCGCTTGCAAGACTACATTGCTGGCATTCAACAATCCATAAATCTTAGGAGATAATCATGGAAAATACATTCGATATAAACGCTTTCGACAAAGAAAGACTTCAAAGCCCTGCTTCATTCAAGCAATGTCAGGGGTTAGGCTATAAGTTCGCCAAAGACCAGAAGACTGGCTCTATGAACTGGAGACTGCAAAAGCAGATTCAGGGTTGCTTATACGGACTAGCTAAAGAACAGAGGTTCACTTTCAAGAAAGCAAACGAGCTTTTCACTAAGAAAGTTCTCCCTAAAGCGTACTTCGATAAGATAGATTTATATCTTAAAGAGAATAGCTAACCTAAAAGCCTTCCAAGCTACAGAGTTTGGAAGGTTTTTTTATGTCTATTGTTCCCTTAGAAGACAGGTTACTTGATAATGAGGAAGGCTTTTTATGGGGGTTCTAGTCGACCACTCCAAAGAAATTAATTAAACTTAATTAAGTAATTTAAGACTCGAGCTTACGGTTGGTCGGTTGGTTGAGGGAGCTTTTTAAATTGGTCGGTTGGTTGAGGGCGTATTTAAGTTAAAATACAGGACAAATGTGCTAATTTAAGTTAAAAAATGTAATTTATTTACAAAAAAGTTTGTATTTATTTTAATATTATGTTAAATTATTAAGTTTTTTTAGTTTTAATATTATAAATATATCTTAAATTAGGTAAATGCTTGACAGCTTTGTCGGCTTGGGGCATGATGGTCGGGTCAGCAAGGGATGTTCCTTGTAAAACAAAGCAAAGGAGATAGAAAATGATAGTTTTTAACTACAAAAGCAAGAAAGAACTTAAAGAAAATATCGGCAACCGTTTAAATTACATTGAAACTAGCATATTTGGAGACGAATATGTATCAAATGGTGTATTAACTGGAGCAAATAGACCTCATATTACTGGAAAAGGTAGAGAGTTTTTTGCAAATGTTACTATGAAAGATAATTTAATTATGGCGGTCAAGTAATATGAAACAGTTCACAAACTTACAAAAAGCACAACGGTATATCAATGACTTAGGGTACTTTGTTAATGAGAGACATGCACTTAAAGAGGACAAGTCTTTTATATATCAACACAAGTATTCTAAAAGCAAACATTTGTTTCTAAAGTCTGACTATACTTTTTTGAGTGCAGGTTCTATGGAAATGGGGACTGTGTGGACTATTCAAACTTTCTAAGATAATAAATATATCTTAAGATTAGAGAAATGCTTGACAGCCAGACAGGGTTGCGGTACACTTCTCAGCGACAACAACGAACAATTAATCATAAAGGATATAATTATGGATGAGAACGAACATAATGATTTGATGAATTATCTTGAGTCTTTAGAGGCTTTAGATGAGGCAGACAAAGAACTTGAAGAAACATTAGGTTATTTTATTAACCCAACAACTTAGGAGATAAACATGGAAATTAATATACACAGAGTCAGTAAGATTGAAGTTAAAAAGCGTGTTGATTTGAAAAGCTTTTCTGCAAGAGATATTGTAATTCATAGTAAAGAATATGATTACAATTTAGGTGATTTTATTGATAGACAGATATCATTGAATTGTTTTTTTGAGGACAAATCAATCGGTAAGCTTGTTTATACAGACTAGAATTTAAGCGTGGGTATCGCTTCAAAACTACCCAAACTTTATTAACTTATATCATTGGAGATAGATTATGAAAATTACATATTCAAAGAAAGGCAGTAAGACAACCACACCAATTAGTCAAGCACCCTATTCAGTCAAGGCTGTATGGCATAGAGCAAATGACTTAGGTATCAACATTGTAAGGGTTCGTAGTGCTAAAGAACGCTATGAAGTCACAAAGGGAGATACGTTTGTAGGTTGGCATGGTGGTAAAACATCACTGTACAAGCAACGACAGAACCCTTCTAAGCCATTGTTTTTCAAGAGAAAGATTGCTTTAGGTAAAGAGAACAAGGGTATGCAAGTGCTTGAGATTTCTACTGACATGGATGCACAACAAACATTTGATGTGATTGATGACTTTGAGTATAATACTTCTTTAAGTTTCTTCCAGAGATTGGTCATGAACTTTAACAGGTTGATTACTGGTAGGCATTTGATATCTTAAGTATTTGAGTGCTGGGTATCACTTTAAAGTACCCATTATGAATTGAGCTAATCTGTCGACGGCGTAAACATATACGACAATATTTGATACGTTGTGTACAATAATATGCGTTTCGTCGACATAATAAGGATGAGTATAATGGAAAAGAAAACACACGGTAGAATCTTAGTAGAGCTATCAGACATTTGGATTATGGAAGGTCGTGATGATTTGTTTGATGATTGTCTTGAAGAGATTTGTTCAGAGTATGATTTCTATGATGGTAAAATTGATGTCAAAGATTTAACACTTGAATGGTTGCAGAAAACTTTGTTTAAAGCTAACCCTTTGTCAAGTGCAGACATCAAGAAGATGGCAAAAGATTACGGAGAAGATGTATAAATTTTAGGAGATAGTTATGAGTTATAGATTATTGAGTTTTAGCAACCCAAAGATTTTAAAAGGTAAGGATGTGTATTCAGAATACTTGAGTGCTATACTGCACTTGAGTCCTATCAATACAAAGATATGTCCTTATCAGGACGTTGCAGGGTGCAAGGAGGCTTGTCTTAATACAGCAGGGCGTGGTGGTATTATAAAGAAGGGTGAAAGCACTAATACCATACAACTAGCTAGAGAACGTAAGACTAGGTTGTTTTTAGAAGCTAGAGATATCTTCATGACCGACCTGATTACAGACATTATGAAGTTTGTAAGATACTGTGAAAAGAAAGACAAGCTTCCTTGCTTGAGACTCAATGGTACTAGTGATATACAATGGGAGCATATCAAGATTGATGGGCAGAATATCTTTGAGATGTTCCCAGATGTACAATTCTATGACTACACAAAGATACCTACAAGAAAGGTTGAGCAGTACAAGAACTACCATTTGACATGGAGTTATTCAGAAGCTAACAGCAAGTATGCACAATACTTTGATGCTATCAAATACAATATTGCTGTAGTCTTTCATGGTACAATGCCTATCTACTACAAAGGTAGAGAAGTTATTGATGGGGACAAGAGTGATATTAGATTTAAAGACAAGCCGAATGTAGTAGTAGGCTTGAAAGCAAAAGGCAAAGCACGACACGATAGTTCAGGCTTTGTAATTCATACAGCATAGGAGGTAGAGTATGAAAACATGGAGTAGCATAATAACATATTCTGTATTTGATACAGGTAGAGAGTATAAAACAGAAGAAGAATATAAAGAATGTGTAAAAGAAACTTTTAGATTAGACCATGACATAGAACTAGAAGATGAAGAAATAACAGAGATAGAATGTGAGGAGATAACATGAATGTTGATAGCAATAAACCTAAGATTATAGAAGCTAGATATAGTGCATATCTTAGTTGGGATTTAGATGAGCTAGGTATTGATTGGGATGAGATAGAAGATTGGAACTTGTCAAGAGCAGACTTAGAAATAACTTTTAAAGATGGAACTAAAAAGAGTTATGAAAACTGGCAAGACTTAGCCATAGATTATAAACATAACTTTGAAGAAGTACTTATCCTTGATGAGGATTGGCACAAAGTGGAGGGATTGAACTGATGAATAAATATAACGTAGGCGTACACTTTGAAGAAGGCTTTTCAATAGAGGTTTTAGCCCCTAGTGCTGAAAAAGCTGAAGAGTTAGCAAAAGATTTTATTGATGAGCATGCATCTGTAAGTGATTCTTTTACTTCTTTAGATAATAATAACTTTTCATATACTAGTAGATATTTAAAAACTTATCACAGAGACTCATGGATAGTAGGAGTAAACAAATGATTGAGATTATTTTTAATATAGTATTGGGTACATTTTTTATAGTTGTATGTTCAGGTGCTTTCCTTATGATACAAGACTCTGAAAAACTATACAAGTATAGAAAAGATTTAAAAAATAAATACCCTGATTTAAATAGAGACCAGATTAGAGTGATAGCTAACATGTTATTGCAAGATGAAAAAGATTCAAAGAGGGATTCAAATGAGTAAAATGTTATGTAGTATTAGTGATGACCCATACAATGATTACAGTGATTATGTTGAAGGCAAAGGAGTCTACTCAAAACAAACAGAACTATTTGATTTACCTGTAGAAAACGAAGCCCATTTGTTTTTAACAGACACCATGCTTAACAAATCTATTATAGATGTAAACAAAAGTGTCTTGTTATTGTTAGAACATATAGGCTTAGACTATGATGATATAGAAGTTGGAGAGAGACACAGCTTCCCTGCTGTATTTGTACGCAGTAGTTCAGGGTACAGAGACAAAGAATCACAGGTAAATTTTTATAAGACTAAGCGTGGTGATAAACGAATGTCAATTAAACATTTGAAAGCACAGGCTGAAGGGGGCATGGTACTACGAATGACTTATAACTTTTACAAAACAGAAGAACACTTAACCTTGGAGGTAATATGAAAGGCATACTAATAAACCCACTCGACCAAACAATTAAGAAGGTTGTTTACTCTGGTAACTTCAAAGAGATATACGACTTAATTGATTGTAGAACTTTTGATGTAGTCAGATTAAACAACAGAGATGATATGTTTATTGATGATGAAGGACTACTTGTAGACAATAGATACTTTACTATCGGCAATAGAAATTATGCAGGTCGTGCTTTGATACTGTCTCATGATGAGGTAGGAGATACTATTGGAACAGAACTAACTGTACAAGACATGGAAAGTGTGGTACAATGGTTGCCTGAAGGACATCAAGAGACTCCTTACATGGAATTTACAGCATGGAATTAATATATGAACTCAAAACAAATCAAGAAACTTAGAAAGAAAGTCAGACCAATACAGGTTGAGTGGCTTCGTACCCTATTGCCTGAAGACCAAGCAGAGTCTATTACTGTAGATACAGTTGAGGGATTACTTCCAGAACAGACACATGCTTTTGGTCAAGGACAATTACACATGTCATACATGACAGACAAATGGATTATGAAATATCTAAAACAGAATCCAGACATTGAAACTTTTGAACAACTACTGAAGGTATCTAAACATGGATGAGTACATAGCTGATGTATTGATAGACAATCACAGACAAAAAATTAAAACTTATGCTAATTCAATTTACTCTGCTATAGATATTCTTATTAGTATGCCAGTTGTCAATGCTGTATTCACAGTATCATGCACTGAAGATGGCAGGTCTTGGGATGTTGAGGGTATGGACATGGTGGCAATGAGACAGATGAGAGCAGACATTACAGAGGAGGCTTTGCGAGAAGCCTTTGCAGATGATGAGAGAAATAAAACAATACACTAGGAGAATGTATGGATAAAAAAGACTTAGGATATCTTACAATTATTGTATTAATGTTAATAGGATTTAATATCTCTATAGCAAATGCAAAAGATAAAATATATAAAAAATGTTATTCACTTATGGAAAGTGCTTCTGTATTAGAAGAACATTATAACAAAGGAGACTAACATGGAAAATGAATTTGTAAGACTAACAGAAGATGAGTACAGATATTTCTGTGAGTGGATTAGTAAACACACACAAGAAATGTATGAACATAAGGTAGGCTATGAGGCAAGATGGACTCTTGACCCTAAAGTTTTTTATGTAAAATTGTTAGATGAAAGTCTTTATTCCATGGATGAAATAATGCTTGACATCCGTAACGAGATGGTGTAACATGTGCAACATGACACTGAGCAACCAAAGAACTTTAAGCCCTCTATCTCCAGATAATAAATTATTTGGTTTGGCTTCAGTCCACAACTTCGGGAGTAGTTGGCTCACAAACTCCTTTAATTTAACTAACATCATAGGAGAACAATATGATAATTGACGGCACGGCTTATTGGGCAAGTATCAAAACACCCAATACAACATTTGAACCCATGTACACAGTCAACCTTGTGGTTGATGAAGCAACAGCTAATGACTTTGCATCACGTGGACATACCATTAAATCAATGGACGAGGGTTCTGCAATAGTAGTTAAGCGTAAGGTGAATGGTCCTAATGGAATGATTAGGTCTGCACCAAGATTGCTTGACCAAAACAAACAGGAAGTAAATCTTGCTGTGGGTAATGGCTCTAAGGTTAGAGTCCAATGTAACGAATACGCTTGGGAATATGCAGGTAAGGCAGGGAAAGGTCTTGACTTACAAGCTGTCCAAATCGTAGATTTAATTGAATACAAAGCCGAAGACGGCTCTGAGTTCTTTGACGAAGGGGAGGAATTTTAATATGATTGTTAGTATTAAAAATGATGATGGTGTTACATCTTATGATGTGACTAAGATTGAAGACGAGAATGTTAGGGCAAACGCTAATGTAATTATTAGTAAGGTGTCCCAACTAGAAGTCTTACTAGAAGCACTGAACTTTACTAGTGCTACGCACCGAGGTAATCTGGAAAGCTTGCTGAAAGAAAACCCTGATGCGATTGTTGAGACAGGAGAAGAAGAGGTACAAGATACTGAAACTGATTCTGAATAACTAACCGTGAGGTGTCCTACTACTTGGATGGGACTTAAAGGCACAATCCAAATACAACGCCTCACTTTTCTACTGGAGATAGAATGATACAAGAACGAACCCAATTCATTAAACATAAATTACCCTGCCCTAAATGCTCAAGCAGTGACGCTGTATCTCTCAATGAGAATGGCTCTGCAAAATGCTTTAGTTGTGATACTTTCTTTACAGACTATGACAACGAATCAACAGGTAAGGTAATTGAAATGACAACAAAACCCAAGTCCGACAACACATTCCTAACATCCTATACTGGTGCTTACGGTTCACTAACCGACAGAGGTATCTCTGAAAAGACAGCAACTAAGTATGGTGTAAAGATTGTCAAGGACAGAAACAATAATGTAGTGCAACACATCTATCCATTCTTCAATGGTAATGAGGTGGTTGGTACTAAGACACGATATGTAGAGAACAAAAACTTTGCTTGCAATGGAACATTTGAAGGCACTGGTTTGTTCGGAGAACAACTACATGGTAATACAGGTGGCAAGTATCTAACCATTACTGAAGGTGAGTGTGATGCTATGGCAGTGGATGAACTGTTCCAAGGCAAGTGGGCAGTGGTATCTGTCAAGCGTGGTGCATCATCAGCAGTCAAAGATGTTAGGGAAAGCATAGAGTTTGTCGAATCCTTTGACAATGTAGTACTATGCTTTGACAATGATAAGGCAGGTAAGGAAGCGGCAAAAGCTGTAGCTAAGATACTCAAGCCTAACAAGACTAGAATCATGTCGTTCCCTAACGGATTCAAAGATGCCAACGAAATGCTCAAGCAGAAGAAGTTCACAGAGTTTACCCAAGCATGGTGGAACTCTAAGACATACACACCTTCTGGTATCATGGAGTTATCATCTCAGAAAGGTGACTGGCTACATAGAGAAGAGAAAGAAAGCATTGCATATCCTTGGGACGGACTGAACAAGAAGCTCTATGGTATGCGTAAAGGAGAACTGGTCACACTTACAGGTGGCACAGGTCTTGGTAAGTCTAGTGTTACTAGAGAGTTAGAACACTGGCTCATCAAAAACACAGATGACAATGTAGGTATTGTAGCTCTTGAAGAGAACTGGTTACGTACTGCTGATGGTATCTTATCCATCGAGGCTAACGATAGAATCTATCTATCAGAGAAGCGTAAGAATTATTCAGATGATGACCTCATGGGTTTGTTTGATAA
>ERZ1048068.2210-NODE-2210-length-13995-cov-4.262195_pt1 | contig 13995 bp, 14 predicted proteins | sample MGYA00383098_ERZ1048068 | MGnify/ENA primary metagenome ERZ1048068 (study PRJEB29581, sample SAMEA5548368) | metagenome | biome: marine; feature: coastal; material: water | depth 1 m | study: Short-term variability in the microbial, nano- and picoplankton... | reverse complement strand
CACCATGAGCTTTATGACACTCCTCTTGGACCAGCTACCAACATGCAGGTTCTCGCTACCGCTCCCCGCCAGAAGAGTAAGCGCGACGAACCAATGCTGATGGCTCTCGACTATGGAAAAGGTCGTGTCTTCCACACCACCCTTGGTCACGCCGATTACTCCATGAAATGCCGTGGTTTCTATGACACCTTAAATCGTGGCGCCGAGTGGGCTGCCACTGGTGAAGTGACCCTTAAGTGGTCCAAGGACTTTCCCAGTAAGGACAAGCTCAGCCCCATTAAGTAGGGCTGCATGGATTGGTTGAGCGGGGCCATTTTACTGCCATTTATTGGCGCGGCCCTTCACCCAATGCTCGGATGGTGTGTTCAGCAAGGAACCGCTGCGGGAGTCCGACTATCGATCATCGTTGCGGTTGCCAATTTGGTGACCACGGCGATTTTTTTTGCCTACTTTCAGCCGGACGAAGACTGGCGCATTTCCGGAAAAGATTGGTGGGCCATTGGGAATGGAGTCCTTTTTTTTATGGGCCAGTGGTTTTCCACGCAATCGGTGAAAAGTGGAGACCTTGCGGTTCATTCCTCAGCCCTCGGCGGAAAAGTTGTTGTGGTGGGGTTCTTCTCGGTCCTGGTGGGTCTGGAATCTGCGTCCTGGAATCTTCTCACGGGAGTTGTTCTCGCTGTCATCGCGGTTTTCCTCGCTGCCGGGGCTTCTTTGGAGGGATGGCGGAAACATCGTGCAACGGTTGGGCTTACCATGCTGGCGTGTTTCTTTTTTGGGATTAATGATTTCCTCACTGGTTGGCAGGCCCGCGGGATTGGTCCGGCCCGGTGGCTTATTTTGATGATGGGAACGGGGTCGGTGATATCGATTGTGGTTCTCTTGATTAAACGCTCCCAGATCATGGTCATGGTTCAGGTGCCGCGCGCCGGAATGATGGTGTTTGGCGCAGGCCTGGCATTGGGGCTCCAAGCCCTCGCGGTGAATCTAGCCTTCAGTCAGTATGGTCAACCGACCTTGAGCAATGTTGTCTACAGCTCACGAGGAGTAATGGCGGTCGGTTTTCTCTATCTGATTGGAAAACAAATGGACCGGAAGTTTGCCCGGAAGCAAACCGCCGGGGCGATCCTGATGATGGCTGCTTTGGCGATCGTGCTTCTTTAGCTGCCTTTGGGCGGAAGGACGTCAGTAGGAATGGCGTGTATGCGATACTTCTTCGGCTTGTTTTTGTAGAACCACTTGATGGAAATCGGAATCATCAGAATCAAGATGATGAGTTTCACGACCGCAAAGCCGGGCAAGGACGCTCTTAGGAAAAGGATTAGAAATGCTAGGGTGAGCATTGAACCGATGAGGAAGGCTGCGATGAGGTATAATGAGGTCTTGGTGACTCCGGAGTGGAATACGCAGTTCGGACTGAGTTTGGCGAGCGCGACATGAAGAGCCACCACGAACTTTCGGTAATCACGTGAGCGATCTTCAAAGTCAGCGACACCGAGGTAAAACTGATTGCCGATCTTGACCTTTATTCCCCCTTTCGCCTGCAATAAACACTCGAAGCGATTCAGTTGAAAACGGGTGGGGTAGTAGCGACAACGAACATCGACGATGTCGCTGAGCAGTATCTCGGTAGTGCGACCTTCCTCTTCAATTCGTATTCTCGGCCCCTCGATAGTGAAAGTTCGCACTTTCTCGAATAGGGTGAGACGAGTTTCGTAGGAAGTCGCAGCTCCAATGGGGGGGGGCTGTGAATTCACACCTGCTCAGATAGAGGGTTTATTTCGTGAGAGCAACGATGAAATTGAGAGCGTAAATCACAAAAAAAGACGAGCTGTTAGAAGCCCGTCTTATGAGAAGAATATGATTCGATAATCTTTCTTACCCTTTAATTTCCATGAGCATTTGCGCATTGCTTGGAAACTTCTTCGTGAAGAAAAGGAGTCGCTCCATGGCTTCGATGGGCTTGTGCCCGGCGAGTCCACGGCGGATGAGGCGCAGCTTGTGGAGATTGTGCTCGGGAAGAAGGAGTTCCTCGCGGCGCGTGCCCGATTTGAAGATATCTACTGCCGGATAAACATAGTGTTCGGCAATGCGGCGATCGAGAACGAGCTCCATGTTGCCGGTTCCCTTGAACTCCTGGAAAATCGCTTCGTCCGCTTTGGAGTTGGTTTGGACGAGAGCAGTGGCGATGATAGTGAGCGATCCGGCCTCCCGGGTGTTTCGAGCGGCCGCGAAAAGGCGACGGGGCATCTCCAAAGCTCCCGCGACGATACCGCCGGATTGATATCCCCGGCCACGGCTCTGACGGCTGCCACCCATCGCTCCGTTGTAGGCACGGGCGAGGCGGGTGATGGAATCCATCAAGATGAAGACGTGCTTTCCTGATTCAACGAGGCGTTTTGCCCGCTCAATGCAAAGCTCGGCGAGGCGGCAATGGTTGCGGGGGGATTCGTCGTTGGAGCTGGCGTAAATTTCAGCGTCCGGAAGTTGGCGACGGAATTCCGTGACTTCCTCGGGACGTTCGTCGACGAGGAGAACAATGAGGTGAAGAGTTTCCTCATGGAGTTCCTGTACGGCTTGGGCCATGTGTAAAAGCATGGTCGTTTTTCCTGAACGAGGAGGGGAGACGATCAAGCCGCGCTGGCCACGTCCTACTGGAGCCATGATATCAACGATTCGAGTGGTGTGGCGATCAGGGACAGTTTCGAAGGCGATCCGTTTGGAGGGATTGATTGCTTTTAATTCCTCGAAAGCGGGAAGTCTTCTCGCGTCCTCAGGCGCTTGATCATTGATTGCAGAGAGTTCGACCAATTGCGGTCCCCGGGTGCTCTCACGGGCCACTCCCTTGATCCAGATTCCTGGACGGAGGGCGTTTTTGCGCACCATATCTGGGCTGACGAAGACGTCATCGCTGTTCTGTTCAAAGTCCTTGCCGGGCTTTCTCAAGAAGCCGAATCCTTTCGGGGCCATTTCCAGGAGACCATCGACTTCGACGGGTTCTCCGGTGAATTCAAGAGGTTTGCGGTCCCGCTGTTCGCCACGACGTGGGCCGTAGCCTCTCACTCGTCCTTGTTTCTGCCCGTCTCCTTGACCTCCATCACTTTGGTTTCGGTTTCGGTTGCGGTTTCTATTGCGGCTCCGGTTGTTACGGCGTCGACGGTTACCGCCACCATTGGGGTCATCGGAGGAGTCGTGTTGGCGACGGGACGAGGTGTCCGGAGAATCGGAGTCTGGAGGAATCATACGATTAATTAAATGTAAGAGGGTCGAGGGCGGATCTTACGGGACCAGAGGAAAAGATCAGCGGAAGAAATTCCGAAGACTTGGCTCACAGCACCGTGTCATTTCGCCGAAAATCTTGGTTGGAAAACCGACGAATCGACCACCGTGAATTGGATGAGGATCTTTCGGAAATGAAAGATTGTAGGAGCACTGCTGCGCTCACCACCTTCAACAAAATCGATCCTGCCTGTGAATACCTGTAAAATCAACGATTTTTTATAAACTTTCAGATGCCTTAACTTTCCTCGAATTTCCCTTGACCATGGGTGAGATTTCCATAGGTTCCGCGTCCCGATTTCGATCTTACCAGCATCATGCCACGCGATATCATCATTCTAGAATGCACTGAGGCCAAAGCCGAAGGCAAGCCGACCTCACGCTACACCAGCACTCGTAACAAGAAGAGCCTGAACACTCCGGGCCGTCTTGAGAAGAAGAAGTATAATCCCTTCTTGAAACGTCGCACCCTGCACCGCGAGCTGCGTTAATTTTTGTAGTCCTTACCTTTTTATACCATGTCCGAACCAAAGACCGTTCAGCGCCGCATTAATTTCCGGAAGCACAACAAGGCGATGACCACAAAGCGTCTCGACCTTCCTTTCGAGAAGATTAGCTACCAGAATCCAGAGATTCTCGCCAAATTCACGACCGATACTGGTCGTATTCTTCCTCGCAAGGTCACCGGCGTTTCCGCCAAGATGCACCGTGCCATCACTCGCGAGATCAAGCGTGCTCGCGCCGTGAACCTGATGCCGTAATCGGGCTTCTAATTTCCCAAGAAACGAAATTTTACAGCCTGTCCGGAATTATTTCGGGCAGGTTTTTTTGATTTAGAGCGAAAAGATGAGTGAACTCAAAGATACCCAGAACGAACACGACGACCGCCAAATTGCGATCGATCGGGTTGGGGTGAAGGCCTTGAAGTTCCCACTGGTGGTGAAGGACAAGGGTGGGGACGAGCAACGAACTGTAGCAACTGTGGCTTTGGCCGTGGACCTTCCGCACCAATACAAGGGCACTCACATGAGTCGCTTCGTGGAAGTTCTCAATGCGCACGGGAATTGTCTCTCGGTTCACGATATGGCCGGACTTCCCGGGGCGCTTCTCGAACGGCTCGACGCTCAACGTGCTCACGTCGAGTTTCTGTTCCCCTTCTTCAAGAGCAAGCCTGCTCCCGTGACAGGAAACGAGGGGATGATGGACTATGAGGTAAGGTTTGAGATCGAGGCAGAGAAAGACGGAGACACCGATTTCATCGTCACGGTGATGGTCCCGGTTGCCACACTTTGCCCCTGCTCCAAGGCAATCAGCGATTATGGTGCCCATAACCAGCGGGGAGTAGTGACCTATTCAGTTCGCTTTAAGGATCCAGTCTGGATCGAGGATCTCATCGCACGGGTGGAATCCTGTGCCAGTTGCGAACTTTACAGTCTCTTGAAACGTCCCGACGAAAAAGCGGTCACCGAGCGAGCCTACGATAATCCGGTATTCGTAGAGGATCTTGTGAGAAATATCGCGCTGGCTTCGAATGCCGACGAGCAGCTTCGCTGGTATCGTGTCGAGGCTGAAAACTTCGAATCCATCCACAATCACAATGCTTACGCGGTGATCGAGATGGATTTGGAAAAGGGGGAGTGATTGAACCTTGTCGAGTGAGGGTGAATCACTCAGAGTTCGCCGGTCATGCAAAAGCTGTTTTGTCTATTTGGACTTTTCCTCACCCTTTCAATCGGATCTTCCGTCGCCCAAGAGCTTTCTGCAGATGAACCCAATCCCTCAGGGGAACCTAAAAAGGAATTGGGCTGGATTGAAAAATTAGACGCCAGTATTGATAGCGCATTTCAGCCTGTCTCCGAGTTTGTCGACAATACTGTTTTCTATTCCATTCCAGTTTCCACTGATGCGGAAGGAAACCCAATCAAGATGCCGTGGGTTCTCGCTTGGTTGGGGATCGCGGCTATTGTTCTCACGATCTATTTTAAGTTCCTCAATTTTCGTTCCTGGCGACTTGCCATGCGGACGCTTCGGGGGAAATACAGCCAGCCAAATGATCCGGGAGAAATCACCCACTTTCAGGCTCTTTCCGCGGCTGTCTCCGGCACAGTCGGTCTTGGTAATATTGCGGGGGTTGCGGTAGCCATCAGTATTGGCGGTCCCGGCGCGACCTTCTGGATGGTTTTGATGGGATTCCTGGGAATGGCTTCAAAGTTTTGTGAGTGCACGCTGGGTGTGAAGTATCGGCGTATTGAGAATGGAAAAGTTTACGGCGGGCCGATGCAGTATCTCACGAGCGGCTTGGGAGAGATGGGAATGAGGCCACTTGGTGTCATACTTGCGATCTTTTTTGCCATTATGTGTATTGGCGGATCATTCGGAGGTGGCAATATGTATCAAGCCAATCAGGCCTGCGAGCAGCTCGTCGGAGTGATGGGTGGTGATGGGTCCTTCTTCGATAACAATCGCTGGGTCTTCGGGTTGATTATGGCTGTTGCTGTTGGCATGGTAATCATTGGAGGCATTAAAAGTATCGCGACAACGACGGCGATGCTCGTTCCCTTCATGTGCAGCATTTACATGATTTGCGGAATAGTCGTAATCATTGGGAATATTGGTGAGCTTGGAAATGCCTTTGGATTGATCTTCCAGGGGGCTTTTGCTCCGACTGCAGTTGGCGGTGGTTTGATAGGAGTGCTCATTCAGGGAATCAAAAGGGCGGCCTTTTCAAACGAGGCGGGAATTGGTTCTGCTCCCATCGCACACTCTGCTGTGAAAACGAAGCACGCCGCCAGTGAAGGCATCGTCGCTCTCCTTGAACCATTCATCGATACTGTCTTGGTTTGCACCACGACAGCCTTGGTCATCGTAATGTCGGGAACATATGCAGACACCAGCCTGTCCGGAGTTGCGGTAACTTCTGCGGCGTTTGAAAAGACCATTAGCTGGTTCCCGTTGATTCTGGCGGTTGCCGTGATTCTCTTCGCATTCTCAACCATGATTTCCTGGTCCTACTATGGACTTCAAGCCTGGGCTCACTTGTTTGGGCACAGTAAGGGTGCGGAGTTGAGCTATAAGGTGATCTTCTGCTTCTTCATCATTGTCGGATCGGCTGTGAGTGTGAAAAGCGTGATCAACTTCTCTGATGGCATGATTTTTGCCATGGCGATTCCCAATGTGGTCGCAATGTATCTCCTGATGCCGAAGGTGAAGGATGAACTTGCGAAATATTTGGCCTTCACTCAGAAGGTTGATCAAGGTGTCCCTCCTGAAGATGCCGAGTAGGCTTTCCTATGGCTCGTAAGTATCAGCTGGATCAAAAGCCCCGGGGAGGATCTTCGGGGATCGATTATGAGGTTGAATTAAATTCCCAGCAATACGCTGCGGTGTCGTCACCTCCCGGGCCGGCTCTCGTGATCGCGGGCGCTGGGTCTGGAAAAACGAGGACGCTAACCTATCGTGTGGCTTACTTGCTTGATCAGGGTGTTGAGCCCTCGAGTCTGCTCTTGTTGACCTTCACTAATAAGGCGGCCAAGGAAATGTTGGAGCGGGTGAGGGAGCTCATTCCGCAAGATCTCAGTGAACTATGGAGCGGAACTTTCCACTCTATCGGGAACCGCATTCTTCGTCGTCATGCCGAGTGCGTCGGGTTGACCCGATCCTTTTCCATTCTAGATCGCGACGACCAGAAGTCCCTGATGAAGACCGTCATCGCGGAGTGTGACATCGATACGAAGCAACGACGTTTCCCCAAGCCGGATGTTCTTATCTCGATCTTCTCCCTGGTGGAAAACACCGGAGTCACTTTGGAAGAGCTTTTGGAATGGCGGTATCCCTATTTCGAAGAATGGCTCGAAGAGATTGCGCAGGTCGGGAAGGCTTACACCGCAAAGAAGCTGGAAACAAACTCTGCTGATTTCGACGACCTTCTCATTCTTCCGCTGAAGCTCTTTAAGGAGAACGAAGATCTTCTCGAGCTTTACCAAAAGCGATTCAATTACCTTCTCGTTGATGAGTATCAGGATACCAACATGGTCCAGTGTGAACTCATCGACCTTCTGGCCCAGCCCCGGATGTCTCTCATGGTAGTCGGTGACGATGCGCAATCGATCTACTCTTGGCGGGGCGCGGACATGGACAACATTCTGACTTTCCCTGATCGCTATCCCGACGCGAAGACCTTCAAGATTGAAACGAACTACCGAAGTGTTCCCGAGGTGCTCCATCTGTCGAATGCTGCGATTGCTGCAAACACCAAACAGTTTCGTAAAACGCTTAATGCCGCGCGGGAGGGCGGCTCCATGACCCCGGCTCTCGTTCCCTTGGAAGATCCCCGCGCGCAAGCCAACTTTGTTGCGCAGCGGATTCTCGAATTGCGTGATGAAGGAATAGAGATGCAGGAGATTGCTATTCTTTATCGGGCACACCACCAGAGCCTTGAAATCCAGATGGAGCTGACTTCGCGGAATATTCCCTTTCAAATCACCAGCGGACTCCGCTTCTTTGAGCAGCAACACATTAAGGATGTCGCAGCCTTTCTGCGATTCGTGACCAATCGTAAGGACGAGGTGAGTTTTAAGCGGTTTTGCCTTCTTCTTCCGGGAATCGGAGGGGTGACCGCAAACAAGCTGTGGCGTGCCTGGCTGAAAACCGGAAAGGCCGGGGATGAAAATCCACCCAAGAGCTTTTCCGACATCATGCTGAAATTCAGCATTCCGGCGAAGGCCAAGAAGGACTGGGAGCAGCTTTGCTACGTTCTCGATGAGTTGGCGCCGGAAGGTGAGTTTGCAAGGCCCGCGGAAATGATCACGAGTGTCCAGGAGGGGATATACGATGACTTTATGCGGCAGAGTTTCGAGAACTACGACAATCGCCGACAGGATGTCGAACAACTCTCGCTCTACTCAGAAGGTTTTGAGGATATTCAGGAATTACTGGGGCAACTCTCATTGATGAGCTCGGTCGACGGAGAGCCAAGCGGAAGTCAGGCGGCGCAGGACGAGGAACAAGTCGTGCTCTCCTCAATTCACCAGGCGAAAGGTTTGGAGTGGAAAGTGGTTTTCCTGATTTGGCTTGCTGATGGCATGTTTCCCAATGGCCGGGTTCTTGAGGCGGATGATCTCGATATGCTGGAGGAAGAACGCCGCTTGTTCTATGTCGCCCTGACCCGCTCAAAAGACGAACTTTACCTCACTTATCCCATGGTGAACCCGAAGAGCTATACCGGGGAGATTTTCCAGCGACCGTCGAGATTTTTGGAAGATTGTCCCGATGAGATGCTCGAAACATGGGAGGTGGGACCTGCATGGTGATTTGAGTGATTGCAGGAATGTCAACTGAGGTTAGATTTTCCTTTCATGTTTCTCTCTCGCATCGCTTTCCGCCTGCTAACCAGTGTCTTCCTTTGTCTCTTTCTGACCCAATGCTCGGGAATTCCGGGCTTATCCGGGCCGAGCCGGAGTGGCACCCTCCATCGACTTGGCTATGAATCCGTGACTCTTCAAAGGATAGGGGGCGATAAGCGTTTTTCCGCAATCTTCGAGGTCAATGGTAGTCCGATGAGATTTCTCATTGATTCCGGAGCAAACAGCACAGATCTCGATGAGCATTTGGCTAAGGGGGTGGGATTGGAGCCAGATTATTCGGTGCGTGTGGTCACCCGCGGAGCCTTGGGGCGCGAGGTCAAAAGCGGAAGGGGCTACGGCACTCTCGAAGTGGGTTCCATGGTTGCTCGGCGTTTCCCGTTCACAATTGCCCCGGATTTGAATCGGAAGACTTCAACAAGTCGCTATGCCGGTCAGGTGGGATTGGACGCTCTTTCTGCAACGGGAGCATTGATCGATATTCCGGCGGCCAGAATGTGGGTTCCTGGAAAGGGTTCAGATCGAGCGATGGGGCGCAATGACGGACAACTTGGACCAAGAAGCGAACTGGGAACCTTCGCCCTGCAAATGGACACGGCCGCTCGCCTGCCTCATCTGATTTTGAGAGGATCAATTCATGGGAGAACCGTGACGTGGGTGGTCGATACCGGAGCAGAGGTTTCGGTGATGGCTGCGGAGAGCTATGATCGTTTGGGACTGCCCAGCCGACCAACCAATACCAGAATGATTGATGCCTCGGGTGATCGGGTCGCTCTGAGGACTGGTCGTTTGTATAATGTCCGATTCGGAAATGTTCATGTGACGGAATTCGATGTGTCCATTGCGCCACTTCGAACTGTCCGAAGCTTCTTTCGAGATTCGCAAGGAAGGCCGGTGGATGGGATTTTGGGGATGGATTTCCTGACCCAGGGGAAAGCGTTGATGGATTCAGGTTCGGGAATCCTCTACATGGGAAACCCTTAAAGGGCCGAGAGAACCTTCAAGGCCCGCCAACAGGCTTCGGTATTATGCACACGAAAGAGATGTGCTCCCTCGTGAACTCCGTGGGCAAGGAGAGCCAATGTTCCTGCATCCCTTTTCCTGGGGTCTTCAATATCGAGAGCCTCACCGATGACCGTTTTTCTTGAAATCGGAAGAAGGAGGGGGAAGCCGAGATGGATGAGTTGATTCAGTTCTCTCAGCAAGAGAAGATTATCTTCCTTCTGTTTCGCGAAATCGAGGCCGGGGTCGAGGATGATTTGCTCTCTGCTTAAACCAGCCTCAATCGCAATCGCCGTTTTTTCTTCGAAGAAATCCGCCATCGATTTCATCAGCCCTTTCCACTGTTGATGCGTGTGTGGGATTTTTGGCTGACCAACTGAATGCATGATCAGCAATGATGTTTGATGCTTTGCGCAGAGGAGGGCATTACGATTGTCCGGTAATGCACTCATGTCATTGAGAAGATCAACTTCCGGCCCCAAGATTTGCTCCACCACTTCAGGTCGCCAGGTGTTTACCGAGAGAAGAGGCGGCGATAATTGCTCTTCATCCTTGGGTTCGAGATCGCGTATGGTGTGCCATTGTTCGATAAAGGATCTTAGGCGCAAAATTTCTTCATCGATGGAAATTGCTTCCCGGTTTGTGCGGGCCGACTCCGCCCCGATATCGATGATATCCGCTCCGTTTTGATAATGTGCTCGCGCTTGTTGAAGCGACGTTCCGGGATCGAGAGAGCCATCTCCGCAGAATGAATCGTCATTAATATTCACGATTCCCATCAGAAGAGCCCGACGGGGAAAAGTGATGGTTTGTGATGGAAACTTGAGCTTCATGGTGCCGTGACGGCCTCACCGTTTTGGCTAACGGTCAATTCCAGGAGGAAAGGCGCTGCGGTAATGGCCCAAGCCTCGGGGTTTTGGTATTCCTCGGCGTCTGGTCCATAGCAGGTTCGCAGCATATCGGTGGCGATGACGCCTGGATTTAAGGAAACTGCGGCGAGTCCTTCGGGTAAATCCTGGGCGAGGGATTTGGTGAGGCCTTCAATGGCCCATTTACTTGCGCAGTAAGGAGCGACATCAGGAGATGTTGAACGTCCCCAGCCGGATGAGATGTTGACGATGATTCCTTTGTTGTTGGTGATCATGGAGGGTAGAGCGTGGCGAAGAATGTTGGCAACTCCGTTGATGTTGATGGATGTGAGATTGTCGAATTCTTCGGCTGGAACTTCCCATAGCGGGGCGGGATCGTTGATTGTCGCAGCATTGTTAATTAGAAGCTCCGGTTCGCCAGTGGCCAAGAGAGCCTGGTCGCAAAATTCTCGAACGCTTTCGTCGCTGGAGACATCCGCTGCAAAAAAATGATTATCAGGATAAGTATTCCTGAGCTTTTGCAGTGCGATTTCATTGCGGCCGCAACCCACTACGGTGTGGCCCAAACCACTAAACTCTTTAACGAGAGCTCTCCCGAGGCCGGCAGTGCATCCGGTAAGCCAAATAATCATCAAATCGACGCTAGCAAGCAATTCATCGACTGACAATCGTGCTTCTTCAAATCAATCTCCGGTTTTCAACTTGCAGGAGATCCCCCGGTTTCAAAATTGGCCAAGGGTGTCACAAGGGGAGCGGGTAGAGGAAACTGACGTTCGAAAATGCCGGGCGCAACTTCACTGGCGCTGGCGTAGGCATCTTTCACCATTTCAAGTTTTGCATCGAGATTGTCGATGTAATGAAGGGCGTGCGCCTCCGGAGTTCGAGGTAAGGTTGGCGAGCCGAAATCATACTGCCCGTGGTGAGAAGCAATGAGATGGAGGAGGTGAAGACGAACATCTTCACTATTTGGCTCCAATTCCCGCCAGTCATCCAAGGGGAGTTCGCGCCAAAGTTTGTTCACGAGTTCGAGGCCCAAAGGAATGTGCCCAAGCATTTCCCCATGGAGAAGGTGAAGTTGATTGAAGCCACTTTCAGGGTAGGTGTTTTCCCAGAGCTTGCCACAGTCGTGAAAGAGGACTCCAGACACGATGAGGTCGCGATTGAGTTCGTGGTAAACCGAGCACACAGCCGTGGCACTTCGCATCATTTGGGCGACATGTTCGACCAGTCCGCCTCGTCGGGCATGGTGATTTCTCCGGGCCGCCCCGGTGCGACGGAAGCGCTTGCCAAACTGGGAAATGAATTCGTCATTCAGCGTCTTCAATCTTGGGTCGGTGACCTGCGAAAGCATTTTCAGGATGTCATCCCAGTCGGTGTCTTGCTTCTCACGGGTTTTTGGATCGCCTGCCAGGAATTCCGAGGTCTCTGATTCATTGAGGAAGCGGAACTTCCATCCCATGCCATCGACGCCGTATTGGTTTTGTGTCCACTGGCCATGTAAGTGAATCAGCGTTTCGGGATCCAGTTCGCAAGCGGCGTCAAACTGAGGATGATTATTCCACACCTTCAATGTGAGATTTCCGGTGGAGTCGGCAATGGTCCATTCGAGAAATGGCTTACCTCCCTTGGTTTCCCGTTGCTTGATCGCTTGCAGTTGTGCGCAAAAGGAAGCTTCGAGTGGGCTCTCGCTCGTGGTGGAAAGGAGTTCGCTAATAGACATGGTTCAGCAAAGCCGAATCATGTCCTTCATCGACTGAATCCAAAGAAAAAAAAGGCCTCTCGTCGAATATCGGAAGCGCCCGTCGTCAGTGAACTTGATTAAGCCACACTTTTCATTGTGCTGAATCTGTTGGCGCATCTCTTTCTCGATTTGCTCGACGACATGGTCGGGGTCGGGAATGAGAAGATCGTTGGCGGTCAGCTTTTTCCGGGCCAAGTGCTTTACATGATCGTGATAGATCAGCTCAAAACGATTTTTCTCACAGGGCAAATGGGCCCATTGGGAATTAGGACCCTTCTTGAGCGTTGGGGAGAACGGGTAATTGGTAGTGTGGATAATTCTACCGGAACTGGTTCGTGAGGTAATGGTCACGAAAGCAAAAGCGACATTTCCATGTTCGCATAGGCAGACCGAGGCGATGGCTTTGGCTTCGGCATGCCAGAAGATGCGAAAGTATTGCTGCATTCCGGCCCAGTCCCACCCACTGTCGGCAATGTGCTCGAAATCGGCCTCCTCAATTTCATTAATCATGCGGGCGGCATTGGGAAAGTGATCTTCGCGAGGGGCATTTCGGAATTTAAGCCGATTATCAAGTGGAAGACGGAGGCTCCTGATGCGGGTTAGGAGGTCGACCCATGGAAGAAGGAACCAAAACACCACCCCGATGAGTCCGGCCCACCAACAACCGAATAGAAAGAAGAAGGTGAGGAAAGAGGCCGCCAGGAAGGTCAGGGCACCTAACTTGCGGAAGAAAAGGGTCCGGCATGAGCGCAAGGCTACCCCGATGATCAAGCAGGCTAGGACAATAAGAAACTCGCGCATGTTTTTGGAAATAAACCAAGTGGTTCAGTGAGGATTAGAAAGTTTTGCCTAGATTTCAGAAATTTCCAGCGGTTTAACGGCTTCTCTTGCGAAAAGGCGTCTTTTTTTTAAGGTCGCCCCATGGCGATTGAACCATTCGAAGGCATTTGGCCTCAAATCCCTGATTCCGTTTTCGTAGCAGCCAGTGCTGACCTTGTCGGAAGGGTGACTCTGGAGGAGGAATCCAGTATCTGGTATAACGCCACTCTTCGCGGTGACATTAACGAAATCAGCATTGGCCCCAAAAGTAACGTGCAGGACAATGCCGTGATCCATCTCGCCGATGACTATGGGTGCCACGTCGGGGAATTGGTGACAGTGGGGCATAGCGCGATTCTTCATGCCTGCACCGTCAAAGACGAAGTCTTAGTGGGAATGGGGGCTTGCGTGCTTGATGGTTGTGTTGTGGGAGAGCGTTCTATCATCGGAGCAAACGCACTGGTGACCGGAGGAACAATCATTCCACCCGGATCACTCGTCCTTGGAAGCCCCGCCAAGGTTGTTAAAACCCTCGATCTCAAAGATCAGAGAGAGATCAAGAAATGGGCCGAAAAATACGTCGGGAATGCCAAGAAGTTTCTGGCCCGTCAGTTTTAGCGGTTGATCCAATCTTTCTTGGCGATCAAAGCGCTGGCATAGGCAGCCATTCCTTCTTTCCTCCCGACAAAGCCCATCGTCTCATTGGTGGTGGCTTTGATGCCGACCTGCCCGGGATCGATATCAAGTGCTTCTGCGATATTTGCTTTCATCGCTTCAGCGTGAGGAAGAACCTTGGGCGCTTCTGCCACCAACGAGGAGTCAATATTCATCAGTTGATATTCGTGCTCCTCACAAAGGTTGCGGCATTTTTCAAGGATGCGCAGCGAGCAAATGTCCTTGCAGGACTCATCTCCGGGAGGGAAGTAGT
>ERZ1048068.2209-NODE-2209-length-14001-cov-5.429586_pt1 | contig 14001 bp, 9 predicted proteins | sample MGYA00383098_ERZ1048068 | MGnify/ENA primary metagenome ERZ1048068 (study PRJEB29581, sample SAMEA5548368) | metagenome | biome: marine; feature: coastal; material: water | depth 1 m | study: Short-term variability in the microbial, nano- and picoplankton... | reverse complement strand
TTGAGTCCATTACAAGAATCAAATCAAACTTTTCAAAATCCTTTACGATAAATTTTCTCGATCGCTGATACTCTATATCCAGACCTCTTTCTTTAGCAATCTCCCTTGATCTACGGTCTGCTTTTTCACCATTGTGCCAGCCAGAAGTGCCAGCGCTATCTATGTACCATTGAAGATTAGCATCTTTCGCTTTTGCTGCAAGTATCCCCTCAGCTAGAGGCGATCTACATATGTTTCCAAGACAGACAGTTAAAACATTCATGCCTCAAATGTAAAGTAGTTTTCTAAATTCAGCATGTTTTTAATTTCCTACATCACATAATACTTACATTACGAGTACATTTACATAACTTATCATATACACAACAAAACGTGAAAATAGTAATTGCTGGCGCTGGAGATATTGGATTTCACATATCGAAATTGCTCTCTAACGAACTCAATGACATAGTTCTAATCGACTACGATGACGATGCTCTCGAGCATGCAAGGGATCATCTAGATGTATTAACTATGTTTGGAGATGCCACATCACTACAGACATTAGAGGACGCAGGAGTACCTAATTGCGATTTGTTTCTAGCAGTGACTACATCAGAAAGTAGCAATCTCATCAGTGCTATAATGGCGAAAAAAATGGGGGCTGCGCTTACAATATCAAGGTTAACCAACCTTGAATATATGAGGCCTGACAAACAAGAGATGTTTCGCTCTCTGGGTATAGATAAAATCATTAGTCCTACACAACTGGCAGTACAGGAAATCACAAGACTTTTAGATCATTGTGAAGTGACGGACCACTTCGAATTTGAAGATGGTAAACTGTCACTAGTAGGTATTACTATCGATGATGACTCACTATTAATCAATAGATCGATAGCTCAGACTAGTAAGAATATAGATAGTCTAGTCTTCCGCCCAATAGCGATGCTAAGAGGGCAAAGTACATTGCTACCTAGACCAGATACAATCTTTCGTAGAAAAGATCACGTCTACTTCATCACTCCAAATAAAGAGCTCGATGCTCTTATGCATGCACTAGGTAAAAAACCTGTACAAGTCAAAAATGTGATGATCGTAGGAGGTACTGCTATGGGACTCTACACTGCTAGAGCACTTGAGCACATTTACAATGTCAAACTGATAGAAAAGGATAGGAAGCGCTGTAAAGAGCTTAACGAAAAGCTAGACAAAACGCTCGTTATCAAAGGTGACGCAAGTAATGTAGAGCTGCTCAAAGAAGAAGGCCTAGAAAGCATGGACGCTTTCATAGCATTGACTAGTAACAGCGAAACCAATATTATAACCAGCTTATTTGCTGAAGAAGGAGGTGTAGCAAAGACTATTGCACTTGTCGATAATACGGATTACACACACATCTCAATGAATATTGGTATAGATACTTTGATCAATAAGAAACTAATCGCGGCTAATAATATATTCAGATTTGTGCGTAAGGGGAAGATAGAGGCTATCACTGGCATTCACGGTGTCAATGCAGAAATAATCGAATTCGTAGTGCACAAAAGCAATAAACTCACGCGTAAGCCCCTAAAGACTTTAAGATTTCCATCTAACTCTGTCATCGGAATGGTGATCAGAGGTGATGAGAATATAATCCCTTCTGGAGAATTTATCTTCAAGGTAGGTGATAAGGCTATCATCTTTGCATTGCCTAATGCGATTAATAAGATAGAAGCCCTCTTTAGATAATTATGAAAATAAGCATTAGACCCATATCCAACGTAGTAGGAGTACTCCTCATTATACTAGGTTTGACTATGCTAACTTGCATTCCTTTCAGTTACCTATATGATGAGACTGACCTCTGGGCTTTAGGTGCTTCAGGAGGATTGAGTATCTTAGTAGGTGGTCTTTTTTGGTCCTACAACCGAAGGTCGAGCGCAAGTGTCAATAAAAGAGAAGGATACCTTATCGTACTACTCGCATGGGTATTTATGACCATTTTTGGTGCACTACCCTATTACTTTAGTGGTGTCTGCGGTATTACTGATTCGATATTTGAATCCATGTCAGGACTGACAACTACTGGAGCTTCAATATTCACAGATATAGAGGGCCTTTCGCATGGTATGTTGCTTTGGCGAAGTCTTTCTCAATGGATTGGGGGTATGGGTATTATAGTACTTACCATTGCCCTATTTCCATTATTAGGTATTGGAGGCATTGAGTTATTCGTAGCTGAGTCACCAGGACCTACATCTACCAAGATACATCCACGAATCAAAGAGACCGCAAAGAGTCTATGGATTCTGTATTGTGGATTTACAACATTGCTTTCAGTAATTCTTTACTTCGAAGGAATGGAAGGATTTGATGCACTTAATCATGGTCTGACGACTATGGCTACTGGAGGATTCTCTACTAAGAATGCAAGTATTGCACATTTTAATAGTCCTCTGATTGAATATACGATTTCATTTTTCATGCTCCTCGCAGGTACTAACTATGCAGTGATCTATCTTATGCTCAAAGGTAAATTTAAATTATCTTGGAAAAATGATGAGTTTAGATTCTATATAAGATTACTCATAGGACTTGCATTATTACTTACTCTTGCCATATTCAATGTAACGCATATGGATATAGAAGAGTCATTCCGTAAAGGAACATTCATGTTGATATCCATGGTTACAACAACAGGCTTTGTTAGTGCTGATTACACGAGTTGGCATTCTGGATTGACCATGGTCTTCTTCTTATTATTATTCACTGGAGGTTGCGCAGGATCCACTGCTGGTGGCATCAAGATTATTAGACATTATATTCTTATGCGAAATACCTTTTATGAGTTCAAAAGGATTCTACACCCCAGAGCAATGATAAGAGTGAAATTTAATAATGCGATGGTATCAGGTACTATTATGACGCACATTCTTGTATTTATATTGGTCTATCTCGTTACGTTCATATTTGGTTCATTAGTCTTGACGATATTAGGTGTAGATTTCATCTCAGCCATTGGAGCTACAGCCACCTGCTTAGGTAATGTTGGTCCAGCTATCGGAGATGTAGGACCATTGAATAATTTTGCTGATATCCCAGAATCAGCCAAAGGCTTCTTATTGTTAATAATGTTGATTGGTAGACTTGAACTCTTCACAGTAATCATTGTATTTACACCATATTTTTGGCGCAATAGGTAAATCGATTGTCTTAGATGATACGAGGCTTACGGTTGGTATGTATTAAAATTCTACTCTATAACGTTTACTATTGAAAATTAGTAAACTCAATGACAAGCACATGCGACGTTCAAGTTTTCTACTTATAATTGAATAATACTATCAATGATTAGTTAACGTTAGAACTATTCTTCTCATAACAAGTTAGTGATAATAGCTTTGTTTCAACAAATATCAACATTAAGTCTTCAATATATGAGATTACTACTACTTTCATTTACTTCTCTACTTTTTACAATCGCATTAACTGCTCAAAGACCAAGTGTCAAGAGAAGTGTTAAACAAGGGAAGAAAATCAATATAAAAGGGACAATCCTAGATGCAGAGACGCAACAAGCTTTAGAGTTTGCCACTATCTCAGTTCATTCAGTTAAGGATTCTTCTTTGATTGTTGGAGGGGTAACAGACATGAGTGGTAAATTCTCTTTAGACTCACCCATTTCTGAAGTATATCTGGCTTTAGATTTTATAGGTTACAAGACTACTGTAGTAACCGATGTACCGATACCTAATGGATCTAAGGTGATCAATATGAATATTATATCATTATCACCTGATGGAGTGAATCTAGATGATATTGAAATTACAGCTGAGCGTAGTGAGACAACTTTCGCATTGGATAAAAAAATATTTACCGTAGGAAAAGATCTAGCCAATAGAGGTGGAACGGCACAAGAAATACTCGACAACATACCATCTGTAACAGTAGATGTAGAAGGTAATGTAAGTCTTCGTGGAAGTGAAAATGTTCGTATTCTTATAGACGGCAAGCCTTCAGGACTCATCGGCATTAGTGGAAGTGGAGGACTCAGATCTATTCCATCTAATCTTATATCACAAATAGAAGTTGTAACTAATCCATCCGCCAAGTATGAAGCCGCTGGAACTGCTGGAATTATCAATATTGTACTCAAAAAAGATAAACGTGCAGGATTCAACGGAAGTTTCGAGATGACCTTAGGCAATCCCGATCAATTTGGAGCTGGAGCTAATATTAATTATCGTAGTGGTAAGATCAACTGGTTTACTAGTTATAACTTACAGTATCGTGAAAGTCCAGGGTTTGGAGTTGCTTATCAAAATTATTATCAAGGAGACTCAACCCTCATAACTCAGATAGATAGAGATATGAGTCGTTCTGGGATATCTCACAGTATGAGATTTGGAGCAGATTACTTTCTTACTGATAATCAAATACTCACCGCATCACTCAACTACAGACTCGGTGATGATGACAATACAAATAACATTACATATAGAGACTTGACAATTCTTGGGCTCTTATCATCTAGAGATCGTATTATTCCAAGTTTTGATGATCCATATACGTTACGAACAGACGACGAACTAGAAGATGAATCTAAGCATGAGTATAGCTTAGATTATCGCAAAAAATTTGCTGAAAAAGGAAGATCGTTAAGTGGTCGAGCTAGTTTTCAAGACAACGGAGAAACAGAACAATCGATCCTAACTAATCGACTATACCAATCAGGACTTTCTCTTGAAAATATCACCAAAGAACAAATATCCACGAATGACGAAAACGAAACTCGTACTCTTGTTCAACTTGACTACAAGCATCCAATAGGAAAAGATGGAAAAATAGAAGTAGGAGGTCAAACGAGTCTTAGAAAGATTCGCAACGACTTCGCAGTATCTGAGAAAGAAGGAGAAGACTTTCTAGAAATTGCAGAAAGAACTAACGACTTTCAATATAATGAAGACGTGCATGCCGCTTACCTGATTTATGGCTCGAAACTCAATAAATGGTCTTACCAAGTAGGGCTTAGATCAGAATATTCGATAGTAAAAACAGAATTACTTCAGACAGAAAAGGTGAATGATAGAGACTACTTTGGATTATTTCCAAGTGCATTTCTAAATTATGACCTACCAGCAGGGCAGTCGATTCAATTGAGTTATAGTAGACGTATTCAACGTCCTAGATTTTGGGATCTAAATCCATTTTTCTCATTTACAGATGAACGAAACTTCTTTAGTGGAAATCCAAATCTAGACCCAGAATACACAGATAGTTACGAAACGCAATACATTAAAATATGGGACAGTGGTAACATAGGTGGCAGTATCTATTACAGACACACAGAAGACGCTCGCCAAAGAATCAAAGAAGTAAATCCATTAGAAGGTACATCAGTAACTATACCTGTCAATCTAGCAACTCAAGATAATATAGGACTAGAAATGTTATTCTCATACAATGGTATAAAATGGCTCAGATTAGATGGAAATGCCAACCTATTCAGAGCGCAGACAGAAGGCGAATACAACGGACAAAACTTTGATGTAGATACTTACTCTTGGACAGGAAGATTGACATCAAGATTTACTTTCTGGGATGGAGCAGACTTCCAAGTAAGAGCTAACCACAGAGCAGGGAGAGAAACACAACAAGGTACAAGAGGGGCGGTAACATCTCTAGACCTAGGGTTTACCAAAGACCTCCTCAATAAAAACCTAACCATTACGCTCAGCGTCAGAGATCTATTCAATAGTCGAAAGCGTATCTATGAGCGCTTTGGTCCAGACTTCTACGAGGATGGAGAATTCCAATGGAGAAATAGATCAGCTTCGCTCACAGCCAACTATCGTATCAATATGAAGAAACAACGAGGCAGAAGCGTTAGATCAAGCGGAGGTGGAGAGTTTTAGTTTTCTATTGAAAAATAGAATCGATTTGCGCAAGAGCAACTGATGGGTATAGTTGTTTTTTTACATATCAGTCGGTCGTGTACTCATCAATCTTTCTCTATAGTCAGGTTTTCGTATAACAATAAACGCCAAAATGAAATAACACAAAACAATAAATTTAGCCCAATCTAAAAATAACTGTATTTTTGCAACGTAACTCACACGTATGCACCTATCCAAGACTGAAGAAAACTATCTCAAAGCCATTTATAAGATAGCTGAACGCAAAAATAAATCAGCTAGTACAAATACTATAGCTATGTATATGGGTACGGCACCTGCCTCTGTTACTGATATGCTTAAGCGACTAGCTGGAAAGCAAATGATCAACTATGAGCGATACAAAGGAGTTACACTCACAACCATTGGAGGAAGAGAAGCAACACAACTTATCCGTAGACATAGGCTGTGGGAGGTATTCTTAGCTTCAAGGCTGAGATTTAGTTGGGAGGCGGTGCATGATATTGCTGAAGAACTAGAACATATAAAGTCCGAAGAACTAGTGAACAGATTAGACGCTTATCTAGACTATCCAAAGTTCGATCCTCACGGAGATCCTATACCTAATGCTCAAGGAAAATTTACGCTAAGAAATCAGATGTCTCTATCAGCGGCACTACCAGGTAACAAAGTAGTCCTACTTGGCGTTCGTGAGCACGAAACTAGCTTTCTTGAATACCTCAATGAACTTAATATTGGATTAGGTACAGAATTTACAATTAAGGCATTCAATAATTTTGATAAATCTATGAACATACTTGTAGACCATATTAAAGAGACGTTATTATCAGAGAAAGTTTGTCAGATTCTACTTGTGAAAAAAATATAAATGATTAAACATATACTTACATCGATTCTTTGCATAGCAACGGTTATTAGTTTTTCACAAGAGAAAATAAAAGTCGTTTCATCTGCTTCTATATTCCAAGATATGGCTAAAAATATCGGTGGCGACAAGATTACTTCAATGAGCATTGTGCCTATCGGTAGAGATCCACACACCTATACACCTAAGCCGAGTGATGTGGAACTAGTATCTTCTGCTGATCTGATTCTCATCAATGGTCTCACCTTCGAAGGATGGATTACAGAGCTTATAGAAAATAGCGGTACTAAGGCAAAAATAATACTCATCACTGAAGGCGTAGAACCAATTATAAGTCAAAAATACCGCAACGCATCTGATCCTCATGCATGGATGGATGCAATTAATGGAGTAAAATACGTATATAATATATCTGCAGGGTTAGCTTCAATAGATCCGGACAATGCCTTATTCTATGCAGATAATGGGGTGAAATATAATGCTGAGATCAAAAATGCTCATAACTATATTAAAAATCAAATAGCTACTATCCCTATCGAGCAAAGAATATTAATTACATCACACGATGCCTTCCAATATTATGGGCAAGCATATGACATTACACTTAATGCTATCATGGGAATCTCAACAGAATCAGAAGCTCAGAGCAAAGATGTACAGCGAGTAATCAATATAATTAAAGAAAAAAAAGTGCCTGCAGTATTTATTGAGAGCACGATAAATCCTAAAATGCTGCAACAGATCGCTAATGACACAGGAGTAAAGATAGGCGGAGAACTATATGCTGATAGTTTAGGTGATGAAGACAGCGAAGCGTCTACTTATCTAAAGTTGCTTACTCATAATACTGATGTAATAGTGAATGCACTAGCAGGTACATCCATAAAGAGCACAAAGATAGATAGTGATAATACTTCTAATAATCTTTGGATCTACTTCGGATTAGGGGCTGTGATGTTACTCAGTCTATTATTTTTAGTCGTGAAAATAAATAACTAATGGTAACTCCGACCGCAATATCTGTTAAAGGTTTATCTGTATCATACGAACGAAAACGTGTCCTTACCAACATCCATATAGAAGTAGAGAAAGGAAAAGTATATGGCGTAATTGGACCCAATGGTGCAGGTAAGTCTACCCTATTTAAATCTATACTAGGGATGATCGATATTAACACCGGATACATAGAAGTATTAAGTAAAAATGTGGAAGAAATACGTAAGAAGATTGCTTACGTACCACAACGTGATGAAGTAGATTGGGACTTTCCTGCTACAGTAGAGGATATCGTCCTCATGGGGCGATACCCACATAAAAAAATCTTAGAGAGAATCAATAAAGAAGATCGCCGATTAGCAGCCGAAGCATTGGCTGATCTCGGAATCGAAGAACTCGTAAATCGTCAGATAGGACAACTGTCTGGTGGTCAACAACAAAGAGTATTTATTGCAAGAGCATTATGCCAGCAGGCAGAGATATTTTTCCTAGATGAACCCTTTGTCGGAGTAGATATGCTGACAGAAGAGAAAATTATTACGATACTACATAAACTAGCTGATAAAGGTAAAACATTACTTGTAGTACATCATGATTTATCTACGGTCGAAGATTATTTTGATAAAGTAATATTGCTCAATCAGCGACTTATTGCTAGCGGAGATACTAAAGAGACTTTCACCCAGATTAATATTAGCAAGGCATATGGTGGACAGCTTACAATACTAAACCAGACTGAAGGATTCACTGGGAATTAGCGATTTAATCGATCGATAGAAATTCATTTCTTATATTGGTGTTCAATTTGAAATCCAATAATACTTATGTATTCAGCTATTCTATTATCTCTACCCTTCTCTAATGATGCGATTACGCTCGGACTACTCATATGTATTCTAGCTGCTATTTTCTACACATCATCCCTTGAAAATCGCGGATGGAAGAGGTTTTACACCTTTATTCCATCATTACTTTTATGTTATTTCATACCAGCATTATTCAACTGGCCATTTGGCATTATCACAGGAGAAGGATCTAATCTATATTATGTAGCCTCGAGATATTTATTGCCAGCAAGCTTAATACTATTCTGTCTAGGAATTGATTTCAAGGGATTACTCAATCTTGGACCAAAGGCAATTATTATGTTCTTAGCTGCATCTGTGGGTATTATTATTGGTGGACCTATAGCATTACTTGTAGCATCTAGCATTATGCCAGACGTTATTGGAGCAAGCACAGATGATCTTTGGAAAGGATTGTCGACTATAGCAGGAAGTTGGATTGGTGGTGGAGCCAATCAGACCGCAATGAAAGAGATATACGAAGTGAGCGATAATCTATTTGGTACTATGATTGTCGTCGATGTCGTAGTGGCTAATATATGGATGGGATTCCTATTATATGGTGCCAACATTAGTGATAAAATAGACGAAAAACTTGGTGCGGACAACAGTGCTATTTCTGAACTTAAACAACGAATCTCAGATTACAGAGCCAATGTAGAAGAAATGCCAACTGTCAATAAATTATTTACCTTAATGGCAATAGCATTCGGAGGAGTAGCAATTGCCCATCTTGGATCAGAATTAATTGTTCCAATTATGGAAAACAACAAAGAGACACTTCAGTCTCTCAATATAACATCACTTACTTCTAGTTTTTTTTGGATCGTGGTGATATCAACTACTTTCGGATTAACTCTTTCTTTTACCAAAGCTCGTAAGCTAGAAGGTGTGGGTGCATCTCGCTGGGGAAGTATATTTATATATGTATTAGTGGCTACTATAGGTATGAAAATGAATCTCGGTGAAGTATTTGATAATCTTGGACTATTTGCCATTGGAATCATATGGATGCTAATTCACGTCATCATTTTATTGATCGTAGCTTATTTTATCAAAGCACCGTTTTTCTATGTAGCAGTCGGTAGCCAAGCTAATATTGGAGGAGCAGCGTCTGCGCCTATTGTAGCTGCAGCATTCAGTCCTAGTTTGGCTCCTGTTGGAGTGCTGATGGCCGTATTGGGTTATGCACTTGGAACATACGGAGCAATCATTTGTGCTCAGCTAATGAGTGCAGTCAGTGGATAGGCAATAGCATGAGTTGCAAAAGCGCTTAGACGCAGTGCAATGTATCCAAGTGTTTGTTTTTAGCAAATCAAACGTTGATGATCATCCTTAAATACCGTTAAATGATATTGATAAGCTGACAGTATTAATCATGTCAGCCAAATTTGACTTTCAAAGTTTACAAGGTCTCTATCTATGGATCTTTATCTCAAAGTTAAAATTTTCATATCTTACTGATAATCAAGGATAATCGTTACCAATAGTATCTTTTATAGGATAATATCTCAATAATTTTTTTATCTTTGCAGCCCTTTAAGAACAATTTGATTATGAGTAAAAAAAGAGTACTATTTATTACCCAGGAAATGAATCCGTATACGGCATTAGGGGAGATATCTGATTTTGTCAGAAAATTGCCTCAAAAGACTGTAGAGAAGGGATTCGAGATTAGAGTGCTTATGCCAAAATTTGGTAGCATCAATGAAAGAAGACACAGACTTCATGAGGTAGTAAGATTATCTGGAATGAATATCATCGTAGATGATGAGGATTATCCATTAATCATTAAGGTAGCATCGCTTCCAGGAGCAAGACTTCAAGTGTACTTCCTAGATAATGAGGAGTTCTTCAAAAGAAAATTCATCTTCCATGACAAAAACGAAAAAATATACGAAGACAATGAAGACCGAATGGTATTCTTCTGTAAAGGTGCTTTAGAGACTGTTAAGAAATTTGGTTGGGCTCCAGATATTATTCACTGTCACGGATGGATGACCAGTCTAGTACCTAAGTATATCAAGACTGTATACCAAAACGATCCTATCTTCCAAGACAGCAAAATTGTATATAGTTTATATAATAATGACTTGAGTGAATCCTTTACAGCCAAGTTTCTCGAGAAAGCTGCTATTAACGATCTTGGTCCTGAGCAGCTTGCTGAATACATGGATGGAGATAAAGCTACACTGGCAAAAGGTGTGCTTAACCACATAGATATCTTAATAGAGGGAAGCGAATCATATGATAACAACGTTAAATCACTTATAAATGCTACTGAAGCAAGAGTGGTACCTTATGTAGAAGAGATTGAAGAATCTGTAATGCAGTGTATTGAATTATATAAGGAGATTACTGCAGAAGAAGAGGAAGAAGAAGCATAGTTAGAAATAATACTTATTAATATACATTCATGTACAGATTACTGTTGATTTTTACACTTGTCTTGACTCTATTAGGATACAGTTGCAATGATCCTATTACGATCGGTATCCCAACCGAAGATGATTTAGAGATTATTTATTCAGATACTTTTTCATTGAATACTAAAACTATCCAAGGTGAAACTACATCAACTTATGACCTGGGAGTAAACTATACGACCTTCCTTCTAGGATCGCTAGATAATTCTATATTCGGTAAAAGTACGTCTGATATATATGTAGAAATTGATTTTGCAGGAAGTCTTCCTGACTTTAGTGATGCCGTATTAGATTCTAGTGTTCTTATTTTAGAATATGCAGAAAATGGCTTCTATGGTGACACCTTAGCTACATTCGACATTGAAATTAGAAGAATGCTAGAACGCATGGATGGTGATACTATATTATCTGATCAGACATGGAGCATAGATCCTACCGTAATTGGTAGCAGATCCATAGTACCTTCTAGATTTGACTCAATAACTATAGCTAGTCATGAAGCTGGTGGCGAACTTATAAAAGTGGGACCACAACTTAGAGTGCCTATGACAAATGAGTTTGGACAAGAATTAATTGACGCAGAATCTACAAATTACGTTAATAGTGATGCCCTCATAGAATTTATTAATGGACTTAATATCTCAGCCACAACTAGCAGTAGTTCTATGATGGGATTGGACTTTAGTGACATTACTAATTTTTCAGGTACTAATAAATTAAGAATATATTATACCACTTCAGCAGCAACTTCGGATACTACAAAAGTGTTTGACTTTTCCTTTAGATCTCGAACAGCGTCTACGTTTGTGCATGACATACAAGGAGCAGATATTGAAAATTACTTAGCGGACGAAAACTTTAATAATGACGATCTATTATTTTTCCAAGGAATGTCAGGGGTAGAAGGTCAAATTGACTTTCCATCAATAGAAGAACTCAGAGACAAAATAATTAACAAAGCAGAATTAATATATTATAGTTTATCAGACCCTAATGAAACAAATATGATTAATTCACCTGTTGATATTTCTACTCTAACATACATTGACGTTGATGGAGAGAGGACATTAACTTCTGATGCATCATTTGGTATCAACCCTGGACCTTACAGTTCAGTACTTGGTGGTATACCTGAACTTATTGATGAGACGAACGGTATTTATCGAACCTCCGTTAATCTGACTAACCACTTTCATACTGTATTTAGTCAAGAGGGTGTTAGTGAGTCGGTAATATTAACTCCATTACAACGTTCTGAAAGATCATCAAGAACTATTATATTTGGATCAGGAAGTACGCAATACAAGCCAGTATTAGAGGTTACATACACGAACATTTAGATAAGTGTTTTCGTATCTATCAAATGACTAACCGAAAAAAACAACTAAACCCTAACTATTTATGGTTAATTTATGTCTTTGTTGTAATAAAAAATACATACTATAATGTGTGGAATAGTTGCATACATCGGCGAAAAAGATGCTTACCCTATCATTATAGAGGGACTTAGAAGATTAGAATATAGAGGTTACGATAGTGCGGGTATCTCTATACTTAACGGTAATATACAGACGGTAAAGAAAAAAGGCAAAGTGCAAGCACTTGTAGATGCTGCAGCAGATGTCAATTTGGTAGGCACTTTGGGAATAGGCCATACAAGATGGGCAACTCATGGCAAACCAGATGATATCAATGCTCACCCACACATCTCAGGAAATACGAGGTTATCTCTCATTCACAATGGAATCATAGAGAATTACGCTATTCTTAAAAAAGCTCTTTCAGAGTTAGGCCACGAATTTCGCTCAGAAACAGATACTGAAGTACTAATACACTTAATAGAAGAATATCAAACAAGACATAGTTGTGAACTAGAAGAGGCAGTTAGACTTGCACTCAAAAAAGTAGTTGGAGCATATGCGATAGTAGTGATAGATAGTCAAGACCCCAATACAATCGTAGGAGCACGAAAATCTAGCCCACTTGTATTGGGCATAGGAGAAAATGAATACTTCTTGGCATCTGATGCAACTCCTATCATCAAATACACCAATAAGGTAGTTTACTTAAATGACGAAGAGATAGTAAAGATATCACGTAATGGGACTTTCAGCATCAAAACAATAGGCAACGAGCTAATACAGACTCCTACTATCAAAGAACTAGATCTTAAATTGGAAGAGTTAGAAAAAGATGGCTTTGATCATTTCATGCTCAAAGAAATATTTCAGCAGCCCACGACTATAGCTGAAAGTATGAGAGGCCGAATCAACGCAGACGAAGGATGGATACTCCTCAATGGACTAGAGAAGTATATGAAACGATTCATGAATGCCAAACGTATTACTTTAGTGGCATGCGGTACCTCATGGCACTCAGCGCTGATAGCCAAGTATTTATTTGAAGAGTTGGCTCGTATTCCTACTGATGTAGAATACGCTTCAGAATTTCGTTATAGAAATCCTATAGTCTATTCTGATGATGTAGTCATAGCTCTCTCTCAAAGTGGAGAAACGGCAGACACCTTAGCCGCTCTTAAATTAGCTAAAGATAAAGGAGCAATTACATATGGTATCGTCAATGTAGTAGGGTCTTCTATTGCTCGTATTACAGATTCTGGATCTTATATACACGCAGGACCAGAAATCGGAGTAGCTAGTACTAAGGCATTTACAAGTCAGCTAGTCGTATTGACTCTCATGGCAATTAGATTAGGTCAAGAAAAAGGAAATATATCGGAAGAGGATTTCAGAGCGCTTTTACAAGCTATGGAAGATCTTCCGCGCAGAGTAGAAAAAATACTTGCCCTAAATGATAAAATTAAATTCATAGCAGGTGAAATCCAAGGAAGTAATCATGCACTCTATTTAGGTAGAGGCCTTAACTTTCCGATAGCACTCGAGGGAGCACTCAAACTCAAGGAAATTTCATACGTACATGCCGAAGGTTACCCTGCAGCAGAGATGAAACACGGTCCTATTGCCTTGATA
>ERZ1048068.2206-NODE-2206-length-14010-cov-4.575708_pt1 | contig 14010 bp, 8 predicted proteins | sample MGYA00383098_ERZ1048068 | MGnify/ENA primary metagenome ERZ1048068 (study PRJEB29581, sample SAMEA5548368) | metagenome | biome: marine; feature: coastal; material: water | depth 1 m | study: Short-term variability in the microbial, nano- and picoplankton... | reverse complement strand
ACGAGCACGTTTTGCGGCACCTAGCCTCCGCGAATACTGCCCTGTTTTTAGTCGTTTTTGGAGGAACTGGATTCTTCTTGAGAGCCTCCACCTCCGCGAGCAGCTTTGTTTGTCGACCTGCCTTTGGAAGGCTTTTTGTTTTGCGATGACGAACTGCCTCGCGAAGCGTGGTTGTGCTCTTTATGCTCTTTATGCTCTTTATGCTCTTTATGCTCTTTGTTGTGTTGGTCGTGTCGGGCGTGTCCGCCTCCGCGATTGTAGTGGGTGTATCCACCGTGTGGGCTGTGACCATGTCGATGGCAATAATCTTCGTAGTGATATCTGCTCGTGTAGCTGCGTCCTCCGTAGTAATAGGGGCGTGAGTAGTAGCCGCTGGGATATCCGGATCGATAAGAGGAATAGGAAGATCCGTATGAGGATCCATAGTAGGCGTCGTTGTAGTAGCAGCTACTGAGAAAAAGCGCTGCTGCAGGCAGGAGCAGGCCTGTGCGAAGGAGGGAGTGAGCTTTCATAGCGGGAGGCAGGATTATGTCAGATTACCCTGACACGTTTCAATCACGATTTTCCGTAGACTTTTTCGCTTCTTCCAGCCTGCGTTCGTTGATCTTGAGAAGGAGTTCGGCGGTTGCTTTCGCGTCGGCAAGGGCGCGGTGGTGATTGTCGAGATTGATTTCGAATTCCTGACAGAGCTTAGCCAGCCCATACGATTGGAGGCCGGGAAAATAGCGTTTCATTGCGACAACCGTGCACATGGTCGGGCATTGAAGATCCTGCTCGATTCTTTGAAACTCAGCTCGAAGAAAACCGAAATCGAATGCGGCTCGATGTGCCACAAAGACGGCGTCTCCTAAGAATTCGCGGAATTCCTCAGCGACATCGGGAAAAAGCGGCGCCTCTTTCACCATCTCGTCCGATATCCCTGTAAGCTCGACAATTCGTTTCGGAATGGAGCGTTCCGGATTCAAGAGTGTCGTCCATTCGTCGATGATAACTCCGCCGCGAACTTTGACGGCACCGATTTCGGTAATGCGATTCCACTTGGCGTTGCCGCCTGTCGTTTCCACATCGACGACGACGTATTCCTGCTCAGGATCGACGGTCCATTCTGCGCGAATGACTTCCACAGGGTACCCGAATCGGCGCAGGCGCTCGAGCTGGGCAAGTTGATGACGCTGCAATCTATCTCCAGATGTTTTGACTTCGGCAAATCGAATCCCATCACCTTCCAGGATCATGAGATCAGGAAAACCGCTGCGGTTGGCCCGATGATTGTTCACCATCTCCGTGAGGATTCCTCGAAGCGCCTCGTCTGGTGACCGGTGCACAAGTTCGAGGGTGGCGGCGAAAACTTCGGGATACCACCCGAGAAGTCCGTTGGGAGTGCCTTCGTTTTCCTTCCACGTTTTTTGAAGAAACTCGATGGTCTTTTCACGGTGATCGAGCAGGGCCAGTTTTTCTTCAATGGCAGGCTTATTTCTTTCCGCGAACTCCCCGGAGCTGAGGCCGCTGGGGCGAAGTTCGAAAGAATTGTGCAGCGGCGCACTTTCTTTTCCAAAGAGGATGTCCCAGAAAAGCAGACCGAAAAGCATCTGCCAGATGGAGTTTTCTGCGTGAAAGGCAAAGACGCCCTGCCTTGCAAAATCGTGGACCACGGCGGCTTCGGGAGTGCCGCGCCCAGACTCGTCGAGATGCATAATTTGCGCGCTCCGCAGAACTTCGGTCAGTCGCCCGACTCGTCGCGTCCCGAATTTTCTTTCGTGAAAATCCTCGGCAAAGATCAGCTCCTCATCGCAGGAGGGGTCTGCGATCATGGAGTTCAGCGTTTCCCGTGCTTTCTCTTTTTGATCGAGCTGGTAGTAAAGGCGGACCGCTCGCTCGGTCGCCGGAAACTGGTCGGTCAGGCGGTAGACCTGCAAGGCTTCCTCGAGCTGTCCGTGGCGTTCGAGATAGCGCCCCAATTTCCCGATGGCATAGGCGCGAAGTGATTCCGTTTTGTGATCCACTGGCTGGGGCCATGTCCTGACTTCAGTCAAAAGTTGCTCTGCGGTGCCTTCATCGAGGCTCCGCAGGGTTCGCATAATTTTCTCATAGTGATAGGACACCAGCGCCGTCTCCCGAAAGTCGAAGCGGGCCTCGAACTCTTTGCGGAAGGTGGCCGGTTTGACAACGCCTAGATCCCGGAGGGCGAAGGCAGTGAGCCCATCGCGGAGTTTCCCAAAATAGAGATAAAAGAGATATTCGATCTCGTCGATGCGATCCTGCACGACGTAATTGGCGAGTGTATCGGCTGGGAAATAATCAGAAAAGGAAAGGTGAGTTGTTGACCAGTGAACCAGTTCCCGTTTCTTTGCGGAACCCAATTTGGGGGGCGGAGACGATGACGGAGTATTTCGAATCCAATCGACCAGAGTGGGCCTGGTCTGGAGGATCAGCAGGTCCTTTTTGTCATTCGAATCCGGCTCGCGGATGAATCCCTTTTCGCGAAGCTCTTCTGCTGCAGACTCGCGCTCCTTGATTTCGTCGTATCGCAATTCGTTCCACCGAAAGATGCGTCCTTTCCGGTTGGCGATCCTAACATAGAGGCACCGGGCATCGAGGTCGAGAGAACTGAAATCGCCTAGAAACTCCCGGTGACATTCGTCGAATGCGTGGTCATAGCGCTCGCGCAAGAAGTCGACCATCTCATCGAAATGATCGAGATAGTAGCGCGAAGGGAGAACGATCTGGCTGGCAGCTGGCACGGGATGTAATTTAGAATGTTCTTTTGAACATTTCCAGTTTGAAAAAGAAATTCCTTGGCCGGGTTGCTCTGGCGCGGCTAGGCTACCAATATGAAGGCGTGGTTGGAAGTATCCAGTATCTGCAAATCATTCCCTGGTGTTCGTGCTTTGCACGAGGTTGATCTTGCGGTGAGTGAAGGCGAAGTTGTGGCTCTGTTGGGAGAAAACGGGGCTGGCAAGAGCACGCTCATGAAAATCCTCGCCGGTGTTCAGCTAGCAGATTCAGGCGAAGTGAAAGTGGAGAAAAAAGTGGTGGAGATCAGCTCGGTTCAGGAAAGTCTCGACCATGGTATTGCCTTGATTCACCAGGAGCTGAATCTTGCAACGAACCTGACTGTCGGAGCGAATATTTTTCTCGGGCGAGAGCCGAAAACGGGTGGGCTCATTGACGAGAGAGCGATCTCGGAGCGATCTCGCGAGTTTCTCGACAAGGTCGGGCTCGATGTGTCGCCTGATACGTTGGTCGGCGATCTCACAATCGGAAAACAGCAGCTCGTAGAAATTGCGAAGGCGCTCTCGGTGGATGCCAAAATTCTGATCATGGACGAGCCGACTTCCAGTCTTTCTTCGCGGGAGACGGAGCGTCTCTTCGAGGTGGTCAAAGATCTGCGAGATCGTGGGGTCGGTATTGTTTATATTTCCCACCGCCTTGCCGAAGTGGTCGAGCTGGCGGATCGGGTCGTTGTTCTTCGCGATGGAGAAAACGCAGGATCTCTGGGAAAAGACGAGATCGACCATGACAGGATGGTAAGCCTGATGGTTGGCCGGGAGCTTTCCCAGTTTTACGCCCACAATCCGCAGGGTCCTGGCGATGTCGCCATGACAGTGGATTCTGTCCGCACTCCGGTTCATCCCGAGCACGAAGTGAATTTCACATTGCGGGCCGGGGAAATCGTTGGTCTCGCAGGGTTGGTTGGAGCGGGCAGAACGGAATTGCTGGAGACCTTGTTTGGCGTCGCCCCCGCTCTCGGCGGGCATGTCGAGGTCGGCGGAAAAAGCGCGGCTTTTCAAAACCCGCGCGAGGCGATTGCGGGAGGGGTTGCGCTGGTGCCGGAGGATCGCAAACAGCAGGGACTGATTATCGATATGGCAGTGGGCGACAATCTCAGCTTGGCAGCGCTTAAGCGGGATCAGAAAAACGGGTTTCTCAATTTTCGCGCCGAGAAAGAGATCTCGGTGGAGATGACCGACAAAATGAGAATCAAAACTCCGTCGGATCGCCAGATTGTTCGGTTTCTTTCCGGAGGTAATCAGCAGAAAGTGGTTCTTGGAAAATGGCTCGCGATGCGCCCCAAGGTGCTCTTGCTCGATGAACCTACCCGCGGTATCGACATCGGTGCGAAGCAGGAGATCTATTCCTTGATGGAGGAACTCGCCGAGTCAGGAGTCGCGATCCTTTTCGTCTCCAGCGAAATGGAGGAAATTCTCGGGATGTCGGATCGAGCCCTGGTTATGCACGAGGGCCGAATCACTGGCGAACTGAGCCGCGAAGAACTCAATGAAGAGGCCGTGATGCATCTCGCAACGGGACGCGAATCTTCAGAGGTAGCCTGACGGAAACACTATTATGGCGCGCATTCTCGCAGCAATGTCAGGTGGGGTTGACTCGTCCGTGGCAGCTGGGCTTCTCCTCGAAAAGGGGCACGAGGTCGTGGGTGCCTACATGAAGAACTGGACCAACGAGGAAGGGCTACCCGGCGATTGTCCCTGGGAGCAGGATATTATCGATGCTCGCGCGGTTTGCGACTACTTCGGAATCGAGTTTCGGATCCTCAGTCTCATGGACGAATATCGGAATCGCGTCGTCGAGTATCTGCTCAAGGGATATCGCGATGGCATCACTCCCAATCCCGATGTGATGTGCAATCGGGAAATGAAGTTCGGTATCTTTCGGGAGTTTGCGTTGGCGCAGGATTTCGAATATGTCGCCACAGGTCACTACGCCCAGATCGAGCGACATGAAGACAAATCCGTCGACATTTTTCGCGGAGCAAAAGGCAAGGACCAAACCTACTTTCTTGCACTGCTGGAGCAGTGGCAGATTCGCGAAGCAATGTTTCCGATCGGGCATTTGCCCAAGCCCGAAGTGCGGGCTGAGGCAGAGCGACTGGGCGTTCCGGTAGCGCATAAAAAAGACAGCCAGGGCATCTGCTTCATTGGTGATATCAAAATGTCAGACTTCCTCGGACATTACATCGATGATTCGCCCGGGCCAATTATCACTCCCGACGGGAAAGAAGTCGGCGAGCATCGTGGCTTGCACCTCTACACCCTGGGACAGCGCAAAGGGCTGGGTATTCCCTCGAATACCTTTGGAAAAGCGTATGTAGTCGTCGAAAAGCTACCCGATCAGAATGCGCTTGTGGTCGCCTTTGATGGACCGGACGCGCCGAAGCTTTACGCGACTCGCTGTCGGGTTGGGAGCATCTCGGTCACGAATCGTTCGCTAGCTGAAATTTCTGACCTGTCCGCGCAACCTCGCTATCGGTCCGAGGCCGTTTCGGTCGAACCGCAGTTTCTCGATGACGGCAGTGTCGAACTTACTTTCGAGAAATCCATCCGCGCTCTTACGCCGGGCCAAATCTGTGGATTCTACGAAGGCGAAATGCTTGTTGGCGGTGGGGTGTTTCAGGAGATTCACCACGAAAAATGAAGGCGAACCTCCCTGGTGGAAGGTTCGCTCCTGCATTCCCCGATGTGATCAGGGTAAGTCCCTGGTTTGTAGCTCCGTGTTCTCGACGAATCCCTTGTGGGTGATCATGATGGAAGTCGCTTCCTGTTCATTGGGAATGAACTGGACTTCGAACTCACCGGTGAATTGATTGCTCGAGGCGGCACTCGATGACGACCCGGAACGGTTGAATTGATTGAAGACTGCGATGATGGGATCATCATTGAATTGCACTCCGCCAACGTTGTCGCCAAAGCCGCAGTTACTTTCCTCGACAGCGAGAGACAGGTTGGTGAGCGCGACTAGAATAGCGACGCTGAATACGGTTGAGATATACTTTTTCATTTCAAGTAGTGAAGTTTGAGTTCACTCCAAAAATGAAAGAAGAAGTCGTATCCGCCAATAGGGGGGATTGCCCTATTTTGAAAAAGGGTAACTGGAGGCTATTTCGCGACCTTCAACTCGAGAAGCGCAAGTAATCTCCCGTCGATGATGATTCGATCCCGGGATTGGACACGGAACTTGAATCCACGTTTCGTCAGGGCCTTTTCGAGGCCAGGTCTTCCGAATACCAGCAGTTCACCTTCCGGAATGGTTCCGGACTCCCCAATCGCAATCAACTCGGGACGGAGATAGTAAAGGAGCCGCAGTTCCTTTGTATACCCGCTTCGAAAAGCGGAATTGGCGTAGACAACGAGAGTTCTGTCGGAGGACTTTGCTCGGTTCTGCAAGGCGGCCGCGGTGTCTCGCATCGAACGATGGCTTTCCTGGAGCGGTGTTATCGCCACGATCAACATCATGGCACCAGCGGCGATGGTGAAAGAGGAGAACAAAAACAAATCGGGCAAAATGCGATATTTCACGAGGAACAGAAGTATCGCGACTAGAAAAGCGGCGCCAAAGACGAAAGGCTGCCAGGCTATGCTCAGATCTCTTTGCACTGCGCTGACCGCAATCCAGAGGGATGCCAAAAGGAGAAGGGGGCAAATTACGAGCAAGGAGTAGCGCGTGAATTTTTCGTAGAGATCACGTGGTTTTTTGGGAAGGTGGGTATAGATTCCGACGAGGGCTACAGCGGCCAGCGGATAGACGGGCATCACGTATCGCGGTGTTCCGCCCGGGATCAGACAAATGACGAGACAGCCGGCGGCGGAAGCGAGAAGTGCCCCCGGTATGATTGCCGCAAAGCGGTCATTGGTGGGTTCAAGCCCAGCTGGTTTTTCTTTCGAATGCCGGAGCCAGATGAGAGAAAACAGAAGTGGTATCGTCCAGGGCAGAAAGTTCGCGAGAATTTCCAAAGGACGCAGCAACCAGTCACCTGCATCGACTTCGGAAAAGTCGACTCGCATTTTTAACTGCTCAAACCAGGTGCTCACCGATTCCTGAGGAGCATTTACGGCGGCAATGTTTGCACTCATCCACGGTAGGAACAGAAGCGCCATGATGCCCAGTCCGAGGATGTGCGCCGGATGCAGCATATCGCGCAAACGGCGGGCGGACCGCAGAACAAAAACCAGAAATAGAATCCAGAAGATAAGATGAACCGGCCCTTTCGTAAGCCATCCCAGCCCGAGGAAAAAATAGGGAATTGTCCAAATCCGCCAGGGAGATGATTGCGCCCCCCAGAGTCGAACCCAAATGAAGCAGGCGAGACCGAATACGGTGATGTAGACCGTTTCGATTTCCGCCATCCGACCTTTGTCGATCATGGCGATCGCGGTGAGAAGGACCAATCCCACAGCCATCGCGCGATCGATGCCGAGAAAGCGGTGAAGCGAAAGCAGGGCACCCAATGTAAGGGCCAGCACCGAGAGTGCTGCGGGAAGGCGAGCCGAGAACTCGCTTTGTGACCCTGTCAGGTAAAACGAGATAGCGATCATCCAGTTGATCAAAGGTGGTTTGTTGGAGTAAACCTCACCTGCGATTCGGGGGACGACCCAGTCGCCGGTATCGAGCATTTCCTGGGACGGGAGGATTCGCCGCGCTTCTTCGCCTCGAAGCTCTTGCGATCCGAGCAAAGTCAGATAGATCATCGCCCAGATCAGGCAAAGAAAAGCGATGGCCTGCCACAATTTCATTCGACGCGCATTTACAACTAGACGCTTTCGATTGCAAATCCTTTCACCGCAGATGCGCCGGTTTTCGGTTTTGCTAGGCAACTGGCAGATGAAGTAATCTTTGGAGATGGAATCATCCGAAACTTCCCGTCGTCGTTTTCTCAAAACTTCCACTGCAGTTGGTGCCGGTATTGCCGCGGCGCCCAATTTATTGCTCGGTCAGGCCAAAGGGGCAAACGAGAGATTCCGTGTCGGAGTCATCGGGCTGAGTCGCGGTCGGGGGCATATCAAAGGCTATCAGGATGTTCCGAATGCCGAAGTCGCTTACATTTGCGATGTCGATGAAAACCGACTCGCATCTACCGCCAAGCAAATGGCAGACAAGAACCAGGGAACTCCCGAGGCCGTTGGGGATTTTCGTAGGATTCTCGATGACCCGGACATCGATGCCGTATCCATCGCGACACCCAATTTCTGGCATACGCCTGCCGCTATCACCGCATGTAAAGCAGGTAAACACGTCTACGTCGAGAAGCCCGGAAGCTACGATGCTCACGAGGCGATGACGCTGGTGAAAGTCGCCAAGGAAACGAATCGACAGGTGCAAATGGGAGCGCAGCGGCGCTCGTATCCGGCCATGATCGAAGCCGTGCAAAAGCTCCGCGAGGGAGTTATCGGTGAGCTTCGCTACGCGCGCTGCTGGTATAGCGGTATGCGACCTTCCATTGGTAAGGGGAAGATCGGAGAGCCACCGGCCGAGCTGGATTGGACGATGTGGCAAGGACCGGTTCCCGACGCTCCCTACAAGAGCAACCTTCTTCACTACAACTGGCACTTTCACTGGCTCTACGGAGGAGGTGAACTTGCCAACAATGGAGTTCACGCTCTCGATGTGGCGCGCTGGGCGATGGATGTAGCTTATCCAAACCGAGCCACTTGCATGGGGGGGCGCTATCATTACGATGACGATCAGGAGACTCCTGACACCACCACCGCGGTCTACGACTACGGCGATGTCGGTATTAGTTGGGAAGCAAGTTCCTGCCACAGGAGAAAGCCTGAGAAACAGAGCTTCGTTACAGTCTATGGAGATGGAGGGAAGTTGGACTTCACTTCTTCGAATTACGCGATTTACGATATCGACGGAAAGGAGATCGCCAAAAATACCGATCCACCGAGCGACATTCCTCACTTCACAAACTTCGCGAATTCCGTGCGGGAGGGGGAGGAACTGAACCTGCCGATTTCGGAAGGGCAAATCAGTGCGATGCTCTGCCACCTCGGGAATATGGCCTACCGCACCACCGGAGCCGTCAATGTCGATTCCGAGACTGGAAAGCTGATCGACAATCCCGAGGCTCAGAATCTCTGGGGCCGTCCCGAGTATCGAGCCGGTTGGGAAGTGTAGCACCGACAAGTCGGCGAACGTTCAACGTTCAACTTTGAACTCTCAATGCTGAAGTGACGGAGGCTCTGCCTTCCAATGTTAAACGTTGGAAGTTGAGCGTCAAACGTTCGGCGCATCGGCGCCGCCCCTTTCACGTCCAGGTGAGATTTTTGGTCTCGTCGTTTTCGGGGTGGCTTTTGTTGAGTGCTCGAAGGGTAATGTTCATTTCCGTGGCTGATACAGTTGCTTTGAGCCATCCATTAGGGCGCTTTTCGTCGAATAAGTATGCGACCGGTGGCTGGTTGATCAGGTGGATGTCTCCACTTGCCTTTTTAAAGCCGTAGTTGTGGGAGTGCCCGTAGACGTAGGCCTTCACCCACGGCTTGGAACGTAGCAGGTCCATAAACTCAACCGTGTCTGTAATGCCGGTAACGCGCGCGTCAGAATCCTCTGGCATGTATTGTGGGTAGTGGTGCCCGACGATAATGGCCGGTTTGCCGGACCGGCGGTCGAGTTCACGGGACAACCAATCGCGTTGTTTGGCTCCAATTTCTCCGGTTACGTTGTCGACGATCTGGAGAGTATCGACAAGAAACCAATTGGCGGATTCAGATTCCACGATAGCGAGATGCTTCTCTATAGTTGCTTCGCTTTTCGGTGTTTCCGCCTCTGGGAACAGCTCGTAGAAAGGGCCTCGGTCATCATGATTTCCCATCGTGAGGTGAATGGGGATTCCAGAATCAAGGAGTGGTTGCAGGAGCGGGCGCAGTGTCTCGTAGTCTCCGCGCAAGCCTTTCAGGTAGGCGCAATCACCATTGATTACCGCAAACTGCGGGTCTCCATTTGTTTTTGCTTCCTCCAGAATCTCTGCCACGACCCGCATTACATTTTCTGCCATGACGGCTCCTCGGGCTTGTTTCTTTGGGTCTGCGTCGACGTGGGTGTCGGCAAGAAGTGCGAACCATGGCTCTTCTCGCGAGGAAGCGATTCCTACTGCTGAGGCTGATGCCGCAAGAGTAGCGGTCTTCAGAAACGAACGACGTCCACATGAAGGGATGAGAGATACAGGCATGGCGAACCATAAGGTCGGATCGGTTCTCAATTCAATATTCAACTCTGCCGGATTGGCTTACCTGTTCCACCACCGCCGGGAGTCTCGATGCGGAGAACATCTCCTCGTTTTGCTTCAATGTGGACAGCCCCCGGTAATGCCTCTCCATTTAGAAACTGTTCTCCGCACTCTCCGCTTTCGCCACCGTCGATGCCGAAAGGCTTTTCGATGCGGTGTTGGGTCAAGAGTGATACCTGCAGCGACTCGAGGAACTCCACTTCGCGAATCACGCCATCGCCGCCATGCCATTTTCCCTTTCCGCCTGATCCGCGTCGGATCGAAAATTCACGCAAGCGAACTGGATAGCGACTCTCGAGAATCTCCGGGTCGGTAATCGCGGTGTTCGTCATGTGAGTATGAATCCCGGAAGTTCCGTTGTAGCCGGATCCGGCACCGGATCCTCCGCAGATGGTCTCGTAGTAACCGAAGCTTTCGTTGCCAAAGAGAAAATTGTTCATCGTTCCCTGGGAGCAGGCCTGGAATCCGAGAGCGCGGATCAGACAATCGACGACACGTTGGCTTGTTTCGACATTTCCTCCAACCACGGCAGGAGAGTCGGTTGCATCTTCTGAAAACTCGGGATTCAGAAAACAGGTTGGCAAAACGATGTCGACCGACGCCAGCATGCCCTCGTTGAGAGGAACCTGGCTCTGCGTCCAGATCCGCAGCGTGTAAAGGATTGCGCTCTGCACAATCGCAGGCGTCGCATGGAGATTCGAGGGGTGGCTGCTTCCCGTTCCGGTGAAATCGATCACCAGTTTTTCCCCGGTCCGTGAAACGGAAACAGCGATGGGAGTTCCGTCGTCGAGTTTTTCAGTCGCTTCTCCGTGGCGGAACGCAATCGCATCGAGGTGATACTCCAGTGCGTCGAGACTCTGGTTTTTCAGTGTGCTCATGTGCTCGTTCACTTTTTCGCCACCATGATCTGAAAGAAGTCCCTCAAAGAGAGATTGCCCGCGGCGATTGGCAGCTAGCTGAGCATTCAGGTCAGCGATATTGTCCCGGAGATTCCGAGTGGGAAAGGGAGCTTCGATCAGGAGTTTTTCGATCGCGGAAAAACAATCGTGACCTCCATCGATGAGCAGGGTGGGGGGGATGACGACACCTTCTTCTGCGAGAGAATTCGCGTGGGGTGGCATCGAGCCCGGTGTGATTCCTCCAATCTCCGCATGGTGAGCCCGGTTCGCGATGTAGGCTACAGGGCTGTCATTTCCTTGGAAAAAAATGGGTGTGATCAGCGTGACGTCGGGCAGATGGGATCCCCCGACTGCAGGATGATTCGTTACGACGGTGTCGCCTGACTTGAGTTTAATTTTCTCCCGAACCATCCTAACGCAAATGCCAAGCGCTCCCAGGTGGACGGGAATGTGAGGAGCGCTCGTGATCAATTCTCCCTCACCGTCTAGCAGCGCGCAGGAAAAGTCGGCTCGCTCTTTTACGTTTGTGGAGATGGCGGAGCGCTGCAGCATGGTGCCCATTTCCTCGACGAGATGATCGAAACGATGACGAAACAACTCGCGCTCGATCTCGACTGGTCTGGCAGTCTTTGTTGTTTCACTTTCCACCCGTTTTGCCACCAGTGAATCTCCCTTAGCGACGGTCGCGATCCATCCTTGCTTGAGGTGAAAAGTGGAAAAAGGATCCTGAATCGTGGCAGGTCCGGAAACCGATTGCTGCTCTGTTAGGGTGTCGCGTTTCACGAAGCCCTCCGACTTAACAGGGCTGTGCCCAACAGGGCTGTGCCCAACAGGGTCTTGTAAATAACTTAAACCTGTCGGGTCATCGATTAAACAGGGTTGAGTTTGTTCGGTGGAGGCGATGGCACGAAAGCTTACCACTTCGACGCCTCGATAGCGTGGCGGAAGGTAACCGAAGGTGCCCTCGTATTGTTTGCGAAAGGTGTCTGTGATTGATGCGGAATCCCTCAGGTCGAAAGAAAGCGTCGCGTCCTGTCCGGAGAGTCGAGCTTCGATGATGCGTCGCACGACCCTTCCTTCAAAACCACTTTTCTGAAGCAGTGTTTCCGCTTCGCGATCTGCCTCCGCGAATTTTCCCTCCAGTCCCGGATCGTCGGCAAGCAGGTTGAGTTGCCGTTCCGCAAATCGTTCGATGTTGGCGCAGTCGAGCCCGTAGGCGCTAAGCAGGCCTGCTTCGGCAGGAATGAGAATGGTCGACATTCCAAGTCGCTCAGCAATATCGCAGGCATGGAGTGGTCCGGCGCCGCCGAATGCAAGCAGGGCGAAATCGGTTGGATCGGCTCCGTCTCGAATCGAGATAGTGCGGATCGCGTCCGCCATCTGTTCGACGGCGATGTCGATGAGGCCTCCGAGAAATTCTTTCTCTATCGTTTCGCTCTGGATTCCAGCTTCTTTTTGCAAAGTGAGGGCGGCCTGTTCCGCTTCTCGAATGTTTTCCTCTGTCATTGGAATACCAAAGTTGTCTGGATCAATTCGTCCGAGGAGGAGGTTTACATCCGTGATCGTGAGCGGTCCGCCGCGCCCGTAGCAGGCGGGTCCTGGGTCGGCTCCGGCTGACTCAGGGCCAACCCGGAGGCTTTCGTTTTTCCATTGGCAGATCGATCCTCCGCCTGATGCGACCGTTTCGATTTTCAGGGCAGGGGACAGGAGTCTCGCATCTCCCACGGTCTGTTCAAAGTGATAGAGGAATCCTTCGTCGTAGCGAGCCACATCAGTGCTCGTGCCGCCCATGTCGAAAGTCAGGATTCGGGAATACCCGAGATTCTTTGCCTCCGCTGCGGCACCTGCAACGCCTCCTGCCGGACCGGAGAGAAGGGAATCTTTCGGGTTGTAGGAAGTGGTTGGCTCGAGCCCGCCGGCGGAGGTCATCGTGAGGAACTGGTTTCCCTCTCCGACCCGTTCCCCAATGTGATCGAGAAAGGATTGCATCACTGGGTGCAGGTAGGCGTTAGTGACCGCCGTTTCAGTACGGGGAAGGAGTTTGATCAGAGGAGCCAACTCGGAACTGACCGAGACATGGTCGAAGCCCATCTTGAGCAGGTGATCGCGAAGGGCGCTTTCGTGTGCCGCATTTTTCCAGCCGTTCAGTAGAGAGATGGCGGCGACGCGGATTCCGGAGTCGAGCAGTTCCCGAACCTGCTGGTTCCATTTTTCATCCAGGACCAAAGAGTCGAGAATCGTTCCGTCGGCAGCAATTCGCTCGTTCACTTCGATGACTTGCTCAGCGAGGGGGGCGGGGCGCTCGTGGTGCAGTGCGAAAAGATCGGGACGTCTCTGGTCGCTAATCGTGAGCAGATCGCGAAATCCTTTTGTGACGAAAAGCGCGACGGGTGCGCCTTTTCTTTCCAGCAACGCGTTCGTTCCCCGCGTCGTTGCGAGGCGAAATTCCAACTCGGGAAAAGAGGCATCGAGGCCCGTTCCGGTGAGGAGGCGGGCGCCGAGGACAGGAGCTTCTTCTCCGGTGAAAAGATCAAGTGAGGGTGCGGGAGGTAATTCGCGTGAGAGATGGATCGTATTTTCCTGCGAGTCGAATCGAAGGATCAGCGCGCGCTGGCCGTCGGCTTCGACTTTGAATCCGGCAAAAAAGGAATCGCTGGCATTCCAGCCCGGTGGAATTTGCAGATTTGCCACCTGTGGCGAAAGCCAGTTGCTGACAGATACCCGGAGTCGACCAGAGGAGAGGACTTTGACGAGCCGGGCTTCGGCTTCTCCCTCCGCCTGGCCACGGCAATCCGTAAAGGTACCTCCCGTATCAACTCGGATTTTGAACATGCCAGATTGTTCGTTCGGTGAACACTCGTATCAAGCAGAAGATCTCAAGTGATTGGGAAGTGTATTCGAAAAGAAATAGAATGCGGGGGAGTTGGATGTGATGATGCCATCAAACTAGAATTGATATATGCGGCTGAATCTCGCAAGAATCAGGGAGGCTCGGGAATTGGTTTCACCCTCTTTCTTGAATGCTCCATGATACGAGTGTGGAGCTTTGAACGAGCAGCTCGGTTGTTCCATTAAACTGAAGGTGTT
>ERZ1048068.2205-NODE-2205-length-14010-cov-5.335077_pt1 | contig 14010 bp, 19 predicted proteins | sample MGYA00383098_ERZ1048068 | MGnify/ENA primary metagenome ERZ1048068 (study PRJEB29581, sample SAMEA5548368) | metagenome | biome: marine; feature: coastal; material: water | depth 1 m | study: Short-term variability in the microbial, nano- and picoplankton... | reverse complement strand
CAGAATTAAATTGCTTACATATCTTCTTACCGTCTTCGCGAGTAGCCTTCGTAAAATAACGTCCGTCCTGGAGCTTTCGCAAATCACTGTATTCAATAGACATGTTTATACAAATTAAATGCCTAAATTCTTTATACCAATTAACGGTATTAAACTTGCTCGGTTAAGAATAGCTTCGGACATCTTTTCATTCCGCCTGGGGTTGTATCCATATAAAACGTTTTTAGGTGTTAAAGCATTCACATTGATATTAGATTTAAACTGATTATTAGGTCTGTAATCATACTCGTTTTTTACATATGAATTGTTTGTGTTTTTCACCCATCTTTTAGATTTTGTATCAAAACGGAAAGGTCCCGAGGTCTCCTTTATACCCTTCACACTCAAACCCCTGGGCCCTTTGAAACCTACCAAAAACTGACCGATAACTTTACTGGTAAGGGGTTGGGTTGTTCTGTTTACCCATTTATATGGATTGATCTTTTTAGCCTTTTCATAAAAACTTTTGGGAACACTAGAAATATATTGTTTAGATGTTGTTTTCATTGATAAAACTTTTTCAGACTTTTTGAAAATGTTATATACATCATCTGATGAATTCACATTTTTGATTCCAAGAATCTTAGTAGCAAAATTATACATACGTTTTCTATCCTTTTCCTTTTTATCGGGTCTTAAACCAAGAGTCTGCATGAGATACAGATCCTCCAATAAAAATCTTTTACTAGCAATAATAATGTTAGGATTGTACTTTAATTTATTTGTTTTTTGATTTCTGTATGTATAACCCCTTTGTTTATCAAATGACACATCATATCCAAGTTCACCCGGTCTCATGAATGCTATATCCAATATACCCCCTAGATTTCTTGTAGATATTTTGTTATCACTTGTAGAGAAATATCTAATCTTCATATCAAGTGTAAATAATTCAACATCTATTAACACATTTCCTGCTGTGATATTGTTGGAATTATTTTTAGACTGTTTTTGTTTTCTTATCAATGTATATCTTCTTGTAACGGTGGGACCGGATAATGGTAATCGAATTCCTAAAATTTTTGTAATCTTATCAGATTTGATGAGTTGTAATCTCTTCTTGATGAGTTTTCCAATTCTATTGCAATTTTTACCAAGGTAATCCCATAATATTAATTTAATTGCTTGAAGATATCCAAAATATTTATAATATCCTGGACCAATCAATCTACCATTGCCAGATTTCATGATGGGAACAAATTTTGTATCAATATCACTTGTAACTATTCTATCTTCTTGTGAAAAATAAGTATTGAATGCTTCACCACCAGAAATTATCAAGTCTCCCATCGGTTTCACATGTTCTGTCAATTTACCGATAAATTGTAGAATTATGTCACGGATTGAATCAGTAATGAAAACATACACAGTCTGTTCAATTTTCTTATGATCAACCTTCAATATCTGCAACCTTCTTCTGAATTTTTTCGCATTGGATAATTGATAATATTTATATAATAATTTATCATTTTGACATACATCTTTTCTGATAAATTGGTTAATAGTTTTTTCTGAATAATAATCTCTATCCATTATATTAATATAATGAAAGAATTTATGGAAGGGTGTTCCATTCCCAAGAAGACATCTATATCCACTGATATAAGATATGGTTGCGTCTCAAACTGGGGTGATCCTCATACTGTAGAAGAGTGTTCGACATGTAAATTACCAGATGAAATCAGAAAGAAATGCAAATGTTATTCAAATTTTGAACTTAAGGAAATACAAAACTGCCCGGAATCAATTAAGAACTCCAGAATTATGGGTGATCAATTTTGTGCGTATGAAGATGATGATGGGACATTGATAGGGTGTGGCCCCGGTTGTTGTGACGCAGATGGGTGTCCTGGTGAATGTTGCAAAAGTTCACCAAGTGCCCCAGAAAAGAACAGACCGGTTTCAACAACTTCACATCAAGTACAACATACAAACACCATAGTAAAACCAAACGCAGTCAACTTCATCCTATTTATATTAGTTGTTTTACTTATTGCAAATATGACACTTATAATAATACAATAAAGTACTTAAAGGTGACGTGACATAGTAGAATAGAAATAATAACAATGACTACTATCGAAACACTTTCCAATGACATTGCTTCACTACGCAACGAGGTCAAGAACCTCGCCAAACTAGTTCGTAAGGTTCGTTCACACCAAGAAGACCCAACAGGTGAGAAGCAGAAGGCCCGAACGAAGAATAACGGTTTTAACCGTAAGATGGAGGTTACCGACACCCTAAAGGAGTTTTTGGGTCTTGATGCAACTGGTACAGTATCACGAAGCGATGTAACTCGTCGCATCAATAAGTACATCAAGGATAATGACCTAAAGCACCCAGACAACGGCCGTGTCATTGTCATGGATGAGAAACTTACCAACCTTCTTTCACCACCAGAGGGTGAACAGGTCACATTCCTAAACATGCAGCGTTATATTAGCCCTCATTACCTAAAGCCTGCCGAGGAGGTTGCCGAGGAGGGTGCTGAAGCAGACACAACCACCGAACTAGTCTGTGACGTAACTGATGTTGTAGAATCTGCGAAGAAGACTACAAAGCGTCCAACCGTTCGCAAACCAAAGGCTTAAAAAAATAAACCGTTCAATAAATAATAAAATATAATATTTATATCACAACATGGAGTTAGCATTCCAGAATGATACCACCGACGAAATCATTCTAGTTGATCCTCCACCATTAGATAAATCTGAAATTGAAAAAATTGTTGGTACAAAAATAAACAATTTATCCCTGTACCAGCGTGCGTTTACACACAAATCAGCACTAAAGAAATATACTCTTACGGAGTCTTTTGAAACCATGGAATTCATGGGTGATTCTGTTTTAGGTTTTGTAATTACAAAATTATTATTTGATAAATATGAAGAGAAACAGGAAGGTTTTCTGACCAAGGCCAGAACAAAACTTGTCCGTGGAAAAACTCTTGCACACATTGCCAGATACCTAGAATTGGATAGATGGGTCCTTATGGATGATAAGGGAATGCGTAACGAATGGAATAAAAATGAAAATGTTTTAGAAGATGTTTTTGAATCATTTATAGGCGCAATTTATTTGGATCTCGGAATGGTCCATGCAAAAAGATTTATTTTAAATATTTTTGAAAATGAACAAATTATCAACATGGATAATTTAATGATAGATGACAATTTTAAGGATCAACTTATGCGATGGTGTCAAGCAAGGAAAATAGAACTTCCCCAATATCCAATTTTATCTCACCAATCTGGTATTTTCAATGTGACCGTGCTGATCAACAATGAATGTATAGGATGGGGTTCAGCGAAGAATAAAAAACAGGCTGAACAGAATGCAGCTCGCCAGGGAATATCAAGACTTAGAGAACTGAAACAATTATAATTATAAAATGCACCCTCAAGTGCAAAAACTCATTTCAAAGGAATATGCAGAACAACGATCAGAAGAATGGCTTAGGCTTAGAGGTAACATGCTCACAGCAAGCGATGCTGCAACGGCCATAGGCGTAAATAAATATGAAAAACCAGAGGGACTTATTCTTAAAAAGTGTGGGTATAATAAATTTACAGGAAATCAAGCCACGGCGCATGGGAATGAATACGAAGATGAGGCAAGAGATATTTATTGTGAAAGGTACAATGAAATATCACATGAGATTGGATTGTATCCACATCCTACAATTAAATGGTTAGGTGGAAGCCCCGACGGAATTACCGAAAGTGGAAAACTGCTGGAAATAAAATGCCCTCTTATGAGAAAAATCACACCGGAAGTACCTGAACATTACATGCCACAATTGCAACTCTTAATGGAAATTCTAGACCTAGAAGAAGCCGTATTTATACAATATAAACCAATTAAAATAACATGGCCAGGGGAACCAGAGTTTATGGTCACAGAAGTCAAACGGGATCGTCAATGGTTTGAAGATAAACTCCCAATTATGCAAAATTTATGGAATCGGGTGCTGCATCACAGAGAACACGGGGTGGGTGATTTATTGAAACCCAAAAGAACGAGAAAGCCAACACAGAAAAATAATGAAGTTACGATTGAACCGTGTATAATCCAGGAATACGATGAGGATATTTATCCAAATGTACTTTCAGATGAATAAATAACATACAAAAACTTATCTTCATTTTTATGTCTATTATAAACTTCGCCCATCATTTCTGAATTTGATACAATAAGATTATCGATAAATACGAATAAAGCCTGACTTGATTTTAAACTGATATTCTTTCTTAAAACATAAATAAAATTACCCATTGTCATATCCCTGGGTACAAGATATTTATGTTTTGTAATATCTTCTACATTTGATCCTTCCTTTTTATTAACATATATTGGTACACGATCTGGATATTTTCTTAAGATTTCGTCCATCTTTATTTATATTTTATATTTTTTTTATGATGTAATTTTTCATAACGAATTTTGAAAAGTAATCCTACACCGATATAAAATAAACTATTTGTATAACAAGAAACGAGCATAGTACTATTTACACCATCAAAATATCTATGAAGGATAGTGTTATCATTTGTACTGAAAAATTTCACAACACCAATTAATCTATAAAGAACTAAAGTCCATAGAATTTTCAGAATTGTTTTGTCGAATTTAGAACTGTATATATAAAGAATTAACATATATGTAAGAATGTCGGCAAGTTTATCATACTTTTGATATTCATGTGTTTTACAATTATTTATTGTAAAACGATTACAATCTATCAAGTCAAGTAGTATTGTACTAAAAAAAAGTTGTAAACAATTTAAATTTCTGAAATATGAAAAAAATAAAAGTGTGTATAATCCTCTTAAAATTACTGGAAAATACATATAATATTTAATTAGAAAATAAAATTTTAAAACATTTAAAGTTTTTTACAGATTTATCAAAACTATTGTATTTTTTATAACTCGTAATATAATCCATACAATTTACAATCGCTTTTTTTGCGACTGGTTCATCTAACTCAATTATTATAGATGTTATACAATCAGATACAATTAATTCTTTCGAATAAATATTTATATCAGTAAAAGTATTAATTATAAGAGTATTATTAAAACTTCGAACAAAGTTTGCAATATAATCATATTTTATATATTCTGTTTCACCCAAAAGTATCCGATCTTTCAATAATGTAATATCATTAATAAATTTTTTACGAATACCAAGTTTTTGTGATTTTTTATAATATACAAGTTTTTTTACATTATATGTTATTGGTTCACATACAATACTTTGTAATGGAATATATTTTGGTTCAAGTGCAGTTGTTCTCTTTTTAAAAAGATATTTTAAACACATCTTTTTGAAAAAAGTAACCCTTTTCTTAATATATGATAGTCTAATCTTTTTAATTAAATTAATGCAGGAATAAGTGCAATCAAAAAAACAATAAATATACAACCTGTAATTATTTTACATCTTGTTTCTATCTTCATACACCCTTCGTCATCCATGTGAAAAATGTGTCTAAACTATTATTAAGTAATTCCAAACCTATAAGTAAACACACAATGGGTTCCTACTGCCACGTCTGCGATCAGTTTGTTGAGAACCTTGATGTGTGCTCTCGAGGAGAGTACCACCGCGATGACTATGATCCTTCGTGCGATTACGAAAGATATCCTATGAGAGACTTCTCAAACTGGTACAGATATGAACCAGAAGAAGAAATATACGAACAGACTTTCGAAGAAAAACTTACATCCGATGAGGTATGGTACCAACGAGAAATCCGAACACGATCCAAGTCTAAGAAGCATAGGGACGAAATTATATGTGCGGAAATTCGTAAAATTCTTAACATAATAGAGAGAACATCAGGAATTCGTGAAAAGGTTGCTCTATTCGAAGAGATCCTTCTTATTTTTAAGGATAACAAATATATCCTTAAAAATAATAAAAGTCTGAGTGATACAACAATTCATAAAATAGACACATTTTCTGAACATAATTCTGAATTTATTCATCTTAAATCTTTCAAGTATCAAATATTTGGCACTTGTTAACATATTTTTTAAAAACATACAATTTCAAAAAACTTGTCCAGAAACAACTTAAGCATTTGCAACCATAAGAGTAGGAAGCCTCGAGCAACCAATCAAACAAACATCAGTGACATCAAGATGGAAGAAGGTTTCAAACTTGCTGTGCGTACTCTGAAAGGGCGCCTGATCGCTCCCTATCAGCGGGAGGGTGTCCTATGGATGCTCTGGCGTGAACTCTCGAACGATCTGAAGGGTGGATTTCTGTGTGATGAGATGGGTCTTGGTAAGACGGTTCAGGCCATATCTGCGATGCTTGGTAATCCGATGAAAAAGACCCTGATTGTAGTACCAAAGTCAATTCTCAACCAGTGGGTTGAAGAGATTGATCATTTCGCACCGCATCTGAAAGTCCTGATACATCATGGTCCAAAAAGGACGACGGAAGTCGAGACCTTTGATAATTATGATGTAATCGTGACACCGTACAGTATGCTTACGACACGATCAAAGACCGAAACTACTACTATCTTTCACCAGACTACATGGGACCGCATTATCTTAGATGAAGGGCACGAAATTCGCAATCCTTCATCTAAGATAAGTAAGAGTGTATGTATCCTTTCATCCCATATCAAATGGGTTGTTACCGGTACACCCGTATACAATTCTATGAAGGATTTTGTGACTTTGTGCAAATTTCTGGGAATCCCGAAAAATTATGTCTTGGCTATGAGACAGAAAGTGAAGGATACATATGTCATGCGACGCACAAAAGAGGATGTAGCGAAATTCAATACTCGTCTCAAACTCCCACCGTGTGATTTCGAGAATGTTGAACTCGATATGTATGATGACGAGTTTGATTTTTATCAAGATATTTTTTCGGACTGTCAGAAAAAAGTCAAGCAGATTTTCAAGACTTCATCAAATGTATCTATGCATACTATGGAAATTTTGGAGTGTCTTTTGAGGTGCCGACAGGCTATGATCCATCCACAAATCTGTATCAATGGGATTGCGAAAAAGATGGATGAGGCACCGGATGCATGGCTTGGTAAAAACCGGAAAACAGAATATCTTCTGGAACAGATATTATCTCATCCAAACGAAAAGTCCCTTATTTTTTCGCAGTTTGTCAGTGAGATGGATTTGATCGATGAAATGCTTAACGAAAAAGGTGTGAAAACTTTTCGGATTGATGGGTCAGTTTCTCAAGATAATCGCGTCGAACAAATTCGCGATTTTAAAAAGACCAAGGAACACTGTACATTTCTGATACAGATCAAGGCGGGCGGAGTGGGGTTGAACCTACAGGAGGCAACTCGGGTATATATCACCAGCCCAACCTGGAACCCAGCAACCGAACTCCAGGCAATCGCCAGAAGTCATAGGACCGGTCAGACCAAGAAAGTGACTATCAAAAAACTGGTATACAATGCATGCGAAAATACACCCAGTATCGAACATTCGATCATGAATCTACAGGGCCACAAGGCAGTGATCTGTGCAGATGTTTTGAATGATCCGAGAATTGTGCAGCAAATCCCTACAGTTATTAAAAATAAAAACAACATCACAATCAAGGATCTCAAAAAAATATTCCAAGTATAATATATATAATGGTTGTAGGAACAAAAGCACAAGTATTTCATGGCACTGCTGATAGAACAGCCGGAGGTCTCGTAAAATCTGAACTCTTTCAGGATAAAGAAGATGGTCGCATCAAAAGCAAAGCCCAGTCTAAAGCCGGTAAGAATAATCCAGCCCTAAAAGCCTGGCGTTCAGCCCTTGAACAGGCCGGTGGTCTCCAAGAAGACAAAAAATTTAAACCCATCAAAAAAGGTTCAGTCCTATACAAAAAAGCTAAAAAAATATACAAAGATAAAAAAAGTGCTTAAATTTAAATTAAGTCATGAAGGAACTTAAAAAATTATGTGAACTCGTATCTTCATTAGATGTATGGGATGATGTAGGTAAATATGAAGATATGTTTACATCTAATGCAGGTATCAATAAACTTGTTTGGGAAGCAGCAAAGGATGGTATAGATATTGATGATGATATGCTATTTAATTTAAAAAGAATATATAAATTTGGATGGGAAGATTTTGTTAGGCAATATTATAATGAAAGAAACACAAGCTATCAAGGACTGGAAAAAATGCGTTAAGAAAGCTAAAAAGAAACTTGGGATCCCAACAGATCAGTTTGTTATAGTTAAAGGCAAACTTCTCAAGGAGGCCATGAGATGCTATTGTGCCAGCGGCTACTAAAAATATTTTATTATTATATTATATAAAAATGCCAGCCAACGTCGCGACAAATTTTGCGGACTCCAAGAAACGCGCGATCCGCCTTTCGGATAAAGGTACATACTTTGTAAGAACATCAGACGGCAAACGCTCATACGGACCCAAAGCAGCCTTCAGAAAGACTTCAGATGGTGGCATGCGCAAACTGCGTGTCGGTAGCGCCGTGCCAAACAAAATCAAACGTGCGCCTCGCACCAACAAAGGTGTTGCCCGTGGCCCCCAGGCACCATCCTATAAGAAGGCTTTAATGGGTGGTCGCAAACCCCGCTCCAACAAAGGTGTCGCCCGCGGCCCTCAGGAGGGCGTTGTTCAGCGCCGCATGAATGCCGCCGCCAAACGAGCGGCTGTCAAGCGCGCGGCGGGCCCGCGCAAACCCCGCGCTAACAAAGGTGTTGCCCGTGGCCCACGCGAAGGTGCGCTGCAGCGCTTAATGAACACGGAATCCAGCCGTATGCGCGCCCGCGGCCAGGGTGCCCGCAAGGCAGTCAAGAAACTCGCGACCCTAAAAACACCAACAGAGGCTGAACTATACCAGATGATCTTTGGTACACCACCAAAACGTAAAGTTCGCGCCAATAAGGGTGTGAAACGTGTCGCCAAGAAGCCTGCCGCCAAAAAGCCCGCTGCCCGCAAGTCCGCCGCCAAAAAGCCAGTTGCCCGCAAGTCCGCCGCCAAAAAGCCAGTTGCTCGCAAGGCAAGCCCACTTCAGATGATGCTTCGTTCCCGTACAGTGAAAAAATAAATTATTAAATGTTAATAAATAAAAAAAAAATAAAAAAAAACTTTTTAAAAAATTTGTTCAAGTTTTTAAAAAGTTTATAAAATTAATTATAATTGTTTAAATTTTAAATTGAAATCCTTTAACCTCTACATTATCATCGCTATTTTCATCGATATTAAATTGAAAACCCTTAAGGCGTTGTGGTTCATAGACTTTTATTTGACATAATTTCCATGTAAATCCACACATTTTATTCAAAAAGTATACACTATTTAATTCTACAAGCGAAACGCCTGAATGCTTAGAATATAACCCCTTTTCTGCTGTTTTTGTAATATCGTTCTCATTTACATCAAAAAAACGGGGTTTGATTTTATTATATTGATCTGCATCAACTTTTATCCTAAATTTGGGTTCTCTACCAGATGCATCTTCTTTGATATTTGAATTAAAAAGTTCTCTTACATTTACATTTTCTTTACCAAAAATTTCCATACTATTTTCTTCTATGTGAGCAATGAAATAATCCTCGACACTTTTTATAAAATCATAAAATTTTTTGATATAATTACCTTCTTCATCCCAACCCTTCATAGAAAAATCTATATTCCATTTTGTCAGACCAATTTCTGGTGTAAAACCTGATAATCCGAATGGCATATACATCCGAGGGATTTGAAATCGAAGTGGTTTGTCCTCTTTATTTGAGATTGCAATTTTTTTGTTATAGTATTCACATTTGTTGATATCATCTTGAATATTTATGTCAGTGAACCTCATTTGTTTTGATATTGTAAGTCGCTTAAACTTTAAGCCGAACATGATGTGCAAGGTTCGAGTGTAAATTGGATGGCTTTTGATTTTGCTTTTGAACGCAAATAGTAGAGACCTGTTTTGAGTCCAGAGTTCCATGCATACATATGCATAGATGATAGTTTTGAAACTGTTGGGTTTTCCATGAAAAGGTTTAGACTTTGACTCTGGTCGATGAAACACCCGCGATCCTTGGCCATATCGATAAGGGTCTTCTGACTAATTTCCCATACAGTCTTATACTTTACCTTGATGTCATCAGGAATTTCTGAAATGTTTTGAACCGAACCACTGCCAGCAATAAGGGTATCTTTCATTTTTTTTGACCACAATCCCAATTTCTGTAAATCATTTATAAGATGTTTATTTACTACTACAAATTCTCCCGCCAATGTTCGACGAAGATAGATATTTGTTGTGTATGGTTCAATACATTCATTATTACCTAGAATTTGAGAAGTACTAGCAGTTGGCATCGGAGCAACAAGAAGGCTGTTTCGCAGACCATTATTTATAATATCTTCCTTGAGTTCATCCCAATTCCACATACCACTCAGTATTGGATTTTTCCACATATCAAATTGTAAAATGCCTTTGCTGGCCGGTGACCCATTAAATGTTTCGTATACGCCTTCTTCCTTGGCGAGTGTATTGCTCTCTGTAAGTGCAGCGTGATAAATTGTTTCGAAAATTTTATTATTGGTCAGTTTCGCATCTTCGGAGTCAAAAGCACACCCCATAAGAATGAAAACATCTGCAAGACCCTGGACACCCAAACCGATTGGGCGATGTCTCTTATTTGATTTTTCAGCCGTTTCAACTGGATAAAAATTAATGTCGATAACCTTGTTCAAGTTTCTAGTCAAAACGCGGGTCATCTTATGAAGTTGAACATAATCAAACTGACCATCATTCTTAACAAATTTTGGAAGTGCTAGCGACCCAAGATTACATACGGCGGTTTCGTCTTTGTCTGTATATTCAATAATCTCTGTGCACAGATTACCAGACTTGATGACGCCCAAGTTTTTCTGATTTGATTTTTTATTACAACTATCTTTGTAGAGCATGTATGGAGTGCCAGTTTCTGTTTGTGATTTAAGCACAGCCATCCAAACTTTCGCCGCTGGTACTGTATAAATTGCTTTTCCTTCATTTTCATATGTTTCGTAAAGTTTTTCAAACTCTTCGCCGTATACATCAGAAAGGCCAGGGGCTGTGTCTGGACTAAATAATGACCAGTCTCCACCGTCGCGAACCCTTTTCATGAAGAGATCCGGGATCCATAACGCAGTAAAGAGATCGCGGGTTCTGGCCTCTTCGTCACCCTGGTTCAAACGAAGTTCAAGAAATTCCATGATATCTGCATGCCATGGTTCTAGATATATAGCAAATGACCCCTTGCGCTTTCCCGCCTGATTAACATACCTTGCGGTTGCATTGAAAACTCTTAGCATGGGAATAATACCATCAGAATGGCCATTTGTACTCTTGATGATTGATTTTCGTGCACGAATATTGTGAACATGAAGACCTATACCACCGGCCCACTTACTAATCTGGGCACATTCTTTGATTGTATCATAAATTCCATCTATGCTATCATCCTTTGCAGAAATCAAAAAACAACTGCTCATCTGGGGAGTTTTTGACCCGGAATTAAATAGCGTCGGGGTTGCATGTATAAAGTATCCTTCTGACATCAACTTGTATGTTTGTATAGCCAGTTCAATATTATCGGGGTGAATTCCACATGACACTCTCATGTACATGTACTGTGGTGTTTCCACAACTGTGTTACCAATTTTCTGGAGGTATGCCTTTTCAAGAGTTTTCAAACCAAAGAAACCAATTTCAAAATCTTTTTCATTATTTATGGATGTGTCAAGTTCATTTGAATTATTTTTAATAAAATCAAAAACCTCTTCAGAAAGAAAATCATTTTCAAAAAGAATATTCATAGATTCTGAAAACTTTTCAGGAGTTATCTTGTGAATATTGCTGGCTGTTATTCTGGTTGCCAGAATTTCATAGTCAGGGTGTTGAGTAATCATACCTATACAAATTTCAGATGATATTGTATCAATTTCATGAGTATGCATCCCATCGTACATGGATGAGAATACAAGTTGAGCAACCTTATCACCTGAGATTTCCGGATCTAAAGAGTATGTAAGTTTTGATATCCTGTTTGTAACTTTGTCAAACAGCATGCTGACAACTTCGCCATTACGTTTAGTGACCTTCATGGTTCTTGAAAATATATAGTTTTTATCTTTTAAATACGTCTATCGCATGCTTCTAAGTTTTTGCACCGAACTGGAACCGGACCAGCAAGTTCGCTTTTTCTGTCTGGGCGTAGAAAGTATGTGTTTACGAAGAATGGACCCATATTACCGGCTGGTGTCACCGGTGGGTAGGATGCTACAAAGCAGTTAGGGGCTTGGCAGGCTTGTTCGGGATTCAGGTTAAATGACTGTACTTCTGGTGGGGTTGGGCCATACGCAATATCAAGATCAGCAGCGACCAAATTCATTATATTATTATATTATTAACACTTTTTTTTTTCGTTATATAATATAATAATGCATACCGAGATATCAGGCAACCTTTTAACATCCCTGAAGCAGACTTCAACTCCACTGAATAATTTATTTTTTTCCGAATTCAACCAGAATATTTTACAAAAGGCTATCCGTGAAAATATCAAAAAATTATATAACATAAAAATTGATTACCAAAATAAACAGGATCTCATCGCCTTGATGAGAGTTATTTTCATTGCCAACTCTGCTAATCCATATGGAGATCTATGCAGTCAGGTCAAGGCAATGAATACCATAGTCATCAAAAAGGCTTCCGAACAAATTGCATCCGGACTGTCACAATATTATGGATATATCCGTGATATCAATTCACCAATTACACCTAATGATCTACCTGTTGATGTTAATGTATATGGGCGTAACACAGAATTAAACACTAAAATAGGATTTTAAAGAATTCGATTGTTAATATTCATAAGTATGAATAGCCTAAACGATTATAAATATTTTACATCAGACTTGTGTAGGTATAAGGGATGGGATAAAGTTAATGTAAATACTGTATGGCTGTTGTTGACAGAAGAAGTTGGCGAATTAGCCTCTGCTATTCGACAGCAACAGCGAACATATAAAAAATCCGGCTTGAAAAAAAACAAAGGTATCGATGTTCAAATGGAAATGGCTGATGTATTTAGTTATTTGTTTCAATTGGCAGGTATGCTTGATGTAGATTTAGATGAAATGTGGGAAAAACATAAGAAGAAAGTTGTACAAAGAAAATATATTACATAATTATAATAATGACTTACAGTAATCGCCCTTCAGGATCTCCTTTTCAGCATAGAAGTGAGTTTGACAAAAATCCACAAGTGGACAACTGTGTAAAAATGAACCCATTTCTTGACAATATGCCAGGCACATGGTCATCCCCTTATAAAGCAGATAAACCTGCAGCGCCACCAAAAGAGTCAAATAAAGGACTTGATGATCCAGAACCTTCTCCAATTTGTGATTGGGCTACAACATGGGGTGACAACACCATCGCGGTATGCAATCCACCCTACAAGTTCGCTCCAAAGGTATCGTGTCCAATGTCAAGACCTTTGGAACCACAAAGAAACATCGACCCAGGTATGTGGTATTACAATCGTTTAGATAAAGAAAAGAATGAAAAATCAGAAATTAAACTATTTACAAACATTTCTTTAGTTTTGTTGGCTATTATTGTTTTATTGAATTTTTTACCACGCAAATGAACTGACATGCTTTTCGTAATTCTCTAGGCGCACACAATTGTAACATGTTGAGATGACAGTCTTGGTCCATTCCTTACAGATGGTATCAAGAAGTTCTCGCTGCCACCTACACTTCAAATTGATGCGAGGGGGTTCAAAAGTTGGATCCAAAATTTCGAGACTATTCATAAGTTTCAAATAATCACTATAACTTCCATGATCAATAACCTGGTCGGCACGAACTTGTGCAATCTTCCTGCACACATCAAGGTTCCTTTCAACCATTGTATCAAGAAAACTTGCATACTTTACACATTCAGTACGATGAAA
>ERZ1048068.2203-NODE-2203-length-14015-cov-3.917622_pt1 | contig 14015 bp, 9 predicted proteins | sample MGYA00383098_ERZ1048068 | MGnify/ENA primary metagenome ERZ1048068 (study PRJEB29581, sample SAMEA5548368) | metagenome | biome: marine; feature: coastal; material: water | depth 1 m | study: Short-term variability in the microbial, nano- and picoplankton... | reverse complement strand
AGGCGTGGGTCCGGCGTGGCACAAGAATGCCAATGTCGCGCACGCGTTTGATGGCTGGTTGCTGAACCTCATGCCGGAGAGTGCCGTTTTTCTCGGAGAAGATACTCCCAAGCGAGCTGAGTTTAAGGCCAATCCGGGCGGGTATCAGACCCTCAACTTTCTCCCGTCATTGGTGACCATGCTCTTCGGGTTGATGGCTGGTGAACTATTGCGATCGAAGCAAGGAGAGTCGGACAAAATCAAGTGGCTGCTGATGGCCGGAGTGGGTGGTCTCGTGCTGGGATGGCTGCTGGAAGTGACGGGGATATGCCCGATGGTGAAACGCATATGGACGCCGTCATGGACACTGTTCTCGACCGGCTGGTGCAGTCTGATTCTGGCATCACTTTATTGGCTGATTGATATCAAGGGATACCGCCGTTGGACCTTCCCTCTGGTCGTGGTCGGCATGAATTCGATCGCGATTTACACCATGAGTATGCTGCTCAAACCTTGGACGGGTCGGACCTTGGAAACGCACTTGGGCGATCGAGTCTTTCAAATCGCCGGTCCCGTGTATGCTCCGATGATGCAGGCGATATTGGTGGGCCTGTGTTTCTGGCTGATCTGTTGGTGGATGTTTCGTCAAAAACTGTTCGTGCGTATATAGGAGGTGGACAGGCGCGCGACTCTGCTACGAATGACGCCGAGCTGAGAGGCATGAATGTTGGTCACAGAGCGCACGGAGGCGGCACTGAGGTCACAGAGACAGAGAAACGACCTCCGATTTGGTCATTCCGGTGATAGGTTAGGTTTCGTTTGCAGCGTGAAGTCGCACTCGAACGTTCAATCACTCACTCGATGGTTGGCGAGGTGAGCTTCCTGCCGCTGACTCGCCTGTTTGCCGTATTGATTGTAGGGCATGCCGGACAGATCGGCTAGGATGGCTTGAATGGTTTTCTTGCCGTTAAATGCTTTCTTGTTTTTCGCCGCAATGACTGCCTTGGCATGAATGCGATTGAGCAGCTCGTTGCCAAATTGCTGATAGGCGTCGATCATGACATAGCGAAACCCCCATCCATTGTTGTGGTGGAGTTTCGCCACCGATTCTGGCTTGTCCTTGGCTTCGCGCTTCTCCTTGGGGTTCCAGTTCATCAAGTCCAGTCCGGAGCCAAGTATACTGGGCGATTCGCCAAAACGTTTTCCGACCATGTGCAGATCGTAGATTTCGTTCGCTCCCTGTAAGCGCATCGTCACGACGTCTGAAAGAAATCTAGCGAACATGGAATCGAACCACTTGCGGTCGTTGACGTATATTTTCTGTTTCTCGATAAACTGATGGCATTCGTTGCGGAATCCGCCTCGAAACCGGGTGTCCCGGCGAGCCATCCAGCTAAATGGATCGTAGATGTGATAGAGATTTGTCACGAAAGTCTTCTGTAAACGAAGGAGTTCTTCTTCCGTATTATTGGAGTCCGAGTAGAAGATGGGATAGGTGAGTTTGACGTCCTTGAACGCGAACGCGGGCAAGTTGCCGGGTAGTCCGTGCTCGATGAGATGGAATCCTTTACCGGTATCCAAATTCAACCCCTGATCTTTGTGGGTGAAAAACGTGCCGTTGCGACTGTTGGGGTTGCGAATAAAAGAAACATTCCAACGGGCGGTCACACGTCGTTCCCAATTTCGAGATTCCGGATTGTAATGAATGTCGTTCGAGAGTTTCGAATTGGGTTTGCTTGGCGCCATCTCGTTCAGCTCGTCGATATCCCAAGCGATGAGGGAATTGATCCGAAAAAACGGCTTATTGATCAGGCGGGAGACAATTGCTTTTTCCCGAGTCATCCAACCCGTGCGGTCCAGTTTGAATTCTGTGAATCCGAATGGTCCGCCAATTTTGTTCATCTCACTCTCGAAGGAATCCCCGAGTTTAAGCCGGAAATCCATATGCTTGTATTCGTCGACCACGAGCTTCTTGTGGTAACCGAGTAGCAGTTTGTTGAATGACAGCGCGAATTCGAAAACGACCTGATTGTCGCCCTTATATTTCTTGCCGGTGATACCGTCGATGATCGGAATCTCGCCGCCATAGACGGAGACGTTGAACGCGTCCATCATCAGGGCTTCATCACCGAGGAATTCGTCGTCGTTCTGCGCGAAACTGGTGAGGCTCAATAATCCGCCAATGAGGGCGGGGACAAGTCGGCGGAGAGGGGGGATCAAAGGAAGCATAAGGGGGGGGCGGCCACCGCATGGCGGTCAGGGATACCCTTCTATTGAAATTACATTCCCCGGTTGCGAGGCGAATTTGCTCAATTCGTTCAGCAGGGATGGGAGGAAGAGACTAAATCACCCGAATGTGCGAAACAGGTGAAGCGGTGGTGGGGTATTCATCCGAGAAAACGCCGCGAAGCAGAATCCGCTATATGATTACTTTAACCAAGTCAGCAGATCGATGGCTCTGATTTCTTTAGCTCACTTCTGTGAAATTATCGACGCAGTAGGTTGCGGTGAATGCTCGCTACTCGCTACCCACTACTCGCTACTTTTCCTACTCCTTCTCGCTCGCCCATTTCACGGCGTTGGTGAGGAGGGTTTGGAAGTCGGGGTGGTCGTGGGTGCGTTCGTCGTGGCCGATGGTGATACCGACTACTCGCGATTTGGCGTGCTGCGTGATCCAAACCGCCGGATGTGGCTTCTGGAATTTTTTGGATGGCGAGGTTTCGGCCAACACCGTGATGGGCGCCGTGCCGGCGGGGATTTTTTGTGGTCCCGAGTTCATGTAGTAGAGCTCGTCTTCCACGGTGAAACTCGCCGAGACACCGCGCATGATGGGATGACTGGGGCGCACCGTGTTGACGTCGTAGGCGGCGACTTTGTCGTGGCCGCGAGAACCTCCACCCACGATCTGGGCATTGAGTTCGGGCCATTCTTTGTAGCCATACCAGGTGCCGGGGTGGTGCATGATGATGCCTTTGCCCGACGCGGCGAAGTCCATCAGGGCTTTGCGATACTCCTGGGTATCAAAGAACTTTCGGTTTACGCTGATTAATGCGATGTCGGCCTCTCCGGAGGCAAGGGCTGCGGCGGCTTGGTCACGGTCTTCGGTGTAGTTCACACTGAAACCGGCGGAATTGAGGAAGTCGCGATCGGTGCCGCCGTAGAATTGGCCGAATTTGTGGGAGCTGCCGCCGCTAATCATGAGCACGCGGGTTTTGACTGGCTCCCAAACGATGGGTTCGACAGCGGGTAAGGGCGCATCGCGGGGTCCGCCCGCCTTGGGCGTCTCATCGACGACCGGCGCCTTCGCGCTGTCGGAGATGTAGCTGATCAAATCACGCAAGCCTGTCTCGCCCAGCGCATCAAAACCCTCTGGCATCAAGGAACGGCGGGTGTTTTCGCGTTTCGTAATATCGGAAGTTTTGATCTCTGTATCTCCGCCTTGATTGCGAATGGTGAGGCTGGCATTGGTTTCGCGAATGATCACGCCCGAGTAAGTTTGGTTCTGCTTGGTGGTGATATTCCACTGCCAGAAGTTGGGTTCGATGGAGCGATTGGGATCGACGATGGCTTGAAGCAGTTCGGCTTCTCCATGGGTGCCAATGCCAGCGAGGGGCGGTCCTACGTCGATGGTGCCGACGTCGCCAAACTTGTGACAAATGGCACAGGCGGCGGCGAAGAGGTTGCGGCCATTGTCGATGTCACCGGGTTGGCTGACGATCGGTAACAGCTTGGCGATCAGCGCGTCCTTCTCGGCGTTCGTTTGGATGGAGGGCGCGACCACCTTGGCCGCCAGTCGATTGACGGCGCGAATAGGGTGGCGGCGTAGGCGATCAATGTTCGCCGGGCCGAGTGCGAGGGGAGTGAGGCGGCTGGCTTGTAGCGCTTTTACCAGGGCGATGGAAAATTCTTCCCGTCGGATGATCTCTTCGAAGACGACGGCCGCTTGAGTGGTGATGAACGTGTTCACTAAGAGTTCACCGGCGGCGGGATCGGTGAGTTGTCCCACGGCGTTGAGCAATGCCTTTTGATTAGTTTCGGAGATCTTGGGATCTGTGAGCAGAGCACCTATTTTGGTGAGCGATGCTTCCCGGGTTTGCGGCAGGGCCAATAGAGCGGCGACGGCGGCGGTGCGTTGGCTGTCGGACCACGAGGCGGCGCCTAATTCGCTTAGCAGATGCTGAGCGACGGGTTCGATAGTCGCTTTCAATCGGCCGCTCTTATCCCAGGCGGCGGCAAGGGAAAGGGCGGCGGTCTGAGTCTGGGGACGGCCGATGAGTTGGCGCAATGTGTCGGCGGTAGATCCAAAAAGTTTAGGCAAGTTTTCCGCCTGAGCGGCGAGACCGCTCAGAAGTTCGACCCCGAGAGGGCTCGGCGAGTTGGCGGCGACTTCGGTCAACTTCGCGGCGGATTCAGGTGGTGCGCTGAGGGTGAGAGCGGTGACGAAGGAAGCGAGTCCCTCGCTGCTTCGGCGGTTCAATGCCGCGGTGATCCAGCTAACGGGATCAGCGGAGGCGGCGGCGATCATGGCGGAGCGCGACCAGTCGTCTTGAGCTGAGGCGTAATTGGCCAAAACCTCGGCGCGCCGGTTGGGTGTATTGGCGCGAGTAGCGGCGGCGTGGCCTTCCATCGCCCGGCTGCCCATGGCTGGAGTTGCCGCCGCGACGCGCGAATCGTTGGCGTGGTTTTCTCGGGCCAATCGCAACGCGGTTTTCTTCACGTGAGCGTTGGGGCTCGTTTTGATCGCCTTAAGCAGGCCTTTGAGGTCGTGGCGATCGAGGTCAAGCGCGGGCAAAGTTTTGGCCTGCTTGTGGTCCACGCGCCAGATGCGGGAGTGATAGTGATCGCGGTCGGGACGAACGGCGGCGTTGGCCGGACCATGGATGGGGCCGCGGGTGTCGTTGTGGATCACCGCCTGATTGTAGAAGTCGACGAGGTAGAGAGCTCCGTCGGGACCGACGCGATTTTCGATGGGGCGGAACCAAAGATCGGTGCTGCGAATGAACTCGGTTTCTTCCCGACCTTTTTCTTTGGATACGGTGTAAGTGACGCCATCAGGTTTGACGAACTGATGGTGGATGATGTTGAGCGTGGGTTCGGTGGTGAAGTAAGAGTAATTCCACTTCTTAGGCCACGTGCCTCCTTCGTAGATGGCGGTGCCCGCTGCGGCGGTGAAGCGACCGACTTGGTCGATTTGCACGTAGGCTTGCTCTTCCCATTCCATGGCAGGGAATGAGCGTTGGCCGGTGATCATACCTTTCCAGGACGTGGTGCCGGGGATCTTGCCTTGGGCGAGTATCGACTCAGGCACGACGGCGTGGAAAAAGACAGTGCCGCTGGTAGGCTGGGTCCAAAAAACCTGTCCATCCCACGTGATGTCGAGGCCCCATGAGTTGCCGTTGCGACTGTTAAATTGTTCGAAGGCGGAACCATCGGGCTTGAAGCGGACGACGCCGGAACCATCGCGGCCGAACGCTGTTTTTCCATCGGGGGAAGTTACGTCGCCGGTGCTGTAGCCGTGAGTGGCGTAGATCCAACCATCATGACCCCAGCGAAGATTGTTGATGAGGGAGTGGGTGTCGCGGACGCCGAGGCCGGTGTAGAGTTTGGTGCGTTTATCGGCGACGCCGTCTCCGGTCGTATCTTCGAGAAACCAAATATCTGGAGAGGTCGCGGCGATCGCGCCGTTGCGGTAAAGCACGAAGCTGGTGATGAGCTCGAGGTCATCGGCGAACACCTTTTTCGTGTCCATGACGCCGTCGCCATCGGTGTCGGAAAGAATCGAAATGCGATCCTCGGCGGGACGATCGGCTTGATGAGGCTTGAGGGTGCCGGAATCCTGCCAGACCGCGGATTCGGAAATGCGGCGACCATTGGGATATTCAGGGGTTTCGCACACCCAGAGACGGCCTTTCTCGTCCCACGTGATGTTCATGACCTTTTCGATCAGGGGTTCGGATGCGATGAGCGAAATATCGAACTCGGGATGGACTTCGAGTTTGGCGGCGGCCTTGGCCGGATGGATTGGCCCGCCGGCGGGATAGATGAGCGCGTCACCGAGTTCGGAGGGAATGCAGAGTTGATCTACGTCGGTGCGTCCGCCGGCCCAGGCGATGCCGCGGAGAAGCACGGAGCGGTAATTGGGGCGGTTGAAGTTTTCGTAGTGATGGCCGGGAATCGAAACGAAAGCGCGGTAAGGGTTCTGAGCGCGGGGACGGGTGTTTTCGTAGGTCCAAATTTGAGGTTGGTGGTCGTAGATATTGACGGCCTTTTTGGTCGCGACGGCTTCCGCGGCGCGCGCTTGGGCTTCCTTGTTACCCCGACCTCCGGTGTCGCGAGACTTGGGAGTATAGGCGGTAGCGAGAACATGAATGTCGTCCGCGAGATCCATGTCGTAGTAGATTTCATCGTCCATCGCCCAGTTGGAAACGTTGGTCGTGATCGGGTGATGCCGGTCGGCGAAGTAGAGGTGCATGGGGGCTTCGAGCCACTTGGTTTCGCCCTTCCGCCAAGAACCGCCGATGATGGATTTATACCAATCCGGATCGTTTGAAACCGCGCCGGCATGGATGACGACGAGTCCTCCGCCGCGAGCGAGATAGGCTTCGAGGTTGGCGCGATCGGCATCGGCCACGTCACCGCCATGATCCCGATGGAGGATCAATACGTCAGTATGCGCGAGTTGGGCGGCAGTTGGGAATTCGTTGCCACCGGTGGCGATGGCGCCGCGGTCGTTGAGGAGAGGCAACCAGTCGGCGAGGAAACGAGGGTGGTCGTGTTGGCCGGGACCGTGGGTCTTGGGGCCGGATCGAATAAATACGCGCAGTGGGTCGGCGGCGGAAAGCGTGGTGGTGAACGCGAGCGCGAGGAGGGTGGCGATGCTCAGGAAACGTTTCATGGAGGGGCGGGGGCTGAGGGGCGGAAAAGGAGAACGAGAAAGAATAAAGATTCGGTGGGGATGCTAATCCTCGCGGGTGATGCATTTGGGCATGCCGTTGCGGAGGGTGGACCAGTGAGCTTCGGTGGAGACGTCGTGGGGGTCTTCGGAGGCGGCTTGGTCGGCGGGGAGATTGGCCGGGGAAAGGATGGCCAGAAAGACGAGGGGTTCGTCGTGAGGGTTGTAGGTGGCATGAACCATGCCCGCGGGGATGTGAGCGGTGTCCCCAGCGGATAGGTTGCGGTGTTCCTGATCCACCCATTGTTCGGCATGACCTGAGATCACGTAGATCAATTCCTCTCGATGGGGGTGGGTGTGAAACGGATGGCAGTGATGCGGGGGCATCGTCACTCGAACGGTGAGTAACTTGTCGGCGGCGACGATATCGGGGCGACAAAGCCATTCCATGTCAGCCCAAGGGCCGGCCTCGCGAATGGCATCGGAGGTAGTGACGAAACGGTTGTTAATTGCGGAAGACATGGGGGTGAAGCTGTGGGGCAGGATGAAAGAGAACGAAGAACGAGAACGAGTAAGAGAACGACCTAAGGCAGGATTGGGAGAAGACCAGGACGGAGGGATACTCGCTACCCACTACTCGCTACTGCTCTGAAACTCTCCGCTGGGGTTGAGGGATTTGAATTCGCGGGTGAGGTCGGTGAGGGATTTTTCGACACCCATGCGTTCGAGACTGCTGGCGCCGACGAAACCAGTGGCATCAGTGGCCGCGAGGACTTTGCTGGCATCGGCAGGGGTATTGATGGGTCCGCCGTGGCAGAGGAAGAAGATGTCGTCCCGCACGGTGGAGGCGGCGTCGATGATGTCCTGGGTGCGTTTGATGGTGTGGTCCCAACTCACAAGTGCGTCCTTCACGCCGATGCTGCCACCCACGGTGGTGCCGACGTGCGCGATGATCGCATCGGCGCCAGCTTTGGCCATCTCGATGGCTTCCTCTGGGGAACCGACGTAGACGACAGAAAACAGGTCCATGCGACGGGCGAGATTCACCATTTCATATTCTTTTTGCACACTCATGCCGGTCTCTTCGAGCACGCCACGGAAGTGACCGTCCACGATGGTGTGGGTGGGGAAATTGTTCACCCCGGAGAATCCCATCTCCTTGATTTTGCCGAGCCAGTGCCACATGCGGCGACGCGGATCGGTGGCGTGCACGCCGCAGATGACCGGACACTCTTCGACGACGGGGAGAACTTCGTATTCGCCGATCTCCATGGCGACGGCGTTGGCGTCGCCGTAAGCCATCATGCCGGCGGTGGAGCCGTGGCCCATCATCCGAAAGCGTCCGCTATTGTAGATGATGATCAGATCGGCACCGCCTTTTTCGATGAACTTGGCGCTGATACCCGTGCCGGCACCGGCGGCGATGATAGCATCGTTTTTATCGAGGGTGGCTTGCAGGCGTTCGCGAACTTCTTCGCGAGTGTAGGGGTTACCGATTCCGGTCCAAGGGTTGGGCATAAATTGGGTGGGTTGGTGGTGGTGGGGAGGATTGGTAGTAAACCCCGAAAGACACGAATCTGAGGGGCAGGGAATTTATCACAGAGAGCGCGGAGGTGACACCGAGATCACAGAGGTATTAAACGGAAGTCTGGCCGCTGGCTGGATGAGAGTGAAGGAGAGATTGGTAAAAGTCTGGCCTGAGGGAAAGAGCGTGCGTCCCACATTCAACCGATGAATTTCCACGTGACAATGTGCTTCGAATCGCGTGCAGTAGTGCGTCGGCGATTCCCCGGGCCGACCTGATCCCTCCGCATATGAAAGCCGAATGGCAAGAATCCACCGTCGATGGTGCCCGCACCCGTCGCTGGTCATTGGATGCGGGGCAGTGCCCGGAACTGAAGGCGTGTCATATCGCTTGGTTGGGATTGGATTCAGTATATCCACCTTACCAAAGGGTGCGATTGGCGCCGTCGGGGAGCTATTTTTTGGCCACATTGGCGGGGGAAGGTCGCGTGTGGTTGGAGGGTCGCTGGCAAAAGGTGACGGCGGGTTCACTTTGTTTGGCCCCACCTCGTGGACTCAATGCGTTCCACGCGGTGGAATCGCAGACCAAGCCATGGGAAATCGCTTGGATACGCTACGACGAGGCTCCCTGGACCAAGCCGATGGTGGGCGCGGGGTCGCCGTTGCGGCTGGGGCAAGGGGCGGAGGATTTTGGACGGGTTTTACGCGGGCTGCGGGCAGAGTGGGATGGCGACTGCGACGCGGAGATGGTGCGACATTGGGTGGCGTTGGCTCATGGGTTGGCGTTGCGCCGATCAAGTGCCTGGCGAAGCAGTTCGCGCATTGCCGAGATGTGGGAAACCGTGGCCAGTGACCTGACGGTGGACTGGAAACTCTCGTCGTTGGCGGCGGCCTGTTCCGTCAGTGCGGAACACCTGCGGCGCCTTTGCCGGAGTGAGCTGGGACGAACTCCGATGGAGCATGTAACATTCTTGAGGATACGTCGCTCGCAGGATTTATTGGCGGCGAGTGATGCGAAACTTGATGCGATCGCACCTCAAGTAGGCTACCGCAGTGCGGAAGTTTTTTCGCGGGCATTCGTGCGCTGCACCGGGATGACTCCCACGCAGTTTCGGGAACGCGGGCACTGATGGCCAAATTTTGAGTTTCCTTGATGGAGCATTTGTGAATGGTCAGCCTTATGCCCTCGAAATCCCTTCTGCCCATTCTATGGGGTTCGTTCCTCGCGGTTGCTGCCGTGGCTCAAAGCGAACTGCAGATCAGTCAAATTTCAACCGATCGATTGGGTGAAAATTACGGACTTAATTCAGATTTTTTACTGTATTCTCCTGAGCCAGATTTGACGGGGAATTTACCGCTGGTGATCTACCTGCACGGCGCGGGTGGTGTGGGGAACGACATTAATAAGATCAAGTCCCAGACCGGCCCGCTTTGGGCAGGAATTAGGGAGTTCTCGAACACACCCTGTTTTTTGGTGGCGCCGCAGTGCCAAGGGAGAGGCGATGCCGGTCCTCGAGGCGGTTGGCAGCTCAATGATCTCAACGCATTTTTGGATTATCTCAAATCCACTCTGTCGATCGATTCCCGGCGAATTTATCTGACGGGCAATAGCATGGGTGGTTACGGCGCGTGGTTGTGGGGTGGAAACAATCCGGAGCACTTTGCGGCCGTGGCGCCGCTGGTGGGAGGGTTAGGCCCCGGAGGCCCCAAAGACATCACGGATCGACTGGAAGCGTGGGCGGCCAACCTCGCGACGATACCGGTTTATGCGTTTGTGGGAGGTAAGGACACCGTGGTCCCTCCCGATAGATCTGAACGCATGGTGGCCGCAATCCGTGCCGCGGGTGGCGAGCAGGTGAAATTTAAAAACTACCCGGAAGATGGCCACAACGTGCGGCGGGAAGTCTACGCCACAGCCGAAATCTACGATTGGCTGTTCTCGCACCATCGTGAGTAATGTGACGGAAACACTAGCGACTTAGTTCGTAGAGCGCGTATCCGGCCCGGAGGTTTCGGGCAAAAGAGCAGGGTGTTTTCCAATCTCCACGCAGATGAACCTGCCGGGTGATGCGGTAGTTTTGCTGGGCACAAAAGGTTTCGAAGTCGGCGATGGTGAGCGGATTAGCCGGGCGGCTTTCTTGCCAAGTCGTTGGATGGACTTCGTTCTGCGGTTTGCGGCCGTGCAGCATCGAATCGAGCCGATTCTTCCAGTAGCCGTAATTGGCGAAACCGATCGTCAAACTACGGCCGACGCGAAGTGCCTCGGCGATGACATCATTGGGCCGATCGACCTCTTCGAGGGTTCGGGAGCAAATCACATGATCAAAATGGTGATCATCAAACTCGGCCATGAATCCCATCATGTCGCTTTGGTAGGCGCTCAGACCTCGTTTCACGCAGGCGGATATTTTTTCGAAATGCAGGTCTACCCCAATGCTGCGCACAGATTTTTGTTGGGCGAGTTCCTCCAACAGCACCCCGCGACCGCAACCCAAGTCGAGCACACGGGAAGACGGGGTCACCCAATCGGTGATGACCTGCAGATCGACGGTGCGTTTGTTGGATCTTAAAGACATCGAGGAATTACGAATTACGAAGTACGATTTTGGATTGGAAGACACTGAGAGGCAGGAGTGTTGTTTTACAGAAGGTAACAAAGGAAACGAATTAGATGGAGAGCTCTTAGTCGGAGTGGCTTTGTTTTCTTCGTTACCTTCTGTGAAAATAGCGGCTGTTCGGTTTAGTGTCTTTTCGTGTGATTTCGTGGGCCACCCGTCAGTTAGCGAGGAAGTTGCGGATGAGGGCATAGAGCTCGGGGGATTCCAGAAGGAATGAATCGTGACCGAGGTCGGTAGTGAGTTCAGCGTAGCTGGCTTGTTTTCCGGCGCGAAGCATGGCGGTGACAATGGCTCGATTTTGATCGGGGGGGAAAAGCCAGTCGCTAGTAAACCCGACGACAAGCGCTTCCGCCGTTACCGGGGCGAAGGCTGCCTCGAGCGAGCCGGGACCAGCGGCGAGATCGAATTGGTCGAGTGCCCTGGTGATGTAGAGATACGAATTTGCATCGAAGCGATTGGTGAAGCTCTTGCCTTGGTAGCGGAGATAACTCTCAACTTCGAATTGAACGTCGAACGCACCGGCGGACTCCTTTGAGTTTGCGACGGTGCGGCGGCCGAACTTTCGCGCCATCGATGCGTCGCTCAAATAGGTGATGTGCGCCATCATGCGGGCGATGGCTAATCCCACGCGGGGGCCTTCGGCGGCCGCGTAGTTGCCTTCGTTCCAGTCGGGATCTTGGAGGATCGCTTGGCGTCCCACTTCGTTGAAGGCGATCGCCTGCGCGCTCTCGCGAGCAGTTGTCGCCATGGCGAGAATTTTGCGCACGAAGTCTGGGAACGTAACGCCCCACTCGAGCACCTGCATGCCGCCCATCGAGCCTCCGATGACACCGTGGAGTTGAGTGACCCTGATGGCCCGCAACCAACGTTCTTGGGATCGCACCATGTCGCGGATGGATACGATGGGAAAGTTTACGCCGTAAGGTTTGCCGGTCTCGGGGTCGACCGAATGGGGGCCGGTCGAACCCTGACAGCCGCCGAGCACGTTGCAACAGAGCACGAAGTAACGGCTGGTATCGAGGGCCTTGCCCGGACCGATGATGTTGTTCCACCAACCCACCTTGCGGTCGGACAGGCTGTGAAAGCCGGCGCAGTGATGATCTCCCGACAACGCGTGGCAAACGAGAATCGCGTTGTCACCCGCGGCGTTGAGGCGGCCGTAGGTTTCGTAGCGTAGGGTAAATCCGGGAATCGTGCGGCCGGACTCAAAGGTAAACGGTTCGTTCGATACATAGTCTTGAGGCACGACGAGACCCACCTCGCCGGGTTCGGCGGGCAGGGCATCGATGCTGTCGGTATCGGAGTCGTTCATGTGGCGGAGGACAGACGTTAGAAGAAAGAAGAGGGAAGTAAGAAGAAAGAAGTTAGGCGAATGAACTCTCGTCAGGGATTAGTTTACTGAAGGAAACGAAGAGAACGAAGCTAGTGCGGTGAAACCGATCCATGGCGGGTGGTCCTTTGTGGCAGATTCTTTATCACAGGAGGTAGCAGAGTGAGCGTAGTGGCCCGAAGATGGTGCCAGCTGAGTCGGGGTCGGTTCCGTAGAGCACGGGCACCCCGTCTTCGTTGAGCCGAAACCAATTGAGCAGCTTACCTTCTTGGAAGATCTCCAATCGGTCTACGCCAATGGCATGAGATGTGAGGTCTGGATCGTTCATCGCCAACCGGCGGAGGGTGCGGTAGAGATTAGCGGACCACCAATTGTTGTCGGAAGCGATGCGCTCAGCGTCGCGCTCGATCACCGCTTCGTTGTCGCGACGGTAGGTGCCGGTGTCGCCGTCGATTGTGGCCCATCGATCCCAGCCGGGAGCGTGTGCCTCGGAACGCACGCGGGGTCGAGTGAGATCATTGACGATGCGGTTATTGTAGGTCGAGGGCGCCGCAAGGGAGAAGTGGGTGGCTTCGACGATAAGAATGTTGGTTCGCGACCATGCGGCTCGACTGCCGACGGCAGACAGTAGGCGATCGGTGCGCGCTTCGCCCGATTCGGTTGGTTCCGTTTCAGGTTGAGCTGCGGCCGAGACCACGAGGGCCAATCCGACGATCAGTCCTGGTCGGATCCGTCGGGTGAAAAGAGAAAACTTCGTGTTCATGGCGCGAGAGCTTTCGTGCCTTCGTTAGGCACGATGGTGATGGTGTAAGAATAAGTGCGGGTTTCGCCGCCGGGATGTTTGATCAGGAAGGGTTTCGCTTCGATGGCATCGAGCGTTTCCTGCAAATCGTGGTGACCGAGCATGGGTTCGATGCAGGCGTAAGGCATGCCCGGTGGAGTCCAGAGGTTGGTGTTGGGGAAATCACCGAGATCCACGATCACGTAGGGTTTCTGGCCGGTGCGGGCGATGCCGATTTGTCGCGAGGCGTGTTCGCGCAAAAACATGCCGCTGGGAGGCACGCGTTCGTCCCCGAGACGCAGACGGTCTTCGTTTTTGAGGAAAGGAATGCGGTTGGATTGCTGCAGGCCGTCAGCGATTTCGGTGCGACGGGTTGTCATCTTCTCCGAGAAAACGATCTCATAATCATCGCGGGTGCGTCCTTGGGTGAGCGGCGTATTGAATCCAGGGTGACCACCCAAGGCGTAATACATGGGCTCATTACCATGATTGGTGATGACGTAGCGTTGCGTGAGCGTGAGGCCGTTGATTTCGGATTCGATATCGAGTTGAAATGGGAAGGGGTAATGGGTTCGTGTGGCTGAGCTCGAAGTCATGGTCTGGCGCACGAAGTCGGAGCGATGTTGGGTCGTGTCAAATTGGTGGGTCACAGCCAACCCGAGAAAAGGCATCTCGTAAGACTGATTTTCGTAGGTGAATTTGTGATCCTTAAAACGCACACAGACGGGAAACATATTCGGTGCCCGTTCCGCCCAAAAGTCTGGGTCTCCCTGCCAAAGGTATTCGGTTCCGGTGGCGGTATGTTTAATGCTCTTAAGCTGAGCGCCCTCGGTTTCCAGAGTGACCGTGAGATGTTCTCGTTGGATGGGGACCGTAGTCTCTTCGGCGTGA
>ERZ1048068.2202-NODE-2202-length-14015-cov-5.897206_pt1 | contig 14015 bp, 10 predicted proteins | sample MGYA00383098_ERZ1048068 | MGnify/ENA primary metagenome ERZ1048068 (study PRJEB29581, sample SAMEA5548368) | metagenome | biome: marine; feature: coastal; material: water | depth 1 m | study: Short-term variability in the microbial, nano- and picoplankton... | reverse complement strand
TTGAAGTTTTTTCCGAGCGCCTTCGATGGTAAAGCCTTTGTCTTTTACCAATGCTTTTATTGCTGCAAGAAGGAGAATATCTTCTTTAGTGAACTTGCGGTTGCCGCGTGAGCTTTTCTTTGGTTTGAGTTTAGGAAATTCTTTTTCCCAGTAACGGATATTGGAGGCGTTGATTTCCAACAACTCAGCCACTTCTCCTATAGAATAGTACAGTTTGTCTAAATGATCCAAAGTAATCCCGTTCATAGAGGAAAGATACGCTCTTTTTTTTGTAGGCTAAGGTAAACTTAGTCGAAGCTCTGGTTAGAGTGGCTCGAAATGATGAGCATTTCCTCGTATTCTTCAGGCGAAAGATCGTTAAAGAAGTAGTTGATCGGATTGATTTTTCGACCATCTTTCATCACTTCGTAATGCAAGTGGGGAGCGGTTGAAGATCCTGTAGATCCGATATACCCGATGACGTCTCCACGTTTTACCCGCTGTCCTCGGCGAACCTCGATTTTATTCATGTGAGCATACAAGGTCTTGTAGCCAAACCCATGGTCGATTACAATATGACGTCCGTAACCCGAGCGGCTTCGTTTGTAAGTAGTTACTTTTCCATCACCGGTGGCATATATAGGCGTCCCTGTTGGAGCAGAGAAATCCGTGCCCCAATGCATTTTGCGTACTTTATATATGGGGTGTATGCGGTAACCGTATCCGGAAGCCATTTTCTTGAGACTCTTATTCGCAACGGGTTGAATCGCTGGAATTGCAGCAAGCATTGCTTCTTTATTCCTGGCCATCTCTACCACGTCGTCAAAACTGGTCGATTGTATATAAGCGCGACTAGCGACCTGATCTAATTTTTTACGGGTATCCATCAATAGCTCTGAATTTTCAAAGCCTTCAAGGTTACGGTAGCGGTTGGCACCTCCAAAGCCAGCGGTACGAACTTCAGCTGGAATGGGACCTGCTTCAAAAATGGTTCGATAAATTTCGTCGTCACGTTTTTCAATATCACCCAGTACCTCTGTGAGCTGGTCTAATTTCCCATCCATGAGCTCGTATTGGAGTACCATATTTTCCAATTCACGCTTCATTCGACGTTCCTTTGGACTCTCAAACCAAAGATCAGCTGCTAGGTAGAAAACCACACCAAAAGCCATTGCAACAGCACCGAAAACTGCGATGTCTTGCAACTTTTGTTTCCAAGTACGCTCTATCTTTCTGTAAGAGAGCGTTTTAGAATCATAGGTGTATTTTACTTTAGCCATACTTTGTGCGTTATTTTTGCTTAGACGCAAATTCTACGCGAATATTGTGCCACAAAGAAACGATTTTAGACAAACAACATAACCATCCTACACAGGGAAATATTCACAGTATGCTGACTTCTAAGGAGATACGTCGAAAATTCCTCCAGTTTTTTGAGGAAAAAGGCCATGAAATCGTGGCATCCGCGCCCGTGGTGAACAAAAACGATCCAACGCTCATGTTCATCAATGCCGGAATGAACCCATTTAAAGATTACTTCTTAGGTAACGCCGCCCCGAAAAATAGCCGCATCGCTGATACTCAAAAGTGTCTGCGCGTGAGTGGAAAGCACAATGATTTAGACGAGGTGGGCCACGATACTTACCATCATACACTGTTCGAGATGTTGGGGAATTGGTCCATCGGCGATTATTTTAAACAAGAGGCGATTGACTGGGCTTGGGAATTACTTACTGAAGTGTACGGCATCGATAAAGATCGTTTATATGTCAGTGTTTTCGGTGGCGATGCAAAAGAACAAATGGAGCGTGATAATGAGGCTGCGGACATGTGGTTAAAGCACACCACGAAAGACCGCATCATCAATGGATCTAAAAAGGACAACTTTTGGGAAATGGGAGAAATAGGACCGTGTGGTCCTTGTTCCGAAATTCACGTGGATTTACGAAGTGACGCTGAACGCGCAAAAATTGACGGTGCTTCTTTAGTGAATGCGGATCACCCTCAGGTTGTAGAAATCTGGAACTTAGTATTCATGCAATTCAACCGCAAAGCCAGCGGAGAATTAGAAAACTTACCAGCGCAACATATCGATACAGGAATGGGCTTTGAACGCCTCTGCATGGCGCTTCAGGGTAAACAATCGAACTACGATACCGATGTTTTTACGCCGTTGTTATCAGAAATCTCATCCCTTTCTGGAACTACTTACGGTGGATCTGAAGCTACGGATATCGCACAGCGCGTAATCGCAGATCATATTCGTGCCGTTGCTTTTGCCATAGCGGATGGTCAGTTGCCGGCAAGCAGTGGAGCAGGCTATGTTATTCGCCGTATTCTGCGACGTGCCATTCGTTATGGATTCTCTTATTTGAATCTATCTGAGCCGTTCATGTTCAAACTTGTTAAAGTTTTAGACCAGGAGATGGGTGAATTTTTCCCTGAGCTCAAGGCGCAACGCGCATTGGTTGAAAAAGTGATTGAGGAGGAAGAAAACAGCTTTTTGAAAACGCTTGCACAAGGTTTGGCGAAGTTGGAAGAATTTCTGTCAGGGGATGCGAAAGTATTAGATGGAAAACGGGCTTTTGAATTGTACGATACTTATGGTTTCCCGATTGATTTGACAGAATTGATCATGCGCGAAAATGGGCGCACGGTGGATATGGCAGGATTTACGGCGGAGATGACGGCACAGAAAGAGCGCTCGCGTGCGGCTACTAAGCTCAGCACTGACGACTGGGTCGAATTAGAAGAGGACGATAAAGAAGAATTTGTAGGTTACGACTATACTGAGGTAGATGTTCGCATTACCCGATACCGTAAGGTGAGTACGAAGAAGAAGGAATTTTATCAATTGGTTCTTTCCTTAACTCCCTTCTATCCTGAGGGTGGTGGCCAAATCGGTGATGCCGGAACCTTAATGCAGGGCGACCGTACCGTACATATAACTACCACGAAAAAAGAGAATGGTGTTATTGTGCATTTCACAGATGATTTGCCCGCTGATTTAAATGGGCAGTGGAAGGCGACGGTTAATGTTGCAGATCGCAATGAGACCGCTAAAAATCACAGTGCGACCCACCTCATGCATGAAGTTTTACGCGAGGTGTTAGGGACGCACGTCGAGCAAAAAGGATCACTAGTGCGACCGGATTATTTGCGTTTCGACTTTTCTCATTTCCAAAAAGTGAGTGCTGAAGAATTGCTTGCCATTGAGGCAAAAGTGAATGAACGCATTCAAGCCAATTATACACTCGAAGAATACCGTAACATTCCTATTGCAGAGGCGAAGGATATGGGAGCTATGGCACTCTTCGGTGAGAAGTATGGCGATACCGTTCGCGCTATTAAATTTGGTTCATCTGTCGAACTTTGTGGTGGTATTCACGTACCTGCCACGGGCTCTATAGGACTCTTTAAGTTTATTTCTGAAGGTGCTGTTGCAGCGGGCGTACGTCGTGTTGAAGCGGTGACCGGTAAAGGAGCCCTAGACTATGTGAATGCTGAGCTCGCAAAACTGCGCGCGGCGGCTGAGGTGTTGAAGCATCCGCAGGATTTAGCCAGTGCATTACAGCAGTTAAAGGAAAAAGAGACCGCCGCGCAAAAAGAAATTGACGCATTGCGTAAAGAAAAAGCAATGGGAGCGGTGAAGGAATTGGAAAATAGCGCTGTAGTATTTAATGATGCAAAAGCTATCGTTGCCCGTACCTCGCTTGATTCAGGAAGTGTTAAGGATTTAGTCTTTAAATTGAAATCCACTCCAAGCACGTTGGTTATTTTAGGTAATGTAGTCGAGGGAAAGGTTACCTTGAGTATTGGTGTAAGTGATGATCTTATAGCAAGTAAAGGATGGCATGCAGGCAATGCAGTTCGAACTTTAGCGAAACACATTAATGGCGGCGGTGGCGGCCAGCCTGGATTTGCAACGGCAGGAGGAAAAAATCCTGAGGGTATAGACAAAGTATTGGTAGAATGGAAAAACGAATTCTCATGATGAAAACAGCCTTACGTTCACTCCTTGTGAGCGCCTTATTCCCTGCAGCATTGATGGCTCAAAAGACAGAGCCAATAGAGTACTATACCGATAGTGACATCAACGATACGAAGTTTTCTATAGCGGCGAATTATGCGCCTTCTTTTGCCGGTCGCCGCTTGGCCCTATATACTCCCGTGCAGGACGGCACGGAATTATTTGCCCTCACGAATGAAGATGGTGGTGGAGTGCTAGGCCAACGTTATGGCTTCTCGCTGTTTTACGAATTACGAAGCATGTTCCATATTGGAATTGGATGGTCGCAAGAGCACAGTGGTTATTTGACCAAAGGATTTGCGGTTTTTGATCAAAATGCAATCTTCCAGGATACCATAGGCACTTTTACGGCAAAGACCTCCTACAATGCGATGAACATCCCTATTCAAATCGTTTTTCATACTCAGATGACGGACGTTTGGGCATTGCAAGTGATCCCTTCGTATGACCTTACATTCTATTCTGGCATACGCCGCGAATGGATCGGTGATGGGGCGCCCAATTTTCCAGCGGATGCAGCATCGGGTGTACTGGGTTCGTTGTACGAGCGCGGTACAGAAGTAAAGTATATGACTGGATTTAACGGATCCATTGGCTTTGCAATTGGCAACGAATTTACAGTAGCTAACAACCTAGCACTTACGGTTCGCGGAGAATTCCGCTACGGCTTACTACCCATCAACAAGGAGGATATTGGTCTTCGTGAAGTGCCTTATGGCGTAGGTGGTGCCGTTGGATTCCGCTATTACCTCTAGGCAGAGCGTTGAGTTGATCTAATAAAAAAAAGCCGGGCGCATTTGCGCCCGGCTTTTTTATGCTCTTATTTTTTTCGCTTATTCTACAACAGCAGAATCGGCAGCTTCTTCAGTAGCTTCAGTAGCTTCTTCTTCAGAAGGGTTTTCACGGTTTTCATTCAACATTCGCACCATACGTTCAGTGATGTCGTATTCATCGTTTGCATAAATGATTTGACCGCCTTCCTCATATAGTAAGATGAAGTCTAGATTCAGCTCTTCTTTGAGGGTTTCAATGGCGCTGTTCATGTCTTCGCGCATCATTACGGTCAGATCATTTTGACGTTGCATCATTTGACCTTGCGCCGCCTGCTCCACTTGAAGATAATTTTGTTGTACGCGTCGAAGATCAGCTTCGTTAGCTTCGCGCTGACGTGCCGTCATTTTGGGCGCCTCCTGCTGGTAGAGTTCAATGTTTGTCTGCAACTCTTGCTGACGACGTTGCAATTCAACAACAATCTTTTCCTCTTCTGCCTGTAGCTCACCTACCAATTCCTGGAAATAGTTGTATTGACTCTGCAAAGAGTCGATACGAACATAGGCAAGACGGATTCCCTTTTCTGTGTTTTCTACTGCTGCCGGTTGCTGACAACTTGCAAGCATACTCAGGCCGATAGCGGCCAAAAAGAACTTTTTCATGTTAAAAATCTAGGTTGTTCAATACATTTTCATCGACGAGTTTAGGGACAGTCACCTTAAGATGAGGTGTGCGCTCCATTTCTCGTTCAATGGCGAATATAGCTTCTTTATTTCTTGCCCACGATCTTCTCGCAATTCCATTATTTACGTCGTAGAGCAACATGTTTTCTATTTTCTGATCTGCGGCATCACTACCGTCTAGTAACATTCCGAATCCGCCGTTCATGACTTCACCCCAACCGACGCCACCGCCGTTGTGGATGCTTACCCATGTTGCGCCTCTGAAGCTGTCCCCGATCACGTTTTGAATAGCCATGTCCGCCGTAAAACTCGAACCGTCATAGATGTTGGACGTTTCGCGATAAGGACTGTCTGTTCCACTCACATCGTGGTGATCGCGGCCCAAAACTACGGGGCCAATTTCTCCAGCGGCAATGGCCCTGTTAAAGGCACGAGCAATTTCAATACGTCCTTCACTATCTGCGTACAAAATGCGCGCTTGCGATCCCACCACTAATTTATTGGCTTTAGCCCCTTTGATCCATCGGATGTTATCGTCCATCTGTTGACGAATTTCAGCCGGTGCTTTTGCCATGAGTTGTTCCAAGACTTGCTCTGCGATTATATCGGTTCGATCTAGGTCCTGGCTCTTTCCAGTGGCACAAACCCAACGGAACGGGCCAAATCCGTAATCGAAACACATCGGCCCCATAATGTCCTGTACATAAGAAGGGTAGCGGAATAATTCACCTTCCTCATCCATGATCTCTGCGCCTGCGCGGGAGCTCTCTAATAAAAACGCATTCCCGTAATCGAAGAAATACATGCCTTTTTCAACCAAAGCATTGACCGCATTCACGTGACGTTTCAATGTTTCCTGAATGCGCTGTTTAAACGTGGCAGGATCTTCAGCCATCATGGCATTGGCTTCCTCATAACTCATGCCTTGAGGGTAGTAGCCGCCCGCCCAGGGGTTATGCAAAGAGGTTTGATCTGAACCTAGGTCCACATGGACATCACGTGCTACCATGCGTTCCCACAAGTCGACGATATTTCCTAGATAGGCGATGCTTCTTGCCCGCTTGGCTGCTTGGAATTCCAAAGCCATATCAATGGCTTCGTCTGCGCTGGTGGTGATCTCGTCCACCCAGCCTTGTTCGTGGCGCTTGTATGCCGCCTTTGCGTTAATTTCTGCCGTAATACTTACAACACCGGCGATATTACCTGCCTTTGGTTGCGCACCAGACATGCCACCTAAACCCGCTGTGACAAAAAGTTTACCTTCGGGGCCGCCAGTGGATTTCATGCGGGCTGCGTTTAAAACGGTAATGGTCGTTCCGTGTACGATACCCTGCGGACCGATATACATGTAAGAGCCTGCAGTCATCTGTCCGTATTGCGTCACGCCCAGCGCGTTGAATTTTTCCCAATGATCCGGCTGGCTGTAGTTCGGAATCATCATGCCGTTAGTGACCACCACGCGTGGAGCATCTTTTGAGGAAGGGAATAAGCCCATCGGATGGCCGCTGTACATGTGTAGCGTTTGCTGCTCAGTCATCTCGCTGAGGTATTTCATGGTCAATACATACTGTGCCCAATTCTGAAATACCCCGCCGTTTCCTCCATAAGTGATGAGCTCCTCAGGGTGCTGTGCGACAGCAGGATCCAGATTGTTCTGAATCATTAGCATGATGGCCGCCGCTTGAGGTGTTTTCGCAGGATAATCGGAAATGGGGCGTGCCTTCATCTGGTACGAAGGCTTGAATCGGTACATATAAATGCGGCCGAACGTTTTCAATTCTTCTAAAAATTCTGCAGCTAATGTTTTGTGCCATTCAACTGGAAAATAACGAAGTGCATTTTTTAGAGCTAATTTTTTCTCTTTGGCGGTGAGAATATCCTTTCTCTTCGGTGCACGATTCACATCTCCAGTTGCGCTGCGTTTTACCGGCAGTTGTTCCGGTAGGCCCTGGGTAATTTCTTTTTGAAATGGGGTCATCATCTACTTAGGTTCCTTTTATGCTGTGTGTTTTTTTATCGTAGCCGTACGGGCAGTGTTTGCAACCGCTTTGGCAACAATAGCCGCGTTTCAAATGGTATTTTTCCGTGAAAACGATGTACCCCTCAGGGGTTTTGTAATAGTCCTCCGGGTCCAATTCTTTTTTGAACATGCCGCTTTTTTTGGTCATTCAAAGGTAAGTCTCATTAGCTTTGTTTCATGGACTTATCCTCATTTCCCTTTCTAACACCTTCGCCCACTGAAAAGTTGTTGGATTTTTCTTCCGGCAGCCTTTGGATGAAACGTGACGATCTCATTCATCCCGATGTTTCCGGAAACAAATGGCGAAAATTAAAGGGCTTTTTTCGCGAGGTAGATCCCTCGAGGCCGGTCTTAACTTTCGGTGGGGCCCATTCTAATCACCTTCGTGCAGCGGCCTTTGCCTTTGCTCATGCAGGGATCAAAGGCATTGCAGTGGTTCGTGGTGAGGAACTCAGCCCGCAGCACAGTCTCACATTGAAGTACTGCGAAAAGATGGGCATGAACCTGCATTTTATACCTCGTTCTGAATATAAAGTGCTGCGCGAAATGGATTGGGTTCCGACTGCGCGGCAGTTGCAGGAGTGGGGCGGCGAATCGGCCCAAATATTGCCGGAAGGCGGCGCAGGAAGACACGCTTTTGAAGGTTGCGGTGAAATTTGGACGGAATTGGACCACAAGCCGGATCACCTTTTGATTGCAAGTGGAACGGCTGCTACGGTTTTGGGTATCCTATGGGCGATGCCGGAAAGTTCAGCGACTAAAGTTCACGTCATTAGCGCGGTCAAAGGGGCAAAAAAGGAACAGGCGAGCGTAAAAGAATGTGCCCAGCAAAAATCAATTGACCTGCATTGGGAAGACGACGTGCATTTCGGTGGTTTTGGTAAAATTCCAGAGCAATTAAACGAACAGAAAAGGGCCTTTGAAGACGAGCACGGCTTTGCAATAGATCCGGTATACAATGCAAAAGTATGGGCCTATATTCAACGCACTTCATTCGAAGGAAGCGTGCTCTGGATCAATACTGGTGGTGTGTTTACTCCGTAGTTTCTAGCAAGTCTAATACCATTTGTTCTACCTCGTCACTGTCCCAGCGCGACTCAATATTTTCGGTAGCAAGCACTTTAGCCATGATGCGATCGTGGCGTTCTCCTTCAGCCATTGCATCGTGGTAAGGTATGTTGGTGAATTTGACTAAAGTATACAGCGGGGTCCATTTTTCCGGGTGGTTTTTCTGAACTTTTTGTTCGATACGCTTGCGCAACTGGAATGCAGGATCTGCGACTAGATCGCGCATTTCGATAAAATTGCGTAGACTTAAATCTACTAATGCATTTCCAGCCGGAACGCGTAATTCGGTATAGCGCTCCATGACCGTTGCGAGATTTTCGTGACCCCATTCATCGAGCAATTCGCAGAATACGCGTGCATCTTCTAATGAGCCGTTCATTCCTTCACCGTAGAACGGTACAGTGGCATGTGCAGCATCTCCAATAAGGGCTGTTTTAGTGCCCCAATGGTAGGGTTTACATCGGATTATTGCGAGGGCAGAAGTTGGATTGTTCTCCCATTGTTCTTCTAAATTAGGTATGAGCGGAATGGCATTCTTAAAGTACTTTTCGAAGTAGCGTAAACCGTCCTTGCCTGTTTTTAATTGGTCCAGACCGTATTCTCCGGTAAAGGGTGCGAACACCGTACCCGTAAACCCATTGTCAGTATTGGCTAGTCCCATGAGCATGAATTCTCGGCGAGGCCAAATGTGTAATGCATCTAGGTTCAACTGCGGACTTCCGTCCGAGGCGGCAGGAATGTGTACTTCTTTGTATCCGCTGTCGATGTACTCTTGTGTAAAGTTGAATCGGGGTTGCTTCATCATTGCCCCGCGAACCGCAGATCCGGTTCCGTCTGCACCGATAATAAGGTCCGCACGTTCTTTAATGGCTTCACCCTTGCAATCAAAGGTCACTTCTCCGAGTTCAAAGTCGATGTGGGTACAGAAATGTTCGAACTGGACTGAAATGGCCGGATTTTCCTCTGCCAATTCGACCAAGGTTTGGTTCAATTCAGAACGGCTAATGCTGTGAATAGCCTTTCCTTCAATACTGTATGGAAAATAACTCTGGTTGCCTTCCAGATCGTGAATTTGTCGCCCGTAAGCCGGCACGGTAATCTTGCGAATTTCAGCTTCAATTCCTGCATATTTAAATGCGGTCCAACCGCGATCACTGACTACGAGGTTGATCGAGCGGCCACTTCCGTAAACCGATTTACGCGGATCGGGTCGTTTTTCGAACACCTGAACAGCATACCCTTTTTGGCCTAGTGTATACGCGATATAAGATCCTGCTAATCCAGCACCTACGACGATTGCCTTTTTCATGCGCCCTGTTCTTTCAAGTAGTTGAGTAAAATGATTCCGAAGGCTCGAATATCCTCGAAGCTGTTGTACAATGGGACCGGTGCCATTCGGATGACATTTGGTTCGCGCCAGTCGGCTATTACGCCTTGATCCATTAGGTAATCAAACAGTGGACGACCATAGCCGTGCACTAAAAGTGAGATTTGTGCACCGCGCTCCTCTGCTGGTGTAATGATTTCAAAATCACTACCAGAGACGCGCGCAACTTCTTCTAGAACCTCTTGAAGATAGGCGGTTAACTTTTTGCTTTTTGCACGAAGGTTTTCTGCGCCCGCTCGGTCGAATAAATCTAAACTCGCGCGAAGCGGCGCCATAGCCATTACGGGTGCGTTGGACAATTGCCAGGCTTCAGCAGTCGGGATGGGTACAAAGGTCTCCGGCATCTCGAACCGGGTCGCTTTATCGTGTCCCCACCAACCTTCAAATCGCGGGATATTTGCGTCGTCATGATGACGTTCGTGTACAAAGTAGCCGGCAGTAGCTCCTGGACCTGAATTGATGTATTTGTAATGACACCAAGCAGCGAAATCTACATTCCAGTCGTGCAATTGAATATCAATATTCCCCGCACCGTGCGCTAGATCCCAACCTACAATAATTCCTTTAGCTTGTGCATGAGCGGTCAAGGTCTTCATATCCATCACCTGCCCTGTGTAGTAATTCACTCCGCCAATCATCATCATAGCAATTTCCTCGCCGTGTTCATCAATAGCGGCTATAAAATCTTCTTTGCGAATGTGGTGCTCTCCTTTGCGTGGCGCCACCTCTATGAGATGTTCTTTAGGATCCAATCCATGAAAGCGCAGTTGGGAGGCCAAAGCGTATTGATCCGAGGGAAATGCTTTTGCTTCACACAAGATTTTCGTTCGTTGCCCCGCAGGTCTAAAGAAGCTCACCATAAGCAGGTGAAGGTTGTTCGTAAGTGAGCCCATTACAACCACCTCTTCCGGCTTCGATCCAACGATTTTTGATAGACTTTCAGCAAAAAATTCGTGGTACGGCATCCAAGGACGACGTGCATGAAAATGCCCTTCTACACCCCAGTTTTTCCAATCTTCTAATTCTTCCTTGAGATACGTTTCAGCGGCTTTCGGCATGAGCCCTAAACTGTTTCCAGTGAAATACAAAGTCTGTTTCCCGTCGATCACAGGTAGGTGAAATTCTGAGCGAAAAGCAGCGAGTGTATCTGCTGCATCAAGCGATGAAGCGTAAGCTGGATCTAATGCGTTCATAGAATGTTGTTTTGGGGAGTCTAAAGGTAGGGTAAAAGGTACCATAGGCCCAAAAGTAGAAAGGGGAGCCCTTCAATTAAAAAACTGTAGTACAAGTCTCCCATCTTCGGGTAAGATTTGATAAGTACAGTACTAAAAAATAAGTAGAGCCCGGTCATTGGTCCCCACGGCAATTCGAAATAATACACTAAAATGAGAAAGCTCAGCCAAAGCAACGCGTTGGCTGCCCAAACACTATTTTTCGATCCCACGAGGTGGGGCAGGGTTCGAATAGAATTAGCGTCCAATTCCGCATCGCGCACATCAAAGGGGATAGTTAGTGCTGCAGTCCATAAAAAACGCTCGATAAACGGCCACCACCAATCTACCCCTGCACGAAGGGCTGGAATAACGGCAGTAACATACGCCCATACTAGGGCGATAAGGATGAGTTTGAGTCCAGGTACTGAGCGCAATCCGCCGCCTTTATTTTTTAAGATAAATGGCAAAGGATACAAGAGGGCAAAGGCACCTGCAAGGGCATAGTGACCGCTAAGCGAAGCTTCATTGATTCGAATGAGTTCAAAAAGAATAGCGGCTGCACCTAAGCCCATACTGAGCAAGGCTGTTTTCGGCATCTTTTGACGCCATTGACTGATGCGGCTAATACCTTCGATAGCTGCGGGTCCCTCGAACAATCGCGCAAAGCCATAAACGACTAACGTTGCAGCAGCATTCAGCACCGCGATAGAAGTACCAGAATAGCTGAACAATTCCTCACTCAATCGGGTTAACCCCCAAACGGCTCCGGCCACCCAAAAATTTGCATAAACAAACGTGCGAATGAAGCCTTGAAAAGTGTTAATAAATACGTTGAAATTTCCCATCGTGTTACACGCTTAAAAGTAAGGTATGTTCGCGAACTGTGATGTAATTTTGTTCTTTCTAAAACAAACAGAATATGAAGCGCAATTCGTTTGCCTACAGACACATTGGTCCCAAAGCTGTTGATGTTGATCAAATGCTTACCGCCGTTGGTGTCGATTCTATTGACACGCTGATCGATCAAACTGTCCCATCCGCCATTCGCTCTATGGAGGAAATGGATCTAGCTCCGGCCATGACGGAAGCAGAGTTTGCAGCACACATCACTGCATTAGGTGAGATGAACAGCGTGTTCAAAACGTACATAGGAATGGGGTACCACAATACGGTACTTCCCGGTGTCATTCAACGAAATATATTAGAGAATCCCGGATGGTACACGGCCTACACGCCGTATCAGGCGGAGATTGCACAGGGCCGTTTGGAGGCCTTGATGAACTACCAGACGATGGTGGTCGATTTAACTGGAATGGAGCTCGCAAACGCATCGTTGCTCGACGAAGCAACTGCGGTGGCTGAAGCCATGAGCATGTTCTATGGAGCGATGCCACGTGCCAAAAAGAAATCAGGTGCATCGAAGTTCTTTGTGGATGCACAAACCTTCCCACAGAGTATTGAATTATTGCAAACGCGTACAGCACCCATCGGTGTAGAATTAGTCTTTGGAGATTACAAAACGTTCGAACCTACCGAAGAATTCTTTGGTGCGTTTGTTCAATTTCCTAATGCTGACGGATCAGTCGAAGACTACCGTGTATTCGCTTCGAAATGTAATTCGGCTGAGGTCCAATTAGTCGTTGCTGCAGATTTATTGTCGCTCGTCTTATTGACGCCTCCGGGAGAGTGGGGGGCAGATGCAGTCGTCGGTACGACGCAACGCTTTGGAATTCCATTGGGTTACGGTGGTCCACACGCTGCCTATTTTGCAACTAAAGAATCGTATAAAAGATACATTCCGGGCCGTATTATCGGCCGGACCATTGATACAGATGGCAATCCTGCCCTGCGCATGGCATTGCAAACGCGCGAGCAACACATCAAACGTGATAAAGCTACCTCAAACATTTGTACTGCGCAGGTTTTATTGGCGGTAATGGCAGGCGCATATGGGGTCTACCATGGTCCAGAAGGATTGATGGATATTGCGGAAGAAATTCATCGCAAAACGGCCACCTTGAACGAAGCGGTCAAAGGCATGGGGCTAACGCAGCACAATGCTTTCTTCTTCGACACCTTAAAAATCACCCTAAATCAGTCGAACTGTGGACAACTCCGTGAGCTGAGTGAGGCGGCAGAAATGAACTTCCGTTATTTCGATGAAACGACGATCGGTATCAGTATCAACGAAACGACCACGGATCAAGATATTGCTGAGATCATTGCAGTACTGGCAAAGGCTGAAGCAGCGGAGACTATTGAAATGGAAGATTTAGGTCAGTACATTCCTTCGGAAATTGGACGTACTTCTGCATTCATGACAAATTCAGTATTCCACAGCTACCGCAGTGAAACTGAAATGATGCGCTACCTAAAGTCACTTGAGCGCAAAGATTTAGCGCTAAATCACAGCATGATCTCTTTAGGCTCGTGTACCATGAAGTTGAATGCAGCGTCTGAAATGATTCCATTATCGAGCGGTTCATGGAACAGCTTACATCCGTATGTGCCTACAGAGCAAGCATCGGGTTACCTTCAAGTTATTGATGAATTGGAGCGCGATTTAGCGGTGATTACTGGTTTTGATGCCACTTCGTTGCAACCGAACTCGGGTGCACAAGGCGAATACGCAGGTCTCATGGTGATCCGTGCTTACCACCAAGCCAATGGCGATCACCACAGAAATATTGCACTCATCCCGTCTTCCGCACACGGAACAAATCCAGCATCTGCTGTAATGGCAGGTATGAAAGTTGTCGTCGTGGCATGCGATGACCATGGAAATATTGATGTAGATGACCTTCGTGCGAAAGCAGAGCAGCACAGTGAAAACCTTGCGTCATTAATGATCACGTATCCATCG
>ERZ1048068.2199-NODE-2199-length-14021-cov-5.966060_pt1 | contig 14021 bp, 1 predicted proteins | sample MGYA00383098_ERZ1048068 | MGnify/ENA primary metagenome ERZ1048068 (study PRJEB29581, sample SAMEA5548368) | metagenome | biome: marine; feature: coastal; material: water | depth 1 m | study: Short-term variability in the microbial, nano- and picoplankton... | reverse complement strand
TGCAGAACCTATGGCTATGGGTGCAGAACCTATGATGGGAGAAGAACCAACGATGGAAGGTGGGGAAGGTCAACCAGAGATGGGATACGGTGGTAATCCAAAAGATGAAATGGCTAAAGGAGGATACCTAAAGAATTCTACTACTTATGTGAATAAGGATGGTAAAGAAAGTAAGAGAGGTCTATGGGCTAATGTAGCAATGAAAAAAAGAAGAGAAGGTAAGTTAGAAGAAGGGGATTATCTTGAAGTTACAGACCCTGTAAAACCTAAAGTTAAAGGTGTAGGTAATAATATATTTAAAAAAATATTAGATAGTAGTAAGTTAATAAAGCCATTACCAAAAATAGATATGGCAAAAACAGAATTAGTTTCAGATACAGAAAGAAAAGAAATTACTCTTCCTAAAACTACTAAACCTACTGTAAGTACTGTAAGTACTGTAGATAAAGATGCAGAAAAGTTTAAGAATTTATCTAACGCAAGAGGGTTATACCAAGCAATTAGTGGTTTGGCTGCTAACAGTCCTACTAAGAAAAGGTTTAATGCTAACTCAGCAGAGGTAGAAAGACTAACTGATTCTAGTTTAAGGTTTGATAATACTAATGAAAATAATAAAGCAGCAGCATCAACTGCAGTACAGAAAGCAAACCTCAGAAACATGAGTAGAGGTTCAAACGCACAAGCAGCTAACTTAGCTAATATAAATGTACAAGCTCAAAAGAACTTAGCACAGATAGGTATTACTAAGGATGGTATAATGGCAAATAGAAAAGCACAAGCAGCTAATGTTAAGAATCAATTAGGAGCAGCAGATGCAGCAGAGTTAAGAAGAACTGATCTAACAGATGATCAAAATAAAGCAGCGTTAATTAATAGAGGTACACAGATATTTGATGATAAGATAGAACTAGAAAAGTTCTTAAGTAACAGAAAAGTTTCAGATAAAGAGTTCAAAGCTAATTTGAAAATGATGGAAGCTAGATATCCTAATACTAATATAACAGAACTATATAGTATTATAAAAAATGGAACAGATGAAGAAGCAGATGCTGCTAGATTAAAAATACAATTCCTAATTGAAGGAAAATAAAATACTAAAATATAAAGACTAAACTATGGGATTTGCAAGATTTTTAAATAATAAACCTCTTAACCTTTCAGGAATAAAACAATTTACTCCTGACCTTAATCAAGCTGAGAAAACTTTAGATAGTATAACTACTGATTACGATGAAGTACAAGCATTAAGTAATGCTATACCTGAATATCTACAAGGAGACTCTGAGGCAATGAGAGCAAAACAGGACGAGTATAGAGCTTCTATACAGAAAGCAACTGATGCTTATGCTACACAGGGAACTGGGGCTGGTAATTCTATATTAAGAAATATAAAGTCTACTATACAATCTGATTTCTCTACGACAGGTGAAGTCTTTGGTATGGGTAATAATTTTAAAGAAGCAGAGAAAACTAAAGCAGCTCTTAAAGAAGCTGGAGTATCTGGAGAAATGTATAATGACTATTTAGAAAAAAATCTACCTACTAGTTCTTATGATGAAGATGGTAACTTTGCAAGGTACGAAGCACCTGGCTCTTTACCTACAGTACCTAATTACTCAAAAAGAGCTCTTGAGTATGGTAAATTTAATTTACCTACAATAACAGAAGAAGACCAAGTACTAACAGATGAAGCAGGTAATATTACTGGAATTAAAAAAGAAGGAAAGACAGTACTATATATGGACGATCTAGTTAAGAGCATCTCTGATTTAATGGGAGGTGATAATGATATAGTAGAATCACAAAATGTATATGGAGATGCAGCTGTAAAACAAAAAATAAAAGCAATTGAGGGAGCTGTAAGATCATTTTACCAATACGATACTAAGACTAGTATAAGTAATTTAAATAAAGGAGGTGCAAGAAGCACTTCTAAAAATGTAACAGATACTACACTTCAGTATACAGGTTCTACAATTACTACAAAATCTAACGTAGTTAGAAAAGAACAAATAGTAGATGGGGAGGTAATAGAAAATAAAGATGTATATGAAAATATTTCTAATATCTTAGAATCAAGTAAAGACGTATCAAAAGATATTTTAAATATAGGAGGTAAAAATAATGCTGATCAAACTCTAGTTTCTAATTTTGTAAATGCATATGATTTACCTGATGTTAATGAACCTTATGCTATTACAGAAACGTTACCATCTGATGACTATGGAGTAAATGGTAGTAAGAGAGAGATGGGTATGGTTGATTATACTCTTGGTAAGTTAATGCAAGATACAGATGACAATAACCCATTCTTTACAGGAGAAGAAAAAATAACATTTGATAATACACTTTCAGTAGCACAATATAAAAAAGATCTAGCTAAAGAAATGGGTATTACCGTAGATCAATTAAATAAGGAAATAACTAAAGAAGGAGAAAAATATGATGAGCTTGAACTAACACAAGAGTATGACAAAATGGTAGCTAAAGCAGATGCAGTTGTACAAAATAGAAATGGGCTTATAAATAAAAGAAAAGCTATAGATAAAGCAACTGAAGAACAAACTATGGACCAGCTTAGTTTGCTATCTCAAAAATTTTTAAAGGGTGAAGAATTAACTCCAGAAGAAACGTTAAAGTTAGCTGAAGAAAAAGGTATAGATATAAAACCTTTTTTTAAATCTGACGAAGGTAAAACACAAACATTAAATAGAGCTAAAGGTATAGAAGATAGAGCACAACGTAACATTGATGCAGCTCAAGTTATAGTAGAAAAACGTAAAGAAAAACTAGCTAAATATATAGAAGAAAAAGAAACTCCTAATAAGTTACAAGTAGAAAAATTAGAAAAATCTATAGAATCGGCAAAAGAATCTGTAAAAAAGTGGGAAAAAGTAGCAGATCCTAGATTTGACGAAGCTAAAAAAATAAGAGGTAAAGCTGAAGGTATGTCTGATGACACTGTAGGTATGGAAAAAATAAGAAAATCACTTGACAAAACTATTAACGGACAATATGAAAATATTAAACAAGAAAAGCAAGAGGAGATTTTAGAAAACATGTATGCTAATCAAAATTATGATCTAGCAACATTCTCTTTTTTACCGAGAAATGGAGAAGGTCTTTCAGATTATCAAAGCCCACCTGCAAGAAATGCTAACTTAACCACCTTACAAGAAACAGAACATTACCATGCTGCAGGTATATCAGCCACAGGTAGTGGTTTAAAATTTAAACCTGGTTTAGATATAAATAGTATAGAAATATTTACAAATGATTCTACAGAAAAAATATCACCAGAAAAGCTTGCAGAAGACGGTATAGTAGGAGTATCTTATCGTGCTACTGGTATTGACCCACAAGGTAATTATATAATGACAGGGTTTTTACAAAAAGTAGAGGGGGAAGGTAAAGATGCAAGAATAGTAACTACTGACATAGGCGTTACAGTATTTAATCAAGCGTACAATGACGACTTTAAAAAGCTTTCTCACAGTGGTAACCCAACTGCAATCAAACCTCATACTGATAATTTACTAAACAAGTTAGCAGCTAGTAGTAATAGAAGAGCAGTAGATACAGGATTTATAGGGGATATGTATGCTATACAAATAAAAGAAGATGCAAATGGTAAAAAGTTTTTTACAATACACGATCAAATTGGAAAGAAAGAAGGTAGCGAGGTAGGAAAGCAGGTGTATGATAAGCAGCCATTTACTGATAGTTTTGATTTAGCACAGAAGTTAGCTATGATAAGGACTGAAGTATTAGCAGATGGAACTACAAGAAGCTTAGGACCAGCAGGTACTTATGACAAAGAATTAAAAGTTGAAAATTTAGCTAATTACGAAGATGGATTTGGACGAGCAACTAATATAAAATTCTCACCAACAGAGTCAATTGAAAGAAAAGCTTTAGATAAAGAGTTTGGAAATCAATTTATTGAGGTTTTTGGGAACTTTAAGTCTGATGTTATCGTTACTAGTATGTTAAGGAGTCTTAACAACCAGAAGAAATTAAATGCAGATTACGAAAAATTTAATAAGCAATTAACTAGTGGTCATTTAGTTGGTGAAGGTATAGACGTAGCAGCAACAAAAGATTTGATAGCTGAATTTGCAACTCAGTTTGGAGGTTTAAAAAAGTTTAATGCTGCCTTTAAAAACGAAGATGGAACTTATAAAAATAAGAGGGTTGAGTTTAAAGGTATGAGTGTTTATATTCATGGTAATGATAAACAAGGAACACATTTAGATATAAAAAAGATTAATAAATAATTATATACAAATATATGAGTTTAGGAGATAGATTAAAAAAAGGAATAAGCCCTAAGACAGGGTTAGGAGTAGGGGCTAAAAAGTCTAACTACCAAGGTACTCTTGAAGGTACTGGTGTTGTTACTCAAGCTGATTCTTTTACTGACATACAAGATAAAAGAGCTTTAAATCAATCAGGCGCAGAAGCATTAGGTAACTCTGTAGTTAGACTAGGTGCTAATATTGTAGGTGAAGTAATGGGAGCAGGAGCTAATATGGCTTCTCTATGGAGAGACGAAAGAGGCTACAATGATACTGTGTGGGATATCATGAAAACTGCAGGAGATGATTTAAAAGAATCAGCAGCAGAAAACTTTGAGATTCTATCTACCTCTGACGACAAAGGACTACAATGGTCTGATGCAGTTAACCCTAAATTCTGGGCTAATACTGTAGAGCAGTTTGGTCCTACTATTGCTATGATGGCAGTATCTATGGGAGGAGCTGGTCTTGCTGGTAAAGGTTTACTAAATGTTATGAAAAGAGCTAGTCCTAAGATGGCTAAGAATATTCTAACTGCTGAGAGAGCTATAAAAGGAGGACTCACAGAAACAGCTACAGGAGCTAGAGCAATGGAAAAGCTTAATAAGTATAAAGGTATTGCTAACACTAGTTCAGCTACAGCTTTATCTAGATCTATTGAATCAGGAATGGAAGCTACACAGGCTTATGATGAGATTAGAGACACTTTAATAGCAAGTGGTAAGTCAGTGGAGGAAGCAGAAGCTTTAGCGGCTTCAGGAGCCTCTGATGTATATAAAGCAAACTGGGCATTAGCTGTTATGGATCTTGCACAGTTTGATATGATATATGGTAACCCTTTAGCTAAGACTGCTGCTTCAACTAGTAAGAGTGGTAAAGTATCTAGTGCTCTTACTGGATTAAAATCTTATGGGTCACAAGCTCTATCTGAAGGTTTTGAAGAAGGTACTCAGTATGCTTTTAGTAAAGAAGCTATGGCAAGTGCTACAGGAGAGCCAACTGATATAATGGAAGATTACTTTGATAACAATGAATTTTGGGAATCAGTAGTGCAAGGTGCATTAGGTGGAGTTGTATTTCAAGGTATAGGAGATATAGCTAATAAATTCTTAGGACAGAAAGATGAAATAGAAAAGAAAAAACAAAAACTAACAGGTAAATCTAATACTGGTAGTGGTACTCCTTCTGATGGAACTGGTACTCCTCCAGATGATATTAATTTAGGTAAAACAAAAGAACAAAAAGAAGCAGATTTTGCAGCTAATGATTCTTTTGATGGTAGTTCTCCTGGTACTAATGGTACTGTGAATCTTAATCCTCAAGACAATACAGGCAAGGAATCAAAAGAAGAAACAGACTCAAAAGATGAGGTAGACTGGTCAGAATTTGTTGTTGAAGGTAAAGAGCATAAGGATATGCAGAAGAAAGCTGTAGATGCAGATACTGCTTTAGAAGAAATGCGTGATAAGTTTGATGAAATTAAAGATCCAAACGCTAAGACAGCACTTGAAAAGAAATTTAAAGCAGCTCATGCTGGTGCAAATACTGCATTAGAAAGATTAGATAATAGAGAAGTTACTGCAACAAAACTTCTAGAAGGATATAATAAGAAAAGAAAAACTTTAAAAGAAACAGAATTAAGTAAAGAAGATTTTGATTTACTTCTTCTAAAAGCTAGATTAAAAAAGGCTAAAGATAATGGTTTACCTACAAAACTAATAGCTAATATAGAAAAGTCAATTAGTAAAGCTTTAGAAAATAATGAAGTTACTGATGTTGATTTAGCAAAGGATAAAGCATATACAGATAATAAGCAAGAAATAAATAAACTTGCTGAAAATATTAATTCTGATTATTTAGACTATGTAGAAAATCAAGATCTTGTAAATAAAATTTCAGATAACCCTGTAAAGTTTAGTTCTAATGAACAAAAAGCTAGAGAGGCTGACCGAAAGAATACAGAAGAGGCAAATCAAATTCTTGATTTAGTAGCACTACAAGCTGTAGCTAACGGTAGTGATAATGTAGCAGAAGAAGCAAGAGCTATTCTTGAGGCTGCTAGTGGGAATGCAAGAAATCCTCAACTAGCTGCTTTAGTTAATAATAATGAGAAGTTAGTAGCTGCAATTGAAAGAGCAGAAAAGAAAGTAAAAGCTAATCCTGCTTTAAGTATACCTGCAACTGTAAAATTAGCAGAAGAAGCAGGAGCAAGTGAAGATGTTATAGAAAAAATTAAAGAATCTAAGTCAACAGAAGAAAGAGAGAAAATAATAAAAAATATAAAAGAAACCGAATTTGCTGAAGAATATACAGGCGAGGTTGAAGAACTTGATAATTACAATGAACAAGACTATTATGAGTATACTGTTACTCTTGATGCTTGGTTTGAAAATGGTAAAGTTGTCTATACTGAGAATGGAGTTCCAAAGGAAAGAATTGATAACTCTTTACCTACAGATATTAATGGTAACCTTACCGAGGAAGGTAGAGCTATGCGGAATTGGAGAAATATAAATGGAGACTCTATTACAGAAGCACATTTAGAACTACAAAAACCAGACCCAGATAACAATTGGAGAACAAAAGAGCTTCAGTATGTGCTAGTACACTATAGATTTGGAAAACCAGAAGCTGGAACACAAAGAGATTCTATAGAAGGTATAGAAGGTGCAAAAGATGGAATACCTAATAGAATTATTTTAGGTAGAGCTGACAAAAAAACTTTTGCAAAAAGTAATAGTAAAGTTAGTATGGAATTACTAAGAAAGGCAGTAAACCTAGGAGAAACTGTAATTATAAAAACTCAAGTAAGTAAAGGTAGATTAAACATAAATAAAAACGTTGACAATGATATAACAACAGGGTTTATTGCTAGAGCTAGAAAAGTAGGTGATACTAGTAGCTTAGTACTTCGTATAGATAATGTAAAGTTTAATCCAGAAACTAATAAATATGAACACAGTGCTACTAAAGAAACATCTACAGTAGACATACCTTTACCTACTCATAAAATTAGTGAAAATCAATTCTTTCAAGTTATACCTACAGTAGGACCTAACGGTGCTACTACGTGGGCTACTATACCTGTGAAAAAAAGGAAAGCTAAAGATGTTGATAGTGTAACTGCTACTTTAGAAGATAAAATTAGTAAAGCAGAAAAAAATGGAGACACTACAATATCAGTTTTAAATGAACTACAAATAGATCCAGATGTTATAATCTTAAGAAATAACGACACTAATAGATATGCTATTAGTAATAATGGAGTAGTAGAAGCTGGTAATTTAACTCGTGAAGAGTTATTAGAAAATCTAGGTAATCGTACTATTAATATGCGTTTTACACAGATTAATAATAAAAGAACAAATGGAGTGTTAGCAATAAGTAAGTTTGTTTATAACAATGTTAATCAAGACATGCCTTTATTTGCTAGACAATTTAAAATAGGTACTAGAATTAATAAACCAACTGATGCAACTACTGATATTAAAACTAAGGAAGCTGATATAGAAAGAAGAAGAGAAGGTGCAAAACTATTAGTTGACCAAGTTGAACTTGGAAAAGTTGCAGCTCCATTAAAGGAAGAAGTTTCTAGTACTAAAGAGGGTTTAAAAAGTTTTGTTAATTTTTTAAATAAGACTTTTTCAGATGAATATGGTTTTGCTTCAGATAATGTTTTTGATGGTAGAACTTTAAGGCTTACTAGAAATGGTGTAGAATTTTCTATACCTTTTGATGGTTCTGTTTTAGTTGGTGGTCTATATATTTTTAATTTTGACATTAATGATGTGATAGACGCTAAGTACAATGCTGAATTAGCTGCTTTAGAATCTCAACCAAAACAACAAACTAGTGAGGTTGAAGAGTATAAAAATAAAGGAAAAGTAATCATTAAAAGTAAAGTAAGTAAGGCTCCAAATGGAACTACGTACAATACTTTAGATGTTACTCCAAAAACGTCTATTGAAAATTCAAAAGATGATGTTTTAAATGTTGTATTAGACATAATTAATGCTGTATCCAAAACATCTCATAAAAGTAGAATTTCAGGAGGTATAGTTAGAGTATGGGAATCTTCACAAGTATGGGAGCCTTTAGTTTATTTAAACGATTATTTATCAGATAGATATGGTAGAACTGTAGATGATTTTTTAAATATATTAAAAGCTGATTTATCAACTAAAAAGGCAATAAAAGATTCATTAGAAAATAGAACTCCTTTACAATTTCAACCAGCACAACAAACTAGTAAGGTTAAGAGTATCCCTATGCAACCAGATAATGTGGCTAAGATTATATCAGGTCAAAAGACTACAACTCTAAGGACAAATAACTTACCGAGTGGTGTTTATAATATAGGAGGGCAGCAATTTAATATTACTAACAGAGGATTGTTATCTGTTGAAGATGCTGGTGGAGCAGAAGCTATTAGTAAGTCAGAAGCTTTTGCAAAGTCTGGTCCTAAATTTTCTTCAACAAAAGATTTCTTAGCAGGTAAAAGAAAGTTGTATGTGTATGATATCACTCCTGCACAACCAGCAAAACAAACTAGTAAACCAAATCAAAACTCTCAATCTACAGAACCAAAAAGAAAAGGTCGAAGAAATTTAAGTACATTAGATAAAGGTAAAGGTAATGTAGTAACTAAAGAAACTTTAAATTGGTTTAAATCTAGGTTTCCTAATTTCCCTATATCTTTAGTAAAAGATTTAAATAATATAGGGGGTACTAATGCATGGGGTGTATTTACTAAAGCTTTAGTACGTATTAAAGAAGGTGCTAGCAGTAGTACTGTTTATCACGAGGCTATGCACGTACTTACTGAAGTAGTATTAACTCCTAAACAAAGAGAGCAAGTATTAAGAGCAGGACTTAAAGCCTATAATAAAGCTAACCCTAATAATAAGATTACTCAAGAAGTTTTTGAAGAATCTTTATTAGGAGATAAGCCTGATGCTTTAAATTCTATAGGTAAAGGAAGAAGTATAGACTTTTCACTAAAGGCTATAGAAGCTCTTGATAAGCATTTAAACAAAAACTCTAGGAAAACTATTACAATAAGTACTAAAGCTCTTAAAACTAACTTTACAAAAGAATTGAATAAGCAAGGTGTTCCTAAAGAACAACAAGCTATTATATTTGATTATTTAGATTCTAACAATATTACTAGTATTAAAACAGAAGACTTAATTAATCAAATGATGATGTCTCAGTTTGATGTTAGTATTAATACAAGTGTTGATCCTAATAATAAATTATACCCAAAAGAAGATTTTATAGTTTTAGAAGACGATAAAGAATATAAAAAAGGTAAATATGATTCAAATTATAATTCAGTAGGTGTAAAAGATTTTGGTTATAGTAATCCAAGGATATTAGGAGATTATATTATTGTAGAAATTCAACCTAATATATATGGTAAAATATTAAAATCAAAAGTAGATTCTATTAAAAGTACTTTTTATGAAAACGTAGCATCATTAAATGAATATAAAAATGATCCTAATTACACTTACCAAGAATTAACAGTTAATGTACCTTTTGATACAATAGCACAAGATCATTTTGCTGAAATGGATAAATCAGGAGCTTCTACTATAGGTCATATTAGAGGTTATAGAAATAAAAAAGATAACTCATTTGTAGTTATAGAGTTTCAGAGTGATATATTTCAAAAGAATAGGGATAGTAAAGCTTTATCTTTTCAAGATAAAGTAAATGAAAATGTTTTTAATTTTACGAACTCTTCTGAAAACCAATTCCTACAACTACTAAACAAAGATGGTAGATGGATTAGATTCTTTATTAATTCTATAGTACAAGGTGCTGCTAGTCAAGGTAGAACTAAAGTATTATTTCCTACTGGTGTAACTGCTGCTAAGGTTGAAGGGCATGAGACTATACAAGATGAGATTAAAAGAAAAAAAGATCTATTATACAGTATAAAAAATAAAGAAAGTTTTACTATTTATTCAGACAATGGTGGGTCCACTGATTATAATTTTAGTAATAATAACATATATGAATGGTCTGTTGAAAATTATGGGGATATTCTTGGAACATACTCTCATGAAGACTTAATTAAAAAGTCAGAAGAAGATTTAAATCACCTTCAAAACGCAGGAGCAACTAAACTTAAACCTATAGAGTCCTTCTATGAAAATAGAGTAACTAATATAATTAAGAAGTCTTTTAAATCTAATATTAAAGAAGTTAAAGATGAGTTTGGTTACAGATGGAGAGAATTAACTATTACTCCAGAAGTAAAAGAACAAACTAAAAAAATTCTTTTATCTAAAGGACAAGCTAAACAATCTCAAGATACAGCTTTAGATCCTACTACTAGAATCTTAGAATTTTTAGCAGAGCAATACGAGACTTTTGAAATAAATAGACTAGCAGGTTTATCTAATGGTAATATACTAAAAAGATTAGGTGCTCAGATATATAATTTCTTTAAGAAAGTATATCACATGACTAGAAGTTTATTTACTGATAACATTAATGATTTAGATACTCTTAACTATAAACTATCTTTAGGTTTAGGTACTGTAGCTGCACACCCAGCAATGACTGAAGGAACTGCACTATTTAGTATTAGTACTTTAAAAGATTCTTTAATGGTAGGAGCACCTGCAGGAACGTCTAAAGCAAAAAGACTAAAAGATTCTGTAATAACTTTAGTAGATGGTATTAGAGGTTGGGCAAAAAGAAATGACACAAGTCTAGTTGAAGCTATGTCTGACACTAATATGGAGAAAGTATTACAAGATCTAGTAACATACGATGCAGATTATCAAGTAATAGCTGATGCTTATAATAGTCATAAAAATGATTTCTTAATAGCTATGCAAGCAAAGCTAAAAGAAAGAGGAGTAAGCTTAAAAACTATTATTAAAGAGATAAATGAAGCTACTGCGGATGCTCAAGAAGCTGACAATGTTACTGAAGGGTCTGCTAGTAGAGATATTAGTGGTAGACAAACTCAGTCTTGGATGAAAGCACAGAAAAATCCAACTACATCATTATCAGAAGATGCAATGCACATATTGCAAAACGTAGATTCTAACTCTGGTGAGGTAGATTCTTTTGGGTATGATGTAAAAGAAGATTTTTTAAATATCTATAATAAGTTTTTACAAGTTACTCATGGTAGTATTAGTGAAGCTGATATGATGGAAAGATTAAATCCAACTCCAGAATCAAAATACTATAGTAATAAAGTAGAAGTATTAGAGCAAGTATACAGGGAATTAGTAGGTGATGCTAAACTACAAGCTACATTTTTTAGACTAGCACAGAAGAGAAAAGTAAATCCTCTTTTAGTTACGGTTAATGATAAGGGTGAGTTAGCAGCTTTTAATGCTAATAACAACACTATGCAAAGTATTATGACTCAGCAACTAAAAGATCTAGTTGAAAGTGTTGGATATGGTGCAGACCCATATAAGTTATTAAAGGGTGCAGAATTAAAAACTATACTTGCTAAAGCAGGTATAATTGTTAATACAGAGCAAGTTGATAAGTTAAATGGTCTTGTACTTGGTAAAAAATCAGGAAAAGGTGGGAAAGAAACTAAGTTTAATTTTAAAAATGTAGAAGCATTTTTAGATAGGCTTGCAAGATTATTACCTAATTATTATCAATCATCATATAGAGTAAATGGTAAATTAAAATATGCACATAGATATACCTCTTCTATTTATATGGAGCAGGAAAGGTTAATTAAAAATGAAAATGGATATGCTGACAGATATCTTAATGACCCTATGTGTAAAGTATTAGAAGAATTAGGAGGTGCAAGAGCTTTAGCAGAAGCAACTCTATATGAAATAGATAGTATTAAGTCTGAGGGTTTGTCTTCTGATTATGATCAAATGACAAAGAAAGAATATTTACAAACATCATTAGCTTTATTCTTTAACTTTGCATCTGAAGGTTCTAGAGTAATTCCAACTCCTGTAATGGGAGATGGTCATACTATGATTGCTATTGAAGTAAAAAAAGGAAATAATATTGCTGAATCTTTAGAGGTAGTAGAAGAAAATTTAAAAGCTATATTTAATCAAGAAAGTGAAAGAATGACAGATACTACTGTAAGTGGTAGTGATAATTATAATAAAAACAAATCTGGAAGATATTTAATTAAAGACGATGGTACTGGTAAAGCTGAAAGTAGTGTAAAGAAAGAAATAGCTGACTTAACTGCAAATCTAAGAAAAGAACTAGAGGAAGCAGGTATTAAAGATCCTTATAGTGAATTAGAATTAGAACTATTTGTAGCTCAAACTTTAGAAACACAAGCTAAGTACACTTTACTTTACACAGGAGATCCTGCTAACTTTAAAAGTATTGATGGTACGTTAGCTACTGACTTTGTAAAAAGATTTAAGCAGGTATATTCTCCAGGGGAATTCCTTAGTAAATCTGCAATGCAAGTAGGGGGTAAGCCTATTACAAGAATACACGTAGAGTCGTATAATGATTCTCCTGGTAAGACTACATTACCTGGTTTAAATGTAGAAGTAAGTAAAGAATTACAAGAATTAGGTTTAGGTATAGGAAAGAAAAAAGAAGTAGGTAGAGATAAAGAAGGTAACCCTATATACGAATTAAACAAAGATGGTAGTACTAAGTACTACGCTACAGTACAAGATGGTCAATCTATGATAGATCCTTTTGCTTCTATAGTACGTTTAGCAGGTATGGGAGTGTTAGATATGCCACAAACAAAAGAAGAGTTTATGACTCTAATAAAGAAGCATAAGCACGTAATCTATAAGCCACATTACTTTGGACTACATGAAAATGCATCTGGATTATTAAATCCTATACAGAAGAAAGATTCTGAGATAGTATTAGATCCTACGTTTGCAGCTACTAATCCATTGATGAAAGATATATTAGAGAAGTTTGGATGGACTATTACAGGTAAAGGGAAGTTTGATTTTGATTTTGAAGGTAGAATTGCATCTATCCAATCAGAAACTAATCCAAAGTATATAGATTTATATGCTCCTCACTCTGTATTTAAGATTGGTCTTATAGATGGTAGAGGGACTATGGACATGACTAATTGGAAAGCACAACTTGATACTACTCCGCACATTGGTGCAAATGAAGTACAGAAGTTAGCTATACAATTAACTAAGCTAATGCCTAATGATGTTCAAGGTATGCAAGAAGAAAAGAAGCAATACCAAGAAGCTTTACAAGCAAAGACTAATGCTGCAAGTAAAAAAGTAAGAGAGATATTTAGAGATAAAGAATCATTAAGAAAAACTATCTTAACTCACTTAGATAAATTTCCTGTGGAGATACAAGAAGCAATTAAAGAAAATAAATTAAGTATAGATGATCCTCAGTTGTTGAGTATTATAGAGCCTGTACTATCTTCTATAGTTCGTAATAACGTTACAATACAGAAGGTAAGTGGTAACTCAATGTATAACGTATCTTCGTATGGTCTGTCTGAAAAAAATATACCAAAAGTAATTATTGAAAAAGATGACAATGGTAAAATTACAAAAGTAATATTTGAAGCTTGGGTACCTGAAGGTATGCACCCATCTATGGATGCTCTTTTAAAAAATAACTTTGGTAAAAGAATCCCATTAGATTTAATTCCAGACGGATTTAAAGAAATGCTTATGTATAGAATACCTACTGAGGATAAATACTCTATGTTTGTAATTAGACCTATAGGTATACTACCAAAAAGTA
>ERZ1048068.2197-NODE-2197-length-14034-cov-7.283067_pt1 | contig 14034 bp, 17 predicted proteins | sample MGYA00383098_ERZ1048068 | MGnify/ENA primary metagenome ERZ1048068 (study PRJEB29581, sample SAMEA5548368) | metagenome | biome: marine; feature: coastal; material: water | depth 1 m | study: Short-term variability in the microbial, nano- and picoplankton... | reverse complement strand
GACAATTTACACGAGCAAGGTAAATTAGAATGTTTTGATAAAATAGATATTATTGATATGTTATATGAAATAAACGAAGTACTTTAAAAATATGAAAACAATTTTAAATATATTATCAAACATTTTTGCATATGGTTTGTTCGCCTTTGTTATTGGCGTTTGCCTTTGCTTATTAATTGACTTAATTTTATAACTATGAAAACAACAGAAAAAATGACAAAAGAAGAAGCAGAAATAACCTTAATGAATTGGGCAGATTATTTAATTGCTTTTCATCCAGACACAGACACAAATAAAATACCAATGTTAAACGATCTTTATGAAATTGCTTTTACACTTAATAACGATACAATATGAAAACAAAAAGAATTAACGAATTAAACGAACTTTACAAGGTGCCAATAGGCAAAGTATACAAAGTAAAAAGAAACCCTTTTAAAAGTATCTTGAAACGCTTAATACTACACCCAATGACTGTAGCGTTAAGCGTGTATTTATTCATTATATTATCAACTATTATTTTAACCCTTAAATTATATTAATTATGAAAACATCAAACAGAGAAAGCCACTATTTCACAACAAACAGAAGAGAATTTAAAGCAAACAATTTAAGTGCCGAAAATCAAAACGGGTGCTATGTTGTTAAATCTTACGATTACTACCCTATTTTTATTTATAAAGATGGTCAATGGTACGAAAACGAAAGTAGATATTCAATGACAACGGCAAAGCAAATGACACAGACAAGTCAAGGGATTAGACACTTAGCAAAGAAAATATCTAACAAACAAATGTATAATATGATGGAAGGTAAAGAATCAAAAGAAAATAAAAACGATTCATTAAATTTTATGTCTGCATTTTTAAAGTTAGGCAATTTAACAAACCAGAACGAAAGCGAAGAAGATAAACTTAAGTACAAAGAAAGGATTGTATTTGCTACAATGAAAGCTAATATCCCAAATTGGGAGAAGCCAAGCAACTGGGACACATTACCAGTCAATGAAAGGTTAGAAAGATTAAACAAATTAGAAACTATAAATTAATATTATGCACAGATTAGAAGCAAACATATTACACCACGCAAAGAAAAGAAGAGAGCAAAGAAAGTATTTTATTAATGACGTACTTAAGGCAGGATATAACATTGAGCCGTTAACCTGCTTAAATTGTAATAGTCAAGAGGTTACATTCAACCAACATTTAAAGGATGCTTATTGCTCAGAGTGTGGAACATGGCAAACCGAATAAATTAATTTATATTAATCTTTTACCGTTCTTTATTAATAATATACCCCTTTAATTAGGGGTATTTTTATTCCTCACATTTTGTTATAGATCTAACATTCAGATGATTAGAATTAATTAAATAGTTAATATATATATTTTCTTTATCTTTATCAGCTATTAATAGCCATATACAAGCAATTCAGTACATATTTAACGTATCTTTATACCTCTTCTGGTAGTTACCCTTCATTTTAATTTAATAACGTCTTAGAACGCTTTAAAATCAATATAGATTATATTTTATAGTTATTAGTTCAATATATATACCCCCTCTAGGGGAATTGAAACACGCCTAAGGATATTACTCTACTCTCTATACACCTCTTACTTTCCATCTGACACTTGTATATCCCTTATGAATTCAATACCTTTATGAATCTAATAGGGTATGGCTAGAAAAATTATACATGACGAGAACTATTTAAAAGCAATATCTTATTGCATGGACAATAACATTAAGATATATGCTGTGCCTAAGAGTAGCAAAGAATACTTTGTTGAGGTTAATGACAATGGAAATATATATCGTAGTCCTGAGGCATATAATTTAAAACAATGGAGTAATAAGATCATTGAGTTATATGTATTCTACTACTACAAACATAACCCAACCGACAAATAGTCAGATAATCTATGTTATATATATATTACATAGTGTATATATTACATAGTGTATTATATTACATAATGTATTATATTGCATAGTGTAATATAATACATAGTGTATTACATAGTGTAATATATAGTATGTAACATATACATATATAATACATATATACCTGACATATATTCAGGTGGAATAAAGTAAAGTACAAAAACAAATAAAACTATTAATTATAATATGGCACTAAAACAAATCGAATTAGAAGTACCAACAACTCTATCTGACATTAAACTTTGGCAATACCAAAAGTATATGAAAGTCATAGAGCAAAACAAGACAGAAGATGCCGAAGATACAGAAAAAATAAATGATTTCTTGAATATGAAACTTGTAGAAATATTCTGTAATGTTTCACTAAGAGATGTTAGCAAAATACCTTTAAAAGAATATGAAAGAATATTACAAATATTGAACAAGGCATTTGAAGAGAAACCTAAATTAATACAAAGATTTGATTTATTAGATGTAGATATGGGATTTGTGCCTAAGCTAGATGATATTACACTTGGTGAATATGTAGATATTGAAACTAATATTTCTGATTGGCAAAAGATGCATAAAGCTATGGCTGTATTGTACAGACCAGTTAATTTTAAGGCAAAAGATAAATACACAGTTGCACCATACAAGGTAAATGAAGAAATACAAGAGCTAATGAAAGAGATGCCGTTAGATGTAGCAATTAGTTCAATGGTTTTTTTTTACGCTTTAGGGAAGGAGTTACTGGGAGCTATACCGAAATATTTGGAGCAACAACTCAAGAAAGAGGATATGCAACAGCTAGAGATGCATTTGGAAAAAAATGGGGTTGGTATCAATCAATTTATGCACTCGCTAAAGGAGATGTCAGAAACTTCAATACAGTTACTGAGCTCCCACTCTATCAGTGTTTAAATTATTTAGCATTTGAAAAAGAAAAGACAGATATAGAACAACAAGAATTAAAAAAAGCATATAGACAATGACAGGTTTTTACGACATATTAGACAAACTTAAAACATACCTACAAGGTAACACAAATGTTAATTCAGTTACTTTTGGCGATATATTTGAAGTGGACTTAGCTAAACAAACTATATTTCCATTATCTCATATAATCGTAAACGGATGTACATTTCAAGACCATGTAGTTCAATTCAATCTACAGGTTATTTGTATGGATATTGTAAATGAAACTAAATTAGATAAAAAAGATTTAGACAATTATTTTCACGATATAAACAACAAGCAAGATGTACTCAACACTCAATTTGCTGTAGTTAATGGTTTACAATCGGCACTAAGAAGAGGAGAGTTATTTTCTGACTTATATCAAATAGATACAGATTATACTGCTAATATGTTTGAAGATAGGTTTGAGAATTTACTTGCTGGTTGGAGCTTAGATTTATCAATTACTGTTGCCAACAATCAAATATCAGATATTAATGCTAACGGTCAATCTCCTTGTTAATGAGTTTTAAACTAGAAAATACTGAAAAATATTTAAGACAATACACGGAATCTCTATTAGACAATGCTATTGTCGAAGTAGCTAGAAAAGATAGGACTAGATATTATCCTTCAAGACCAGTAACAACAAATATTACTTCATCTGGTAGTTTACAAGAAAGCTTAAAGTTAAAAGAAAAGAAAGGAACATCAGTATTAGAGTTAAATATAGAAGGAAATTCTTATGCTGAACAAATAGATGAAGGAACTTCTAGCACTGAAGTATCTAAAGATAAATTAATTCAATGGATTAAAAACAAGAGAGGCTTCAAAGATTTAAATGGTAAATTAGTCAATTTAAGTGATACGGCTAAAATAAATAGAATTGCAACAGTAATTAGCAAATCACTAAAGTTAAAAGGGATATATCCAACAAGATTTTTAAGTGATTTAGTTGAAACAAAACTTAAAGAATTAAATAGTATAGATAAACCTATAGTATTAGATATAGAACAAGATATAGACAATGTTTTAAATAAACTAGGATACAAGAAAACAAACAATACATTTACAATACAAACAAAAAGAATAAGTAATGTCAACAATAATTAACACAAGAAGTCCATTCTACTTCAAGGTATCTAATGCAGATTTAAGCTCTGTTAAATTAGAACTATATATTTGGACTGGAACATCAGCACAAAGAAACGCATCTTATAAAAGATACACTTTAACTAAAGAACAATTATTAGATGAACTAGACAGAGGAACAACCACTTCTACTACTGCTAATAAATTAGTTGACAGTACACAAAACTTTGAAACGACAGCACAAGTAGGAAGTTTTATAAAAAACACAACAGATTCAACAACAGCAAGTGTTACTGCTATTGATAGTGATACAACTTTATCTATAAGCTCCGACATTATGGCTTCAGGTGAAAATTATATATTGTTTGCTAAACCTTACGTTGTATTTGAATTAAGTGAGCTTGCAAGAGACTTTATGGAAACAGAGTATAACAACTACGCAACTGACACTTTATGGATAGATGCAGACATAACTATATACGATTCAACAGGTACTATTGTACAAGTTAATTCACAAGATGTAAACACATCTACCTTTTTAGGTATAGATGGATATGGATACTTTGAAGACGGCACTAATCCTAGAAGTGTACAATACACAACTCCTATGGTGCTTCAACACAATACTACAGTTTATTATAATGATGGTGCTGACATAAAAATTCCTATTTATGCAGAAGCACAGACGGTAACAGCTACATTAACAAGTACGGCAGGAGCAGATATAAACTGGGATAATGCAGATGACTTTTGGGACACTTATAATGAAACTTGGGGTTCAGGACAAACTCCTGTTGTAATTAATGATGATGGAAACACAAATCAAAAAATACAATACTTAATTATTACTGATAGTGAAGATTTAAATGATAATGATTTTATAACTATATCCAGTGATAATTCTTCTTATTCAGACGTTGTCATAACATTAAAGAAAGTATGCGAGCCTAAATACACGCCACTAAATATAATATTTTATAATAAATACGGAGCACTGCAAAATCTATGGTTCTTTAAGAAATCTATGACTAATATAAAAATTAGTTCACAGCAATTTAAAAATAATATTTTAGATATAGAAAACTCTGGTAGCACTCCTTCTTATGCCTTAAGTAAGCATCAAGAAAAGAAGTTTATGGCAAATGGTAAAGAATCAATAACTGTAAATTCAGGATTTTATAGTGAAGACCATAATGAAGTAGTAAGAGAAATGTTACTTGCAGAACAAGTATGGATTTATGATGGCACAAACACTTTACCAATAAATCTTAAATCTAATACATTACAATTTAAAAAGTCAGTCAATGATAAACTTATTAGTTATTCTTTATCTTTTGACTATGCTTACGATAAAATAAATAACATTTTATAATGCAAAAAATAGTATTATATATAAAAAATAATGATGATGTCTATAAGAGAGTAGATATGTTTAATGATGAAACAATTTCATTAACATCTAAAATACAAGATGTAAGAGATATACAAAAAGTATTTACTGATTTTAGTCAAACATTTACACTACCTGCCTCTAAAACAAATAACAAACTATTTCAACATTGGTATAATTATAATATTGATAATGGTTTTGATGCAAGAAGCAGAAAAGATGCTATAATGGAACTGGACTTCTCTCCATTTAGAAGAGGCAAGATTTCTCTTAATAATGTTAAGATGAAAGATAACAAACCTTTTTCTTATGAGGTTGTTTTTTATGGCAATACTATAAACTTAAAAGATTTACTTGGAGATGATGAATTAAGTACACTTGGTCAATTAGATGATTATACTCATGATTATACAAGTACAAATGTTAAAACAGGATTACAAAGTGGTTTATCTTCTGGAAAAATAATATATCCTTTAATATCTCATACTAAAAGGTTTTTTTATGATTCTGCTCCTTCAGCTCCTTTTTATAGTGGTAATTTATATTACAATACTACACAAAATAATATTGGTTTAAATTTTGATGATTTAAAGCCTGCTGTAAAATGCCTAACTATAATAGAAGCTATAGAAGATAAATATACTACAACTAATGGATATTCTTCTAATATTGTTTTTACAAGAGACTTCTTTAATTCAACTGAATTTAGTAATTTATTTCTTTGGTTAAGTAGAAACAAAGGATATATAGGAGGGGATGAAAATCAAGAAGAAACATTAAGTCGTATATGTGGTGCTTGGGGATATTCTTCTGGTGACTTAGGGTTTAATATAAATGGAGATACTTGGACTGTATCAACTTCAGGACATACAAGACGTTATGATGCTCAGTTAACAATAACAACATCAGGTGCTAACCAAAGTAAACCTTATAGTGTGAAAGCTGTTGATTATGTTACAGGTAATACATTAGCTCAACTAGCATTAGGTTCTGGTGCGTCAAGAGATTTTACCGTTCAATTAATATCAACATTTGAATTAGTTAATTATCAAATTAAATGGATTGTAGAATCTAACGAAACTTTATCTTTTACTCCTAGTTTAAATATGACAGAGTATATTCTTGACCCAATAACACAAACTCCTACAGGAACAAATACTGCTGTATTTAATATTGGGGGAACAGGAGCAAGTATATCTACAACTTCAGAAATAATTATAACTGATAATGTTCCACAAATTAAAACTATAGATTTTCTTACAGGATTATTTAAGATGTTTAATTTAACAGCATACTATATTGATGATGTTTCAGATGCAGATTTTGGTAAAATATATGTAGATACCTTAGATAATTTTTATGCTGATAGAATAAACAATCCATCAGAAGGAAGTTATGATATAACTAAACATATAGACACAAAAGATTTAACAATAGAAAGAGCGTTTGAATATAATCAAATTAACTTTCAATATGAAAAGCCATCTACTTTATTGTCTATTAATCATCAAGAACAGTTTAATGAGATATTTGGTAATGAAGAAGTAAAACCTACATTTGTTGACAGAGGAACTAAATATGAAGTTAAAGTGCCTTTTGAACACATGAAGTTTGAAAGAATAATTGACACTAATCAAACAAGTACAAGCCCTTATACGGCAGTAATTTCTCCAGCTCCATATATAACTGATATATTATGTGGTTATTCAGCAGATGGAGACTTTGAATCTAAAACAGATGTAACTCCAGCTACAGGAAACTATTCTCCAGTATTAACTAAACCACTTGTGTTTTATGCAATACAAGAAACAGGGTTAAGTTCAGGAACAGGAATTAAATGGATTTCAGATGGTACTCCTGTAGAAATAACACAATACTATAGACCTTCTAATACTAATGAAGATGGCACAACATCAACTGCGGCTTCTTTTACAATTAACTTTGATGATGAAATTGATGAATGGAATTTAACAAATTATGATGGAGGAACTAACTCTTTGTTTAAAAAGTTTTATGCTAATTACATTAATGGAATCTTTGAAGAAAAGAAAAGAATATATAAGTTAAAAGGATACTTGCCAACAGATATATTAGCTAATTATAGATTGAATGATGAGCTTGTGATACAAGATAGGACTTTTACGATTAATTCTATAAGCACAAACTTTAAAACTGAAGTAAGTCAATTAGAATTACTAAACAAATTATAATTATGATAAAAGATATACTTGATTTATTAAACGCCTCTGATTGGTATGGAACAGGAGAACACATAGAAATAGCTAAAGGAAAATATGCAGCAGTAAATGGTTTTGAAGAAATGAAAGAACAACTTAAAAGATTGAAACATGGCAACTAAAAAAATACTTGTTCAAGTAATACTTGATGATAAAGCAAGTGCATCAAATAAAAAAATAAGTAGTGCTTTAGGAAAAACTACTGGTGAGTTTAAAAGAATGACTGTAGAGCAAGAGAAACAATATATTGCTCAACAAAAAGCTATAATATCAAATAAACTATATACTGATTCTCTTAAAAAACAAGCAATAAAACAAATAGATGTAGCTGAAGCAACTGGAAACGCAAGAGCACAATCTGGATTAAACAATGCAATACTTTTAGAAACTGGTCGTTTAGCATCGGATGCTTCTTATGGGTTTACTGCGATGGCAAACAACTTAGGTCAAATAGTAAGTTTATTTGGTTCTTTTGTAGAAACAAACGATGGTGTTGTAGCTTCATTTAAACAATTACTTAAATCCTTGTGGGGAGTAGGAGGTTTATTAATAGGTATTCAACTTTTAATTTCATTTGGTCCAAAAATATACGATTTTTTTACTGGTATGACTGAAGAAATGAAAAAAGCTGCAAAAGCACAAGAAGAATTAAATAAAGCTCTTGATGATTTAGGAAGTAAAATATTTCAAGCACAAAAATATGCTGATGTAATTGAAGATGTAAATACAAACGAAGAAGTAAGATTAAATTTAACAAATGAATTAATAAGTCAAATACCAAGTTTAACAGCAGAAGATTTTAAATATGGACAAAATTTAGATGAGGTAAGAGAAAAAATTAATGAATATGCTTTATCTCAAGCTACTAGAATAGAAATTGATAGATTAGTTGAAGAAAACAGTGAAACATTATCTGCTGCCGCAACCGTAAGAAGAATTAATGAGATAAAAAATGAAGAGGAAAAAACAAAAGCGATGAGAAAGTTCCTTGAACAACAAGGAATGGATGTAGATGCAAGAATAAGAGAAAGAAAAGCTGGTGCAAAAGAATTTATTGGAACAGATGCTGAAACAATAGCAGCAGAATTTAGTTTAATGACTATTGAGTCAGTTTTAGCTTCAAGAATTATAGAAGAACAATTAAACGAATTATATAAAAACCTAAAAAGACAAGGAGATGTTGGCAAAAGAGATGCTGTAGAATTATTAAAAATATTTAGATTTGGATTAGAAACTAACGAATTTTATTTACAAGGTTTTACAGGTCAACAAATAATGGCTATGGAAGCTTTATCTGAAGGAGTTAAAGAACGAAAAAATGAGTTAAATGATTTTGGTGATGCCTACATAAAAAAAGCAAAACAAATTACAGAAGCTGAAAAAGCTGAAACAAAAGCCAGAATTGCAATAAGAGAAGGTTATTTTGATGCTGCAAAATCTATTAGTCAAGGCTTTAAAGCTTTAGGAGATTTAGATGATGGTTTTAAAATAGCGGCAATTATAACAGAAAAAGCTGAAGCTATAGCTAAAGTAATAGTTAAAACTAAAGAAAGTAATCAAATAATTTCAGCAGCAGGTAAGGCTAGAGCTATGTTAGGTGACCCTACAGCTATTCCAAAAAGTAGAGCTAGAAGATTGTCAAATAATATTAGTGCAGGAATAAATATTGCTGGTATTGTAGCAGCAGCAGCAGGAGGTATAAATGCAATTAAAAGCAAATCATCTGTTAGTCCATCGTTAGGTGGTGCAGGAGAAGCAGGAGAAGCAGGAGAAGTTCAAGCTCCTGACTTTAATGTAGTAGGTGCAGGTGGTGTAAGTCAATTAGCAACTACATTAGCAGGTGTAACAGGACAACCGTTAAAAGCATTTGTTGTTAGCAAAGAAATAACATCAGCTCAAGAACTAGAAAGAAATATTACAGATACGGCATCAGTCGGTTAATTATTAAAATAAATTCAATATGAAAATAGTAGAATTACTTATAGACGAAGAACAATTATTATCAGGTATAGAAGCTATATCTATAGTTGATGAACCTGCAATAGAAGAAAACTTTATTGCTTTATCTAAACAGCACGAAATACAACTTGCTGAAGTAAATAAAGAAAAGAAAATATTAATGGGAGCCGCCTTAGTTCCTAATAAAAACATCTATAGAAGAAACGGTGAAGACGAATATTACATATTCTTTAGTGAAGATACAGTAAGACAAGCATCACAATTATTCTTAATGAGAGGTAATCAAAACAAATCTACTTTAGAACATCAAGCTGAATTACATGGTTTATCTGTTGTTGAATCTTGGATTATAGAAGATGATGTACACGATAAATCAAGAAAGTATGGTATGGATTTGCCTATTGGTACTTGGATGGTTTCAATGAAAGTAAACAATGATGAAGTTTGGAATGATTATGTTAAAACTGGTAAAGTAAAAGGATTTTCTATAGAGGGTTATTTTACTGATAAAATTGCTATGAGTAAGATAAATGAAATACATAATGAAGAAGAGGCAACTGAAATACTATTAGAGATTGCCAATTCAATACTAGATAATAAATATGAGCTTGCTACATATAGTGATTATGGAAGTGGTGTTAGGAACAACGCTAAAAGAGGTATTGAACTAAACAAAAAAGTAAATAATAAATGTGCAACTAGCGTAGGAAAAATTCGTGCACAGCAGTTGTCAAGAGGTGAAAAATTGAGTGTATCAACAATTAAAAGAATGTACTCATATTTAAGTCGAGCAGAGACATATTATGATGCTGGAGACAGTAAAGCTTGTGGTACTATATCTTATTTATTATGGGGAGGTAAAGCAGGATTGAATTGGTCAAGAGGCAAACTAAGAGAACTTGGTGAAATAGAAATGGCTTCTATGGTTGTAGATAAAGACCATGCAATTATAAATGATAGATTAGCGTATTCAAGTAAAGAAATGGCTGAAAAGATGGCTGAAGATTTAGATTGTAAAGGAATACACGAACACGAGCTTGAAGGTAAAACTTGGTATATGCCTTGTGAACAACACAAGCTAGCAGAAGTAGGAAAAGATGGTGCAATAAGAAAAAGTCCTAAAGCACCTAAATCTGATACACCTAACAAAAACCCTAAAGGCAAAGGAACGGCAAAGGGAGATGCTTCTGGTAAGACAGGAGCTAAGGTGTCTGCAAAAGATAAAGCTTCATTACAAAAGAAAGCTGATGATTTTAATAAAAAATATAAAGAAAAATTAGGTTATGGCATAACTGTTGGTATGTTAGCTTCAGTATTTCAAAGAGGTTTAGGAGCTTATAATACAAGTCATTCACCAAATGTAAAATCACCTTCACAATGGGCACACGCTAGAGTAAATGCTTTTATGTATCTAGTAAGAAATGGAAGACCAGAAAATGCTAAATATACAACTGATTACGATATACTGCCAACTAAACATCCTAAAAGCAGTAAGAAATGAGTAAAACAAATGAAACTGTAGGAAACGCTGTTCCAAATGGTAGTAGAAGAGGTTGTATGTGTAAAAATGGTACATACTCAAGAAAGTGTTGTGATGGTACTTTAAGAAGTCAAGGGGTTGGTAAAATAAGAGGTGAAGTTTATCTTGGAGATGAGTACTATTATAGGGTGCAAAGATGTGGTCATAATATGAAGAAAGAAATTCATTTGCACGATACTGAACTTATAGTTGGTAATGTATATTATTTAGAGTTTGAGAACTCAGGTCATAGTAATTGTTATACTGTATTAAATATTGCTTCAAGTGGAGAACATCATATAAATTCTGCCACATTATATAGTGATTGTACAGCTTGTATCGATGCAAACTAAAAATGTAACAACCTTTTTACATACAGTTATTTAAGTAAGATAAATTAATTTAATAATCGAAATTTATGGAAAACACTAAAGCTACATCAATTTTGAACGACATCATGGAAAAACTATCACTAGTTAAGAAAGATGAAGTAAAAGAAGTTGAAGTGAATCAAGAAGTAAATCTTTCGGAACAAATTAAAGAAGAAGAGAAATTATCTCAAGAATTAACAGAACTTGCCTGCCAAGAAGAAGTTAAAGAGGAATTATCTACTGAAGAAGTTGTTTCTGAAGAATTACAAGAAGAAGTTCCTGTTATAGAGGAAGCTTCTCAAGAAATTGAGATGGATGAAACCAAATACGTTGGAAGAGACGAGTTTGATTCTAAAATCTCTGAACTAAAGAAATTGATTGAGGAAATGAAATTAGGTTACAGTGAGGAAAAACTATCTATGGAAACTAAAATAGAGAAGTTATCTGCTGAACCAGCTTCAGAACCAATATCACACAACCCTGAAGGGGAAGTAAAACAAAACTTTAAATCTTATGGTCAAAACAAAGTACTGAGCACTAGAGATAGAGTAATGAACAGAATTGCTAATTTAAAATAAACTAAAACAAAAACAATTAAAAAATGGCTACTACTACATCAATTACAAGTACTTATGCTGGCGAATTTGCAGGCAAGTACATTTCTGCTGCTTTATTATCAGGTGTTACACTTGATAGAGGTGGTATTGAAATCAAACCAAATGTAAAGTTCAAAGAGGTAATTAAAAAGATTGCTACTGATTCTAACGTAATCAAAGATGCAACTTGTGATTTTACTGACACTGCAACTATTACATTAACTGAAAGAATCCTTCAACCAGAAGAGTTTCAAGTAAACCTAGAGCTTTGTAAGAAAGACTTTAGAAGTGACTGGGAAGCTATATCAATGGGATATTCTGCTTTTGACAACTTACCTCCTAAATTCAGTGACTACTTAATCGGTCACGTTTCTGGATTAGTTGCTGAAAAAACAGAAAACAACATCTGGTCTGGTGTTAACGGAAACGCTGGTGAATTTGACGGATTTTCTACTTTAATGGCTGCTGACGGAGATATTATCGACGTTGCTGCTGGAACTGTAACTTCTTCTAATGTAATTGCAGAATTAGGAAAAATAGTTGACGCTATTCCTTCTGCTTTATACGGAAAAGAAGATTTATTTATCTATGTATCTCAAAATATTGCTAGAGCTTATGTAAGAGCACTAGGAGGATTTGGAATCTTAGAAAACGCTGCTGGAAGTGAAAACGTATCTAGCATTGGAGCTAACGGTGTATCTAATCAAGGTACTATGTGGTGGCAAAATGGAGCATTATCTTTTGATGGTGTAAAATTATTTGTTGCTAATGGACTTGGTGACAATAAAGCTGTTGCTGCTGAAAAATCTAACTTATTCTTTGGAACAGGTCTTTTATCTGACCACAACGAAGTTAAGTTGATTGATATGGCTGACCTAGACGGTTCTCAAAACGTAAGAGTTGTTATGAGATTTACTGCTGGAGTACAGTACGGAATAGGTTCTGATATAGTTCTTTATTCTTAATAAATTAAATTAACCAAAAATTAGGGTAGGTAGGTAAATATCTTCTTACCCTTTTTTTATAATAAAACAATAAACTATGGCTTGCGATTTATCATTAGGTAGAAAAGAACCTTGTAAAGATGTTGTTGGTGGCATAAAAGCAGTTTATTTTACTGATTTTGGAGATTTAGGTACAGTTACAAAAACTGATGATGAAATAACAGATTTGTCTGGAACTTTCACTGCCTTTAAATATGAAGTAAAAGGAAACTCGTCTTTTGAACAAAACATTACATCATCAAGAGAGAACGGAACTACATTCTTTGAACAAACATTAAATTTAACACTACACAAGCTTTCTAAAGAAGACAATAAAGAATTAAAATTGTTAGCTTACGGAAGACCTCATGTCGCTGTTGAAGATTATAATGGGAATGTGTTTTTAATGGGATTACAACATGGTGCTGATGTTTCAGGAGGTACAATAGTAACTGGTGCTGCTATGGGAGATTTAAGTGGATATACACTTACTTTATCTTCTATGGAAGTTGAGCCAGCTAATTTTGTAGATTCTCCAACTGCTTCAGACCCTTATGCTGGAATGTCTAGTGCAACTGTAACTGTAACAGTAGGTACTAATTCATAATAACTAAATTTAATTAGGTGAAATTAAAGGGATGCTTCGGTGTCCCTTTTTTTATGAAAACAAATTAAGTATTATTTGTTACTTATAATATGGTAATATTAACGACATCAACAGACGCTCAGAGTTTTAAGGTAATTCCTAGAAGTGCAGAAAGCTCGGTTACTTTTGAATTAACGGATAAATCTAAAAGAACTACAAGTACTGTTACTGTTTCTGTAACTAACTCTAACGGCTATATGACGCTCACAGGGAGCTTTTCTCTAGTCGAGGATAGGTTTTATTCATTTGTAATTAAAAGTGGCTCTACGGTAATATATAGAGGTTCTATTTTCTGTACAAATCAAACTAATTTTAATACCTTTGATGTACATTCTGGAGAATACACTACAGAAAA
>ERZ1048068.2194-NODE-2194-length-14055-cov-5.109071_pt1 | contig 14055 bp, 13 predicted proteins | sample MGYA00383098_ERZ1048068 | MGnify/ENA primary metagenome ERZ1048068 (study PRJEB29581, sample SAMEA5548368) | metagenome | biome: marine; feature: coastal; material: water | depth 1 m | study: Short-term variability in the microbial, nano- and picoplankton... | reverse complement strand
TGACCTTAGCAGTCATCAGCGGTATCCGAAAGAGCTGTTTTGCCAAAGTTGCCGAGTTTATAGGATTTTCCTGCATCGCCAACTCGACATCAAAGACCCGCTGGCCCTGGCGATAATTCTGCATTTTCACCATTAGCTGCTGACCTGGTGGAGAAAATTCAAAGCCATAGTGCATATCCATAGGCATAAATGGCGATACGGTAAAGCGCTTTTCAGTACTGTAGTGCAGATTGGCGTCGTCAATCTGTGGCTCAACCTGCTCATTTTCTGACAGCACGTAACAGTAGCGCTCGCCCCAGGGAGTATTGGTAACCTCTGCAACTATGCTGTGCAGGGTTTCACCATCAGCGTTGTAGCAGTAATAAAAACTCACCGGATTGGATTTATAGAACAGATAGCGCAGATTGGTCAACAGACGAATCGGGCCTAAGGGCCTGTTGCCAGTATGCTCTTCGACCAGCAAACGTATGGATTCAGCCAGGGGTTGATCCGAATTACCACTGTGGTCGGCGCGATTAAACCAGGCGAAGTTTAAACCCTTTGCTGACCACAGCCAGTATTTATCAAACAGGGTTTCCACTTCATCCAGATCCAGATAGAGCATAAACAGCTGGTAGCGAAACCTGTTGAGCGCTGGCATATGTCGACAGTGGCCAATGGTGCCAGTGTAAAGTCGACTGTTAATGCCAGCGTGCATAGTTTTTACCTGTGGCAGTTATTAAAATGATCCAGAGCATCCAGTGCACTAACCACACCATCTTCATGAAAGCCATAACGCCAGTATGCACCACAGTAGAACGTGCGATCTGTGTTGATCTCCGACTGGCGCGCCTGGGCGGCGACAGATTCCGGCGTGTAAACCGGGTGCTGGTAATTCATACGCCTTAATACTTTACTCTGGTCGATGGCGTCGCTGTTATTGAGGGTTACGCAAAATTGCTCGGGACAATCAAAGCCCTGCAAAATATTCATATTGTAAGTGACCGGGACCCTGCCCTGCTCGCCATCTAGAAGATGGTAATTCCAGGCAGCCCAGGCACGCTTGCGAACCGGCATAACCGACTGATCTGTATGGAGCAGTACTTCGTTATCCTGATAAGTCATTGCGCCCAAAACCTGCTGTTCGGACTCGCTGGGATCGGCGAGCATGGCCAGCGCCTGGTCACTGTGACTAGCAATAAATACCGCATCAAAATGCTCCTCACCGGCAGCACTGGTGATCACCACACCGGCCTCTGTGCGCTGCACCTTAGATACCGGCGTAGAAAGTCTAATCCTGTCTTTAAAAGATGCAGTGAGCGCTGTCGCATAGGTTTTTGAGCCACCCTTAATCACATACCAGTCAGGTCGGTCGTTGACACTAAGCAAGCCGTGATTCTGGAAAAACCGGATCAGATAGCGAGCGGGAAATTGATACATGATCTGCAGATCCGCTGACCACACCGCGGCGGCCATAGGAATCAAGTAAAGATCAATAAATGTCTGGCTGTAGTTACCACGCTGTAAATACTCACCGAGAGTAATATCGTCAATATCCTCGATAACCAGGGCACTGGCCTCTTTGTTAAAGCGCAGGATCTCAAGGATCATTTTCCAAAATGAGGGCCGCAATAGATTACGCCGCTGGGCAAACAGGCTGTTCAGGGTCGAGCCCATATATTCCAACCCGGTCTTTTCGCATTTAACACCAAAGCTCATAGTGGAGAGTTGCTCCTCAACACCTAGCTCAGCGAGTAATTTAATAAAATTGGGGTAGGTTTTGTGGTTAAAAACAATAAAGCCGGAGTCGACTTGATAGGTTTTACCATTGGATTCTAACGCGTGAGTGTGGGTATGGCCGCCAATGTAGTTATTGGCCTCAAATACAGTGATCTCGTGTTGCTTGTTCAGATGATAGGCGGCGACATTGCCGGAGATGCCTGTACCAATAACTGCAATTTTCATATTTTTATTTTCGCTTTTAATCTTTTTTTCTTGTTGCTAATTTAATTTTTATTCGCGCCTGCAACCTGATGTGGCGCTTTTTCTAGCAGTTGAGGATTGTATCCGAGACTGGTGACGAATTGTTCTAATTCGCTGTACAACTGCGCCGGTATTTCAGGCGTGCGGGCCATTATCCAGACATAGTCACGCTGCTTACGACCAATAACTGTGTACTGATAGTTCGTATCCAGATAGACAATACGGTAGTCCGCCTTAATTGGCCATAAAAACTGCATACCCCATTCGGCGTTGGTCTCAGTGTTTGTAACAAATCCACGGGGATAATAGACCTTTTTTTCACCATCAAAGGCATCGGCGTTAAAGCTGAAAGTTGTGGCAATAGTGCCATCTGCATCAAGGCGATAGGATTCAATAGGATTGTGAGCACCCTTTTCCAAAAAAGTGGGGATATTGGCAATCACATACCAGTCACCCATAAACCGCTCAATATCCACATAGTCTACAGTTGCCATGGGCCGTTGCGAGCCGCAACCGACAAGGAGTAAAAACAGCATGGGGATAAGGATTAACTTTGTCTGATGCATTTTGATTACTCTCCAGTTAGGGGTAGATCTGGGGACAATGGTTCGGACGTGGTACGCCGATAGCGAAGAAGCCCGCCAATCTGCAATTTCGATTCAAGGGTTAACCAGTTACCGGCAGCATCGTACTGCAACCTGATATCAGCTTTAGGGCCGGAAATCAGCATATCCCTGTTACCGCTCTCAGCAGAGACTCTGCTGCTTATTTCGACTGGATGATACTCGCCGGATTCAGCATTGAGTAGATAATCGGCATCCAGAAGAGTGGGATCCCAATAGGCAAAACCGCGAGCACATCCAGATATGATTTCTGAACCCTCACTGTGCTCAACAACCAGGCCCGAGGCGTCGGTAATAGCGTTGACACGAATATTTTTACCCTGCTTCTGGGTATGACTATTCAGGGAGACCAGACATCCAGCCTGCCAGACCTCATTAGCCTGATGGCGGTATTTAATTTTTTTTACCATGAAAAGAGTAAAGTCCAGACTCATGGTCGAGGAGACCAATAATTTTTCACCCTGATATTTAAGCGTAAATCTGTGGCTGCCGACTTCGCGATCATTGAGGAAGATCTTAAAGCGAATTTCTTTGTCAGGCGCTGCGGAGAGACTGGGAGACTCGATACTTTTAACTGCACTGCTAAACGATACAAACAGCGTTAGCAAAAAAACAGTAAAAAGTCGGCCCATCAAATGTCTCCGCTTACTTCAGCTCTCGGTTTCCAGGGAAAAAACGTATTAGTAGAGTCTATATAAGCCTGGTAATCAGGTCTACGCTGGGTGATGCCATTTTCCATATTGCCGACGCCTGAGAACTTCATTAGCAGATAGGTCATGATAAGCGGAGCAGCAAGTATCCAGATCGTGGCGGTTGGAATGGCAAAGATAAACCAGGCCCACCAGATACAGAATTCACCGAAGTAGTTGGGATGACGAGAGTAGCGCCACAAGCCGGTATTTAGCGTTTGGCTATCCTGCACTACCTTTTGATTAAAAGCATGTAGCTGATTATCGGCGACACTTTCAAATATCAAGCCAAACAACCATAGAGCAACACCAGCGCTGTGCCAAAGGCTCCAGCTTATTGCCGTCTCTGAACTGGCGCCGGCATCGAAAACGGGAACAAAAATTGTGCTGATTAGCCAGGCGATAAACCCCTGAAAGATAAAAATCAGGTAGAGACTCTTAAAAGCAAAATTGGGTGAATTGCGTTTGCGAATCACCTGGTAGCGGCGATCCTCTGGCTGATTGCGGCCACGCTTCATCAAGAAAAAGGTCAGTCGAAAAGCCCAAATAGATACCATGAGCAACATCACCAGACTTACCGTGCTCTCGATACCAGTGTGATAGGCGTAGGCGCAGGCTGCCGCCAAGGATAACAGCGACCAAATGTAGTCGACAATACTGACATCATCAATGGCCAGGCTAATAAGCCAGGTACCAACAGCAACAACAAGCAGAACAGGGACTGCCTGCAGCATAAGGTCAAAGTTAATACTAAAGAGTAAATTCATTGTGTCTTGCCCTCAATTTGGCTAAGTCCGTTTATTTTATCTGCCAACCACAGAATTAATGGCATCAACAGGGCCCAGCCACAAGACAGGGCGATCAATGCACGCTGATTATCGAGAAATTCAACCGCGCCGAGCTTTTCCCCGGCAATAAATGCCATGGGGCCAAAAATAGCGCCCATCACGACAGCCAGTAACCAGCGATTTTTCATCCAAGCCATCGAGACATTGATAGTTATTGCAAACAGTGCCCACATAACCACAAGCCAGTATGGCGCAAAAATACTACCAGCGCTTGATCCGGCATAAGCCAGCCACTGCTGGGAAAGCAGCAGGGACTCCCAGAAAAATCCGAGGATAATGGCCACAGCAATCAGGTAGAGTTCGGCGCGAAGGTCTGCCACCCTCGAAAGATGGATAGCTATCAACAGCACTGCGATTGTCGAGCCGAGCAGCGACATATTTGTGGCCGCACCCAACACACAGGCGAACCAGCCAATTTGGAACACAGCAAAGTTGAATAGCAGATTCACAAGATACCCCGACACTCTTATTCTCTGCTTGTTACGCCCTGCAATCACAAAAGGATCATTTGATCAGCAGGGTTAAGACGGTGCCTTAAGGCAGGCTAAAAAAATGCTATTTAGCGCTTGAGGCGGCGTGCCTGATCAAGTTTCTCACTGGTGCTCTGGCGAGCGACACTGCTCTTTTTGATAAGCACATAGGTAGCGCCGAGACCACCATGATGCTTCTGGGCGCTGTGAAAAGCCAGCACTTGGTCAAACTGCTTTAACCAGTGATTTACACAACTTTTGAGCACCGCCGGGCGCTCGCGCCCCTCTCCCTTACCATGGGTAATCAGTGCGCAGCGCACACCGTGCTTTTGGCAGTCATCGACAAAACGCCACAGGGCGCTGCGCGCCTGCTCGACAGTGTGGCGGTGCAGGTCGAGTCGCGATTGAATTTCATACTTGCCCAAGCGCAGATTTTTATACACTCCATGCTGAACGCCGGGACGAAGAAATTCCAAGGGATCCAGCGCCGCAACCTGAGTAATGATGGTGTCGGGGTCGAGGAAATTACCGTCGGCCTGCATCTCAAGCTGGGCGGCCTTGCGTCGTGCGATCACACCCGGAGTAACCGCTGCAGACTTTGGAACAAAGGCCGCACCCTTCCCCTTGAGGGGTTGAATATCATCGCCAAACATTGCACCAAATTGCTCATCTGCTTGCGCATCCTGCTGCTGGCAGACCTGTTGTTGATTCACGCTATTATCGTTGCGGGCCGATGACATGGCTGGTATTCCTCGAATTTTTTATCATCTGTTTGAATAGGCTGTTGGAACTGCAAAAAAGCTATCAGGCAACCCTGTACCTGGCATCCACTTAGGGTAAAATTCTCCGCTTTAAATTTACCGTCACCGGGAAAACAACATGCAGGTCAGTCACAACCACGTTATCACCCTTCACTATCAGCTTAAAGATGATAATGAGGCAATTATCGATAAAAATTACGACAGCGAAGAGCCAATGGTTTATCTTCACGGCCACCAGCAGATGATTCGCGGTTTTGAAGCGGCGATTAAAGGTGCATCAGTCGGCGAAAAGCGCCATTTTACGGTAATGCCTGCGGATGGTTACGGACTGCGAAATGTAAATAATATCCAGCGTGTTCCGACAAAATACCTTAAGCATGAGGGAAAATTGAGCGCTGGTCAGAGCATTCACATCAATACTGACAATGGGGTAAAACCTGGCACTATTATCAAGGTGGGAAAATTTAACGCAGATGTGGATATGAACCACCCACTGGCGGGTAAAAATCTTCATTTTGAGGTGGAAATTATAGATATTCGCGCCGCTAGCGCCGAGGAAGTCGCTCAGGGTCATGTCAATGACTGCAGTGGCTGCAGTAGCTGCAGCAGTTGATGGAGCTACTCTGGCAGCAATACCTTCTGATAGGTTTAGTCTTTGTCTGGAGCGGTTTTGTCCGCTCCGGTCTCGGCTTCGGCGGAGCGCTATTTACCATTCCATTCTTACTGCTGATTCACAATGATCCACTATTTTTTCTACCGATCATCTCCATACATCTGCTGTTTTTTGCCTCGCTAACACTTTTACCCAACAAGCTTTCATCCAAGCCTAGGGCTGCAAAGCAGAGCGGTGACAAAAACCAGCCCGGCGTTAACTGGCACTTTGTCCGCTACGCGCTGCTAATCATGATTATTCCCAAATTGGCTGGTGTTGTTGGACTGCTGATACTGCCCTCGGATTTGATGAACTGTATTATTTTTCTCCTTATTGGCGCCTATTCCCTGACCTATATTCTGGGTCGACCACTGCAGAGCAACAGCCGCGTTCTGGATACTGTGTTTTTAGCTCTGGGTGGCTATATAAGTGGCACATCCCTTATTGGTGGGCCATTGGTTATTGCCGTCGCTATGCGTCATATACAATCCCATGAGTTCCGCAATACCCTGTTTGTACTCTGGACAGTTCTGGTAAGTATAAAAATGTGCGCCTTTGCCTATGCCGGCGTCGACTTGCAGCTTGCCGCGGCACTCTGGTTGTTGCCTGTAGCAGGTATTGGGCATGTAATCGGCTTACGCTTTCACCAGCGGCTCTTGCAACAGACCAATGCACGCTTCTACCAGATCCTTGGTGGCGTTCTTTTAACCGCTAGCGTTGCAGGAATTGTGCAGATTACCAGCGCCTAGAAGGCCATCGGCAAACCACCATTTAAGACAACGCCAAAGAGCCGCTGTGTGGCGATCCGGCGGTGCTTTGCTACTATTAAGGGAGTATCCACAAGGAAGCGTTGCTGCAAATCATGTCACTTATTATGCGTCTTGCTGTGCCTGCCATCTGCTTTGTAACCGCTCTAATTTTCAGGCATCAACTGCTTACTATGGTGCCGGGGAAAAGCACTGAAGACCTGCTATTTTTGCTTTTACAGCTGCCCTATATAGTGCTTACTTTAGCCGCAGTACTGGCTCTGTTGAGCAACCATGCAGTGGAGGCCGGCACCGCCGCGTGCATGCTCTGTGTTTACTGGTTGATTCAGTCACAACTTCAGGTTCCCCTGCAAACTCAGCCCGCCGTTCAAATATTCTATCTTATCAACCTGTTGCTTCCCTGCCTGCTGATTGGCTTTGCCTTTATGCCCGAACAGAACTGCCGACAGGCCATGGGCATAGCGGCAATTGCCCTGGCACCGGTGACGCTTATCCTGCTGGCACGGCTATTGGCCTTTGATCCTGACCTATTTTTGGGCGCGGCACAGCAAGCACTGGAAAGTGCCCTGTTTAGCAGTCACCTTTCAGCGCTCTCCACACTGCTCTATCTTATCGCGGTGATTATCTGCACTGCGCTGTGCATACATCGGCAACAAGCTCTCGAGAGCTCACTGCTCGGCGGTGCACTTATGAGCTACATGACTTTTGGCTGGATTCACCTAACCCATATTTCAGCATTTATGTTTTCTGGTATCGGCGTTCTGCTCTGTATCAACCTAACCGCCAGCCTACTGAGTATTGGCTATCGCGATGAGTTGACGCAAATAGGCAATCGCCGGGCGCTGCGACAGAGCGCCAAGACACTGCGCGGCAGTTACTCCGTAGCAATGGTCGATGCGGATTATTTTAAAAAGATCAATGACCAATTCGGCCATGATCTCGGCGATCAGGTGCTGCGAGTAATCGCTGGCTTATTGCGCAGATCCGCCGATGGCGGCAAAGCTTTTCGCTATGGTGGCGAGGAGTTCTGCCTGCTATTTAAGGGTAAATCCAGAGAAGAGGTCATCGAGACTCTGGAGAATATTCGCCAGGCTATCGCCAACTACAATATGGTTATCCGCGACAAAAAGCATCGGCCAAAAGCCTCAAAACAGGGCGAAAAACGCCGCGGCGCCAGTCGCCGCACTGGCGACTTACGGCTCACTGTAAGCATTGGAGTGGCCAGCAGTGACAGCAGCGGCAAGTTTGAGCAGGTACTCAAAAGTGCCGACAAAGCCCTGTACCGTGCCAAAGCCAGTGGCCGCAACCAGGTGCAGGCAGCCTAAATTAAAAATTTAGCGGTGAAATATCGTTGTCTGCTCGAGGGTCTCACGCTCGGTGCGGAAATTATTGGCAGGGTCTGCCTTATCTATATAGCCAAATGATAAGCCCATCAATAGCTTAAAATGACTCTCAACACCCAGCTCCTCACGAACCAAATCAGGAAAACAACTGATTGATGTCTGTGGGCAGGAGCCGATCCCGGCATTGGCGAGGGCCAGCATCAATGTCTGGGCATACATACCCACATCTGCAGCGAGGCGCAGTGTCTCGGGAAATTCGTCGGTAACAAAGATAAATGCCACATGGGGCGCATCAAAAAACTCAAAGTTGCGCATCCACGACCAGGCGCGCTTCTCGCGATCTTCGCGGGTGACGCCCTGATACTCCCAAAGGCCCAGCGCGGAGCAGATCTGACGCTCACGATAGGGCCCGGTAAATTTACCCTGCCAGGGGAAATCAGCGTCTCCATTGGGGTTCTCTGTGGCGGCACTTTTCATTTTTTTCCGCAATCGATCACAGGCCTCACCGGATACCACATGCACATGCCAGGGCTGAACATTGCAATTAGAGGGCGCCCAACCAGCTAGCTGAAAAACAGCTTTAAGGGTTTTTTCATCTACGCTAGTGGAGGTAAACCCCCTATAAGAATGTCTTGCGTGGACGGCATCTGCAAATTCCATGGCTTTACCCCAGAATGAATTAATTATTCAAAATAACTGGTGGGCATAGCCATCAGACTGTCTATGCCGGCACCCATAGTTTTGGCATGCGCATCAGCGCGCGGCAGAATGCGCTCAAAGAAAAATCCAGCGGTGTGCAACTTGGCCTCATGGAATGCCTTTTCACCCTCTCCGGCCTCTAGCTGCCTGCTCGCCGCGGTACTCATCTGCAGCCACATAAAGGCCATATAAGCGTAACCGGAGAACATCAGAAAATCGACAGAGGCGGCGCCAGCATTATCGGCATTCTTTTTTGCTCGCATTCCCAGACGAATCCCCAGATAACGCCACTTCAGCGCCAGCTTGGTAACTGCCCAGGCCTGCTTGCGCAGGACTTTATTTTTACCCTGCGGCTTCCAGGGTAGAAACTGAGCTGCAAAGTTGAGCATTTCGCCGGTAAAAATATTCAGCTGTTTGAACTTATCCAGCAGGACTTTGCGACCAACCAGATCCAGCGCCTGAATGCCGGTCGTTCCTTCATAGAGAGTGGCAATACGGCTGTCGCGAAGAATCTGCTCCATACCCCACTCCTTGATGTAACCATGCCCACCAAAAACCTGAACGCCATGATTTGCTGCCTCAACACCCAACTCAGTGATAAATCCCTTGAGGATCGGCGTACAAAATCCAAGGCGAGCTTCCGCTGCTTCGCGTACTTCGGCGGTTTTGCCACCACTGTAGAGGTCTGCAAACTGACTTGCATAGACCACCATCGCTCTACCGCCCTCGGCGATTACACGCTGGGTAAGCAACATGCGGCGTACATCCGGATGTTCAACAATCGCGTCCGCTGGACCCTCGGGATTTTTAGTACCAGACAGGGAACGCATTGCCAGACGCTCGCGAGCGTAGGCTGCGGCACCCTGATAAGAGCGCTCTGCGGCGGCAGCACCCTGACTTGCAGTGCCGATTCGCGCCACATTCATATAGGTGAACATCGCCGCAAGACCCTCGTGGGGTTTGCCAATCAAAAAGCTTTTTGCGTTGTCAAAATTTAATACCGCAGTTCCATTGCCGTGGATACCCATCTTGTGCTCAATTGAGCCACATTTGACACCATTGCGCTCACCGGCAGAGCCATCTTCAGCGGGGAGAAACTTGGGGATAATAAACAGCGAGAGGCCTTTGGTTCCCTGAGGGGCATCAGGCAATTTTGCCAACACAATATGAACTATATTCTCGGTTAAATCATGCTCGCCGGCACTGATAAATATTTTGGTGCCATTGACACTAAAACTGCCGTCATCATTGGGTGTGGCTTTGGTTTTCATCTGACCTAAATCGGTACCGCAGTGTGGCTCGGTCAAGCACATGGTGCCGCTCCACTCGCCACTGATCAGTTTAACCAGGTAGTCGTCCTGCTGTTGTTTGGTGCCGCTGGTCTCGAGGGTGGCAATAGCCCCCTCGCTGAGTCCGGGGTACATCGCCCAGGCCCAGTTAGCGGTGGTCAACATTTCATTGACGGCAATACTCAGGGAAGAAGGCAACCCCTGCCCGCCTAAGTCAGGATCGCCTGTTAGAGTTGTCCAGCCAGCCTCAATAAATTTGGCGTAGGCCTCCTTGAAGCCTGCGGGGGTAGTCACCACACCATCATCCCAGCGGCAGCCTTCATCGCCACTCTGATAGAGGGGCGCAAGTTCATTTTCACAAAACTTGGCTGCCTCGAAGAAAATCGCCTCCAGCATATCTGGTGTAGCTTCGGCGCCACCCTCGACATGTTGGTATTTACTCTGCATATCCAAAACCTGGTTAAACAGAAACAAATAATCATTTACGGGAACTTTATAGTCTGGCATGTGCGAGTACCTATGTTATTAAACCGGTGAGATAAGCTTTTTCACCTGTTGAATTAAACAGTGAAAAGTGCATCCCAGTTTCGAGGTTTTTTGTATAAAAATTTACTTGTGATGGAAGAAATAACGGCCTGTGAAAGTCAACGTCGACCCTGTAACCTGACCCGGGCAGGCGATCTTCCAATGCCGCCAAACAGCGTGTTTTGCTCCACATCCCATGGGCAATTGCAGCCTTAAAGCCAAATATCCTGGCCGTTAAATCGCTAAGATGAATGGGATTACAGTCTCCCGAGACAAGACCATAGCGACGCCCAATACCCCGCGGGACAAACCATTCCTGGGGATCATCTCCGCGAATAAGTTTTGGTTTTTCTCTTCGCGAGATCCCTGTTTCACAGTTGTGCAAGTAGGTAGAGGCACCTGACCAGACTACCTGGCCATCAACCCTGGCGGTAAAGTCTACATCCCACTCCAGCCCCCGGCTGCTAAGCAGAGAACCTCCAATTGAAGCGCACAGGTTTATTGGCAAGCGTTGGTCAAAATCGCTGAGTGCGGAGACTGTGTTGCGTAAATGCACCATACCCATTGCCCTGAGGGGGAACTGGTCATTGCTCATAATATTGAGAACAAGCGGCATTGCCAGAACCTGCAAGTAGGTTGCGGGAACAGCATTGCCTGGCTTGAATCCACATACTTCTTTGAAGGTGGCCAGGTGTTTAGGATCGATAGACAAATCTTTTTGTGATGTTAACGCCGGAAGCCGATCAGTCAGCTTGTAGGTGGACGATTTAAGCGCCAACTTGCCTATCAGTGCCGGCAGACAGGGTGGCTTGTCGATAAGCACAGGGGTCTGCGGTGACATTGAGATTCTATTTTCGGCTTGGTTATGGCTCATATTGTTCATCCTGATAGGTTTTTCCCTGTTCGTCATTGGCACTACAAAAACATCATTTTGTCATTTTGGTCAATCATGTATTATAGGCTTTCATTCTCTGGAATTATTGTATGCCAGCATTAACCGATGCGGGAACTTTAGTACGACTAGCTTACCAAGGTCTAGTAAACCTTGGCATTGACGCCGATGAAGTTCTTAAGCGTTCAGGGCTTCAACCAGAACGTCTCTACAATACCAATCTGCGCACGCAGTTTTCCGCACAGCCAAGATTCTGGCAAGCGGCAGCTGAACTATCTGGCGATCCCAGTATAGGCCTGCATGTTGGCGAAAAAATGCCCGCCTACAAGGGGCAGATCATTGAGTACCTGTTTCTCAGTAGCGCCAACTTTGGCGACGGACTGCGCAGAATTATTAATTATCAGCGGCTGGTTAGCGATGCACTGCAGGGTCAGCTGGTCGAGGGCGCTGCACCCTATCTGACCGGCTACTTTTCCGAACACCGATTCGTCACCTCACACCTTGTTGAGGCGATGACACTGGGACTGATTACCTGCTTTAAAGCGGTTACTGATGGCAACTTTAACCCTGAAAAAATTCTCTTTCGACATGCCCCTAACACTGATATGGCTGAATACCAGCGCATCTTCCAGTGTCAGGTAGAATTTAATACCAAACATTTTAGACTCTACTTTGCGAAAGAGACACTTGACTACCGCTCATTGAATTCAGTGCCTGAGCTGTTGAATCTCCACGTCAAGGTCGCCAATGAGCATATGGCCCTCTTACAGCAGCAAGACTTTTTAGATGATGTTAATAGCACAATTGCCTCCCTACTGGAGAGCGGCACGGTCAGCCTGGAGACGGTGGCTGCGAAGCTCGATTTGTCGCCACGCCAACTCAGACATCAGCTCAAGACCGCTGGCACCAGCTTTCAACAACTGCTAAACCATCTCCGCCACTCCCTGGCTCGACGACTACTGTCTAAAACCAATGAAGATATTAGTGAAATTGTCTACCTGACTGGCTTCTCAGAGCCCAGCACCTTTTACCGCGCCTTTAGACGCTGGGAGAAGACAACCCCAATCGAGTATCGTCAACGCCACAGGAAGATCAGCAAGGTTGGCTGCTAAGATATTTAGCGCGACAGGCCGACCCTTTTGCAGCAACATCGACAGCATGTTCACTGACCTATTCTTCAAGTAGAATGCCACCCCTAATGTTGCAACACTCACTGAGTAACCACTTTCTATGAATAACAGTGTAAACCCGGCCTTTGAGCTAATACGCCAGCAAGACATCCCCTCACTAAAACTGCGATATGAGGAATATCGTCACCGCGTGACCGGTGCCGAGCATATTCATCTGGCAGCGGACAATAAGGAAAATGTCTTTCTTGTGGCACTGCGCACTGTTCCTATGGACTCCACTGGCGTGGCCCATATTCTTGAGCACACTGCCCTCTGCGGCAGCGAGAAATACCCGGTTCGCGATCCGTTCTTTATGATGATTCGGCGCTCCCTGAATACCTTTATGAATGCCTTTACCAGCTCCGACTGGACCGCCTACCCCTTCGCCAGCCAAAATAAAAAAGACTTTAACAATCTACTCAGCGTCTACCTCGACTCAGTTTTCTTTGCGCGTCTCGATCCACTGGATTTTGCCCAGGAGGGTCACCGCCTGGAATTTGCCGATGCGGCTGATACCGCTTCAGAGCTGACCTACAAGGGTGTTGTCTTTAATGAAATGAAAGGCGCTATGAGTTCGATTAATTCGACCCTGTGGCAGACCATGAGCAAACACCTCTATCCCACCAGTACCTATCACTACAACAGTGGCGGTGAACCGGCGGATATTCCCAATCTCAGCTACGAGCAATTTAAAGCCTTCTACCAGACCAACTACCATCCGAGCAATGCGATCTTTATAACCTTTGGCGATATTCCCGCCGCGGAACACCAGGCTATCTTCGAAACCAATGCCCTGAGTCGCTTTGACAAGCTCGACTGCCATATTGCCGTAGAAAATGAACAGCGCTACAGCCAGCCGCAGTATTTTGAAGAGTTTTATGCCGCCGATGAGCAGCAGCCTCTCGACGACCACACCCATATTATTGTCTCCTGGCTGCTCGGTGAGTCAACCGACCTCGAGGCGACCATGCAGGCACGGCTGCTCTCTAGTGTACTCTTCGACAACAGCGGTTCACCCCTTCAGCGCGCCCTGGAAACCACGAACCTGGGCACCTCACCCTCGCCGATGTGTGGCCTTGAAGACTCACAAAAAGAGCTCTGTTTTGCCTGTGGCGTGGAAGGATCAAATCCCGAACATGCAGATGCCGTCGAAACACTGATTCTCGACGTTCTGCGCGATGTTGCTGAAAATGGCCTACCCCATGAGCAGGTCGCGGCCAGCCTCCACCAGCTGGAACTGTCCCAGCGCGAAGTCTCTGGCGGCGGCTACCCCTATGGGCTAAATTTAATTCTTACCTCATTGACCAGCGCCACTCACCGCGGAGACCCGATCGCACTGTTAAATCTGGATCCGGTTTTGGACAAG
>ERZ1048068.2193-NODE-2193-length-14059-cov-5.840546_pt1 | contig 14059 bp, 12 predicted proteins | sample MGYA00383098_ERZ1048068 | MGnify/ENA primary metagenome ERZ1048068 (study PRJEB29581, sample SAMEA5548368) | metagenome | biome: marine; feature: coastal; material: water | depth 1 m | study: Short-term variability in the microbial, nano- and picoplankton... | reverse complement strand
TTTTTGATTAGATGACCAGTCGGTGGTCCTCTCATTCAAAGTTGAGTCTATGTTTCAGAGCGACGTGGAGATGCATCTTTGATTTCATGTTCCTCAAGTGCGTCGAACCAACTATCCACATCGATTCAGTCAGTTTCGAACCAACAATCACCCACAACCATACAGTCAACTGAAGATTCATGTTCGGCGATATCGATGTGGAATTCAGGTGTGGCTTTTCCATCTTGTTTGTTTAATTCATGCGCGTGCGTTAGTCCATAGGCCGTTGGGGCATCTTGTTTCCCGCGGGCTTTGTTTCTGCTTTTTGTTTCCCCCCACGCCCTTCTCCCGTCTCTATAAGCATCTGCTATTTCTTTGGGTTTAACGCCCGCCGCAATTGCTGCTCCAACAATAGGTAATGCTAAACCAATACTTATCGCAAAAAGCACCTGTTTTGTAGTAGGTTTGTTAGATTTGGTAGGAGGCATAGTGATTTAACGCTTTTATTAAAACCATAATGAAAAATAAATAATTTCAATTTTTTCGATTTTTGTTCAAAATCGTCAAAAACACAGTCTTTTTGTCCATTTCGCGCCGAAAATACGACTTTTTATATATAATATAAACAAAAATAAAACACATACTATTTAGTTGTAATATTTGGGTTTATTTGTTAATGGGAAACAATAGTAAAAATAATAAAAAAATGTGTTTTTTTGCTTTTTTTTGCTTTTTTTTGCTTTTTTAATAATGAATATACTTACAATAACAATATAATTTGTTTAACACATGCGTTGTAAATATGTTATATCGTAATCTAATACATTAGGTGTCAACTTCCTCCACTGTCGCACACTCAGAGCATACGTCGTAATCACACTCTTTACACCTCCACGAAAATGGTCCACAATCTCGAAATCGTGATAAGCACACATCACACGTAAAATGTTCATATCTTCTTCCAAACGCAGTCTCCATGACAGTAAATTTCAGGTCATGACCCTTGAGGCACGATGATGTTGGACGATAATTATTAAGTTCGATTCTATCAAATTCAGGAGTGTTCGTGTGAATACCGTGACCACCACTTTCTATAGAGAGTGCTGTTCGTATGCTTAAATTCACATGAGGATAATCCCTTGGCTTCCATATATAACTCAGATATTTCCCACTTAGTTTTTCTGCTACAATTTCAGATACTTTTGCTTCATTCTCGGGACCTAGTTCGGAATAATATCCCGGAATGCGTTCGGCAGTCTCAATGGAGAGATAGATACTCTTTGTTTCTTTCTCACTACACATTAACAACTCAATATCTAAATACTGACTGTTGTAGACATTTGCTATAAAGTCAGAACATAACAGTAACGACAAGATGTATATCCATATTTCTGGGGGTGGTGTCCCGCATGGGTCTTTCTCTATCAATCTGTTTCCAACCATCAATACAGTCATTACACCATCATAAACTGCTTTGTCAAAATCATATGCTCCTAGGATAGGAGTGTTAAGTAAGACGTATAACTTTTTCATGGTCTCAAATGTTTGCGTGTCTACGGGTGCAACTCCCTTATACTTATATACAGGACTCTGAAAAGAACAAATGGATGAATTAGAGAATCTACATTGACCGCTATCAAAACTATTTTGTTGATTTTCATATTCGCAATTTCCATGCCACCATACCTTTGCTGATGTTTTGCACGTGGAATATGCGGTAACCTCAATAGTATTCATAACCCATACAGCATCACTGTTATTATTACACATATCTGTGTAAATAATACGCACCGCCAGTTTATACAATTGAAGTCCAGAATTTGGTACGTCACTCGATTTCATACGCCTTCTCATTTCCTTTGATGATATGATACGACGTGCTCTTAAAATAGATATGACCTCCGCAGCGATTAAACCCATTTCTTCTTTATCCACTGGTTGAATATTTTTCTGTAGAGATGTAATAACTTTGATGGCTTGATATATATTTTGTTGTCGTTTTTTAAGGGCATTCATTGGGTCAGTAGATGTAAATTGTCGCAGAACATCAAATGAGACGGTTGCATATCCCCAGTACTGAGATCTATTTAAAAGATGATAACCCCTAATACAAGCCATTGCTTTAAGATGTTCTGGTTTATAAAAATAACCATCCTTGCCACAGAACCCTGAACATTTAGGATGATGACATCTGCCCACACGCGACATAGTATTATTGTTACTATGTATATGAAGTATCAATATGTATATTTGTAATTGGATAGAGTATGAAATAGATACAAATTAGTAGTCTTTTATATATAATTATAATATTGACAAAAATAGTATCAATTTTATTGATTATTGTAAAAAATTAAATATATAAAGCTTAAATTAACAAAAAAATGTTTGTTTAATAATTAAATAATAAATCTTATAATTTTAAATTTATAATAAAATAATATTAAATAATAAATTAAAAACGTAATCAACTAAACATTTCTAACAACTCCTCTTTTAATTTATAATCTGAATATACAAACCACGACTTCTTTTTGCCGTCCCATTTAGCCCCTTTCTTTTTAGCTTGGTCTTTCATTGAAAATGGTACATTTAAATAAATACGATTGTCCGTTAAATTAGAACGCTTTACTAGACCCAAAGAATCGCTAGCCAATTTATCTGCTCCATCATTTCCCATAGAATGAATGTCTTTATTATCAGTATGAGAATTTATATGTTTAAATCTGACATTATCAACATCTTTATATAATTCGTATGTTTTCCTTACAAGTTCTTTGTTTTTAATATCATTAGACCAATTATCTTTTTCATTCTTTTTACCATAACTAGTAAGACACGTTATACTATAACTAGAATCTGTAATTATCATTATGTTTTTCCCTTCTTTTATATCATCTTCTATAATTTTATATGTATCATATATCGCCGTTAATTCTGCTATGTTATTTGTTGGTTTTTCAACTTTCAATTTGCGTGATACATTACGACTATCTTTTTCTCCAAAATAAATACCTATTCCTCCCATTGCGTTTTTGCGTCCATTATTAATACAAGAACCATCTGTATAAACAAATAAATCTGCTTTTAATTCGTCTAGTGGTTGATTGTAATTTTCATTCTCTTTCATAAATTCTTCTGCTTCTTCTTTTGAATCAAATTTTTTATATTTTGCTCCCTTAAATCGCTGTATTTGGTCTCTACAATCACTCCATTTCATATATATCCCCTTTTTCCTTCCAACGGCAACAGAATAATAAGGCATAATTATTTGATTATATATTAATATATTAATATATTAATATTTTATATATGGATATAAAATGAATTTAAATTAAATTAAAAAAATTAAAAATTATTATAAATCAAAATATAACTTCCTAGAACCATAAATATTTTTCAAATAAAATATTCCTATCATAACATATTTTATATTATCTACACCTACACTTTCACAATAATCATTCACTACATTAACCATATTATCATATTTACCATTATATAAACACATATATAAATAACAAATAATATACCATAATATATATTTATTTATTTTATAATCAAATCTCAATATTTCAAACACATTAATTAAAACAGTCATAAATAAAATAGTACTTATTTCTAATGTCATTAAAGAATGTACATTAATAAAGAGTGAAAGCATATATATAATATGCCATTCCCTTGCCGATAATATATTTTTCTTTACTAGCGTCATTAAAAATGCGGCCAATTGAATAGCAAATGCTGGTGTAAAAGCACTGTGTATATTTCCCATAGTCATAATAGTCGCACTTACTTGCATACCTCCATAAATCCTACTTATTTGTTTTTTATCTTTTTCATCTTTTAAAAATGTATCATAAGGCATATTTCTCATTGTTTTAGTTTCACTTTTATAATAATATGTAATTAAATCCGCCCCCGTTAATGTTAAAAATAGTATAAATTGATTGAACATTATATCTAGTTTATAGTAAAAACAAAGTGTTGATAGGAGACTTCTATATGCGAATAAAATACTGTGCGCTCTAAATTCTGGAAAAATAATAGGTTTACCTTCTACTCTATTTTTAGGGAGTTTAAATATAAGTGATGACCCACTCAGTAGTAAATGTGCTAGAATATAATATGGTGTATTGCTATCTTCCTCTAATAGTGATGTATTATTAAATATTACATTATAATATCTATAGGCGTAATGTGTTAAAACAAAGACACCTAATATTTTATGCACGTGGAAACCATCCTCGTGTGTTACTAATTTATAAATGTTTCCTAGTTTCATTTTTCTTTTTATTATTGTTTTTATTATTTTTTTTATTATTTTTTTTTTCTTTTCTTTTCTTTTTCTTTTCTTTTTCTTTTCTTTTAAAAAATAAAATTTTATGAATAATAATACAAACTTTATATTTAAATTAAAATGGTAAATATAAATAAACATAATTTAATTTAAACCCAAAACTCTATAATTCGTTTTTAGTAATATCTATTTCTTCAAATGTTTTCCATCCATCTTTAGTAAGTATCAAATGGTCTGTTGTTATACCTTGTATTTTTATTATTTTTTAAATTAAATAATAAGTTTTTTTTAAATTATTATATTTGTATTCATATTCATATTCATCGTTTCAATTTTAAATATATAAAGTTATTATTAAATATAAAATTGAATTAAAACTAATTTACTATATATAATATAATAGTAATTATAAATAATAATGAGTAAAATGAATGAATCTAGTAAACCCAAAACTAAATCTAAACCTAAAAAAGAAGGATTAAAGTTTATTGATTTGTTTTGTGGAGTAGGTGGTTTTCATTATGCTCTTACATTAGAAGATGATAATAAAACTCCAACTAAAAATAAATGTGTATTAGCGTGTGATATTAATAAAGAATGTCGCGCAACATATAAAGATAATTTTAATCTAGAACCAAAAGAAGATGTTACTAAATTAGAAACAGATGATGTTCCCGATTTTGATATATTATGTGCGGGATTTCCGTGTCAACCCTTTTCAAATGGTGGTAAAAAGAAGTCTTTTAAAGATGACCGTGGAAATTTATTTGAAGAAATCATTAGAATTGCGAAAGATAAAAAACCGTCATTTATGTTTTTAGAGAATGTAAAACATATTTTAAAGGTGGATAATGGTAATGTATTTAAAACGATTCTTAAAAAATTAAGGGAAATAGATTATGTCGTTTCTTGTCAAACATTAAGTCCTCATCAATTAGGTATCCCTCAACAAAGAGAACGTGTTATTTTCACTTGTATTAGAAAGGATATTTATGAAAGTAAATATAAAACTAAAACAGATATATTTATTCATAACGAAACACCTCATAGCACGAATATCATTGTAGAAGAAGAAAAGAAGAAAGATAAGAAATCTAAATCTAAAGAAGAAAAAAAAGAAACAACAGAAACAACGGAAACAACCAAACCCAAAGAAGAGAAATTTGACATTAAGTCATATAATGATTTCAATTTTGAATTAGGAATACAAACCAAACCTACTATGAAAGATATAAAAGATAAAGATGTTGACTCAAAATACAACATGTCTGATGAATTAATAAAAGTGTTCGATGCTTGGGATGAAATGGTTAAATTTGTAGATAAAGACCAAAAATTATCCCCAACTATTTTATGCCACGAATTCAATACTAAAATATATAAAGATATACCACAGGAAACAAATAATGATAGTAATAGTGATAATGAAGAATCAGACACTCAAATAACTAAAAAAGAATTAGACCCTGAATTTAAAACACTAGTTAAATGGAAAAAGGATTATATTATGAAAAATAGACCTTTATATGAACATAAAAAATATAAAAAACAATGGGATAAATGGTATAAAAAACATTCAAAACTATTAAAGAAAAAAGAGATTTATGGTAAGTTAGAATGGCAGACAGGTCCAAAAAAAGAAAATGATAGTATTTGGAATCATTTTATTCAAGTAAGACAATCTGGTATTCGTGTTAAGAAAACGAATTATTTCCCTACTCTAGTTGCCATTGTTCAAACACCAATTTATGGTAAAGAAAAAAGATATATAACACCTAGAGAATGTGCAAGATTGCAAAGTTTCCCAGATAGTTTTAAATTACATGCTAAAGATAATATAGCATATAAACAATTTGGCAATGCCGTTAATGTAGATGTCATTCGCACAATTACGAACTTAATACTTCAAAATTACACATAGTTGTTTGTATATATTAATATTTAATATTTAAATTTTTTTAAAATCATCACATAATTCATGATATAATCTATCATAAATATTTTTAGGTTGGATATTTTCATAATCATTATTTATAAATGTTTCAAATTTATTATTTTCTCTTAAACTATAAATTAAATTATGATGTGTATCTTTCAAAAATTTAAAAATAGAACTCTTATATTCTACTTTAGAACCACTTTCTTTAATATATCTTTTTGGAATAATTTTATTAGGAATAACATATATTTTTTTTTCTTCTATTACTAATACAATAGTTATTAAACTTCCTAAATTATGATTTTCACTATTATTTTTATTAATTAATGTTATATTTCCCGTATTATGTTTTTTAGCCTTGATACTAAAATTTAAATGTAAGTATTTTAATAATTCAATCATACAATCATTTTTATATTCACATCCTTCAATACTTAACTTATCTAAATCAATACATTTATTAAATATAATATTAAAAACATTTATCAATAACTTTTGAATTAAAATACCATAAAGAAATTTATTTTCATTTAATTTTGGAGGAAAATGTTTTAATATTATAAAAGTTTTAATAAATATTTCATTCATTAAATCAATATTTTTATTAAACGTAAATATTATTGTTTCCATTATTGGAATTATATCACCATCTTTTAAATTTTGTTCTGTATATATCCGACGCATTATAAACGTTATCAAGGTATAAACTATATATCTATAAATAAAGTAGTTAAAATTTCAATTTTATAATTTTATAATTTTATCCTTAATAAATATTCTTTAATACTTTTTTAAACTTTTATAATTTAAATATGTGTAAATAAAATTGATTTTTATCATCAAAATGTTATAAACATAATATCAAGATGGCTTCATCTTGTGATTCTCGATGTGACGAACATTGTGAACGATGTAATGTAACATATAAAACAGGAGTAGGGCTTTATGAACAAAAGAGATATCAACGTGCTATTAATCACCTAAAAAAAACACAAAATATACCAATGTCTAATTATATAATGGGTATAATTAATTACAAAGGGTGTATAGATAACGAGACTAAAGTAATTATTGAATCTAATTACGAGACCGCGTTTAAATATTTTAAAAATGGCGCAGAGCAAGGAGAACCAAAATCCCAATATATGTTAGGTAGCATGTATTATATTGGTGACGGTATTAAAAAAAATATTAAAAAATCAATAAAATGGTTAACGCGTTCTGTTGATCAAGATAATACCGATGCTCAAACTAAACTAGGAGAAATATATTTATTGGATAAAGATGAAATTAAACTTGCTTATAAAATGTTTAAAAAAGCATCTGAAAAACAAGACACAATAGCACAATATAATTTAGCAACAATGTATTTAACAGAATCACGCATTGAAAACAATTATAAAGAAGCATTTCATTTATTTAAATTAGCTGCTAATAAAGAACATATTAATTCTATGGTAAATTTAGGTATAATGTATTTTAAGGGTATTGATATTAAGCAAAATTTTGAAGAAGCAATTAAATGGTATTCTAAAGCTGCTGAATTAAATGATAGAGAATCACAATTTATGATGGGAAACATTTATTATAATGGTTCTATTGTAGAACTAGATTATACACAAGCATTATATTGGTTTGAATTAGAATCTAAACATGAAGATAGTAAATCATTATATAAATTGGCTCTTATGTATTTAAATGGACAAGGTGTAGAAATTAATAATATAAAAGGAATAGATTATTTACAACAAGCATCTGATAAACGCGACGCAAATGCCCTAAATGATTTAGGAGAAATTTATTTAGAAGGTAAAATAATTGAAAAAGATGTAGATTTGTCTATAGAATATATTAAATTAGGAAGTATATTAGGAAATATTAAATCCCATTATAATTTAGCATCTTTCCATTATAGAGGATGTAAAGGAGAAAACGCAGCATATAATCTAAAAGAGGCATTTAGATTATATAAGTTAGGAGCAGATAAAGGAGATATTAATTCATTAAATAATTTAGCATCTTTCTATTATAAAGGAGAACACGTAGAGAAAAATGTAGATGAAGCAATTAGATTATATAAAATAGCAGTTGAAAAAGGTAATCAACATTCTCAAAATAGTTTGGGAGCAATGTATTATATAGGAAAATATATCGAACAAGATTATAAAGAAGCAAATCGATTATTCCAATTATCTGCAGATCAAGGCAATGAAAATGCTATGTATTATCTCGGAATGATGTATATGAATGGATTAGATGTTGTTAAAAATGATGCGGAAGCCATTAGATTATTTACATTATCTGCTGAAAAAAATAACATTCATTCACAGTCTATGTTAGGAGATTTTTATTTACACGGTTATGGTGTTATTCAAAATTATGAAACCGCATTTAAATGGTTTAAAAGAGCAGCAGAACAAGGTAATGCAGATGCTCAAAATAATTTAGGAGCTATGTATTATAATGGCAAGTACGTATCTCAAAATTATACAGAATCTATTAAATGGTATAAAAAAGCAACAGAACAAAAATTACCATCCGCAATATATAATCTTGCTACTATGTATTTAAATGGAGAAGGATTTAAACTTAATATTAAAAAAGCATTATCACTGATTATATCAGCTGCCGAACTAAATAATAAAGACGCTCAATTTAAATTAAGTGAAATGTATTTAAATGGCGAAGGTATTGAAAAAGATTATGAAGAAGGAACAAAATGGTTTGCTAGATATAATGTGAATGAAGAAGACGACATCCTTGATGCAAATGTTGATGAAAACGAAGAAGACGATGAATAAACACTATAATAAACACTATAATAAAAATTATTATTACATTCAATTATAAATAAAACATTTTTTTATTATTCACTTATTTAGTGTGATATATTTATATGTTCATATCTTAAATTAAAATGAATATTAATAGTTGTTATATACATAAAAAATCATATAAAATTGAATTATTTACTTTATTAAAGATATATTAATTCAAAATGCCCTCGTGCACATTATTTGGTCCAAAAATACAATCTACTAATGGTAGTCACCAAAATGTATTTTTAGACATACATTCTTATGATACCAATCATTTTTGCAATGGTTCGTATATATTATTTTCTCCTTTTGTAGATAATGATAATGATAATGATTATCATTATTATTGTACAATAAAGAAAGAACATAGTCATCCATATAATGTTTCTTGGTCTGATAACATGTGTTGTAGATGCAAGGACCTTTGGTACAATAGGGACATGTATGGGGAGTATTATTGTGTTTATGAACCTCGCTGGGATTGTTATGACAGAGATTGTACAGTAGCTTATTCTCATGTAAAGATATATGGTTTATATAAAGTTGGTAGTATGTATGAAATGACAAGTGCTTTATATTATGATATTATTGAGTCAGATTATAGTATTAGTAGCGCCATGCAAATACATTATAAAGATGGTGTTAAATATTATACTGAATATGATTATAATAATTGTGCGAAGTTTTATGTTAATAATGATAATACATTAATGATGTTTAAAACTATTTATATCCCTATAAAGATTGAAAACAATGACGTTGTTCTATTTTCTTCTGATGACGATTTTAAATTAGGCATTCGTGATACTAAAGAGGGTTTTAAAGAAAAAATGAATGAAATCACATTTTTATCAAATTTGTCTGAACGTAAACTTACAACATTTATGGAGTTATCTCTTCATAAACAACAGCGGATTATGTGGTGGTCTTCTCCCGACAAAAAAGGATATCGAGATAGTAAGTCACGTCGGAAACTATTATTTATTGTTATGATGTGTGCTTATAAAGCAAGTGAAGAATCTAAAGTATTATCACTACGGTCAAAACAGGAGGAAACGTACTCTCACGTAACCCAAAAATACCCATCTACGGTAGGATTATTTGTTCCAGTAACAGAACAATACTCATATAATATGTTTCTGGGAGGGTTGGAAATATTGGACTCTTACATATGGAATAGAATATTTTCATTTCTTAAACATGACAAAATACCAAAACAAACAAAAAAATAAATAAACATTAGTATAATATTAATAAAATATTAATAAAAATAATAAACTTTTTTTATTGAAAAAATGCGTCCCCTCCCCCCAAACCCCCCTGGGAATATTTAGTAGGTTTTTTTATTATTATAATGAATTTCTTAAAACGCACAAAAACAGCATATTTTTGATGCTTTATCGTATTTTTTAACAAGAACGGGAAAAATTGAAATATTTTATTGTTTAATATAAAATTATAAAAATAATGGCTGTCGTCAGTGCTGATGGGAACTTTGATATTCCAGAAGGGGTCCTCACGATTGAAGCGGATTCGTGGGAAGAATGGGGTGTGGACAAGACAACAGTGAAGACTGTGACCTTCCCAGCGACTGTCGCCAGCATAGGAGAGTGTGCTTTCTTTGGATGCAGTTCGTTGGTGACAGTCTCCATTTCAGACAGTGTCACCAGCATTGAACCGTATGCTTTCAGTGGATGCAGCTCGTTGGTGACTGTCACCATTCCAGGTAGTGTCACCAGCATTAGAGACGGTGCTTTCTCTGGATGCAGCTCGTTGTTGACTGTCACAATTCAAGGTGATGTCACCATAATTGGAAATAGTGCTTTCGCCGCATGCAGCTCGTTGGTGACCCTCGCCATTCCAGGTAGTGTCACCGACATTGGAATGAGTGCTTTCCGTAAATGCAGCTCGTTGTTGACCCTCACTATTCCAGACGGCGTCACCTACATTGGATATGCTGCTTTCTGTGGATGTAGCTCGTTGGTGACCCTCACAATTCCAGATAGCGTCACCGGCATTGGAGAGAGTGCTTTCCTTGGATGCAGCTCGTTGGTGACCTTGCTGTTCCAACCTGTTGTCGTAGGTGACACCCAACCAAATGCACGTGAATTGAACAAAATCCTTAAAGGTATCAACGTCGCCCGAATCTGGGCGTCCGACCACGTCATCAACCAACTCGCTGGTCCATTCAAAGACTACGCTACGCTTGCCGAAGTGCCACGTGTGATGCGAGCAGTCCCAGACGCAACCACTTGGGCTGCTGTCCAACTTTACCTCTGGTGGTCTGATCCGCAAGATGACGCGGGTCAAGGTCGTGTGCTGAGCAAGTCTCACCAACAGATGGTCTGGACAGTGATGCACGTCGCATTCCGTCTTGAAACCACATCAACATCACCTGTCTTTGCAGATGTACTTCCACAAGAGATGTGGATGCTCATTATGACGTTTGTCAAGCATGTGTGAAGCATATGTGAAGCATAACTAAAATAGATGTAAAAATAAAACAATATTTAACATTAAAAAAAAACGTGTTTTTTTTTATTGAAAAAATGCGACCCCTCCCCCCAAACCCCCCTGGGAATATTTAGTAGGTTTATTTATCTTTTAATTTTTAGAATTGAAATTTATATTTTCCCTTTTCCTTTTCTTTTTCCTTTTAAACAGACTTTATATAAATGTCCTAATGAAAAGTATTGAAATCTCTAATGAAATATTTTTAATAATACATTTATATTAATAAACATTTTATAATAGACTTTTTATGATATAAAGAGATAAATATTCTTATAAAATTGAAAAATATATAATAAGAAGATTAAATATAAAACATTCGGTAGAATGGAAGAATATTACCAACTCTCACAACAATTTAACAAAGTAAGTGAACATATCGATACAGATGAAGTTCTACAAATGACTAATGAATTGAAAATACTGGAAGAGATCTATAAACCGAAATTCACAAAACCCCATATACTCAAGAAAACCACAGGAGGCACATTAATATGGATTGACACGTCTTATAAAAGATGGTAAAAATATTGATTTTATAATTTATTAATAAATATAGTATTAAATATAGTATTAAATATAGTATTAAATATAGTATTAAATATATACTTTTTTTTATTTAAAAAACACCCCCTCCCCCCAAACCCCCCTGGGTATAATTAGTAAGTTTATTTTCCTTTGATTTTATTAGAATTATTTATTATAATTATTTTTTATTTTTATTTTTTCTTTTTTCTTTAATTATTTCTTTAAAAACAATTATTATATAAATGTCCTAATAAAAATTATTAAAATCTCTAAGGAAATATTTTTAATAATACAAATACATTAATTACAAAAATAATAAAAGGAAAAGAACTATATTATTCATCATCTCCTATTGATTGAATTCTTTGTATTTCTTCTTTACATCTTTTCTTTTTTTTTCTTTTTCTAATGTTTCTTATTTCTTTATCAATAAGTTCTTTTATATCACTGCTATATGAAAGTAGGAATTGTTCAATTTCATCGTTATATTTATCTTCCAATTTTCCATCACTATAATCATTAAACATTCTCGAAAGTAATATTTTCCTTCGTTTTAAAAATTTATTATTATGTATTTCGTACCATTCTTCAAGTTGAGACATTATTTTATTAGTAAAGATATCTTTAAAATTGTTATTGTTTTCATATATTCCTTTTTTACCATTATATACTGTTATAAATTTACGATCTCTTTTATTAGAAAGATAAAAATTACGATTTTCAGGTATATCATAATGAATACTTTTCATAGCATTTTTAAAAGAATGATAAGCACTTCCTAATATTTTCATTTGTTCTTCTGGTGTTATAGAGCTTACGTCTTCTTTACCAAAAGCATTTATTGTTATATGATTTTGTATTATAGTATTATTATTAAAACTATCATTAATAGAATTGTTATTATTAATTTGAACGTTATTATTATTATTTTGTATTAGATTTAAACTTAGTATTTCATTTTCAGTAGATTTACTAATTTTTGTTGTATTACTATTTAGCAATTTTATTGCTCTTTTCTTTTTTTCTCTAATAGGCATTTTTTTACAACGGAGATGAGATAAATGTAAATATAAACTATTTTTATGTGAAAAAGCACTACAACAATGCTTACAAATAAATTTATTTTCTATTATACTTATTTTTGTATTATTATTTTTTGGTTGGTTTTTGGTTGGTTCTTGATTAGCAATTTTACTACTTTTTTCTTCTTTTTTTTCAACTCTTATATTTTCTTTACAAGGGAACTTTTTATGAATATGTCGTTGTAATGATTGTAGTGAAGAAAAAGATTTTAAACATTTTGGACAAATAGTAGATTTCATTTTTGGATATATATTATAATTATAGAAAATAATTTAAATTAAATAAAAACTAATATAAATTAGTAAATATAAAAAATAATTAGCAAAAAATAAAAAAATAAGAAAAAAGTAAAAAAAATAAGAAAAAATAAAGAAAAATAAGAAAAATAAAGAAAAATAAGAAAAAAATCAAATTTTTAAACATTTTATCTTATTTTTAGTAATTTCGTATAATTTTTCAACACCTCGTGTTTTTAATTTTAACGCTCGTATTTTCATTTCAAATTTAGGCATATTGTTACAACGCAATTGTGTTTGATGCGTATATAGGTTGTTTTTGTGTTTAAATATTTTTTTACAGAATTTACAAGAAAAAGTAGTTTTTAAAAAAAGTTGATTTTGGTTGGTTTTTGGTTGGTAAATTGGTTGGTTTTTGGTTGGTTGTTTTTTGCTATTTTTCACATTCTTTTGTTCTTCCTTTTTTCCAACAACCGCTTTACACGGAAACTTCCGCTCAGAATGTCTTTTCAAAGCTTGCTTTCCAGAGAGAATTCTATGACATTTTTCACACTTACTTTCTGACATCTTTTACACGTCTTTTATATATATAATACATATGAATAAGTTCTTAAATTAAAAATAGTTAAAATATAACAAAAAAAATATAAATTGAATGATA
>ERZ1048068.2190-NODE-2190-length-14065-cov-8.046752_pt1 | contig 14065 bp, 13 predicted proteins | sample MGYA00383098_ERZ1048068 | MGnify/ENA primary metagenome ERZ1048068 (study PRJEB29581, sample SAMEA5548368) | metagenome | biome: marine; feature: coastal; material: water | depth 1 m | study: Short-term variability in the microbial, nano- and picoplankton... | reverse complement strand
AGGAATGTGTTGATGAAAGTCACCCTAAAGGTTTTGATGATATCACTGCCGGTGACTTTTTAAATCAGCGTTTAAAAGAAATTGGTTTGGCGTAATGGACTTAAAAAATCAATTAAAAAATTTGTTTCCAGATCACCAACCATCTACAGAAGTAGAAATTGAAGAAAATATTTCTGTTTGGTTACAAAAAGAACCTCTCATCTGTAAATATGAAAAACGTAAAGGCAAACCTATTACTATTATAGAAGGTTATACCGGAGCTAATTCTGACTTTAAAGTTCTAAGTAAAGAAATTAAAAAATGGTTGGGTGTTGGCGGTAGTTTTAAAAACGATCAAATTTTGATTCAGGGAGATTATCGTGACAATATCATGACCTATCTAAAAGATAAGGGATTTAAAGTAAAAAGAGTTGGAGGTTAAAAAAATAACCCATCATAATAGTATGAGAATAAATGAATCAGAATTAATTTTAAATCCAGATGGAAGTATTTATCATCTTAACTTAAAGCCTGAAAATATTTCAGACACCCTATTATTTGTAGGCGACCAGGACAGAGTCGAAAAGATAACAAAGCATTTTGATAGGATTGAATTTTCTACACAAAAACGTGAATTTAAAACTCAAACTGGCACCTACAAGGGAAAACGAATCTCAGTGCTTTCTACTGGTATTGGGCCCGACAATATTGATATTGTAATAAATGAATTGGATGCTTTAGTGAATATAGATTTTAAGACTAGAACCATTAAAGACACACTAAAATCTTTAGATATTATTCGGATTGGCACATCAGGCTCTTTGCAAAGTAATATACCTGTAGATTCTTTCCTTATAGGAACACACGGTCTAGATTTAAATGGAATGCTTCATTTTTATCAATTGGGTAGTCTCGGTAACCCAGATATAGAACATGCATTTATCAAACATACCCAATGGAGTTCAAACAAAGCTAAACCCATCCTCATTAATAATAGTAAAAAATTAGAGCGCGTTTTTGAAAGTGCATTAACCTATAAAGGTATTACTGGAACTAACGGTGGTTTTTATGGTCCTCAAGGCAGAGTGTTGCGATTGGCGATTCAGGATTCTGAGTTAAATAATAAAATGAATAATTTTATATATAATGAACACCGTATTTCTAATCTAGAAATGGAAACAGCTGCCATCTATGGTTTGTCAAAATTATTAGGACACAACGCTTTATCCTTAAACGCAATTATCGCCAACAGAGCAAATGGGACTTTTAGCCAAAATCCAACTAAAACAGTTGAAAGTTTAATTTTATATGCTTTGGATAAGCTTGTTGAATAAATAAAACAATACGTTTTACAATAGCAAATAAAAACAAATAAGTTGTAAGTTTTTGATATACAGTTTCTTGAAATTATTTTAAAAAAAAACGCAACCATTTTTTTAAAATAACATCTACTAAATGTTAACTATCAAATTATGAAAATTACTTTAATTATTATTGGGGCTTTATTAGTAGCTAATTATTTATTATTACACTACAGCTGTAACGACCCTGAATCTCATATGCCAGAAGACGAGTAGAAAAAACCATCACCAACTAATTTCTTGTTTCCCTACTTTTTTTAGATATGAATTGGTTGTACTAAAGCATTTATTTCCAAACCAATAGCCCCTATTTGCACTAAGTGGAGAGGGATGTCCACTCTTTAAAACCAAATGTTTTTTAGTATCAATTTTAATTCCTTTCTTTTTAGCATAGCCACCCCACAACAAAAACACTAAATTTTCATTTTTTGCAGATAAATTGGAAATAACAGCATCTGTAAATTTTTCCCATCCTTTATTTTGATGACTACCTGCCTCTCTCGATCGAACCGTTAAAATAGCATTTAATAATAAAACTCCTTGAGTTGCCCATCGTTGCAAATTTCCATCTGTTGGATATGGAATTAATAAATCTGTTTCAATTTCTTTAAATATGTTTTTTAGTGATGGAGGGTGTGAAATTCCATTATTAACAGAAAAACAAAGCCCATTGGCCTGTCCCACGCCATGGTAGGGATCTTGTCCTATAATCACCACTTTTACTTTATCAAAAGGAGTGTAATTAAAAGCAGAAAATATTAATTTTCCTGGAGGAAAACATGTGTGAGAGCGATATTCATTTTTGACAAATTGAGTCAAGTTTTGGAAATAATCTTCCGAAAACTCTTGTTTCAACTGTTCTCGCCAACTTGTTTCAATATTTACATTCATTATTAGTACTTTTGAACAAAATTACTAATAAGAAAAAGATAAAAACTCATACTATTTTAATAAAAAAAATAAGAGTGGCATTTAATAAAAAAATATCGTTTCCCACTGCTCACAGTATATTATTAATTATTGCCGGTTTGGTGGCAATTCTTACCTGGTTGGTCCCTGCGGGTCAATACGACCGACTATCATATAATAAAGAGACTAAAACTTTTAGCAGTACTCATTTAAATAAAGTAAAAATATTAAATGCCAATCAAAAAACGTTAGATTCACTAAATATTGAAATACCCATAGAAAAATTTACCAACGGTGATATTTGGAAACCAATTAGCATTCCTGGAACTTATCATAAGTTAGAATCAAGCCCTCAGGGAATCATTGCTTTTATAAAATCTCCTTTAAAAGGAATTATGGGTGTTTCCGATATTATTCTATTGGTTCTTATTATTGGAGGCCTAATAGGTATTGTCAACGCAACTGGAGCTTTTGAAGCTGGTATTTCGTGGTTAGCTACAACTTTAAAAGGAAAAGAATATGTATTAATCATTTTAGTTACTACGCTTATAGCTATTGGAGGCACTACCTTTGGATTGGCTGAAGAGACAATTGCGTTTTATCCCATATTGATTCCCGTTTTTTTAGCAGCTAAATACGACGCTATTGTGCCACTTGCTTCTATTTATGTTGGATCTGCTATGGGGACCATGGCATCCACAGTGAATCCTTTTAGCACTATTATCGCATCAGATGCCGCAGGAATTAATTGGACCGCAGGAATAAACGGGCGTTTTGTAATGCTTGGTTTAGGGCTATTAATTTGCATTCTATATATTATTTGGTATGCACAAAAGGTCAAAAAAGATCCTACCAAATCTATAATATATCATCAAAAAGAGGAAATTGAAAATCTTTTTGGCAATATGATAACGTCGAATAATGCATCCAATCTTAATCTTAGACTACGCATAATACTAATTGTATTCGTTTTATGTTTCGTTGTCATGATTTATGGCGTATCGAAACTAGATTGGTGGTTTTTAGAAATGACTTCCGTATTTTTTGTTGGCGCGATCATCATCGGTTTTATCGCCAGAATTAAAGAACGTATTTTTGTAGACACCTTTGTCAAGGGAGCTACCGAATTACTCGGAGTAGCCTTTATTATTGGAATAGCAAGAGGAATCACTATTTTAATGGAAGATGGTTTAATTAGTGATACTATACTCTACTATTCTAGTAACCTAACCCATGGAATGAACAAAGGTTTTTTTATTAATACAATGCTTTATACCTATGGAGGCTTATCTTTTTTTATCCCTTCTTCATCTGGTATGGCTGTTTTAACAATGCCTATAATGTCTCCCTTAGGTGATGGATTAGGAGTTGCAAGAGAATATATCGTTAATGCATATCAATATGGTATGGGACTTTTTGCATTTATTAATCCTACCGGACTTATACTTGCATCCTTAGCAATTGTGAAAGTGGGTTATGACAAATGGCTCCGTTTTATAAGTCCCTTGGTGCTAATGTTATTAGTCTTAACAATGGTTCTTTTAACCATTTCAGTGTATCTATAAATCAAATTGAATAAATGATAACTATTGATCATAAAACATTAGAAAGTTTAGAATTTCCAGAAGTTCTAGAAGAAATTGCATCATTTTCTGTTACTGAACTGGGACGAAAGTCCGTTTTAACAATATTACCTTTTAAAAAGTTAGTAGCCATCCAACCTGAACTAGAAAGAGTGAAGGAATTTTCAGCCTCACTAAATGGTGAAAACGCTATTCCTAATCACGGTTTTGAAGCCATAGAACGAGAATTATTTTTATTAAATATTGATAATAGTACTTTAGAAATTTCAGGGTTTAGAAAAATTTTATCCATTACAGAAACCACTCATATTTTAATTTCTTTTTTTAAAAAGTATGAAACATTTTATGTTCATTTAAACACTTTTTCACAAAGAATTACCTACTTCGCTTCTTTCTCATCGGAAATAAAAAAAGTTCTTGACAAGTATGGTTTTATGAGAGACGATGCTTCTCAGGAGCTTTCAATGATTAGAAAACGTTTAAAGTTATTAAAAAGTAAAATCAACTCCTCTTTTAATAAATCATTATCTCAATACAATCAACTAGATTATTTAGATGAAATTAGAGAAACCATCGTAGATAATCGTCGCGTTTTAGCGGTTAAAGCCATGTACCGTAAAAAAATAAATGGCACGGTGTTAGGGACCTCCAAGACGGGTAGTATTGTTTATATGGAGCCTCAAAAAACTCTTGAATATGCAAACGAATTAAGCAATCTTCTCTACGAGGAGCAAGAAGAAATAAAAAAAATATTAAAAGATTTAACTGAATACTTTCGACCCAGTGCATCCATATTGAAAAAATATCAAGAATATTTGATTGCTATGGATGTATTGTATGCAAAAGCAAAGTTTGCCGTACTAATTGATGGTGTTATGCCGATACTATCTAAAAAAAGAAAGTTAATTCTAAAAGACGCCTATCATCCCTTACTTTTATTGACCAATAAAAAAAGAAAAGAGAAAACATTCCCTCAAACTATTTCGCTTCATGAAGACAATAGAATTATTGTTATTTCTGGACCCAATGCTGGAGGTAAGAGTATTACGCTAAAAACCGTTGGGTTATTACAATTAATGCTTCAAAGTGGAATTTTAGTTCCTTTGGACCCCCTGAGTGAATTTTGTTTTTTCGAAAAAATATTAACTGATATTGGAGACAATCAATCCATTGAAAACCAATTAAGCACCTATAGTTATCGGCTAAAAAAAATGAATCAATTTTTAAAAAAATGCAAAGAAAACTCTTTGTTTTTAATTGATGAATTTGGGACTGGTAGTGATCCTGAGTTAGGTGGTGCTTTAGCGGAAATATTTTTAGAAGTATTTTATGAACGAAAAGCATTTGGTGTAATTACGACACATTATGCAAATTTAAAATTATTGGCGAGTGAACTCCCACATGCTACCAATGCTAATATGCAATTCAATAGCAGTACCTTATTGCCCATGTATCAATTAAACTTGGGTGAAGCGGGAAGTTCTTTTACTTTTGAAGTTGCTCAGAAAAATGGGATTCCTTTCAGTATCATTAACAAAGCAAAAAAGAAAATTGAAAAAGGTAAAATAAGATTTGATAAAAGTATTGCCAATCTTCAAAAAGAGAGAATACAACTCAGAAAAACTTCTGAATCCTTAAAAAATGAAGAAAAGAAGGCGAGATTAAATAACCAACAATTGGAAACTACGCATAATCGAATTCAGGATAAATTAGAAAGTTATCAAGAACTTTACGACACCAATCAGCGCCTTATCAGCTTGGGAAAAAAAATAAGCACACTTGCTAAAAACTACCATAACAACAAAAGGAAAAAACCATTAATGGATAATCTTTTCAAAATAATTATGGTAGAGAATAGCAAACTTAAAAAGCCACAACCAAAAATTAAAAAAGTAAAAAAAGAAGAAAAAAAGCAGCAGCACGATATCAAACAAGAAGTAGAAAAAAAAGTAGCTATCATCAGAAAGAAAAAAAAGAAAGATAAGGCAGCTCAAAAACAAATCGCACCCACTAAACCGATCGTTTCACTAAAAGTTGGTGATAGAGTGAAAATGATAGATGGAAACGCAGTAGGAACTATCGATAAATTAGAAAAAAAGAAAGCATTTGTAAATTACGGATCTTTTAAAACAAATGTTAATGTTTCGGAATTAGAAAAAATTTAAACAATGTCGACTTCAAAAGAAAATACCAAAGTTATACTCTTTGATGGAATTTGTAATCTTTGTAATAATGCTGTAAAATTCATTATTAAAAATGATAAAAAAAACATATTTCAATTCGCTCCATTACAAGGAGAATATGGAATTAAAATTCAGAACAAATACGAATTGGATTCAAAAGAAATAGATTCTATTATTCTTGTTGATGGCGATAAAGTCTTCACTAGGTCTACTGCTGCACTTCTAATTGCAAAAGATTTAAGAGCCCCTTATTTTATTTTTTATATTTTTATTATTATTCCGGTATTCATTCGAAACTTCATCTACGATTTAATTGCAAAAAACCGTTACAAATGGTTTGGAAAAATGGAAAGTTGCATGATACCATCCAACGAATTAAAGAACAAATTTTTTGATTAAATTGTTAAAGTTCGTTTCTTTGAACTCTTAAAAAACTAACTAAAAGTATTATGGGAAATATTAATATTGAAAAATGGAAAGGGCTGTTCTTTGATTATGGAACAGAGTACGGATTAAAGTTACTAGGTGCGGTAATTATATGGATTATTGGATCGTGGATTATTAAAAAAATCAAAAAAATATTGCTTAAAGCAATGAATAAACTAAATTATGATGAAAGTTTAGAAAAATTTCTGACAAGCTTAATCGTTGGAATTTTAAAAGTTGTCTTAATAGTTCTTATTCTCGGCCAATTAGGAGTAGAAACCTCCACTTTTGCCGCTATTTTAGCAGCGGCTGGTTTAGCTATAGGTCTTGCTTTACAAGGGTCATTATCTAATTTTGCTGGAGGAATCCTAATAATGATTTTTAAACCCTACCGTATTGGCGACTATATTAAAGCACAAGGTGAATCCGGGACTGTTAAAGAAATTGAAATATTTACAACCAAACTTAATACGACGGATAATAAAGAAATTATTATTCCAAATGGTGCTATATCAAATGGAAATATCACCAATTTTTCAACTGAAAAAGTAAGAAGAGTTGACTTAAAAATGGGAGTCAGTTATGATGCAGACATTAAACAAACCAAAGAGTTATTAATGCGTATAATGATGGAAAATCCCAAAGTGTTACGTGATCCAGAACCACTAGTTGTATTGGGGGAACTTGCAGATAGTTCTGTAAATTTCTACATGCGATCTTGGGCCAATACCGATGATTATTGGACCGTATATTTTGAAATGTTAGAAACTAGTAAAATTGAGTTGGATAAGGCAGGCATCGAAATACCTTTTCCACAAATGGATATCCATACTAAAAATTAATTTTAGTTCAATTGGTAAAAAACCGAAAACAGGAAGTTGTTTTCGGTTTTTTTTATTAAAATATTTACGAGTCTACTGGTCGTAATTATCGTCCCAATCTTTTATTTTTGGATCACTTAACTTTCCTACAGAATTTGCTACCAACATGGATACCATAGCATCACCAGTTACATTTACGGTTGTCCTACACATATCTAAGGGTCTATCAACAGCAAAAATTAATGCCAAACCTGCTTCTGGTATTCCAGCATAGCCCAAAACCCCAACTAACATGACCATGCCTGCTCCTGGAACTGCAGCAGACCCTATGGAAGCAAGAGTAGCTGTTGCAATAATCCCTAATTGTGTACCTAAAGTTAAATCCATACCAAAGGCTTGGGCAATAAATACTGCAGCAACTGCTTGATATAGACTTGTCCCATCCATATTGATAGTCGCTCCAATTGGTAGAACAAAACTAGCAACTTCCTCTTCTACGCCTAAATGTTCCGTTACTCGCTCCATGGTTACTGGCAAAGTTGCAGCACTAGAGCTTGTAGAAAAAGCTAGTAATTGTGCTGGAGAGATACCGTTTATAAAAAAGCTAGGCTTCTTTTTAGTATACAGCGCCACGATAAATATATAAATAACAATCATGACAATTAAACCTAATACTACAGTAATCGCGTACCATCCTAAAGCCTTAAACAGATCAATACTTGGAGATTCTACTACGAGAGCAGCTAATAATGCGAATACTCCGTAGGGAGCTGCCAACATGATTAAGTCCACCATTTTTAAAATTACCTCATTAAATCCATCAAAAAATTTCTTTACGGTCTCCCCTTTTTCTTCTGGTATCAATATTAAACCAATTCCAAAAAAAACTGCAAAAAAGATGACTTGAAGCATATTTCGATTGCTGGTAGCAGCTTCAAATATGTTGGAAGGCACCAAATCTTCTAGAGCTTGAAGAGGGCCTGATTCTTTTTGTTTAATAGCAGTTTCTTGATATTTTTTAGTATTTCCAGAATAATTTTCAACCATTTCAGTTCTTGTTTGTTCCGAAATTGTTTTTCCTGGACCAATAGAATTAACTAAAATTAATCCAATAGAAACAGCTATCACAGTAGTCATGACATAAATAATAATCGTTCTTGTCCCCATTTTCGATAGTTTAGAAATATCTTTTAAATCGGACACACCTTTTATGAGTGCCGCTAGTATTAATGGAATCGCAATTAACTTTAAGGAATTGATAAATATTTTACCGAAAGGTTTGATCCAATCTTGAACTAGCTGCATGCCACCATCCACAAAAGTCATTAATAAACCAGCAATGACTCCTAAAGCCATTCCTAAAAGTATTTTCCAATGTAATGCTAATTTTTTCATAGTGATGTCCGAAAAGTCAGAGAGCTTTTATTTATGTTAAAGAATTATATTTTATTTGTTTTATTGATTAAGGCAAAATCTGCTAAAACTAAAGCTGCCATCGCTTCTACGATGGGAACAGCTCTGGGTACTACACAGGGGTCGTGTCGACCTTTTCCTTTCATTTGCACCAGATTCCCTTCACTATTCAAAGCTTGTTGTTGTTGTATTAGAGTGGCGACTGGTTTAAAGGCTACTCGAAAATAAATATCCATCCCGTTACTAATTCCACCTTGAATTCCACCAGATAAGTTAGTTTGGGTGGTTCCGTCTTCATTGAACAAGTCATTATGCTCACTCCCTTTCATAGAAGTTGCACAGAAACCAGAACCATACTCAAATCCTTTAACAGCATTTATAGACAACATCGCTTTACCTAATTGTGCATGAAGTTTTTCAAAAACTGGCTCTCCAAGCCCAACAGGAACGTTTTGAAGGACGCACATGACAGTTCCGCCAAGCGTATCTCCAGTTTTTTTCACTTCTTCAATTTTTTGAATCATTTTGTCAGCGACGTGGAGGTCTGGACAACGAACGATTGTAGCTTCTATTTTATTAAAATCTAGGTCTTGATAAGGTTTATTGATATATATATCACCTACGGAAGAAACAAATGCAGTGATTTTAATATCCTTTATCAATTGTTTGGCTATGGCACCTGCTACGACTCTACAAGCGGTTTCTCGTGCTGAAGCTCTTCCACCTCCTCTATAATCGCGGTGTCCAAATTTTTTTTCGAAAGTATAATCTGCATGAGAAGGACGATATACATCTTTAATATGAGAATAATCCTTAGGTTTTTGATTGGTGTTTTCGATGATAAAGGCCAATGGTGTTCCTGTCGTTATACCTTCAAATATACCCGATAAAAATTGAACTGTATCAGGTTCTTTTCTGGATGTAGTGATTTTTGATTGCCCTGGCATTCTACGAATCATATCTTTTTTCAAGGAGTTGAAGTCTATTTTGAGACCTGCCGGACAACCGTCAATCACTCCACCGATAGCAGATCCATGGGATTCGCCAAAAGTTGTTAATTTAAAAAGTGCTCCAAAGGAATTGCCTGCCATACATTGGTTTTTAACAAATGTAAATTTTAAAATCAGAATAACCAAAACCCAATTGAATTGTTATCCTTTTTAACTTGATCAATTTTACTATATTCGTGTAAAAATTTATTAAATGAAAAAATTAATTTTTACGATATTAACTTTGTCTCTTATTTCATGCTCAAGCAATGACGACGGTGAAAGTATAATTCCGATTCCAGAGTCCTATGATTATTTTCCTTTGAGTGTTGGTTCTTACTGGACCTATAATAATCAAGATTCAGAGCAAGAAAATACCAGAGACTCGCTGTTTATTTCAGGGACTGAAATTATTGAGAATAGTACTTATTATCAGTTCAACGCGCTTGAACCAGTAGCGGGTTTTATGACAAATTTACTTTCGCAAAGCTCTCTGTATGCCAACGATCATGAATTACTATTAAACGGAGAGTTTGGTACCCCTCCTGTTGAAGGATTTCCTGAAATTTCAATTCCACTTATAGATCTTATAATCTATGATATGGACACAAATAACGGTTCGCTATTGAGTGAGTTTTCAGGAGAAATTTTAGAAGTTATCGAAGAAATACCCATAAAAATTAGGTATGCAATCACTACGGTACAAGGAGAAATTTTTGAGGAAGGCTTTGGGGATTATATCGACTCAACGGTATTGAGTTCTAAAATCAACATCAACCTATCCATTTTTGCTGAATTTGAAATTCTGGGAACTGTTTTAGAAATCCCAATATTACAACCTCAAGATGTCATAAAAACTACTAATTATTTTGCAGATGGAATTGGAATGATATACAGCGATACCCTGGTTGAATATCAATTAGAAGATCTGAGTATTCTTGGAATAATATTACCCATTCCAAGTGAAGATTCCAGCAATTCGTCTCAGAACTTAGATACTTATAACTTAGAAAATTAATTAAACTAACGTAAACTTGAAATCTAATTTAGATAAAGCTAAGTTGCTCCAAGATTTTAAAAAAATTCTTGGGGAAAAATATATTCTTACTTCAGAATCTAGTAAATATGCTCACCGAAAAGGATACCGATACGGAATAGGCGAAGTATTTGCAGTTGTTAAGCCAGGTAATTTGCTAGAATCCTGGAAAGTTTTAGAACTTTGTGTTGATGCAGGCTTTATAGTTATTATGCAAGCAGCGAATACAGGTTTAACTGGTGGTTCTACACCGTATGGCGCTAATTATGACCGCCCCATAGTGATCATAAATACCATGCGTATCGATGACATTCATTTTATTGATGAGGGGAAACAGATTATTGCTTTACCAGGAAGTACGCTATTTGATCTTGAAAATAAATTAGCCCCTATTGGACGTGAGCCTCATTCAGTAATTGGATCCACATCCATAGGAGCTTCCATTGTAGGGGGTGTATGTAATAATTCAGGCGGATCTTTAATTCAAAGAGGTCCTGCTTATACAGAACTATCACTTTATGCGCAAGTAAGTGAAAGCGGGAAACTTAAATTGATAAATGATTTAGGGATTGAACTTGGGAGTACTCCGGAGGAAATATTATCCAATTTACAGAATAAAAATTATAGTTCTGATCAAATTCAATTTCCTGACAAGTTAGCCTCTGATAATGAATATGAAGAACGCTTAAGGGCGATTAATGAGGATACTCCAGCCCGTTTTAATGCAGACAAAAGACGTTTATATGGGGTTTCAGGTTCTGCCGGTAAAGTTGCCGTTTTTGCTGTTCGACTTGACACCTACCCTGCTGCAAAAAAAAATAAAGTTTTTTATATAGGCACCAATGAACCTGATGTATTATGGAAAATGCGTCGCGATATACTTTCTAATTTTAAAAATATTCCAACGACCGGTGATTATTTACATCGCGCTTGTTACGACGCTACAAAAAAATACAGTAAAGATAATTTTATAGTAATTGATCAACTAGGAACTAGTTTTATCCCCACCTTATTTGCCCTAAAACGTAAAGTAGATCTTATCGCCGGAAGATTTAGGTTTATGCCAGATAAATTTTCGGACCGATTAATGCAATTTCTTAGTAAATTTTGGCCCAATCATTTACCTCGTCGTATGGAAAATTTTCGGGATTTATATGAGCATCACTGGATCATCGAGACTTCTGATAAAGCCATTGACGAATCGAGAACTTATTTTGAAAATTTTTTCAAAAAACATGAGGGTAATTTTTTTGAATGTACTGAAAAAGAAGGGAAAAAAGCCGTTTTACACCGATTTGTAGCGGGTAGCGCTATTGGTCGGTATCATGCAATTCATCATAAAGAGGTTGGACCCATGATGTCTATTGATGTAGCATTTCCTCGAAATGAAAAAGATTGGTTTGAAAATTTACCTGCTGAAATAGAAGATCAATTGGAGATAAAGCTTCATTATGGACATTTATTTTGTCATGTATTTCATCAAAATTATATCGTAAAAAAAGGTGTTGATGCAAAAGCTTTAAAAAACAAACTCTTAAAAACTTTTGACAAAAGAGGTGCTGAGTATCCCGCAGAACACAATGTGGGACATGAGTATTCAGCAAAAGCAGTATTGGTTGATTTTTATAAGGAATTAGATCCAACGAATGTTTTTAATACCGGAATTGGAAACACCAGTAAACTTAAACATTGGAAATAAATGTAATTAAAAAAGCCTATATAATGATATAGGCTTTTTGTGAGTAATTATAATATGGTATGTTGGTCCTAAAAATTTATAGACCAAGAATTGACATTACTGGATTTTATGAGCATATCCTAGCGAAAAAATAACCCCTCCAATACTGCTTTCTCCGTATTGATCATTAATTTGTATGGTGTTAAATCCATAGGAAGCTCTTGCATCAAAAAATAATTCACTAGATTCATTTAATTTTTTACTAAGTCCAACTGCAAAGGTTCCTCCAAAGTTTACTGTTTTTAGGTCGTCTTTGATATCAGTACTTGCTCCGACAGATGTAGGAGGTAATTCAGTGTAGGGAGGAAGTCCGTCTGGCCCAGGAACGAAAACAGGATTGGTGCCATCGCTATTTAGAAAAAACTGACTGGTCCCTTCAGTAACTTGATTGGCCTTAATTAATACACTTACATAAGGACCAACAGCAACAGAGAATCGAAAATTATCACCCCAACCAAATTTAACCAAAGCTGGAACTTCTATGTATTGCAATTCAGACTTACTATTGTAAGTGGCATACAAAGGATTTTCACTAGTAATTGGGGGCATTCCTATAAATGGAAAAAACATATTCAATTGATCACTCAATTCGTCACTTAGTATGGGTTGTAACCCATTTCTTTCGCCACCTCTTTGGGTATAGTTAAGCTCTGTTTGCATCGATATTAGTTCGCTTAGTTTAAACTCGAATACTAAACCAAAATCAATTCCAGTAATTGATTCAAAATCCTCCGTGTAAATATTTTCAGATCTACTTGATAAGTTACCTAAACTGTAACCTATTTTGGCTCCAATTTTTACTTCCGAATCTGAAGTCGTTGAAGTAACTGCTTCGGTGTTTTCTTGAGCAAAACTTGCTGCGCCAAAACCTACTAGTAATAGGTATACAAGGCTTTTTTTAATAAGTGTCATAGTTGTTTTGTTTGATTATTTAATTCGAAAGTACTAATTTTTTAATAATTAAATAAACTTAAAAAAAACTTTTACTGAAAATAACAAAAAAAAGGGGGAGCTAAAAACCTTAACTTAAAAACTATTTACTTAATCTTTAAAAGTAATTTTCCTTTTTTATTTCCATTAAATAATCTTAAAAAAGTCTCATAAAAGTTATCTAACCCCTCATAAATATCTTCTCTACTTTTAATTTTTCCCTCCATCATCCATGTTGCCATTTGAAGCCCAGCTTCTTGATATTCAGACACGTAATCCAAGACTACCATACCCTGCATTGTTGCTCTATTTACCAGTAAGGAAAGATAGTTTTTTGGGGCAACGATGTCTTTTTTATTATTGTATTGAGAAATAGCACCACAAATAACCACCCGGGCATTAAATCTTAATTTGGTTAATGCCGCATCTAAAATAGCACCTCCAACATTATCAAAATATACATCAATTCCATCGGGGCATTTAGTTGCTAAAGACTCCATTAAATTTTCAGATTTATAATCAATAGCATGGTCAAAACCCAATTCATTAATTAGGTAGTCATTTTTTTCTTTTCCACCAGCGATACCGATAACGGTACAACCATTTAGTTTTGCAATTTGCCCAACTAAACTACCTACAGCTCCTGCTGCACCTGAAACCAATACAATATCACCACTCTTTATTTTTCCAACCTTAA
>ERZ1048068.2186-NODE-2186-length-14082-cov-4.300278_pt1 | contig 14082 bp, 12 predicted proteins | sample MGYA00383098_ERZ1048068 | MGnify/ENA primary metagenome ERZ1048068 (study PRJEB29581, sample SAMEA5548368) | metagenome | biome: marine; feature: coastal; material: water | depth 1 m | study: Short-term variability in the microbial, nano- and picoplankton... | reverse complement strand
CCGAAATCATCGTTAAACTCTGGTGCGGCTTCACCGGCTGCGACCATGCGGCTGAGCACGTCTTGGTAGCGGGGGTTACGTGTCCGTCTGCCGGCGCGTTTGAGGTCTTCTACGTTTTGGCAGAAGCGAATCTCGGGAATGGGGTGGTAGGCCTGAATACCGAATTGTTGTTCGATCGCACGATAAGTCTCTACTGCTACGGGCAGGACTTGGTCGAAATTCCAAGTCTTCGTCATCCATCGCCCCGTGACAGGATTGATCACACCTGCTGCCACGCCGAAGGCTGAGGGCATGTCTGTACTGCCGATCAAGAGAAAGCGCTGACCAGCCTGCTGTAGTCTCCACGCGAGCAAGCAACCAGCGAGACCAGCACCGACGATTAAATGTGGGATGTTGTTTGAGGAAGTCGTGATAGTGCTAGTTGAATGTTGGGCGAGACGGGGGGCAAGATTTTGTGGTGCGCGTTATCTACATCAGGTTTGAGTGCCTCATTGCGGCTATCGCATTCTAGCACAGAGCGCACGAACGTATAAGTGCGGAACTTCAACAATCTAGGTTGCCTGTCGTGATCTCTAGCTAGAGACTATTTTAGCTGATGAGTATTTTTAATAAAGTACGTGGGTTGTTTTACGGAAGACCTGAAAAGCTGGCGTCGAATAGCACTCGGGCCGAGCGGGGCCAGTATGGGGAAGACCTCGCTGCAGCCTACTGTAAGCATACTCTAGGTTTTCAAGTGATCGCCCGCAACTGGCGCTATAAGAGGGATGAGCTCGATATCGTCTGTGTGGATGCTGGAGTTTTGGTCTTCGTCGAAGTGCGCGCGCGAGCGGCGAACGCACTGGTTGGTGGCTATCACTCAATCGATGCGCATAAAAAGCAAGTTTTACAGCGGGGCTCGAGGGCTTACATTAATCAATTGCAAAATCCTCCGAAACACGTCCGTTTTGATGTGATAGAAGTTTCGCTTTCCGATGACGGGGAGGGAGATGTTCGCCACTACGGCAATGTGCCACTCTTTTCTAAACACTATACTACCAGCCATGAGTCCAGATACTGATGAAGCCAGACACCCCTTTTTGAAGGGTTTGAGTAAACACCGTGGTGCACCGCCGACTGTGGTCGTCATCTTTGGCGCTTCGGGCGACTTGACTGCGCGTAAACTCATACCAGCGATTTTTAATCTAGGTGTGGATAATCTACTGCCAGGCGAATTTCATCTAATCGGCTACGGCCGCAAGCCTATCGAGGACGATGATTTTCGGGCGCTGATGGATGAGGCGATTGAGGAGCACTCACGCCGCCCTCTGAATAAGGAGATCTGGGAGCGCGTACGCCAGAACATGTCTTACTACTCAGGGGGATACGATGAAGCGGCTGCATTTGATTCTCTCGCTGAGAAGATTGATGCAATCGAAAAGGGCTTGGGGCGCGATGTGCAGCGCATGTTCTATATCTCTACTCCACCTAGTGTTTTTGAGCCGATTATAAAAAACCTGGGAAGCAGTGGTATGGCCAAGGCGCATGTCGGTACGAAGCTTGCCTCTAAGATTGTCATCGAAAAACCTTTTGGCAGGGATTTGGAGTCGGCTCATGAGCTGAATGAAGTGATCAGTAGCGTCTTTGAGGAACCTCAAGTTTACCGCATCGACCACTACCTCGGAAAGGAAACTGTGCAGGATTTGCTTGTGCAGCGTTTTGGTAACTCGATTTTCGAGCCTCTCTGGAATCGCGAATACATTGATTGTGTGCAAATCACGGTGGCGGAAAGCCTCGGGGTAGGCACCCGAGGGGGCTATTATGATACAAGCGGTGCAACGCGCGACATGATTCAGAATCATACGATGCAGCTCGTCGCATTGACTGCGATGGAGCCACCTGTCTCGCTCGACCCCGAGTCGATCCGCGATGAAAAGGTCAAGGTGATCAAAGCGATACAGCCCCTTAAGCTCGACCCCGAGGGTGGGGACGTCGTCCGTGCTCGTTATACGGATGGACCCGTCAAGGGAAAGCCAGTCAAAGGCTATGCAGATGAGCAAGGTATACCTGACGATTCTTCGACTGAAACCTATGCGGCGATGCGCTTGGCAATTAACAACTGGCGCTGGCAGGGCGTGCCTTTTTATATCCGCTCAGGTAAGCGCATGGCACGACGTGCGAGTGAGATAGCGATCCAGTTTAAACGCCCGCCTGGCATTCTCTTTTCAGAAGGCGAAAAGTTCAACGTGGCAGCGAACACTATGGTAATTAGTATTCAGCCAGATGAGGGCGTGACTCTCGTGATGAACTCTAAGATTCCTGGTTTGGAGACACGGACTCAGCCCGTGAAAATGCACTTTAGTTACTCCACGACCTTCGGCTCCAATACGCCTGAGGCTTACGAGCGCCTAATCCTTGATGCGATGGTGGGCGACAGTACGCTCTTTATCCGTGGGGATGAGACAGAGGCTTCCTGGAAGCTGGTAACACCTGTCCTTAAACACTGGGAAGACTGCGGGAAGCAAGGACTCAAGGAATACGCAGCCGGATCTTGGGGCCCTATCGAAAGCGAACGCTTGCTCTCGGAGCGTGGACATCAATGGCGTTGCTCGGGTTAATTCAGAGCCACTGACAGGAGTATGGAATATGATTCTAGCACCTTCATCTAAGGCCATCTCTCTCCTATAAATCGGAACTAAATAATGAAAGATTTAATCGACGAATTGCCAGGCTTGGACTTGCCGGTGGGAGAGGTGACGGATCGCCTAGAGCTTATGTGGGACAGCGATGCTTCGGGTTCGCCGTCAGCCTTTCGCGCTTCGCAGATGAATGTCGTGCTTCACTTCGGATGGGACGTGACTGCAGAGCAAGCGCAAGAACGTTTCAACACCTTACTGACTTTTGCTCAGCGATACCCCAGCCGTATTATCGTGCTCTGCCCATCGCGTTCGATTAAGGATGGTTCGATGCGAGCGAAGTTGTTCAGCCAATGCTACATTGGTGATTCACATCGTGAGATGTGTTGCTGCGAGGCCCTACTACTCGGCTATGAACCTGATAATTGCGGCTACTTAGCAAATCAAGTTTCAGTGTGGTTAGAACCGGATCTACCTAGCTACCATTGGTTCTGTGGGGTTCCTAGCGCGCGGATTGAACAGTATTCTGATAATTTGCTGAAAGGAGTGCGCCGCTCAATTTACGACAGTAGCTTTGAGGGCGAAGATTTAAGTCAGCTTGATTGGCCAGAGCCATCACGGGTGGGTGATCTTGCCTCGGCTCGCCTACTGCCAGTGCGTCAAGCGCTCGGGCAGTTCCTAAGTGGCTATGAAATGCGAGGACTCTGCGAGAATCTTGATTCCGTCACCGTGCGCCACTGCGAAGCGATGTCGGGCGAAGGAACTCGACTGATGGAGTGGCTACGTGATTGCCTCGGCGAATGTGAAAAGTGCGAGGACTCTAACGCACTTGAGGCAAAATACACCGTCGAAAATTGCGGTGAGTGCGAATCGGATTGTTCCTTGGCACTTGAATTTAAATACTCTGATGGTCGCTACTTCAAGTGGCGTAAATTTGCCGAAGGCTCTATGGGAGAAATTGAAGCATCGCTTGGTAAGTCAGAAGAAAAGATAACGACTCGGGTTAAACCACTGGGCGCGGAACAGATGATCGCCGAAGCACTATTTTTCTAGGCTACCAAGTGAGTTTTAACCGAATTGTATGAATCTCAAACGTAGGTGTGCTCCAGATTACTTGGACGCTTTAGAACTAGGCCCTAGCTCATCCAGCGCGGCGAGTATTTCCGTGGCTTGATTTGAGGTCGCTGCCGTGAGGTCTCGCCAGACAAGGATGCCGTCTTTAAAAATGTAGGCTTGGCGATTCCAAAAGTATTTTTTGCCGAAAGCATCTGCGATTTTGCTATCAGTGTCCGCGAGCAGCGTAAAGGGGAGTGTGTATTTATCCCTAAATTGAGCCTGCGTCTTGGCGGTATCGGAAGAAACGCCGAAGATACTTACATTTCGCGATTGAAGTTCATCCCAGCCATCGCGAAGGCTGCAAGCTTGCTTGACGCAGCCTGGCGTCATGGCTTTCGGGTAAAAGAAGACCAGGGTAGTCCCGACCGACAGTACTTCGCCTAGATCGAGGGCTGTGCCCTGGTCCGTGATCACCTTAAGTTGTGGGGCAGGGCTACCTAATTCGAGTGAATTGGCTAGTAAGAAGGATGTGATGAATGAGAAGATCATAACTAATACAAATAGCTTTTTCATATTTTAAGATCGTTTCTCTAGGGTTCAGCTTACAGTTTACTTTGTTTTGACTGCCTAAAAAGTAAGAGTATTAGAGAGACAGTTAAATTCTAGAGTCATGCGCACAATGACATTTGTGAACGAGTTTATGGGCAAGATTGCGAGCATCGTGATTACTCGAATCGAATAGCGTTGACGCATTAAACGCGGATTAAACAAACTGTATATAATGACACTCCAACCCTTCCATTTGTCCATATTGCTCGTAAGCCTTTTCGGCTTGGTCGGCTGTGCGCCAAGCGGGTTAGAAGTCGTCAGTGAAACAGACGAGAAACAATACCAGCTAGGGCAAGACTACAAGAATCAGGGGCGGATAGAGGAGGCGCTAAGTGCATTTGAGCGAGTGATTGATGCGCGCAGGGATGCGCCAGAGTCACACTTAGAAGCGGGCTACATTTATTTGCGCACACTCAAAGATCCTATCAATGCGATCTACCATTTTAACCGCTACCTTAGACTGCAGCCGCATTCTTCGCAAGCGACGCAGGTAGGTCAGCTTATCGAAACGGCGCAAAAAGAGTTTGCCCGCCAGTTGCCCGCGCAACCTTATGAGGGTAGCCTGGACCGGATCGACTTGATGGATCTGGTTCAAACTTTGAAGCAAGAAAATGACGGTCTGAAGCGTGAACTGATAGTCGCGACCTCACGAGTCCAGCAACTTGAAAACGTCCTTGGACAAGCTCGCCGATCGACTCAAGCGCAAACCTACAAACAGAATGGGCAAGCTGCGCAGATCCGTCCGTTGACACCGGTGTCTCAGCAGGCCGCACCAACTCCGAGTAACGCGCCGCGCGCTTACATAATAAAGTCAGGTGATACACTGAGTGCGATTAGTAGTCGATTCTACGGTACGTCGTCGCGCTGGATCGATATTTATCAGGCTAATCGTGATCGACTATCGAGCGAGAGTGCGATACGCGTCGGTCAGGAAATCCGCATCCCGTAAATGGAGCGCGCTTCGCTCGGTCACTGCTATTCGAGGAAGCAGTCGTCTTATTCGTATTTACTTCACTTTGTAGGCTTATGTGAACTTCGTTTGACCTAGCCCCAAGGTCGCTTAGCTTCAATCAAATATGAAACTCCGCTATTTTGATCACAATGCAACGACGCCTCTGTGTGAAGCGGCTAAAGCGGCTTGGATTTCGGCCTCAGAAGCACACTGGCTCAACCCATCAAGCCCCTATCGTAGTGCCGCGGCAGTCAAGGTCCGTTACGAAGCGGCGCGCGAGTCGCTCGCACGACACTTTGACGTCTCTTCGGAACGGGTGATCTTTACCTCTGGCGCGACTGAATCTAACAACGCTGTGATCCGGTATTGGGCTCGTTCATTGTCGAGCGATGCCTGTGTCGGGATTAACCCGACGGAACATCCGAGTGTTATCGAAGCAGCCAAGGCGCTACTCGGTTCGCGTGTGGTTTGGTTGCCGCTTTCCAAGGCGGGGGTCGTTGATATGGATACGTTGCGTGATCACATCGAGTCGGGCACATTAGCAGCTGTCTCTGTGATGGCAGCTAATAACGAGACAGGCGTGATCCAGCCCTGGCAGGCCATCGCAAACCTCTGCGCAGAGGCACAGATCCCTTACCATTGCGACGCGGCACAGTGGGTTGGCAAGCTGCCAGTGGAAGGGTTGAGTGCCTGTGCCTACGTCACGGCCTGCGGACACAAGTTTGGAGGTCCAAAAGGTGTTGGATTCATGCTTTCACCAGAGAGCGTCGTTGATTTTCGTTTATTGGATGGAGGGGAGCAAGAGGCGGCGCACCGTGCGGGCACCGAAGATGTGGCTGGTGTATTCGCCATGAGCGCTGCACTGAAGAATTCTAGGTCAGGTAAGACCAAGTTGCGCGACGCATTCATCGAACAAATTGTTCAGTCAATTCCAGGAGTCGAGTTGATCGGGGCAGGCACGGACCGGCTATGGAATACTGTATCGATGAGTATGCCGCGCTACCAAAGTGTGCGCTGGATACGCGCTTTAGAAAAGGCGGGCTTCCTTCTTTCGGCTGGTTCCGCGTGTTCAACAGGGAAGACAAGCATTTCAGAAGTGCTATTGGCTATGGGCGTCGATGCGGCAACTGCCGGCCGAGTCTTACGAATTAGTGCAGGCGCAGAGACGACTGCAGAGGATTGGCAGGCGCTAACGGATGCGTTCTTGGTCACTCACAAATTGCTCAACGAAGAAGCCGACTCGATGAAAAGTCAGGTGGTCTCGATTGACTGATTGGAGATTTACAAAAGGATGCGCTTTTTAAATTTACGCCTGCAGAATTTTCGTAACATCGAGTTTGCGGAATTGTCTTTAACGAATGCACGTAACTTCCTCTTGGGTGCCAACGGACAGGGGAAGTCTAATTTGTTGGAAGCACTAGGGCTGGCGACTGCGCTTCGGTCTTTTCGCACGCAAACGCTAGCCGCACTCCCCTGCAAAGGGTTCAAGGAATATAAGCTGGCTTACGAGCTCGAGCATGACACACAAGGGTCGACTATTCTGGAGATCCACTCGCATGCCAAAGGGCGTAGCGTCTGGGTCGATGGCGAGAAGGTGACGCGCTTGGTCGAGTTTATTGGTCGCTTCCCTTCTGTGACGCTTTGCTCGAGTGATTTAATGCTACTTCGCGGTAGTCCTAGTGAGCGTAGGCGTTTTATGGATTTGACGCTCTCGGTGGTTAATCGTGATTACTACACCACTTTACGCGATTTCCACCGTGGCATCACCGAGCGAAACCGACTTTTGAAAAACAGTGGCAGCGCAGCCGAACTCTCGGCCTTTGAAGCGGAGATCGCACCGCACGCCAGTCAGATAGCTAGCTACCGGGAGGCGGGTATGAGGACCTTGAGCGAAGTTTTGTGCCGCACCTACGATCGTATCGCTGAGGAGGACGAGGGCCCAGAGCTGAGTTTTCGCCCTAATGTGGATTGTCATGATACGGAAGCTTACTGCCGCCTGTTGCACGAGAGCCGCAAGCGCGATCAAATGCCCGGCGCTACTCGGCGTGGACCCCACCGTGACGATTTCAATTTTTCGCTCCAAGTCGGCGGCGCTCGCGAGTATGCTTCGGACGGGCAACAGCGTGGTCTCTGCGTGGCTTTGCGAATTGCACAAGCTAGTTTTTACCGAGAACAGCTAGGGCTGGTGCCTGTCTTGCTGGCGGACGATGTGCTCGGCGAGCTCGATCCGATCCGCCGCCAAGGGTTTTGGCGCGCCTGCCCTGAGGATGCCCAAGTTGTAGCCACGGGGACGGAGCTGCCTGCAGAGCCGAAGAACTGGTCGATCTGCGAAGTGTTGAATGGCCAGATTAGATAGGCGATTCAGCGCGAAGCTAAGAGCTCAAAATCTGGGTAGCCTCGAAACTCTTTTTGGTAAATTGCGCCCCGTAATGCCGTAGTCCTTATATCTTCAGCTCCTCAGTGATCACTAGTTGACCTAATGGATCGCAGTTAGCACGCAGTCCAACGAAGCCCTCTTTGTAATGGTCGTAGTATGGCCAGAGCAGGGTGCGGTCTGTTTCGGGGATTGGCAGTTCGTCGACTGCGGCACGCTCGAAAAATTTAAAATGGCCCTCGTCGATCGCATTAGGCAGTTCATTGACCACTTTTTTGCACTCAAATAAAAACATCAACCAGTGGCCCGCGCCCTCGTAGTTCTTCTCTGAGATGTAGCCAAAGCAATGAAGGTCGTCATCGTCGAGCCTTAGCCCAATCTCCTCCTCGGTCTCACGGCGGGCGCACTCATAGGGAGATTCGCCAGTTGACATGTCAAGTTTGCCGCCAATCGGACTCCAGCAGCCTAGATTAGGTGCTTTCTTGCGTTTGATGAGTAGCTGTTGCCCTTGCGCATTGTGAGTAAAAATGAGCGCACTAATCTTGAATGGGAGCTTTGTCTTCACCTAATTAAAGCTCGTTGAATAGATAATTTCTGCAAGCGAATTTCTTAGATATTGCTAGGAGTAACCGGGCTGCTCTATGGTAAATGATCACCTAATTTCAGCCAATGACGTTAGTGCAGTGTAAACAAGATTTAAAGATGAATTTCTCTTAAAAAGGGATTGCTTTGCATTCAGTCAGTAAATACTACTTCAGTCTTCTAGCTGCCTAGAGCAGTTATTCAGTTTACTCCCCATTAATATGAAGAAAATTTTCGTCTCCATGATCGCTCTCGTGGCTGCATCGCTATTACTACCTGCGCAAGAGGACATTCGCGTCGACCGTGTCGACTTTAACTCGCTGCGCGATGATTGGATTCAGATGGAAATCGAACTTTCTTGTGAGGGTAATTCCGCAGAGGAAGCACGCAACAAGAGTTTCGTCGAAAAGATAAAAGTTAAGGCTTATCTGGGCTTCACTCGTGATGCATCGACTCGTTCTTACGACTACTACACGAGTGAAATCGAAATCCTTGTCATGGAAAAAGGAGATGATAACAATGTCTACTTTTACCTTCCCGGTCTAATCGTCGAGCGCGACCAGCTAAAAACAGACCCTGATTTTTATTATGTAGAAGTCTCGGTAAACGGTGACGCACAGAATCCGCAAAAAGCAGCCATGAGCAGTAACATTCCGAATCTGGATATTCTGAATTCTTTTATTTCTAAAGCGGAGTCGGAGGGTATTAACAACGAGCATGTCCTCATGCCGATTTACCTAGTTAGCGGAATTGATCTTGGGCGTGTTAGTCAATTGCCTGCTTTCCTCCGTCGCGAGGTGCGTGATTAATCCTAAGCTTACATGCTAACCAACTAATTAGCTACTTTTCAGAAATTATTACATGAGCAGCTCGAAGCAACTTATCATCAATTGTGGCGCAAGCCGAATCACCGCCGCGGTGGTTTTCTCTAGTGGAGGCGCACTTCAAATCGAGAAACTCGCAACGGAAAGCCTACAATACGACTACTCCAACGACGATGCTTGGTTAGGCGCAGTCGGTGTTGCATTACACACGCTGCACCAACAGCACAAGTTTTCAGGCAAGGCCTCCTTTATCATTCCAGGTAATCAAGTCCTGACTAAGACAATACGCATTCCCCATGTCGAAGAGAGCAAGCGGGCGCAGATTATTGCATTTGAAGCGCAACAGAATATTCCCTATCCCCTCCACGAAGTTGTCTGGGATAGCCAGGAAGTTGGGGATGACGGCGTCGAGACTGAAGTTCTCTTTATCGCATGTAAGTCGAATACAATTGATGAGTTTTGCGGAGAAGTTACCCGCGCAGGTTTTTCAGTGAGTTCGATTAACGCCGCTACGGTGCTCGACTACAATGCGATCCAATTTGCATACCCCACTTTGGACGAGGACGTGCTGCTCATCAACATTGGCGCACGCTCCACAAATTTACTCTTCAAGAATCCTGACGGCTTCTTTGTTCGCAATATCCAGCTCGGCGGCAACTCGCTCACGCAGAATATTGCGGACAGCATCGGCAAGCCTTTCGCTAAGGCAGAAGAGGTTAAACGCAGATTTTTCTGTGGTGAGTTAGACTACTCTGACGATGATTCTGGGGCAAAGCTATTAACCACTTGCTCCGAATCATTTATGCGTCGCATGGGGCAGGAGATCACCCGTTCGATTGTCAACTATCGCCGCCAAAAGGGAGACGCCGCGCCAAAGCGCATCTTCCTTAGCGGACGTGGGGCATTACTAGAAGGTCTTTCTGAGCAACTGGCTACTTCGCAAAAGGTTAGCGTTGAGTTTTTTGATCCGCTGCAAAATGTCGCCCTTGATGGCGAGCTTGCCTCAAATTCTACCTCACTTCGCCTAGAGATCAGTGAGATCATTGGAGCCGCCACTCAGCACATCGTTGTAGACAGCGCCGGCGTTAATCTACTGCCAGACAAAGTTCAGCGCGAAATGGAGTTTGGCTCGAAGAAGCCCTTACTCATTGTGGCTGCAATTTGTTTAGCGCTCGCTCCTTGGCCAGTATTCGTCGGCCATAAGAAGTTGGGCAGTGCTTATGAAAAAGCGGCCCAAGCCACGCAAGCGCATGTCGCTCCCTTGCAGTCTCGCCAGTCGCAAATTATTGATAATGCCGGTAAGGCCGTAAAAATTAGCGAGTCCATTCGTCGCGTCGAAGGCCTAGTCAATTCGAAGACTAACTGGATACAGTTCTTAGCAGAGCTACAAGATAGCCTGACAAAGGCCGAAGATGTCTGGCTCGACTCGCTCGAAGTCCAGCGTGAGGTGCCTAATGAGGGCGAGGCTTCTTACGAGGTTGTTGTTGAAGGGCAAATGCTTGTCCGAGAAACTTCAGATGGGGTTGGTGGCATTGATCAAGAGGTCATATCCCGTCGAATTAAGGGAATGCAGTCTAGCTTTGAAGATTCCAAATTTATTATATCTTCCAAGCCGCCAAATATTAATTGGAGCGATCTACGAAATGGACTCAACGTATTAACTTTCACTATTAACTTGGTCGTGGATACCGCAAAACCGCTCTAGCTACCATGGGTTTCATTAAGAAAAATCTCACCTTTACGATAATAGTCGCCGCTTGTATTTCGGCATTTGTTGCGGGTGCCTACTTAGCATTTATCGAGTCAGGCAAAATTGATCAAGCTAAGCAGAACATCACTTCAGCTGAATCACTGCTTAACAATATGCGTTTTGCCAATCCTGCGCCCACCCAAGAAAATGTGGAAGCTTCCGCCGAAAATGTGGCCGAGCTTGAAGCAGAACTCAGGCAAATTCGCGAAGACTTGGAACGTGGCGCTCGCATCACGACTTCGATTGATGGCATCGGTGTCATGGCTGGTATCCAGCAGTTCATCTCCAATTATCAGCGTGAAGCCGTCGCGCACACTATCAGAGGCGGCGAGCCAGTTAAAATCATTGTTCCAAACGACTTTGCATTTGGCTTTGAGCAATACCTTGATGAAGCAACGATGCCCGACGATGAAGAGCTGATCCCAGTCCTCGACAAGCAACGCCAAATCCTCAGCTACTTGCTAAATAAGCTGTATGACTCCGAACCTGAAAGTATTGTGTCTGTTGAGCGTGAGGTCTTGGAACTTAAAGCCGAAGGCACTGGTAGCACAAAAGGCTTTACTATCAACCCTGCAATCACTGCAAAAGTACCCGGTGCCATCGACACCCTTGCATTTGAGTTGTCCTTTACGGGCTACACCGACACACTCCGAGGATTACTCAACGATCTTGCTAAATTCGATCTCCCTATTGTAGTGCGCAGTATTCAGGTCGAGCGCCCCTCAGGTAGTCGCACGACTGCGGAAGTGCCTGCGAGCAATAATCTCGACGCTTTTTTTGGAGTCTTTGGCGACGGTTCTGATTCGGAAGTAGATGTTCCCGAAGAAGCACAAAAGCCTGTTATTTCAGAAAATATTTCTACATTTACTCTCGTTCTCGAATTTATCGAGATCGTCCTTCCGGCCAAATCTGCGGGAGACAACGTCTAATTCCGAATGATTAAGATTTACGATAAACTATTGCTTGCCATCGCCGTGCTCGTTCTAGCGGGTGGGGCTTTTCTCTACTTACAGAAGTCAGGTGCTGCACCCTCCCTGAACTTGCCTGTAGATGTTCAGCTAGCTGACAACCCCTACCTCCCTAAAATAGTTTCCCCTCCGACCCCTTTAGAGGTTAATTGGCCAGAAGCCTCTGAGCAATCGACTGGGTGGCGTTATGATGTGTTTACACCGCCCAAGATTTTCATTGATGGAAATGGGCAGTTTTCAGAAGAAGGCTGGGAGCCACCCGCGCCGCCATCCCCCTTCGGCATCTATTTGGCCCAAATCGAGCGTAAGGCATATCGTATTCAAATCGAAGGCTACATGCAAGAAGATCCTACAGACGCTTCCAAGGTGCGCCTTCTCATGTTTGACGAGGAAGCTCAAAAAACAGTTTTCGCACGACCTGGCGAAGAAAAGTCCGATGCAGAATTTAAGCTTCTTAGCTTCGACATCGAACGACTTCGCGACGAAGATAATAACATTAAGAAAATTGCCAGGGCTACCATTCTCGACCAGCGCTCAGGAGAAGAGGTTGTGCTCATCGACGGAGAGCGCCGCTACGATTCTGATTTTACGGTCATCATCCGTTCCGATGAAGATGCCAGCTTCAACATTGAATTGGCGGAAGCCGCGTCTGAGTTTGAAGGCCCGATGGGACATTACACTCTTATGGAAATTAGCCTTGAAGAATCTTCAATCAAAGTTAACAAACACGTTACCGATGTAGAAGAACCAGAATCACGGACTTTGAAGGCTCGTGCGGGGGATCATTCCTTAACGCTCCCAGTTACGAACCCAAGAACAAACGCTCCCGAAAATGCAGAGGACATCTTCGATATGTTCTAATTCCCATCCCTTTAAAATCCATTAACAGACTTTATCGCACATTTATTGACCATCTAAATTATGAAAAAATACCTAGCAACTCGCATGCGCCTCTCTGCACTAATTATAGTCGGGGCACTGGTTACCACCGCACTTGTCACGCCTCACTTGGTTGAGGCTCAAAGCGCATCAGATAAGATTCGCATAATGGCAGAAACGCTCCGTGCTCGCGACTCTGGGAATCTGGATCAAGCCAAGGAAAAAGCGGAAGAACTAATCAAGATCGCTCCGAGGGATGAGAATGTGCAGCGTCTTCTCGCCTCAATAAATAGAGAGCTAGACCGCCGAAGTAGTCGAGTTGCATCTTCAGTCGATCCCACTCAAGCGACCAATCAGGATGTTGAGCCTTCCATGGGCATGCAATCTGCTGTGATTACTTCGGAGTCACCGACACAATCATTGAGTAAGAGGGTGGGCTTGAAAAAATCTAAGAATTTCCGGACTTCGGGCTCAGTCGTCGCTCCGACTGCTGCGGAATCCGCCGTAGCTGAGGCGACTGCCGATCAGAATGCTAAAATTGCCGCCGCCAAGGATGCGATCGCTAGTGCGCAAAAGCTGGTCAAGTTAGGCGCTTACAGCGATGCCTCTAATTTATTAAACGCCGCCAGTGCCAGCCTGACGCTGAACTTTGCGACAGTCGACATAATCGAAGCAGTCAAAGCAGCTAAGGCTCAAATTTTGCTTACTGAGGCCAAAGTAATCGCCGACAATGGCGGCGCTAAAGCTGCTGAAGCATTGGTAGAGCAATACCGGGCGGCGGGTGGAGATTCTTCGGCCGCAAGTCACCTATCGCGACAGCTTGACAAGCAAATCTCCGACCCATATCAGCTCGATATTAACGAAATCAGTCCAGAATATGTGGCTCAGAATAAGATCATCCGCGACCTACTCGCGCAAGGACGAGCCCAATATTTAAATGGTGATTATGATGGTGCATCTGCTACTTTTAAAGAAGTCGAAGCGCGCGATGCCAACAACTCCGACGCGAAACTCTTCCAAACTAAAATAGCAGAGCTCCTTGGAGCTATTCATGGGCAAAATCTTTACAAGACCCGCGAGCAAATGCTGACCGAAGTCGATCAGCAGTGGGAGCGTCCCAAGGTATTTGATATCGCAGCTACAAATGTTGCTGAAGTCGACGAAGGCGGGAGGATCAAGGATAAACTAAATGCCATTGTCATCCCACAGGTCAATTTCTCGGGCATGGAACTGACCCGCGTGGTTGAGACACTATCCGAGCTGTCGGTCGAATACGACCCAGAACGTATTGGTGTGAATATTATACCCCTTTTCAATTCAAACGACACCAACCCGAGGGTTAACATCAGCCTGCGTAATCTAAATTTGGATCGTATTCTCCAGTTTGTTACTCAACAGGTGAACTTCGCTTATGATGTGGGTGGCGATGCGGTCACAATTCAACCAAGTGACAGCCTTGGTGTGAGCGCGACTTCG
>ERZ1048068.2183-NODE-2183-length-14094-cov-5.049932_pt1 | contig 14094 bp, 15 predicted proteins | sample MGYA00383098_ERZ1048068 | MGnify/ENA primary metagenome ERZ1048068 (study PRJEB29581, sample SAMEA5548368) | metagenome | biome: marine; feature: coastal; material: water | depth 1 m | study: Short-term variability in the microbial, nano- and picoplankton... | reverse complement strand
CATTCCCCACGGCCCGCTCATCGTTCCCGAACTCGGTCCCTACAAAGACAAAAACTGGTCCATCGGAGCCAAAGAATGGGCTGGAATGGTGACCCGCCTCGACGCCGCTGTCGGCGACGTCCTTGCCCTTCTCGAAAAACTCGATCTCGACGACAACACCCTCATCCTCTTTGCCGCCGACAACGGCCACTGCAACGACGGCTACGACCGCGACAAATCGGTCACCACGATCAGCGATCACTTCGACAACTACGGCCCCACCCGCGGTCTCAAAGGCGAGAGTTACGACGGTGCCTTCCGCGTCCCCGCCGTCGCCCACTGGCCGGGAGTGATCAAGGCTGGCCAGGTCAGCGACCACCCCTGGGCCTTCTGGGATTTCCTTCCCACCGCCGCCGAAGTCGCCGGTATCCCGGCCGCGGACCTCCCCCCCACCGACGGCCTTTCGATTCTCCCCACCCTCACCGGCAATCCCGCCGCACAGAAACAACACGAGTACCTCTACTGGGAGTACGGTGGAAGCCAGGCCATCCGCACCGGAAAATACTTCGCCCACCGCACCAAAGGGGGAACAGTCGAACTCTACGACATTAAAAAAGATCCTCAGCAAAGAGACGACCTTGCCTCCACAAAGAAAGAGCTGGCTGCCAAAGTTCTCACCTGGATGAACGCCTCCCACACCCCGAGCACCGTCTGGCCCAGCCCCGGCGAATCCACCGCCAGCTACAAGGCACGACTCAAAAAGCTTGGAATTCCTCCTCACCCCGTCAACATCGACGGCTGATCTACCCAACACTGAATAGACAATTACCCGGCAGGCGATGCAATTTCCCGGACTTTTTCCAATCTTTGAAAACAAGATCAGGCAATTGCTTTCGTCGCTCACCGCTAAGAGCGGTAACAAATTTCGTCAACGCTGATGAACACGGGAGTGTCATCACCAGAAACCCGCTCGATATCGATTCTCTACCGGGAACAGGCCGTGGAATCTCCGCTTAGCTGGAACCCCCGCTTCTCCATTCCCAGCCACTGCATCTGTATTCATCCCGGTTGAATCGAGAGTATCGCGTTCGCGCGGGTTTCCGATCGGACTGATTTCTCTGATAATGCTTCTATGTATCTAAGATCCAATTTCACGAGACGCGAGGCTCTTGCCGTCGGTGTTTCTTCACTGGTGATTCCTCTGGCCGTTGGCGAGGGAGCGGAAAAACTGACGATCAAAAAATCACTCAAGGATCGCATGATCAAGGGAGCAGACTCGATCGAGGAGAAGTTTGAACTGGCGAAGCAGGCTGGTTTTGATGGCATCGAATTTTCCGGACCGCTTCCCGAAGGCGACGTCTCCAGGATCCGGGAAGCATCTCAATCCACAGGGCTGCTGGTCCCGGGCCTGACGGCAGGTGCAGCAGGGCGCATGCTCGCCCTCGACGATGAATCCGGGAGAAAAGAAGGGATCGAGCTGTTCTCTCAGGCGCTGCGCGATGCGAAGGCATTGGGTGGAAACACAGTTCTTCTCTATCCGGGTATCGTGAATGAGCAGTATCCCTACGATGTGGTGTATGAGCGTCTTCAGGAGTCCGTGGCAGAGCTGATCCCGATAAGCCGTGAGACGGGTGTGAAGATTGCGTTCGAGAATGTGTGGAACAACATTTTCCTCAGCCCGCTGGAGGCCCGGGATTTTGTCGACTCGTTTGCGAGTCCTCAGGTCGGCTGGTATTTCGATGTGGGCAATGTCGTTCGCTTCGGTTGGCCGGAACACTGGATCCGGGTTCTCGGGGATCGTATTCTGAAACTCGACATCAAAGAATACAGTCGTGACCTGCAGAACGATGAGGGCTTGTGGAAAGGATTTAATGCGAAGCTCGGCGAAGGCAGCGTCGACTGGGCTGCCGTAATGACCGCACTTCGGGAGATCAATTACGAGGGAGGCTGGGGTTCAGCGGAAGTGGCGGGCGGCGAACTCGATCGCTTGAAAGATATCTCGGCGCGGATGGACCGGGTGTTCGCGATGTAGGTCGATGAGGTTTGTTAGGTTTCCCCCGAAGGGCGATGTAACGGAAAAGGTCTACGCGAGGTTAGCAGTAATACGAGACTGATCTCCCAATCAGAATATTTTGGTATACTAGAATATTATGATCTGCCGATTACGCAAGACCGTCGCGGTGAAAAACATTGAGGCATTTTTGGAACAGGGATACGAGATCTTCAGTCTTTTTAAAGAGAGAGCCGGCTGAATTTTTCAATGGTCAAAATGGTTCGCAGGTGGATTAAAAACAGCGAATTTCTAATTCGAGCCTCAATCGTATCTCTTCCAGCGCTTCTCTACCGAGAGACCTCGACGTCGATTCTGGCTGAATAGATCAGCCCCCAGTCCTCTTTTCGCTCGAAACTCCGCAGAGCAGTCAACAGACTCGGGGTACAGCTTACCTTGACGGTAACCCCATTCGTGGTGACTTCGATCGGTTGGTCGAAGTCCACGCCCATCTTCGGATGCAACCAGATGCTGTAGGAGTCCACATGAGTCGTCTTCGCGGTGAAGCGATTGTTGCCCAGGTTCTCGATCTCGATACGGGCACCTTGAAAGGTCGACTTGCTGCGCTTCGCGGAATAGTTGAGCCAGTCCTCTTTGGTCGGCGCTGTTTTGATCATGCCTTCCTTGATGAGATGATCCACCGGCACCGCTCCTTCCGTGTAGCTCTCGATGCTGACCCAATGATCATGGAGAGATTCGGCCTGACGGAAAGGGTCGCCGCTTGTTTTTGGATCGATCATTTCGTAGTTCCTTCGGGCTATGGTTGAACTGCTCCAGCGGAACTCCAAACTGCTGCATCAGAGCTACCCCGACAGGTGTTGGCATTCTGAAGGCGTTTAAAGAGAAAAAATCTCACTTTTTTACCATTTAGGTGCACACATTCTCCATTTTTGGCATTCTTTCAGTATCGACAAGGATTCAGACCAGAATAAACCGGATGCAGGGGAGCGATTCTCGCGGCATTTGGCGGCCCATCAGCGCAGGCTTTATGCCTTCATTTACTCGCTGGTGCAGGATCGGCATGCCGCTGACGACGTGCTCCAGGAAGTCAGCGCTGTGCTGTGGCGTCGGTTTGATGAATTCGAGGAGGGCACCAACTTCTCCGCCTGGGCCTACAAAGTAGCGCGTCTGCAGGTGCTGAGTTGGCGGCGCAAGCAGGCGAAGCTGGCGATCCCGATTGAGGGGGATGAATTGTCGATTCTCATGGATACAGCCGCGGTCATGGCGGAGCGACAGGATGAAAGGCTGGCTGCGCTGGAACATTGTCTCTCCGAACTCACCCCGAAACAGATCGACCTTTTGCGCCGACGTTATCACTTTGGTTTTTCTGCGAACGAGATCGCAGAACAAGGCAATCGCTCTCGTCGCGCGATCTACAAATCCCTCGGCAAAGTCAATGCCATTCTGATGAGTTGCATCAGCTCAAAAATGGAGGACCCGAACTATGGATAACGCCGAATTTCACGAATGGTTGGAACGCCTGAACGACGACGAGCTGTCAGCTGCCGAACGCGAGCAGTTAATGTCGGCCATCGGCAGCGAACAACAAAAGCAGGAGGCATTTCTAAATCACTACATGCTCGCGGCCGCCCTGGAGGAACAGTTGGCGATCGATGCCGAAAGATCTCCATTGAACAGTCGCCTTCGAAATTGGAAACCGATACTTCCGTGGGGTATTGCCGCAGCGCTAGCGCTATTCATTTTGTTGAGTCAATTCATGCCTGATACGCCGGACTCCAGCAACGAAAAAACCTCTTTCCTGGCCCTGCTCGTCAATGAAGCAGGCGCTCAGTTCAGCGATGAAAACGCACCTGATGATATTCGCTTTCAAAAAGGGAATTACAAGCTCAAGGCCGGCACGATTCATCTTCGATTTACCAATGGCGCTGACGTGGTGATGAAAGCACCCACCGCTTTTGAAATCAACGACGGGTTTCATATGCGGCTTCATCATGGCAGGATTTGGGCGATGGCCCCGCCGAGCGCCCAGGGCTTTACGGTTGCCACTCCCGGAGTTGATTACGAAGACCTCGGCACCGAGTTCGCCATCTCGGTAGATCGTCACACTGGAGCCAGCAAGCTGCATGTGATCGATGGACAGGTGGATGCACGCCACCCCGATTCGAAAGATCTCATCTCATCCGTTACCGGAGGACAATCCCTCCGGTTCGCCAATGGCAAACCGGAGCAAACCGATACACCCGATCTAAAATCTTACTCGACTCCCGGAGATATTGGATTTCTTCGCTGGCAACAGAATCGTGCAGCTTTCGGCAAAGACGATCCGGATTTGATTGGTTACTATCCATTCACCAAGTCTAATTCTCTACTAAATGAGGCCGCCAATGCCATAACCGGTAACGGCGAAATTCACGGTGCCCGCTGGGTCTCAGGTCGATGGCCCGGCAAGCAGGCTTTGTTATTTGATCGCGATACCGATTTCGTGGAACTGGACATTCCAGGGAAATATGAAGAATTGAGCCTCGCGACCTGGGTGAAGCTGGACCGTTTTGACCACAGCCATAACTCAATCTTTAATTCAAACGGTTGGGACGCGGGCGACGTTCACTGGACCATCCATCGCAACAGGTCCATGCAAATTGGATTCAGCGGGGCAAAGATTAGCAGCAGTTCGCAATCCCTGAAAACTATTCCAACCAATCAGTGGATTCACATTGCTTCAACCCTTTCACTCAGTTCCGGCAAATCCTGTGTTTATCTCAATGGCGAACTGGCCGGTGCCAGGCAAATCGAACGCAGATCCGCCATGATCCGTCCCGGTTCCGGACGCATCGGCAACTGGCTCGAAGGCGATAGAATCGACCAGGCCCCAATGCGCGCGTTGAGAGGCAAAATGGATGAGTTAGCCATCTGGAAACGCGCCCTGACCGAAGTAGAGATCAAAGAGCTGGTAGAGGCGGGGAAGCCGAGCGCGTTGTGGTCCATCGAAAGCAAGTAGGATGCATTTTGCTAAAATCAGTCGAATTGGTCAGATCTGACGGATCCGACCGATTAAATACTACTTAGCAAGCCACCGAAGAAAAAATGAAGATACTAAACAAACTTATAATCCCGGGGAAAGTAAAGATGTTCGCCATTTCATCCTCTGTCCTGGCGTTTGTTGTTGGGTTATTGTGTTTTTATCAATTCAGACATGATGATACAGAGCACGCAACCGCTTCTATTCATGAGCCAGGCCGAACAAAAACAAAACCAACGGTTTCGCCGACTATTGAATCGCCCGCCAGGAACACTCACGGAGACCCAGCCCGGCACGGTGATATCGTGGAAGAACTTCTCGACGAACTTGAGAAATACGCTGATAGCGGAACTCTACTGATGGTGGGGGACGAGTTGGCAGAGGTTTGGGGTGAGTCAATATTCGAAGATCCTGTTACAGGTATCGTAGCGGTAGTTGGATTGCAACGGCTCAAGCTTTTCGACGGCAGCGAAGTTACAGCGTCAGACGCTACTCTCATATATGATCCTGAGTCCGGAAAAATCGAAATCGAAGGGAAGGCGATCACTGTAAATCAACCCGCAGATAGCATTTAGGGAACCCACCCAAGGGCCGCACGCGGCTTTAATTTTTTCCTTGAATAAGCAAATTACTATCACTTATCACTAAGATGTCCGCATCACGCTATCTAATAACGATCTTCATCACTGTTGCCTCAATTGCACCGGCTCAGGAGCGCGTCTTCACCAACAAAGAAGGCAACCAAATCACCGCCAGAATTGATTCGGTTGCTCCCGATTGGATAACAATGACGTTAATCAAAAACGGCAGGCCCGTAACCTACCAACCGGCACTTCTAAGCCTCGATGACCAACAGTTCGTCAAAGATTGGTTACAGTCTCGTGGGATTAAATCGCCTCAAACCGAAAATTCAAACCCTCCGGCATTGGAGCCGACACCACCTCCAGTTGCACAAAACGACGAAGAAGACTTTGATGGTGCAGACTCATTCAGCTTGAGTAAAGGCGACGAAGAAAGACTCGGCGCTTCCCTGACGGGTAAACGGATCTTATTCCGGGCAGAAGTGATTCCTGCACCCGAAAATCCGGATGGTACCATTTTCGCCATAGGCGGCCGGAATTGCGGACTGGCTGTGTATGTGATGGATAATGAAATCCATGCCATCAAGAGGGGAGACGGACCCAGTAAACAAGTCTCAGTGCCACTGCCGGACGGTGCCTTCCAGATCAAGGTAAAGCTTAATTCTTCCGGATTGTCTTTGGCAACCGGAGACGATACCGAGACTCGGGACGATGCTGTCATTTTCACCCGTACTCCTTCCGAAGGCACCTGCCTGGGTTTTGATTCCGCCACCAATGTCGGTAGATATCCTGATGATTTCAATTTCCCGGGTGAGATTAACGCCGCGATGTTTCTGATTAAGTGACCATTCAAGATTTTCTTAGGGTCAGGTTAACTATCGCAAAATATCGCCTGATATTTTTGCACCCCATCCAACCCGAGGTTGCAAGCAGCTTCATTTTAGCCCTTGAGTAAACAAATTCCTATCACTTAAACCAATGCAAAAATAAATTCGCCTCACGGGAATCTAAAAATGATTAAGAAACTCATCTGCTGGACCACTGCTCTTTCCATTGGCTTCACCGTTACCGTCAGTGCTGTCGAACAACCGAACATGGTCATCCTGTTCGCCGATGATCTGGGTGTCACGGACCTTGGATGCTACGGTCGGGAACACGGGAATACCTATCACGAAACGCCTAACATCGACCTGCTTGCCAGCCAGGGGATGCTGTTCACCGATGCCTATGCGGCAAGCCCGGTGTGCTCGCCGACCCGCGCAAGCATTCTCACGGGGAAATATCCCGCAAGGCTCCGACTCACCGACTTTTTGCCGGGGCAGATACAGCCTCAATTCAAGCAGGTCGCAACCGCACCACCGGAACAGCAGTTTCTGCCGCCCGGAGAAATGACTCTGGCGCAGGCTCTGAAGGATGGCGGCTACTCCACGTGGTTCTTTGGCAAATGGCATCTGGGCAAAGGGGCTCCGGCCGACTTTGGTTTTGAGCAGGAATTCGGAGCGCAGCAAAGCGAAGCGAATCGCTTCTATCCCTTCAAGAAAAAGCAAAAGAACGTCACTGGCAAAGAGGGCGATACCATCACCGATGTGTTCACCGAAAAAGCTGCGGAACTGATCGGCAAACAGCGGAAAAAATGGGACAACGGCGATAAAAAACCATTCCTGATCTATATGTCGTACTACCTGATGCACATGCCGATCAAAGCGCGCCAGGAAGGCATAGCATACTTTGAAGCAAAGAAAAAAACCAGGCACTGGAAGCGCGCGGACTACGCGGCGATGCTCAAGATCCTCGATGACAATGTCGGGCGATTAATGCAGTCACTCAAAGACAACGGCTTTGCGGACGACACCATCGTTCTCTTCTACTCCGACAACGGTGCCCATACATGCTCTTCCAACTACCCATACAGAGGATACAAGGGCGGCGTCTACGAAGGAGGAATCAAACAACCTCTCATTGTGAAATGGCCCGGACACATCGCGCCGGGATCAACAAGCCCGGAACTTGTCAACACCCCCGATATCTACCCCACCATGCTGCAAGTCGCAGGATTGTCCTTTAAACCAGAACAGCACATGGATGGTAAAAGCTTCTATGACGCGATCACCGGCAAAGGGATTGATGCGGATAAGGCGATATTCTGGCACCACCCACACTACAGGGACAATGCCCCCAGTGTGCCGGCAAGTGTTGTGCGTAAAGGCAGCTATAAGCTTATCAGGCATTATGACAGTGGCTCGACGGAACTGTTCAACCTCAAGGACGACACCTCCGAGCAGAAAAATATAAGCCAATCAAATCCAGAGGTGACTCAGGATTTAAATGCGCAGCTGGATGCCTGGCTCAAGAATGTCGATGCCGTTATCCCGCAGCAAAACCCCAACTGTGACCTCGAAAAAGCGAAGACCGAAATCTGGGGCGGCCCCGGAGATGTCTCCAGGCGCAAAGCAAAGCTTTCCGTCAAAGAAAAGTAATTTAAAATGAACATTAACATCCTTAACAATACCGAACTGATAATGAAGCTCCCTTTAAACCTGATTGCCATAGCCTGTATGCTTCTATCGCTCACTGGATGTCAGGAGCAACTGGGCGGCGGTTCCCGCAGTATCGCTACCAAAAACCTGGTTTACGGAATTCGCGCAGGTAAGAAGCTTGGATTTGTCATATTCACCGACATCACTGGAGCCTCAACCTCGGCGGGATCAAGTTGGACTGGACAGCTCAAGCCAAAAGAGGGGCTGGCTGTGCAATACGAAGGCGACTCTGACGGAATTCTCATCCACGGAACAAAGCACAAGTTCGCCGACGGGAGAGTTTTCCTGGTTGAAACAAAAGGCGGGACCGTATGGGTGGAGCAACTCAATGTTCCCATCGGTGATGCCAATTACGACGCCGAAATAGACCGGATAGCAGAGCTGGAAGACGTGCAAGAGTTTCTGAGTAAATGATCGGCAGATAACCACTATATTACATGGATATGCAGAAAGCTTTTATGAGAAAACTATCGAGAGCGTGGTGAGGTGCTCGGGAAGAGTGATGACTACGTGATCGAAGTCAGCAGCACTTTCGGCAGATCAGCTGGAATCGTAATGAACAAAGAAAATATCCCGTCGCAACCACTGAAGAAGCCGAGCCTGCTCACCCGGTCTTTTCACATTCGCATACCCAATTGGATATCAGTAATCGCCTATGTGCTTTTAGGCGTCGCTATTATTGTCTTGAAGGTCAGGCAGAATGCTGAACTGAAAGGTATGTGGACTTCCCCAGATCGCCCTTCAATTGCAACGTTTGAAGTAACAAAACGATTTCTCGAACTGCAGGAGGAGTTGCCGTCGAATGTAGACCTCTTGGCCACGTTTGAGATACCTGTTCAGAAGGACTCGCCCTACCGAGCGGCAAACTTGAATTTCCTCGCAAACAGCTACGCCGCGCAAGGAGACTATGAAAAGGCCGAACCCTTGTATGAGGAATCGCTTCGCTTGTTGAAAAAGTATCTGGGAGCGAAGCATCCAGACGTCTTGACCGTCGAGGTAAACAGACAAATAGCGCAATCCAAACGAACAGCCGAACCATTAAATCCAGACGACGGCATGAAGGCCGCGCCTGATTTGTGACGTTGGCTGAGATGAATATGATACCCCCCCCGAGATGACCTGCCCGCGACGGAAACTTTAGCACTCAAAAAGGTCGGCTAGTCCCTACCATCAGTGCTGCGTTGGCAATGGCGGCGTCTACTGGCGACCGGGGGAAATCGTATCAGGAAAGGTACACGACAGAGAGGAGAATGTGTCCCGGGAGGTGGATAAAAAGCTCTAAAAGAAGCGGGGTTTCGAACCTCTCTACCATCAATCTTCTTTCTAGCCAGTTGGGGCCTTTTCCAAAAAAAAGCCCCGGGGAAATCCCCGACAATACCAAATGGAAACTCAGCGTGAAGGCAAGATGACTTTTCTGAGAAAATTTTCGAAGCCCAACCTGAAAAATCTCATTTTTTTCACCTTTTGGGTGCACACATTCTCTATTTTGGGCATTCCCTAGGTATCGACATCACATGATAAAACGCCTTAACATGATAAAACCAAATACGATTAGCCTCCTCGCCATCACCTTTTTTCTGGCGACAGCGAGCCACCTTCCCGCCCGGACCTGGACTGACGCGACGACCAAGCGCACCCTCGAGGGCGATTATATCAGTTCCGATGCCACCAATGTCGTCATCAAATCTGGCGGTAAACCGATAAAAATCGTTCTCGCGGAAAGAGCGCTCACTGCTGCAGAAACTTTACCTGATGCAAGATTTAAGGAAGCGATTCTGCGCGAACGCTCCGGCCTTCTTACGAATTGATTTCCACCACGCAAACCGCATTCACAATAATGGCCCAGCGAAAGAAATACCTATGAAGACGTTCAAGAAAATGCTCCGGCACCCCCTGGTGCTGGTGCTGGCCCTGTCGCTTAATGCAACCTTTGTCTCAACACATGCAGCCGACGATAGCGCTGAAGAACCGACAGCTGAATCCGTCCATGCGGCGTATTTACATAGTCTGGTTCTAATGGCGGATGGTTCCGTTTGGGGAGCGGGGTCGAATCTGACGGGAGCTTTGGGCGGGGATGGTTATGTTCGTTCAAAGCCATGGATCATCATGAGCGATGTTTCTGCCGCTTCGGCAGGCAATCAACATAGCCTTTTTCTCAAAAGAGACGGGTCCGTCTGGGCTGTCGGTTCGGTCTGGGCATTAGGTGATGGAATCGAATTTGATTTCGAAAAGGAACTAGACGCCTATGACACAGAAAATGGCGAGGGTATGTTGCGCCTAACTCCGGTTCAGGTCATGGATGGGGTAAAAGCGGTTTCGGCTGGGTGGGCGCACAGTTTGTTCCTCAAGGAGGATGGTTCTGCCTGGGCAGCCGGCGAGAATAAAGATGGAAGATTGGGAGATGGCACCACGAGTAAAAAAGCCGCGCCGGTACTCGTCATGAATGATGTGGTGGCTATTTCAGCTGGCTTTCACAGCCTGTTCCTCAAAAAGGACGGTTCAGTATGGGCTTCAGGAGATAATGAGTGTGGGCAACTGGGTGACGGGACAACGACAAATCGGGCCGAACCGGTGCAAGTCATGACCGATGTAGTCGCCATTTCCGCCGGCCGTGAACATAGCCTGTTCCTAAAAGGTGATGGAACGGTCTGGGCGTCGGGCGAGAACACAGACGGAAGGCTGGGTGATGGGACCGAAGCCAGCCGCCTCAGCCCTGTTCAGGTCCTCACTCAAGGTGCAGCGATTTCCGCCGGGGACGACCACAGTCTTTTTCTGAAGGAGGACGGATCGGCGTGGGGAGCTGGCGCTAACCGGCTTGGTTCACTGGGAGATGCATTACGGGAATACTACCCGGCAGACAGGATAGTCACCTCACCCGTCCGGATCATTGACGGGGTGACCTCCGTTTCCGCCGGTTCTGACTACAGTCTCTTTGTCATGACGAATGGATCAGTCATGGCATCTGGGGGGAACTTGTTCAGCAATTTGGGTTTCAATGGTCGCAATACAGAAAAGCCGGTCAAACTCGAGTTTCGAAAACGAACTCCGGCCGAAATCAAGAAATGGGAAGAAAGGAAAAAGGAACTGGAAAAGATTCCTTTTGATCCGAAGAAGCATCTTCCAATCAGGACCCAACCGCCGCGCAGACCGCATTCACAATAATGAAAACGCCCCCAAACAAACTGCCCTTCGTCCTTCTCCTAATTTTCGTCACTGCTTTGTCCCGACCTGACATGATGGCGGGAGCGAGGGGTGCATGCGTCGCCTGCCCGGGCTCTCGTGGACGCGCGGTTACGCCTGCTTTTCAGGAGCGGACAGGAAGAAAAATGAAAAAAAGGAATTTTTCTAAATCCAGTTTCGATCCGTTGGCGAATTCAGAAATAGATCGGCGCCTTTCGGTGCCGGCTATTAACCAACTAGTAAATCGTAAACGTAACCTCCTAGAACCATGAAAAAAACATTCCTCTCTCTCCCTGCTGCCGCCCTCACGTTGGCATTGTCGGCGGGACTCTCCTTCGCCGATGATCACAAAAAACAGGATATCGTCGATACAGCCGTTGCCGCCGGCAGCTTCAAGACCCTCGCCGCTGCCCTGCAGGCCGCTGACCTGGTCGATGCGCTCAAAGGCGATGGCCCTTTCACCGTTTTTGCTCCTACAGACGAAGCGTTCGCCAATCTCCCTGAAGGCACGGTGGAAAGCCTGTTAAAACCTGAGAACAAAGATCAGTTGGTCAACATTCTGACCTATCACGTGGTCAGCGGGAAGGTGCCGGCGAAAGTGGCGGTGACCCTCGATGAGGCCACCGCGCTCAACAAAAAAGTTATCTCGGTGACCAAGAAGGACGGCGGGTTGTTTCTCAACGATTCCAAAGTTGTGAAGACGGACATCATGTGCAGCAACGGTGTCATTCACGTGATCGACGCAGTGTTGCTCCCTCCGGCTGAAGGCGAAGCCTCCTCCGCGCCTTCCGGTCCGGCCCGCGAACTGGTCGAAATGGCCATCGCCAAGGGTGCGCCGCTCTACAATCACGGAAACCCTGAAGCCTGCGCTGCGATTTATGAAGTCACGGCCCATGCACTCATGGCCATGCCGGAAGAAATGGTCACGGCGCGTGATCGGGAAATGTTGAATCGGGCGATCGCCGCCGTCAGTCACAGTCACTGCAAGGCGACCAACGCCTGGACATTTCGCAGTGCCTTTGATGGCATGATGATGACCTCTCGTTGAGACTGAAACTGCTACCTACGGAGGATTGAGTTCGACAACCCAACATCAAGAGCCAATCCTCCCCAGGGTGGCGCTCGGCGAGCCGAAGGCGATGGAGCAATGCATCGCCTCCTACGGTGGTCTCGTCTGGAGCATTGCCCACAAGTATTCCCGATCTCATTCCGATGCTGAAGACCTCGTCCAGGAAATCTTTACCGCCCTATGGCGAAGTGCCTCCCGGTTTGACGAGTCGGCCGGATCGGAAACGACTTTCATCGGGATGCTGGCTCGCCGCCGGGCGATCGACTGGCTCCGGAAGCAGGGGCGTCGACCGGATTTTGAACCGCTCACCCCGAATGATGCAGAGATGAGCACCTTTTCCCACCAAGGGGCCGCGAAGATCGATCACGGGATCGTCATGGGCGCCCTGAAACGACTTCCCGAAGAAACCCAGAAATTGTTCCGGTTTCACTTTGAACGGGGTCTGTCCCACTCCGAGATTGCGGATCAGACCGGAATGCCCCTTGGAACGGTGAAAACACGGCTCCGATCGGGACTCTTGGAACTGCGAACTTACATGAAACGGCTCGACCCACAGCCGAACACCTCGCTATGAATTCGCCGAACAAACAAGAACGACTCGAGTGGCTCGACGCGGGCCGTGCTCTCGGCGACTTGAGTCCGGAGGAGGAGGCTGAATGGAAGCCTCTCGCCGAGGTTGTCAGTGAGGAAGATGGCTCTGATGAACTTTTCGAGTTTTCCCTCGATGCCATCGTCGCCACGCTTGAGCAGGGCCTCAGTCCGGCTGTTTCTCTGCCCGAAGAACTCAAAGATCAAATCAGTGCCGGGGCCAAGGACTTTCATCAGCCGGCTGATAGAGAAGTCACGAAGGGTGAAGTGAATGCGAGGGGCGACCAGGCTGAAGAGGAAAACGAGAACATCCTTCGTCCTTCCTTCTGGTCACGGCCCGCGATCGGTTGGGCGGCCGCTGCCGTTCTCGCACTTCTCCTGATCGTTCAAAGTCGCCCTGATGGTGGCGGTGGAGCGGATGCTCCTTCGCTTGTTGAACAAGTGGAACGTGATCCCGATCTCCTCAGGCGCCCCTTTGCCGGCACGGGTGAAGAGGCTGACCCGGTGGGAGAGGTTCTCTGGAGTGACACTCAAAAGCAGGGGGTCATGTTGCTGGGCGGTTTGCCGGAGAATGATCCCACGGTCAGCCAGTATCAGCTCTGGATCGTCGACCCGGCCCGAGACGACGTGCATCCCGTTGACGGTGGTGTCTTTGACATTCCGGCATCGACTTCCGGACCAGTAGTCGTCCCCATCGCGGCCACGCTGCCTATCGCCGATCCCGCTGCCTTCGTCATCACCGTGGAACAACCCGGTGGGGTCGTGGTTTCCAAGCAGGAGCAAGTCGTCGCGATCGCGAAATCGTGATCGGGAAATAATCGGATTTTTTTCAAGCCGATTCCCTGATTCTGGCGAACTCCTTAAAGACGAAAGCAACTTCGCTCTTCTCCACCGTGACGCTCGTTGCAGCGTTTTTCTCCCTGGTTGCCATTCCAGGGGGCCGTGCCGCGGATCCCGCTGAAGCCAAGACTATTGGACGCGTTGTTCGGGAACGTTCCGATCTCTCCGGTTTTCTCCAACTGCTTGAGAAAACCGAACTGGGTTCCCGTCTCTCGGAGCGAACCGATGTGCGATTTAATTGATAGGAATTTGCTTATTCAAGGGTTTTTATCGGGGCGCCGGTCCTGCGG
>ERZ1048068.2176-NODE-2176-length-14120-cov-5.932456_pt1 | contig 14120 bp, 13 predicted proteins | sample MGYA00383098_ERZ1048068 | MGnify/ENA primary metagenome ERZ1048068 (study PRJEB29581, sample SAMEA5548368) | metagenome | biome: marine; feature: coastal; material: water | depth 1 m | study: Short-term variability in the microbial, nano- and picoplankton... | reverse complement strand
CTGCTAACGATCCTGTTGGCATTTCATTTTGGCTTATTTCTATGGCGTTGGTTGCTGCCACAGCATTCTTCTTCGTTGAACGTGACCGTGTCGCGGGCAAGTGGAAGACTTCTCTGACAGTATCCGGCTTAGTTACTCTGATCGCCGCTGTGCACTATTTCTATATGCGCGATGTATGGGTAGAAACAGGTACCTCACCAACCGTCTTTCGCTATATCGACTGGTTGTTGACAGTGCCACTGCTAATGATCGAGTTCTACTTGATTCTGTCTGCAGTTGCCAAGGTACCAGCCGGTGTTTTCTGGCGCTTGCTAATTGGTACCATCGCTATGCTCGGATTTGGTTATGCCGGCGAAGCAGGAATGATGGATGCCAAAGTCGCATTTGTACCTTCAATGCTAGCCTGGGGTTACATTATCTGGGAGATCTTTAAAGGTGAAGCGAGCCAAATCAATGCCGGCCTTGCCAATGCTAATGTTCAAAAAGCCTATAAGACTATGACATTACTGGTCACTGTAGGTTGGTCAATTTATCCGTTGGGTTACTTCTTCGGCTACTTTGGCGGTGGCGCAGACGCGGTCACCCTGAACGTTGTCTACAACATAGCTGACTTCTGGAACAAGATCGCCTTCGGTGTTGTTATCTGGGCAGCAGCAGTAGCTGATTCAGAGTAATTTGACTCAGTAGATACAAGAGAAAGAGCCAGCTATGCTGGCTCTTTCTCTCTACTACTCAGATTAGATGTAAAATTTTTTTCGGAAAGTAACTGTCTATAAAAAAATAATAAGGGTACTGACAATGTCCCCACAGCAGTTTACCAAGAGCTCTTCCCTGTCTGATAGCCTTGTACAGCTAGAGCTTCTCTTTAAGCGCGAAATGCCAGATTCCCAGAGTACTCTTGCAGCGGCCGCGCAGTATCATTTTAAAAACCCAGGTAAGTCTTTCCGTGCGCAACTTGCGCTGACCAGTGGTATGTCGCTCGGTCTAAACCAACAAGATAACCTACATTGGGCAGCCGCTTGCGAGCTTCTGCACAATGCCTCGCTGATACATGATGATATCAGCGACGCCAGTACTCACCGACGTGGACAGGAGAGTATCAACCAGCACTTTGGTGCTGATATGGCACTCTGTCTGGGCGACTGGATGGTGGCCAAGGCCTTTGAACTCGGCGCTCGAAACAGCCTTCACGGCGGCAAGTTTGCCGCCCTTTTGGCCCAGGCGATGCAAGAGACATGCAGCGGCCAGATCTCAGATATTACCCAGCGCGAATGTGCTGACCTGGAAGCCTGGAAGCGCATTGCCAAAGGTAAGACAGCACCCTTGCTTATCGCCCCTATCAAGGGTGCTGCAATTGCCGCCGGCCTTGACGCAGACCTGCAGAGTCTAGAAAAACTGGTTGGCTTCTGCGGCCTGGCCTATCAGGGCCGCAATGATATCGACGACATTATTCCCTCCAGCCATCGCTCCAGTGACCTCGATGGCCGCAAACCAAATCTGGTTGTCAGCCTGTATGCCGAGCACGGCCCTAGCTGCGATGATTTTAATCGCTGGTACCGATCTGATGACCTGAGTAAACTCAGCTACTGGCAAAAGCGTATAGCAAGCAGTGATATGATTTTACAGGCCAACCAGTCTGTTGATTACTGGCTGGCGCAGGCCGAACTGTTAGTTCTCTCGGTACCGCCGCAATTACAGGCCGTTACCGCGGGAATTGTCAGCTCAGTAAAGGGCAAAGAGCCCACTAACAACATCAAACACCAAGGACAGATCGCTTGACACAAACAACACAGCAGGACGCTACAACAGCAATTGTCATTGGCGCAGGATTTGCCGGTATAGCAACAGCCCTCAGGCTGCGTGCACTGGGTTACAGAGTCACCTTGCTAGAGCGCCTGGACAGCCTAGGCGGACGAGCTCAGGTGTTTGAGCGCGGCGGTTATCGCCATGATGCCGGCCCCACCGTGATTACCGCGCCCTTCTTGTTTGATGAGCTGTTTGAGCTGTTTGATGAGAAGCTCGAGGATCATCTGCAATTTGTTCCCCTGGACCCGTTTTACCGCTTCCACTTCGCCGATGGCAGCCAGTTTGACTACCGCGCTTCGGTTGAAGACACCCTGACGGAAATCCGCCGCTTTAACCCGGATGATGCCGAGGGCTACCTGAAACTCCTGGAAAAATCCAAGCGAGTTTACGATATTGGCTTTAAACAACTGGTGCACAGGCCCTTTACCCGCGTCTGGGACATGGTCAAACAGATTCCGGCACTGCTGATGCTGAAGTGCTATCGCAGTGTCTCACAGATGGTTAACAGCCATCTCAAGCACCCGCTAATTCGCCAGGCATTCTCTATCCACCCGCTGCTGGTGGGTGGCAACCCATTTAAAACCACCGCTATCTACACCCTGATTCACTACCTGGAGCGACGCTGGGGGGTTTTCTTCTGTATGGGCGGTACCGGCAAGCTGGTGGATGAGTTAACCGCACTAATGGAGCGCCAGGGCATAGATATTCAACGGGGTGCCGATGTCGATGAAATTGTTCTCAACGGCAAGCTTGCCAGTGGTGTGCGACTCAATTCAGGGCAAGTACTAAACGCCGACCTGGTGGTTTTTGGTGGTGATCCAGAGACTTGCTACAAGCATCTATTGCCGGCAAAAAAAACCTTCAGCCTGCCCGCCATAAAAAAACAATATTCGATGGGCCTCTATGTGCTCTATTTCGGCACCAGAAAACTCTACCCGGATGTCGCCCATCACAGCATCTGGATGGGGCCGCGATTTCAGGAGCTGTTGTCAGAAATTTTTGATAGCAAGACCATGAGCGAAGACTTCTCACTTTACCTGCATCGCCCAACAGCTACTGATAAAAGCTTTGCGCCAGAAGGTTGCGAATCTTTCTATGTGCTCTGCCCAGTGCCCAACCTGCTTGGCGACGTCAACTGGGAAACTGAAGGGCCAGTTTTGCGCGACAGAATTGTAGACGCTCTGGAAAATACCATACTACCGGAATTATCATCAGTCATCGAAGAGGTATTCTGGATGACACCAGAGGATTTCGCCAACGATTATCGCTCAATGCACGGCGCCGGCTTCTCCATAGAACCGAGACTGACTCAGTCGGCCTGGTTTCGCTTCCACAACCGTGACAGCGCCATCTCCAACCTTTATTTCGTCGGTGCCGGCACCCACCCGGGTGCAGGACTTCCCGGGGTGGTCAGCTCAGCTAAGGTGGTTGAAGAGCTTTTAACCGGGGTTGAGGTAGGCTCGGGCGGTTAACTGATGAGCAATCCGCAAGCCAAGCAGATTCTCGCCCGACAGGGCAAAACATTTTATTGGGCAAGCTTTTTTCTCGGCCCTGCGGTAGCCGATCGCGCCGCACGCCTCTATCAATTCTGCCGCTTTGTCGATGACCTGGCTGACGGCGATCTGCCCCAGCGGCTTGAATCCCTGGAAGATATTCGCGCCGGACTCAGCGACCCACAACATCCAGCCGTCGCGACAATTCCCGAGCTAGAGGCGTTTAGCGCCCTGGCCGATGAAAGCAATATCCCACTCAATGCAGCTATTCAATTACTTGATGGCATGCTCCGCGATCAGCTGCCCACCGCGGTTGAAAGCGAAGCGGAGCTGCTGCGTTACTGTCATGCGGTAGCTGGCACCGTCGGGCTGATGATGTGCCGGGTACTCGACTGCAAACACCCCCGCGCCGACAGCTTCGCAATTGACTTAGGTATCGCCATGCAGCTGACCAACATTGCCCGCGATGTGCTCGAAGATGCGAGAATGGATCGCCGCTACCTGCCAGCCAGCTGGCTTGGTGCAACCCTAAGCGCCGAAACCATTGGCCAGGCGGCCAGTCACTGTCATCTGCCAGTGGCCGCGGCTATCAACCAGCTGCTGGAACTTGCCGACCGCTATTACGCCAGCGCCCTACTGGGCATTCATCTGCTGCCCTGGCGCAGCAGGTTTGGGATTATTGTCGCACTGCGCGGCTACCGCCAAATTGGTCGCCAGTTAAAAAAACATGGGCTGCAGTGGTGGCGCGGCCGCACCGTCGTCAGCAAAGCAGTCAAAATAGGCCTGAGTATTACCAGCCTGGCTGATCTAATTTCCGGTATGGGGTCCGGCAGTGTGCCTGCGCACAAAGCCAGTTTGCATAAACATCTAAAGGGGCTAGCCGGTGTTGACTGAAAAGATGACCGAGACGGATATTGATATCGCCATTATCGGCGGTGGCAATGCGGGCCTGTCCCTCGCCGCGCAGCTGGCATCTCAACCGAGCCCACCCAGTACAGTTGTGATCGAATCCCAGGGAGTAGACCAGCGCGACTGCAGTTGGGGTCTGTGGGCACTGGATCAGCAGGCGCAACAACTCAGTCACTCAACCAAGGGGCGCTGGCAGCGCTGGCAGTTGGTGGATAGCCACAGCCGTATTATTCACAGTAGCAATCAGTTCAACTATCTGAGCCTCAGTTCCGCTGACTATTTGCGCCACTGCGCCGCCCAGCTGCGCGAGCCCGTGAGCCTGGTCAATGCATCGGTCAACGCGTTAAAACCCGAACTGAGCCAGACTGTTGTCAACACCGATCAGCGCCAGTACAGAGCTAAAACTGTCTACGATAGTCGACCGCCCCAAGTCGTTGAAAATGGCTTGCGCCAACATTTTTTCGGGCTGCATATTCGCAGTAAACAACCGCTTGTGGAACCGGATATTGCCACACTGATGGACTTTCGTGTCGACCAGTCACGGGGGCTGCACTTTATTTATGCACTGCCCTTTTCACAACACCATCTGTTAGTTGAATCGACATTGATCTCGACAAATGTTGAGCCTCAAGACTGGTATCGCAACGCCATCGAAGAGTGGCTGCGCAACAATAATATTGAAGTTGCGGAGATTATCAGCGAGGAGAGAGGCATTATCCCCATGGACAAACTGGTTCAGGCTCCAGCGATTGGACCATCCGCAGAACTGCCGTTGATCGCGCCCATCGGTGCCGCCAGCGGTGCGGTAAGGCGCTCATCGGGTTACGCCTTCCAGCATATCCAACAGCAGGTGAGACAATTGGCGGCGGGGATCGCTCAGGGCACGATGGAGGTTCCGACACCCATTTCCAGCCGTCTAACGGCAATGGATACAATATTTAATGGTGTCCTGCTCAGCCGCCCGGATCTCAGTGTCTCCCTGTATATGCGAATGGCCAGAGCCCTAAATGGCGATCAGTTTGCCCGCTTTATGCTCGGCAGGGCCACGGTCAGCGACTGGCTGCGGGTTATCGCCGCTATGCCCAAGGGTGTGTTTTTAAAAGAGGTGCTAAAAATGGCATCGGGGACGCCCGCCGATGCCTGATCCGACCCTATTATCAAGCGCATCACTGATGGCCATCGCCGCGATTATGTTGATTGGCGTACCCCATGGAGGGCTTGATGGTGCAGTTGCGCGCCGCTCCGGCTGGCCGAACGGCACAGGCCCCTGGATACTGTTTCACCTCGCCTATCTGCTCTTGGCGGCGGCTGTCGTCGCCCTCTGGTGGCGTTTTCCACTGGTCAGCCTGGTAGCCTTCCTATTCGTCTCGGCACTGCACTTTGGCAGCAGTGATATTCGCCATATCAGCCAATTTTATAAGCCACAGGCCTGGCTGCCCTTGGTGGCTCATGGCGGCCTGGTAGTCATAGCCATACCCGCCTTTCAAAGCCCTGCCGTAGAGCCGCTGTTTGCCGTATTGGTCGATGCCGATAGTAGCCTCTGGCTGCTTGCTCAAATCGATAGGCTATTACTGCCCTGGGCAGCCTGCGTGTTTTTCTACCTAATATATGCGGTGTATCAGCCGCGCTGGCGCAGCGCGGTTTATAACCTTAGCCTGCTGATTTTACTGGCTTTTTTACTGCCGCCCCTGGTCAGCTTTGCGCTCTATTTTTGCCTCTGGCACAGCCGCAACCATATGCAACGTATCTGGAGGAGTATCGCCCCAGACAAGCGTCGACGCAGCGCTATTGAAACTGTAGCCTACAGCTGTTTGGCCTATGCTGCAGCGGCACTCTACTTTATGCTACAAGTCGATATGCATGGGGCCGCAGCATTTGCACCATCAATGGTGCAGCTGACCTTTATTGGCCTGGCTGCACTGACGGTGCCGCATATGTTATTGATTGATTTTATTCACGAGTATCGGGAAGACCGCCAGTATGACTGATATAAGCAAGCGCAAAGCAGACCATATCAACCTGGCACTGCAGACCAGCCATCAGGCGCCAGTTGCTGCCGGCTTTGATCGCATTCGCTTTGAGCATAACTGCCTGCCTGAACTACACAGCGACGAGATTGACTGCTCAACGGTTTTTCTCGACCAGTACTGCTCGGCACCGTTGATGATTGGCGCTATGACCGGTGGCTGTGAACGCGGCGACACCATCAACCGTCATCTCGCCGAAGCTGCTCAAGAGGCGCAAATTCCCATGGCTCTGGGCTCACAGCGCGCCGCGCTGCAAGACGGCCTGGCGCAAAATGTACGCCGCTGGGCACCCAAGGCCATCCTGATTGGCAATCTCGGTGGCACCCAGCTGCTACAGCACGGGGTCGAGCTGGCACAGCGCGCTGTCGATAGCGTGCAGGCTAATGCCATGATTATCCATCTCAACCCACTGCAGGAGCTGGTGCAGCCCAACGGCGATCGCGACTGGCGTGGTGTGCTCAATGCCCTCGAACAGTGCTGCGCCACACTGACTGTTCCGGTGATTGTTAAAGAGGTCGGCGCAGGTATTGGCCCAACGGCAGCGCAACGCCTGATTGACGCAGGTGTTAAATGGATCGAAGTCGCCGGTCGCGGCGGAACCAGCTGGGCCAGCATTGAAAATGCACGTATCGATGCGCCCCGCGAGCAGCAGATTGCCGCCCCGTTTCTCAACTGGGGCATGGACAGCGCAGCGCTGATTCCACAACTGCGCCACCAATCCAGCCAGCTTGGCCTGATCGCCTCTGGCGGCCTGCGCGATGGACTGGATATCGCCCGCAGCCTGCGTTTGGGAGCCAATTTCAGCGCCATAGCCCAGCCCTTTCTACAACCGGCGCTGGAATCCAGCGCAGCAGTTATTGAAAAGATTGATATCTTCCGCGAGCAACTGCGCTGGGCCATGTTTCTCACCGGCAGCAGAGATCTCAAACAGTTGAAAAAGGCAGCGCTGATTAACGATTAGAATACTGTGAATAGAAGCGCTCTAGACTCATCACTGTAAATACAGACGCCGAAATGTGGAGAAAAATTTGCAGCATATTCAAACTGAGGTCAGCGCCGGCGTTGGCCTGATTACCCTCAATCGTCCTCAGGCGCTCAATGCCCTTAGCCTGGAGATGCTCTACAACCTGACCGCTGTGCTCTGCAACTGGATAGAGGATGCCGAGGTAGAGATTGTCGCGATTCGCGGTACTAGTCGTCAGGGGCCTTTTGGTGCCTTCTGCGCCGGCGGCGATATCCGCTTTTTCCATGATGCCGCCATTGCCGGCGATTCGACTTTGGAAGATTTTTTCACCACCGAATACCGCCTCAACAACCTGATCTACAACTACCCAAAACCCTATATCGCCTTTATGGATGGCGTAGTTATGGGCGGCGGTATGGGGCTTGCACAGGGGGCGCATTTACGCATTGTTGGCCCAAGCACAAAGATAGCCATGCCGGAGACCAATATAGGCCTGTTTCCGGATGTTGGCGGCGGTTATTTTCTCAGCCGCTGTCCCGGTTTTAGCGGTGAATACCTGGCCCTGACCGGGCAGGTACTGTCGGGAGAAGAGGCCCTGGCTGTCGGCCTTGCCGATGGGCTGGCCGCAGAGGGATGCATGCCCGATCTGTGGCACAGTCTCACGCAAAACACCCAACAGAAGCCAAGGGAGCGCCTGGAATCACTAAAAGCTCGCTTAGGCACTACCGCCGCAAAACCCCAGTGGCTGGATAGACAGATCGATGCGATCTTTAGCCTGCCAACGCTAGTGACTATTATTCAGGCACTGGAACAGGCGGATAATCATTGGGCCATACAGACATTGCAGGCCCTACGCCAGCGCTCACCGCTGATGCTGCATGTCACCCTGGAACAGATTCGCCGCGGACGTCAGCTGCAGATAGCCGATGAACTGCGTTTGGAGCGCACCCTGGTCCAGCACTGCTTTAACCCGGTACATCTTAAACGCGCCGCTTATAACTGCGAAACTGTTGAGGGCATTCGTGCCCTGGTAGTGGACAAGGATCGCAATCCGCAGTGGCATCCACCGCGTATTGAAGATGTCACAGCGGAGATGGTCATACCCTTCTTTGACGACCCGTGGCCGCAGGGGCATCATCCCCTCGCCGATTTATAATCGCCGCTTGTTTTATCCAACATGATTCACCAGAGGGCCATGTTATGCATCTCCAGGAACAACAGATCACCTGCCCCTTCTGCTTGGAAAGTATTACCTTGCTGGTCGATCCCTCGGAGTCCCAGATCTATACCGAGGACTGCTTTGTCTGCTGCCGTCCGATCCTGATCCAGACCCATATCCATGGCGATGAAGTCAATATCGAAGTGACCCAGGAAGACCTGGGATTTTAAAAAGCCACTTTAAAATAATCATCTAACCCCAGTTTTTTAGAACTTGCGGGTTTCTCCAATCGCCATCACCCAGCTTTTTTCGTCACCAAACTGTGTTTCTGCCGCCGCGGCCTTGAAGCGTTGTGGCGGCTCCGAAAGGGGCTCATCAGATAGATCAAAGGTGCCAAAGTGAATCGCCAGTGCAGTATCTGCCTGCACATCCAGGGCTGCCTGCACCGCTTCTTCAGGGTTCATATGGGTTTCAGCCATCATGGCACGGGGTTCGTAGGCGCCAATAGGCACGGCAGCCAGATCAAAAGGCCCAAGTTTGGCACCAATCTGCTTAAAACCTGCAAAATAGCCGGTGTCACCGGCAAAGTAAAAACGCCTTTGGCTGCCGATGACCGCCCAGGAGGCCCAGAGAGCCTTGCGGGTATCGGCGAGATTACGTTTGCTCCAGTGCTGGGTGGGCAGGCAGAAAATTTGTATTTCTCTGTGGAAAACGCCCTGCCCCCAATCCAGTTCCTGCACTCGATCAATACCATTTTTAGTCAGCAGATCAGCATTACCCAGAGGAACATAAAAGGTTGTCTCGGAATTGCGAGCGGCCAATTTACGCAATGTGGGGAGATCCAAATGGTCATAGTGATTGTGCGAGATCAGCACAAAATCGATGTTTGGCAAGTCCTCCAGCGCCATGCCGGGATCAACCCAGCGACTGGGGCCAACAGGTGGCAGCGGGCTGGGTGTTTGCGACCAGATCGGATCGGTCAAAAAACTGACCCCTTGCATCTGCACTAGCAGGGTGGCATGACCAATCCAGGTGACGGTGGGTGAACGGGTGTTTTCCCGCAAATAGGCACCATCGTTGGCAACTGACTGCGGCGCACCGGCATCACTGCGAAACATTGTGCCAAAACGGCGCAGGTAAAATCCCAGCCTTAGCGGCAGAGAACCATGTGAAATATCACCGCCGGTATTGGTAAAGCGCCCCTGTTTGTCTCTCGGGGCGCTATCAAAATCAGCGGTATTATCCAACTCAGGAGCAGCAAAAGAGGAACTCTGCACCTGCAGGTTGGCACAAGCGAGAATTAAACCCAGCAAAACCAGCCACAGCAAAGGTTGTTTTTTTAGCATTGCAAATTCTCGCCTACGCTGTAGTCAGGTACTTAAGCTGCCTTTTTAGAGAAAAGTAATTCGATTTCTTCTAACGACTTACCCTTGGTTTCCGGCAGCAACCAAGCCACAAGAACCAGACCAATTACTGCAAATACACCGTAGGAGAAAAATGTCAGTGCGGCTCCAAAGGTACTTAACTCCCAAGGGAACAGTAGCTGCACAAAGAAGCTCACCATACTGTTGATCATGCCCACGCAGGAGATCGCCACACCGCGCAACTGATTGGGAAATATCTCGGCGAACAGCGCCCACATCACCGGCCCCAGGGACATGGCAAAGGAAGCCACAAAGCCCAAAATGCCAACCAAAATCAGGATCGCATTGATATTGGTAGCGGTTTTCATAAACTCGCTTTCATAGTCACGGGCCGCGTCGGCACCAATGGTCTCTGTCAGTGCCGCTTTAAAGTCAATATCACTCTGGTAGACCGTGCCCAGCATGCTGTTAAGGGCGGCGGTATCAACACGCTGCTGGATACCCTCAATCTGCTCAATCTGAACAATACTCTCAGCTTTAAGCTCATAGGTAGCCTGGGAGAAACCATAGGTACAGAGCGCCATACTGATGGCGATACCACTCAGGCCGACCAGCAACAGGGGTCGTCGTCCCCAGCGATCGATCAGGGCGATGGCCACCAAGGTAAACAGCACATTGATCAGACCCACCAGCACCGCCTGGGCAAAGGCCGCATCGGTACCAATACCACTCTGCTCAAAAATGGTCGGCGCATAGAAGAAGATCGCATTGATACCGGTGATCTGCTGCACCACGCCAACAATAATGCCGACAATCAGCGCCAGGCGCATCTTGGGCCCCAACACTCCCTGAATACGCTTCCACAGGGCACCATTTTCACTGTCGAAGCTATTCTTAATAACCTCGATCTCGTCATCAATCTGTTCAGCGGGTATCAGTTTGGCCAGTACATCCCTTGCCTCCTGCTCGCGACCATTATTGGTCAACCACCGCGGGCTATCGGGAATCACAAACAGACCAAGGAAAAAGATCAGTGCCGGCACAATTTCAACACCCAGCATCCAGCGCCAGGTGTTCACATCCACACCCCAGCCGGTAACCCAGTCAGCACCTGAAGTGCTGGCCTTGAGAATAAAGTAGTTAGCGAAATAGGCGGCTGACAGACCAACTACAATGTTCAGCTGATTGATCGAAACCAGTTTGCCACGCAGTCTAGCCGGTGCGATCTCGGCAATGTACATCGGCGCAATCATCAGTGAGGTAAAGGCGAGACCCCCTATCGCTCGGGCAGTCACCAACATCATATAGGAGGTGGCAAAGGCCGAGGCAACTGCGGACAGAAGATAGAGAAAGGCAATCAGGATCAGCACCTTCTTACGCCCCAGAGCATCACTTAAGGGGCCTATAACCAGAGTGCCAAAAACCCCGGAGAGCGTTGGGGCGGCAACCACAAAACCGGACTGTATAGGTGTCAGGTTGAACTCAACCGTAACAGCGCCTACCACGCCAGAGATAACAGCGGCATCAAAGCCAAAAACAAAGCCGCCAAGGGATACGATAACGGCACAGTAAAGTGCGTAAGAGATACGGTGGTCCATGAAAATTCCAGTAGTGTTTGTTGTGATTATTTTTAATTAACGCTCGAGAGTTTTATTATTTTTTAAAATTGTTGTTTTATGGCTGCCATCTGGCGCTGAAAGGCGCGGCTATGGTCCCAGCTGACAATATCAGATTGCAGCTTACCAGCCAGCAGGTCACAGCTTACCTGTTCGATTTGATGATTAAAACCTTGCTGGTGCCGCTGCACTGCAAAGCGATCAATACAGTCGGGGCCCTGATAGAGCTTTACTTCCCGCGCGGCCCAGTAATCGGCAATAGTCAGCGTGCCGCGATCACCAATCAGGGTCAGGTAATTATTTAGCTTACTGCGAAAGGATGTCGTCAGCTGCGCGGTGGCGTCACTATTATTCTGGCTATCACTATAGGTATTAAGAATAACCACGTCGTCTTCAACCCCATTATCCGCCTTATGATGCCAGACCGTTTGAGTATCAGGATCCCTTTGCAAGAAAAGCCAGGCCATGGCAATCGGATAGATCCCAATATCCAGCAGGCAACCGCCGCCAAGGCGATCGCTGTATAACCGAGAATCCGGGTCATAGGGCATTGGAAAACCAAACTCGGCTTTGACATGGCAGAGCTTGCCAATCCGCCCTCCATCTACCCATTCGCGAGCCTTTTGGATGACCGGCATAAAGTAGCTCCACATTCCCTCCATAAAATAGCGCTGCTCCTGCACAGCCACCGCAATCACCTCCTCCAGTTCGGCGGGTGAAATGGTGGCGGGCTTTTCGCAGAGCACATGTTTGCCGGCGCGCAGTGCGGCTATCGACTGTTCCTTGTGGTGACTGTGGGGCGTGGCAATATAGATTGCATCTATAGTCGGATCGGCAAGAATTTCCTCGTAACTGCCATAGGCCGTGGGCACAGAAAACTCATCGGCAAAGACCTGGGCCCGGGACAACTGCCGCGAGGCAACCGCGGCCAGTGTGGCATGGGGTGCAAAGTTAATATCCGTGGCAAAGGTTCTGGCGATACGGCCGCCGCCGATAATGCCCCAGCGGATAGCGGCATCTGAGTGATTATCAGCAAGGGCATTTGGGCTCATAGGCGTGAATCTTGTTCCGCGATATTTATAGGGGTCTTAAGGATAATTATGTTTTAGTAAATAGTATCACTGTTTATAGAACTCAGGGTCAAAAGGAGAGCTCTATAACAATGCCCCACTTGCATATCATATTAGGCGCTTCTACAATAGGTACAGAATTACGTACCTATTTAGGATTAGTCTAATGAAAAGCATCAGCTACACTACCGCCCGAAGTAACCTTGCCAAGACAATGGATCAGGTATGTGAAGACCACGCACCAATTGCAATTACCCGCCAGGGTGAGGGTGCTGTGGTGGTGATTTCAATGGATGACTATCAATCTCTGGAAGAAACCGCATACCTACTGAGAAGCCCAAAAAATACTCGAAGACTGATTGAATCAATTGCCCAGCTAGAGGATGGCAAAGGACAGGAGAAGGAACTGATTGAGTGAAATTAATTTTTGCGGAAAAAGCTTGGGAAGACTATCTGTATTGGCAAAAGACCGACAAAAAGGTGCTCAATCGTATCAATACTCTTATTAAAGATATTAAGAGAGAGTCATTTGAGGGTATTGGTAAACCGGAGCCTTTAAAGCATGCGCTTTCTGGATATTGGTCGCGGCGGATTAACGATGAACATCGGATTGTTTATAAGATTTATCAGGAGTCGCTTCTTATTGCTCAGTTACGGTATCACTACTGAATTAGTTGAATATTTAAATCTTACGCCAGACAGCAATACCCCAAAATACTAGACCTACAACTACATTGGTCGGAAGAACATAAAAAACAAACAACTTCCAACTACCTGGCCAAAAGAAAATATACCCAGGAATACTGACAACCCAAGGCCATATACTGAAGTAGCTCATGTAACCATCGTAAATAATAAAAACCGGTGAAAAAAATAAAATTCCCGCTGCAATAAAATAAATGCGTCTTCTTTTCCAAACCGGCATTAATCCCAAAAATATTAAAGTTGATACCAACCAAACAACAGAATCATTCCAATTGTCCATAACTAATTACCCCCCAACAACTTGTCGGCTATTAACAATAGTATTTTTTCAGTGCCCAAATCATAAAGACGGGCAAAATCCGTCAACAGCAGATTCAATGGCCTCAATCATCGCTGCGTCTAATTTTTTAAAGATAGGCGGGCCAACAATTTGGTTCAGGAATGCATACCGATTATCACCAAACCCTCTAGTTCGCATCTTAATTTTACCCCCACTTTCAAAGGGCTCTCGATAGACCTGCGAGCATTCATTTACTGGCCCAGACCCCGCATCTGAAACCGGCTTGGGGCAAGTACCAAATCCTGGTCCATCTGTATCATGAAGTATATGGTTAGGCTCGGTAACGTTGCCTATAGCATTAGGTGGCAACCCAGCGGCAGCTCCTACCCCTGTTTTAATTTCATTTTCATACCAAAAGGCATCCTCTAAATCATAGTGTGGAACTCTTCTTGGGTAACTCGGACTCCTAACGCTCGCATTTGGGGCCGCAGTGTAGGCGCGAAGCGCCGAAACGGAGGTCCCAGGCCACGAAGTGGCCGACCAAGATGCGCTTGTTAGATTTATTTACACTGAACTGGGAAATATTTTCTGACATATGTATCAAGAAGCGAATTAAGCTCTTTATCAAGCGCATTATGTTTTTGTGGATTTCTCAATTTTTTTAAATGCTTCTCGATAAATCTGACGGATAGTTTTATAACGACTTTATGATGTTCGGAATATAGTT
>ERZ1048068.2172-NODE-2172-length-14135-cov-3.820597_pt1 | contig 14135 bp, 15 predicted proteins | sample MGYA00383098_ERZ1048068 | MGnify/ENA primary metagenome ERZ1048068 (study PRJEB29581, sample SAMEA5548368) | metagenome | biome: marine; feature: coastal; material: water | depth 1 m | study: Short-term variability in the microbial, nano- and picoplankton... | reverse complement strand
GTTTTGCAGCTCTTCGGTGCGCTGTTGCAGCGTCTTTCGTTGTTCTTCCAAGGCCGTGAATGCACTCACGTCGAAGGTAAATCCCTTAATGGTGAGGGCCTTGGCGACAACGTCAGGGCTATTGCGTAACAACTTGATGTCTAACATGAACATTCCCATGAGCGATGTGTGAATGCCGCAACCCAACGGGCTACGGCATGTATGTCAGGAGCGTGGCTCAGCCTCTTCGTCTGCTTGAGCTAATCGCTGTAACCGCTGACGAATTTTTTCTTCGAGGCCTGCGGCGGCGGGATGATAAAACGTCACGGGTTCCAATTCATCCGGAAAGTAACGCTCACCTGCTGCGTAAGCACCAATTTCCGCGTTCTCTTCGTTGTGAGCGTGCCGATAGCCATCGCCATAGCCCAAGGACTGCATCAACTGGGTGGGCGCATTACGCAGGTGCATCGGGACACTGAGAGACGGCGTCTGCCGCACAAAGGCCATGGCCTCGCCAAAGGCTTTGTAGGCCGCATCACTTTTTGGCACGCTGGCCAAATATAAAACTGTCTGGGCCAAAGCCAGCTCGCCTTCCGGTGAACCTAATCGTTCGTAGGTGGCCAAGGCAGACTCTGTTAACTGCAAGGCTCGAGGATCCGCGTTGCCAATATCTTCACTGGCCAAGCGAAGCAAACGTCTACCGATATAGCGAGGGTCCGCACCGCCGTCCAACATGCGGCAAAACCAATACAAGGCCGCGTCTGGAGCGCTACCCCGAACGGATTTGTGCAGAGCGGAGATCTGTTCGTAAAACACATCGCCGCCTTTATCAAAGCGGCGCAACTGCTCGGATGATACGGCGACGACCATATCTGGCGAAATGTCATCCCTGGCAAGTTGGGCCGCAATTTCCAGCATATTGAGTGCACGCCGAGCATCACCATCGGCAGTATCAATCAAAACCTGCCCAGCTTGAGGTCCTAGGGTTTTGCCTAGGGCTTTAGCTCCTCGCTCCAGCACCTGGGCTAATTCCTCTGGGCGCAAGTTCTGCAGGACGTAAACCCGGGCCCTGGACAACAGAGCAGGATTTACCTCGAAGGATGGGTTCTCGGTGGTAGCGCCAATGAAAATAACCGTACCCGCCTCTACATGAGGCAGAAAGGCGTCTTGTTGGGCTTTGTTAAAGCGGTGCACCTCGTCAACAAACAGCACAGTCCGGTGCCCTTGGGTAAGTTGTTGCTGAGCCTGTGCAACCGCGCTGCGAATTTCTTTCACGCCAGCCAGCACTGCCGAGAGGCTAATCCAGTGGCAGCCCGCGTTATCTGCTAACAGTTTTGCCAATGTGGTTTTGCCCGTACCCGGTGGCCCCCACAGCAACATAGAGTGTATTTGACCCCGAGCAGCCAAACCGCCCAACGGTTTATCGGCAGCGAGCAAATGCCGTTGGCCTACATAGTCGTCAAGCTGGGTCGGGCGAAGCCTATCGGCCAGTGGCCGAGGGTCAAACCCGGGAGAAGAGTCGTCAGTAAACAGGTCAGCCACGGATCACGTCGGTGCCCTCGGGCACGACCAACTGAAATTGGGTTGCCGGCAGGGGTTGATTTACGGAAACATTATCAAACGCCAACCGAGTTTGTTGCCCCTGCCAGTCATAAATCACCAGGGTCGTTATCACCTCTCCTATCAGAGCGATATCAAGAGCCTGAAACAGAGACGACGACGCATTTGGGGTTAACCGATAGATCTGCTCGTCATTCAGGACCCGGCGCGTAATTGTGTAGTCCCCGTTGGCCAACCGGTCAGGCCTCATCAGCAAGTCGGCAGGCATTGGCCCACTGGCATTCGACAGGGATTGAATGGTCAGCTGCCCAAGGTCTTGGTCATAAATCTGCAACTGCTCTTCATCCAACAGCAGGGTCTGTGGAAACGGTTCGTAAATCTGCCAAAGTAACCGTGGGGGCGCCATGGCGAAACGGCCCCGGCTCTCCTCTAACAGAGTCTCATTAGCGTAGATACGTTGGGTCACTGTTGCTTCAAGAGTTTCCAGTCCCGTCATCCAGCGGGCCAAGGACACGGCAGGATCCTCTTCCAAAGGTTGGGACGTTTGCTGCAATTGGCCTTCGCCGTCTGAGGTAGATTGCCAGGACCCTGCAGGGCTCGCTCCCGAAGGCCCTGCCTTCGGCGCTACAGACTCTTGGGATTGCAGTTGTGGCGCCAGCAAGAGCACCCAGCACAGGATCGGTCCCAACCATGCTCTTTGGCTTGGACTAGGCATTGCGTTCTGGCACCAGGACTTCACGGCTGCCGTTGGTATTCATGGCAGACACCACGCCGGCGGCCTCCATGGCTTCAATCAGCCTCGCCGCCCGGTTATAGCCGATGCGCAGCTTGCGCTGAACGGCAGAGATAGATGCTCTTCGAGACTCCAGAACGAAGCCTACGGCTTCGTCGTATAGTTCATCGGATTGTTCTGTATCGTCGTCGGAATCCAACTTAACAAAAGCCTCTCCCTCGGTTTGCCCGGTAAGAATATCCTCTAAGTAATCCGGCGCACCCCGCAGCTTCCAATCCTCAACCACACGATGAACTTCTTCATCGGACACGAAGGCACCATGCACCCGCTGTGGTAAGGCGGTTCCCGGGGGCAGATATAACATGTCGCCGTGGCCAAGCAATTGTTCCGCCCCGCCCTGATCCAAAATGGTCCGAGAGTCGATGCGCGATGACACTTGGAAACTGATTCGTGACGGAATGTTGGCCTTAATCAATCCGGTTATCACATCAACGGAGGGCCGTTGGGTGGCAAGGACCAGATGAATACCTGCCGCGCGAGCTTTCTGGGCAATACGCGCTATAAGCTGCTCTACTTTTTTACCTACGATCATCATCATGTCGGCGAATTCATCAATGACGATGACAATGGCCGGCAAAGGCTGCAGTTCGGGAGCCTCGGTGTCTTCCAATGGCCACAATGGGTCCTTGATCGGTTCTCCCTTGGCCGCTGCCTCTTTGACCTGGCGGTTGAAGCCGGCCAGATTCCGCACTCCCAAGGATGCCATGAGTCGATATCGTCGCTCCATTTCGCCAACAGACCAGTTCAGGGCATGGGCCGCCTCTTTCATGTCTGTGACCACTGGCGTCAGCAAATGGGGAATGCCCTCGTAAATGGAAAGCTCCAACATTTTAGGGTCAACCAAGATCAGTCGAACCTGCTCAGGCGTTGCTTTGAGCAAAATGCTTAGGAGCATGGAGTTCACCCCCACGGACTTGCCTGAGCCTGTGGTGCCGGCAACCAGCAAATGCGGCATACGCGCTATATCGGCAACGATGGTGGCGCCGGCGATGTCCTTGCCCAAGGCAAGGGTCAGGTGACTGGTGGCTTCTTGGAATACCGACGAGTTGATCACCTCTCGCAGCTGAACCATCTCACGATGTTCATTCGGAATTTCAATACCCACATAGGGCTTACCCGGGATCACTTCGACGATACGCACGCTGATAACCGCCAGCGATCGGGCCAAGTCTTTGGCAAGAGCACTTATTTTTTGAACCTTGACGCCAGGAGCAGGCTGTATTTCAAAACGCGTGATCACGGGTCCGGGTAGCACTGAGACCACGACGGCTTCGATATTGAAATCCGCTAGCTTCAACTCCAACTGCTTTGACATAGCCTCTAGGGCCTCTGCGCTATAGCCGCCTCCGGCATTGCCGTTGGGTTGATCGAGGAGATCCACGTCCGGCAGTTCGGTGACACTTTGGCTGTCAAACAGTCGTTTTTGCTGGGTCTTGCCCGCGGGTTTTTTCTCCGCCGCTGCCGGCAGAATTTGTACCGCTGATGGTTTTTGCGGTCCAACCGGCGCCTCGGCGGCACTCTGTTTGGCCTCCAATGTCGCAGTCAATTCGCTTTTGCGCTTTTGCGCCACAGGATCGACGTTGGCTTGGCGCTGTTGGGCGCGAGCCAGACGCAGGTCGTTCATTCGGTCGTAAAATTCTGCGCATTTGTGCCAAGCCCGAGTCAACGCGCGCCCAAGCATCTCTGTCATTTCAAGCCAAGAAAAACCAACGGCAGCCTGCACACCAACAAGCACGCCAGCAACACAAAGCACCGTTAGGCCAACCATGCCGAACACCCGGGCACCTTGTTCGCCAAGGGCCAGTCCCAACACACCGCCGGATCCTGCGGGCAAGAAATCTCCAGACGCGTTGTGTAGATACATCAGTACGCAGGCACACAATATGGAGGCGATCCAGCCACTCGTGCGCACACCAATGACAACGGCATCAGCTTTCAGGTGCCTTGCTCGCAGGGCAACCAGCCCTCCATAAATTAACCCCAGGGGTAGCAAATACGCCACCCACCCAAAAAGGAACAGCAAAATATCGGCGAGATAGGCACCGCTGGTACCCACTAAATTGTGGGTATCGGTATTTGAACCGGTGTAGTTAAAGGATGGGTCCTCTGGGGAGTAGGATGCGATCGCAAGAAGCAAAAAAAACGCTAAGGTGCCGGTAAGCACCAAGAACATTTCGCGCAGGGGTAACGGACGATTAGGTGCAGGCGTCGACAAACAGGAATCCTCTTAAGCTGGCGCCAGTGTACGCACTCGCCGTTTTGGGCACAAATAGGCACAATGCAACTTTGCACACTGGCTCAAACGCCAGAACGCCCAATTAACAAGTCACAACGATCTCTCTTATCGCTAGGGATAATGCAACGGAGCTAAAACATGCGGCCAGACAAAGTAAAAGTCATCGACGAAGTTTGGGATGACGAACGTATCAATAGCTTTTTGACCAAGGCACCACTGGGCAATGAGCCTCAAGACTTCAGCCGCCTGCTACACGCTTATCGGAGCATGCGCCTAGAGGATTTTCGAATCTTTTTAGACCGATTCAAAGCTCAAGGAGGCGATGTTCAGGCCACCAACTCCGCTGGTGAAACCTTGATGGACATCGTGAAAGACCATCGACAGTCTGCGGACTTTTTAACCTTGCTACGAGCTTAAATACCGGTCGTGTCAGGTATACCCTTACTGCCCTCAGATCCCATCAGCTTTCCGGAGCCCTGCTACGCTTTGGACGATCCCGATGGGCTGCTGGCAGCTGGCGGTGCTCTGACACCTGATTGGCTGGTCGAAGCCTATGGCCTTGGGATCTTCCCGTGGTTCGAAAATGATGACGGGCCGATTTATTGGTGGTGTCCCGCCGTGCGAGGCGTCACTGTCCCGGGCCAGATGCGGATAACACGCAGCCTTGCTAAGCGTCTTCGCAACGGTGGTTTCACTGTTACCTTCGATCGCTGCTTCGATGACGTCATCGAGGCCTGCGCTAAATTAAGAGCCACCTCTGTGGGCACTTGGATAACGCCTAGAATGCGCCAAGCGTACCGAGAACTGCACGCGACCGGGGTCGCTCACAGTGTTGAAGTTTGGTCTGAGAACATGCTCGTAGGCGGTCTGTATGGTCTTTCCCTGGGTCAGATGTTCTTTGGCGAATCCATGTTTTCAGAACGACCAGACGCTTCCAAGGTGGCCTTCTATCACTTGCATCAACGACTGTGCGCATGGGATTTTTCACTCATCGACTGTCAAATGATGAATCCCCACCTCAAAACCTTGGGTGTTAAACCCATGCCTCGAGAGGCATTTTTGTCCTTGCTGGCGAAAAACGATTTAAGCCTGAGCCGGTTGGGTCCTTGGGATAACCTAGAGGCGCCCCAGAAGACAGAGTGCCCATCGTGAGCGCTGGATCAGATCAAGATAAGCCCCTGGATTTTTATCTCACTCCCCCACACCCGTGCTCATACTTGGACCGAAGCGACGCTCAGACATTGTTTGCCGACCCCCGGCGGATCATCACCAGCAGCAGCTACCAACACCTCTCGGACCAAGGGTTTCGTCGCAGTGGTGGGCATCTGTATCGCCCCCGCTGCAATCATTGCAGCGCCTGCATAGCCGTCCGCGTGCCAGTGCAGACCTTCAAGGCCAATCGCAGCCAACGCAGAACGCTGGGGCGCAATCAAAAGCTCAGGGTTACCGTAGAGCCTGCCCGCTTTACCCTGCGCTACTTTCAAGTGTACGAACGCTACATCAGCATGCGGCATACTGATGGCGACATGTACCCGGCCACAGAAGATCAATTTAAATCCTTTTTACTCAGCGCATGGGCCGACACCATTTTTATATGCGTCTACGAGGGGGAGCGTTTGTTGAGTGTGGCTGTGACCGACCAGCTTAACGATGGCCTGTCGGCGGTTTATACCTTCTTCGAGCCAACAGAAGCGTCCAGAAGCCTTGGGGTTTTCAGTATTTTGCAGCAAATCGAAATGTGCAAAACCTTGGGACTAGGCCACCTGTATCTGGGCTACTGGATAAAGGATTCTCAAAAAATGGCGTATAAAAGTCAGTATCGACCGCTGCAAATGTTTATCGACGGCCGCTGGATCACCCTGAGCTAGGCCTCCCATCTAAGACCCTTGCAAAACCAAGGTCTAAACCAGACTTCTATTTGCCCCGCCCTTCTGGCACCATGCCGCGCGACTATTACGACCCAGAGGCCGCATGGCAAAAGAAGAACAGATTGAAATGGACGGCACCATCATCGACACCCTACCGAACACTATGTTCCGGGTAGAGCTGGAAAATGGACACACCGTCACCGCGCATATCTCAGGCAAGATGCGCAAAAACTACATCAGAATTTTGACCGGGGACAAGGTCAAGGTGGAGCTAACCCCCTATGACTTGAGCAAGGGCCGCATCACCTTCCGCATGTAAATCCCTCCTAGGCAGCAGAGGGCTAAGCCTCTGCCGCTGCCAACACCTGAATATCCAGTTCGTCGTTGTCGATGGACACCCGCACAGTACCGCCAGACGCCAGATCACCAAAGAGCAAATCCTCGGCCAAAGGCCGCTTGATCTTCTCTTGAATCAACCGCTGCATGGGACGTGCCCCCATCTTTTCGTCGTAGCCTTCCTTGGCAAGCCAAGCACGCGCTTCATCGTCGACTTCTAAAGTCACGCGTTTTTCGTCCAGCTGAGCCTGCAGCTCCGTCAGGAACTTGTCCACGACAGTTTTGACGATTTCGATATTCAAAGCGCTGAACTGCACGATGGCATCCAACCGGTTACGGAATTCCGGCGTAAACATCCTGCGAATCACTTCCATGCCGTCTGTGGTGTTGTCCTGCTCGGTGAAACCAATGGATGGACGGCCCATTTCTTGAGCGCCAGCATTGGTGGTCATGATCAACACGACGTTGCGAAAGTCCGCCTTGCGGCCGTTATTGTCGGTCAGCGTGCCATGATCCATGACCTGCAGTAGCAAGTTAAATACTTCCGGGTGGGCCTTTTCGATTTCATCCAACAGCACCACGCTGTGTGGGTGTTTGGTTACCGCCTCGGTCAGCAAGCCGCCTTGATCAAAACCAACATAGCCGGGAGGTGCACCGATCAAGCGGGACACCGTATGGCGCTCCATGTACTCAGACATGTCATAACGCAACAGCTCCACTCCCATGGCATGGGCCAACTGCTTGGACACTTCGGTTTTACCCACCCCAGTAGGACCGGCAAACAAAAACGATCCAATGGGTTTGTCGCCGCTCTTTAAACCGGCTCTGGAGAGTTTGATGGCTGAAGCGAGCTGCTCGATGGCTTCATTCTGACCGAACACAGCCATTTTCAAGTTACCTTCTAAATCACGTAAGGATGCTTTATCCGACGTTGTCACTTGGGAAGAAGGAATACGTGCAATCTTCGCGACCACTTGCTCAACATCCGAGGCCCCGACACTTTTCTTGCGTTTGCTGGGCGGCTGCAGCTGCTGGGCAGCACCGGCTTCGTCGACCACGTCAATGGCCTTATCTGGCATAAATCGGTCATTTATGTAGCGAGCCGCCAACTCAGAGGCCGTGCGCAATGCCTTGTCTGTGTAGCGTAAGTTGTAATGTTCTTCGAACCGAGACTTCAACCCTTTCAAGATACGGTAGGTGTCATCGACATCCGGCTCCTCGACATCGATTTTCTGAAAGCGCCGTGAAAGCGCACGGTCTTTGTCAAAGATGCCTCGATATTCTTGGTAAGTTGTGGAACCCATGCAACGCATCTGTCCTGAGGTCAACAACGGCTTAAGCAAATTAGACGCGTCCATGACACCGCCGGACGCTGCCCCAGCACCAATGATTGTATGAATTTCGTCGATAAATAGGATTGAGCCTTCGATCTCTTTGAGCTCAGCAAGCACTGCTTTGAAGCGCTTTTCAAAATCGCCGCGATACTTTGTCCCCGCCACTAATGCCCCAAGGTCTAGAGAATAGATGGTGCTGCCCGCGACAACCTCAGGTACCTTTTCGTCAACGATCCGCTTGGCTAAGCCCTCTGCAATCGCTGTCTTACCAACGCCAGATTCACCGACTAACAGGGGGTTATTCTTGCGTCGACGGCACAAGATCTGCACGACGCGCTCCAGCTCTTCAGCACGCCCCACAAGTGGATCGATTCGGCCTGCCCTCGCCTCCTCGTTTAAATCTGTTGCGTACAGCTGCAAGGCTTTTTGGCCGCCCTCTGGAGCCTCTTCACCTTCTGCAGTCTGGCCACCAAACTCGGCTTCTTCGTCAGCGTCGTCAACTTTGCTGATACCGTGAGAGATATAGTTCACCACGTCGATACGGCTGATACCCTGCACCTTCAGCAAATAAACCGCCTGGCTCTCCTGCTCACTAAAGATAGCAACCAAGACATTGGCCCCCGTGACCTCTTTCCTGCCCGAGGACTGAACATGGAATAGGGAACGAGATACCACGCGCTGAAAACCCAAGGTCGTTTGTGGCCCGTGTTCTTCATCACTGGCTGGCAAAATCGGCGTGGTCTCTTCGATATACCTTTCCAATTCCTTGGTCAGTTTTTCAACATCTCCGCCGACATTTTTCAGCACATCCATAGCCGCATCGTTGGTCATTAAAGCCAATAGCAAATGTTCCACCGTTATAAATTCATGACGGCGAGTGCTTGCATCCTGGGCAATTTCGTTCAGCGACTTTTCAAGTTCCTTGCTTAGCATTACTTCTCTCTTTGTTTGGGACGTTCTGACTGGGGCCTTTTACGACCCCGCTAGTCCGCTAATTCAACCGTCGACATTAATGGGTGATTATTTTCCTGAGCATACAGATTAACTTGCTCAGATTTTGTCTCGGCGATGTCCCGAGGAAAAATCCCGACCACTGCCGCTCCTTCGGTATGTACCACTAACATGATCTGCGTGGCTTTTTCTCGATTCATTCCAAAGAACGCCTCAAGAATGTGTACCACAAACTCCATGGGCGTGTAGTCGTCATTTAACAACATGACCATGAACATAGGTGGACGCTTCAGCTCCGGCTCAGATTCCTCGGTAACCAAACCAACATCCTGATCTTCATCAAAGCCGGGCAGATCTTCATCACCCGCACTGCCATGAGGTTGGGAGGCTCGTCTTTGCCCTGACCCGACAAGCCACCCAGCAGCAGTCATTTCAATGCCCGGTAGTACGTTCTCGAATCCAGTGTCTTCTCTCATGATTCGTTCATAACTCTTTGTAAAAAATGCTTTTATAACTCTGGTTTGTAACCTGGAACAGCGGATTGGAACACTCAAACACTCTGCGTTCTCGGGCCCGACCCGCCACCCTTTCGACTGAATTCTTCGTAAAGGTAGCCTCCGACAAATCATTCAGCGCAACCTAGTCCAAGGCGCAGGCCTTGATCTCAGATGCCTGAGCTTCAAGGCTATCTCAAGCGGTGTAAATATATCGTGTGCTAAGGCACCATTTAAGCTCATTGCACAAGTGCATCAACAACCTTTACGAAGCGCTTCAAGATGCCCGAGTTTGCTCTGAATCGAGGATTCTTGAGTCATCTTTTCCCTTATCTAGTTATATTTGGGGCTGCCAGCGGATTACCCAAGTGCTTTTTTGTGAAAATCTGCGCAGCAGACCTCACTAAAGCCACAAAACGCCCCCTTGACTCATCCTCAGTAATTCTGGACTCTCGGGGTGGGCAAGGAGGAATATCTATGCCAAATGGAATCGTTAAGTGGTTTAACAACGCAAAGGGCTACGGCTTCATCGTACCCGATGATGGTGGGGACGACCTGTTCGCACACTTTTCCGCTGTAACCATGGATGGCTACAAAACTCTAAGCGCCGGTGATCAGGTCCAATTTGATGTCACTGTGGGCGAAAAAGGGCCTCAAGCGACGAACATCGTCGCCACGGGCACAAACACTGGCCTAAGTGAGACTGACTCTGGGAAGGACGTAGGAGGTGCTGCGGAGTCGGCATCTGAGACTGCCCCCCCCGATTCGCCCTGAGGGGCGGCCCCGTTCTTTTATTCGGTGACAACCAAATAAAGAAAGGAGTGTCTCGGCCAGTTAACCACTCGGGGCTCGTGGCCCCGAGCCCGAGTTGCATTAGACCGCTTCGATAGCCGCGTTTAGCGTTGGCGAGGGGCGCATTGCTTTGGCCGCCAGATCCGGGTTCGGCGCAAAGTAGCCGCCAACATCTTCTGGCTCACCTTGGGCTGCGAGCAGTTCCGCATTGATCTGATCTTCGTTCGCAGCCAGACGCTCCGCCAACGCCGCAAAGCGTGCTTTCATCTCCGGATCCCTATCCTGTCTTGCCACTGCTTCAGCCCAGAACTTCGCTAGGTAGAAATGACTGCCACGATTGTCGATTTCATTCACTTTGCGAGAGGGTGATCGATTGCTGTCTAAGAATTCGGCAATGGCTTCATCCAAGGTTTCTCCCAGCAGCTGAGCCGCTGAGTTATCGAAAACGCGCCCCAAATGCTCTAGCGATGCTCCCAGTGCGAGGAATTCTCCGAGGCTATCCCACCGCAAGTGACCCTCTGCTTCAAACTGTTGAACGTGTTTGGGCGCACTGCCTCCGGCACCGGTCTCAAACAATCCACCGCCATTAATCAAGGGCACTATGGACAACATTTTCGCGCTGGTACCTAACTCCAGAATCGGAAATAGGTCAGTCAGGTAGTCACGAAGAACATTGCCGGACACCGATATTGTGTCACTCCCTGCACGCATCACTTCCAGCGAGCGCCGGGTGGCGTCTGCGGGCTTCAAAATGCTGATGTCTAAGCCGTCGGTGTCATGAGCGGGCAGATACTGCTGAATCTTTGCGATCAACTGCGCATCGTGAGCCCTATCCGCGTCGAGCCAGAAAATAACCGCTGCGCCGGTTATTCGACCGCGCTGGACTGCAAGTTTGATCCAATCCTGCACTGGAGCGTCCTTGACCCGGCACATACGCCAGATATCACCAGCTTCAACCTCATGGGCATGAATGACGTTTCCGGCCTGATCGACGACCTCAATCCTTCCCTCTTCGGCTATTTCAAACGTAGTGTCGTGAGACCCGTACTCTTCCGCTTTTTGCGCCATCAGTCCGATGTTCGAGGTAGAACCTATGACCGTGGGATCTAGAGCGCCATTGCTTTTACAATCGTCGATTACCTCTTGATATACCGTTGCGTAACAACGGTCAGGAATGACCGCCTTGGTGTCATGCAAGCCTCCATCGGGGCCCCACATTTTGCCGGACTCTCGAATCGCCGCCGGCATAGACGCGTCGACGATAATGTCACTAGGGACGTGCAAATTGGTAATACCGTAATCCGAGTTCACCATAGCCAAGTCTGGGCCTTGGGCTAGACAGGTATCCAAATCTGCCTTGATCTCGTCCTGCTGAGCTTGGGGCAAGCGCTGGATTTTGTCGTAAGCATCACCAACACCATTGTTTGGATCTACGCCTAACTCAGCAAAGACCGCCTCATGCTTTGCAAAGGCAGAGTGATAGTAGGCCTTTACCGCGTGGCCAAAAATGATGGGATCCGACACCTTCATCATGGTGGCTTTCAGGTGCAGCGAAAACAAAACACCGGGCTCAGTGCTGGCGATTTGCTCCTGGTAAAAACTAACCAGCGCTTGCTTGCTCATAAAAGCAGCATCAACGACCTCTCCCGCGGACACAGCCACCTTTGATGCCAATGTCTGGCTGATGCCACTGGCGGCGTGAAAGACTATGCTCAATTGGTCGTCTTGAGCCATCGTCGCCGACACTTCGCTGGCATAAAAATCGCCACCGCTCATGTGCGCTACGTGAGTTTTCGAATCTGCGGACCAAGCACCCATAGAATGGGGGTGTTTTTTGGCGTAATCCTTTACAGCCTTTGTGGCACGACGGTCCGAATTACCCTCACGTAACACCGGGTTAACCGCACTACCCTTGATTCGATCGTAACGCTCTTTGATGTCACGCTCAGCATCGGACTGAGGCTCTTCGGGATATTCTGGCAGCCCATAGCCCTGATCCTGTAGCTCTTTAATCGCCGCCAACATTTGGGGGTTTGACGCACTGATGTTGGGAAGCTTGATGATATTTGCGGCTGGGTCTTGAGTCAGTTCACCGAGCTCAGCTAAGTCATCGTTGATACGCTGCTCTGGCGTCAGCCATTGGGGGAAACTGGCGAGGATTCTACCGGCCAGCGAGATGTCTCTGGTTTCGATTTGAACGCCGGCGGCGTCTGAGAAGGCTTTGATGATGGGAAGAAAAGAAAATGTGGCCAACCTAGGGGCTTCGTCTGTTTCGGTGTAGATGATTTTTTGATCGGTGCTCATATATCCCTCTGATTAGCGCAAATGCTATGCATAGTTACTGCGGCGACTTCCAAATCATGCAAATTGGCGCTCTCGCAGCGTTGTCTCCCACCCCCTCCGGTTTCCGACGCGCTGAAATATAGACTCGCGCCCTGTTTAGTGCAACTCAGCCAGGTTCTTTGCTGCCCTACTTCTTGTGGACACCCTAACTGTTGAGGTGATCAAAAGCCTATTTCTTGAGCGCATCCAACGCCGTCTCCGGGTCCGTCCAGGTCGACGCGCGTTGCCGATCTGCAAGGGTGGATTCAATCCACTTCACACCTTGATCACTGGTTTCTTTTTTCCAGAAAACAGCTCGAGTCTTTAAGTAATCCATCACAAACTCTGCCGCCGCAAAAGCGGCGCTGCGATGGGCGCTTGCCACCACGACCAGTACAATTTGATCCGTTGGATGCATCTCTCCTACTCGATGTATCACCGTCGTCGCCAATAGCGGCCACCTTGTTTCGGCTTCATCAATAATTTGAGAAATGCTGGACTCCGTCATACCGGGATAGTGTTCTAAGGTCAGGGTTCCCACCCTGCCCCCATCGCCCGCATGAGCGTTATGATCACGCACTAGCCCCACAAACGCCGCTATCGCCCCAGCAGCTTCACCACAATGTTGGCGAGTCTTTTGGTACTGCTCAGCCAGATCAAAGTCGCGTTGCTGAACGTGAATCACTCGATGCATTTGGATTCCTTTACGTCAACCACCGGTTACCGGCGGCAAAAAAGCTATCTCTGCGCCAAGGCTAATATCTTCGCTGCTCGTGCGCCAATCCGACGCTAGGAATTGCTGATTAATGGCTAAGCGAACGCCATCTGCCCAGAGTGCAAGTTTCGCGTCATCGGAGAGTTGAGCAGCGAGAGCATCGCGAAGCTCAGCCACATTACCTGCCACAAGTGCAAGTTGGTCGTGCCCAACATCCTCTCGTAAAGACGCAAAAAACTTAACTGCTACCATGTGTCTGCCGCTGCCAATGCCCACTTTTCCCGCCGACTTTGTCCTCAAGCCCAATAGACTCAATGGTCATACCCTTGTCCACAGCCTTACACATATCATAAATGGTCAGACAGGCGATGCTGACTGCCGTCAGAGCCTCCATTTCCACACCGGTCTGGCCCCTTAGCCGGCAATGGCCCTCTACCCTCAGAACGGTCTCCGAAATCTCTTCAAAGGTCACTGCCACCTTGGTCAGCGCCAAGGGGTGGCACAGGGGTATAAGATCAGAGCACTTTTTTGCCGCCTGAATGCCTGCGATTCGGGCAACCGCCAGCACCTCACCCTTTGCTAGGGCATCACTTTTAATGGCTTTCAGGGTGCTGGCCTGCATTCTCACCGTTCCGCTGGCTGTGGCGGTTCTTTCCGTCACATCCTTACCGCCAACGTCTACCATGTTGGCCTCACCAGAGGCATTGATATGGCTAAATTCCATAAACGATTCCTGAAACGATCTTGTAGGGGTG
>ERZ1048068.2169-NODE-2169-length-14146-cov-6.151231_pt1 | contig 14146 bp, 13 predicted proteins | sample MGYA00383098_ERZ1048068 | MGnify/ENA primary metagenome ERZ1048068 (study PRJEB29581, sample SAMEA5548368) | metagenome | biome: marine; feature: coastal; material: water | depth 1 m | study: Short-term variability in the microbial, nano- and picoplankton... | reverse complement strand
TTGGTGGAGCCGGGATCTCGGTCAGTTCCGCCGCTGTGGCATCGCCGAAAAGATCCTCCCACTTTGAGCCAAGCCGAACATCACCGACAAGAATGCGATCCTCTAGTTCCGTTTTTCGTGCTGTGGAAAATCCGATCCATCGAACCTCGGAAAGAGCCTTGGCATTTTTCGCTACTGCGACAGGCGTTTTGAGATCGCCGGCTTTTGGGTCGATCCAGAGAGACAACTCGTCGAAAGGGTTCTCGGCCCCTGATGCCGATTTCGCAATGCGTGCGATGATGACGGTGTCGCGATCACCCTGCAACTCCGGTCCAAAAACCTCTCCCTTCGAGTGGTAGCGAACCATGAATCGGTTTTTTCCTTCGCCATCAACATGAATGCCAATGTTCGGAACATTGCCACTGTGCGAAGCCGCGTTGCCGCCTTCGATTTCATCCATCCAGAAAACGAAAAATTCACCATCGCCGCTTGGAGGCGTGTCGATGCTTTTCCCATCGTAACGAAGACGAAAGGAGACAAACAACACATCCCCGGAAAATGGATTCGCTATAGCCCGACGAACCGGGTTCTGGCGGTCACCGGTCCCCCGTATTTCAAAAAAGGGACGGGCGGTTGATAAGTCAGTTGCCTGCCACCCTTTTACCGCGATCGGTCCGGAGCACACAGATGCCGCTGAAAGCAGTATCAGAGCGGCGACTAGCAGGCTTGTAACAGGACTTCTCAAGAAGGAGAGAATATCTCACAAAGCTTGCCCTCACTCAATGCCCGGCGCGGCTCGATTGCGTCACTGCCACTGCATGACTTTCAGGCCCTTCAGCGAGCGAATGAGGACACGATTCCCATCCAGTCCGACGTGAGCCCAGGTCGGATCCCCCTTGCTGACAACTTTGCGGTCGACCAATTGAAACTCGCCGGGATCAGCCCGGAAGAGAAACAGCTCACCCTTCTGATCGAGTGCGAGAATGCGATCTCCCTTGTTCATCATGGACCAGTATTCACCGAACACTTCCTCGGTCGACCAAGCGGCCTTCCCGGTCGCGAGCTCGATGCAGTGCAGCTTCTTGTCTCGTCCGTGTAAATAAACGTGATCTCCAACAACCACCGGCGAACCCATGTAACCCTCCAGCTTTTCGCTGTTCCAGGTCTGCTTCACCGAGAACTTCCCTTCGCCCTCTTTTTCGATGGTAAAGAGAAACGAGCCACCACCATAACTCGCAGTGAAGATCTGGTTTCCACCGACCACGGTTGGCGTGAGGATGTTCATTCCCCGAAACGCTTTAACCGGGGTCGACCAGAGTTCTTTCCCGGTTTCAGGATCGAGGCCCGCAAGGCTCATGCGTGCTTGCACGAGCAGTTGCCGCGTTCCCGCGACCTGAACCAACATGGGAGAGGAGAAGGCACTCCCGAACATGGCTCTTTCGTCCTCCATGGAACGCCAAATTGTTTCGCCGGTTTCCGCATTGAGCTTTGTCACTGCCAGACCTGCCTGCAAATAGACCGCCCCACCCTCAACCAGAGGAGAACAGACATGACCGAAGGAAGGGATCTCAGTTCCTTCGCGCTCTGTGAAGTCAACGCGCCAGATTTCCTTGCCCGTTGCTGAGTCTAGCTTTACCAGCACATCACGCATGCCGCCCACATAAATTGCGCCGTCGATGACCGTTGGAGTACTGCGCACCCAACTCCCGTTCTTGTTGGCGAAAAATGGAACCTTCATCGCACCCCCCCAGGACGCCTCCCAAAGTTGAGTGCCCGTCTCAAGATCAAATGCCCGAACCACTTCAGATTGCTCCCCCTTCGTTGCTACTGTATAAACTCGACCGTCGGCGGACACGGGCGCGGAGTAGCCTTCATCAAGAGATGTCTTCCAGATTTCAGTGAGATGATCTCCGCCCAGTTTTTCCGGCCACGCCGTTTCTGATGTGACCGCCCCAGTGCGGTCGGGGCCACGCCATTGAGGCCATCCCTCCTCAGAAAATACGCTGGAAACGGTCAGCCCGGAAAAAATTACGAATGAGAATAAGTGCCTGATCATGAGAAGGAAACGCTCATCGACCAGACCCGGATGCACAGCAATTTATCTTATTTTTCAACCGCATGATACAGGTTCAGGTCGAGCATTTAACCCTGTCAGATCAGTGACCTAACAGGTTAAGACCCCAACTAGTGCGTGCAGCACATCGGCCCTTCGAGGGTTTCGAGGCGACGGAACCAAAGAAACTTTCGCTGAAGCAAGGGAAGCGGCCGGAACGCCTCGGCGTCGCCGGTGATTTGTTCTTCTTCTCGACCGAGGGTCATTTCCTTTCCTCCGCGTCGGTATGCCACTTCGAAGTCTCCCTCCATTTCACTGACGAGTCGGCGGAATTCGAACCATGGAATGATGCGGTGACCGATGTTGGCGAATTGCTGAATACCCCGTGGCTTTTTGCTGGGTGCGAGAATGTTCGGCGAAGATTCCATCACTTCGACCATATCCGTCTGGAACTGAAACAGATCGACTCGCTTGAGGAAGATGTGATTGCCTTCAGCCTCGGAACGCAGATTGGAGTACATCGAAAAAGACGTCTGCGTTCTTGCCCCGATCCAAGGCAAAGTCCCGTTGATCAGCGTTGGAATCAGCGCCAGCAGGACCCACGAAGAACGGGACTTGTTTGGAAGAGATTGATCAGCTTCTCCTTTCGCCCGCTTTCCCGCGAGAAGATAGCAAACCCCAATCCAGATTCCCCAGACGAAGAAAGCAAAGAAGCCAATTCGGTTAGCGGTGTGAAAAACTTCGTAGCTACGTTCGATGAGGAGGTAAAGAAGCCCCTGGGTAAGCAAGGTGACGAAGAAGACGATGGTGACCGTCCAGCGCGCGCGCTTTTGACCTTTCGTAATTTCCCCACCTCCCAATTTTCTCAATTGTTTATCCCAGATCTTCTGCATTTCCACTCCCCAGGAAGTCGGCAGAAATAAGACCAGAACTGCGAGGATGAGCGAGGTGAAGCTGAAGATTCCAGCAGCCGGATGAATCGAAAGCCAGAGATGAAAACCGACCGCGGCAATGAACCCGGCAAATCGAGTCCTGCGGAAGCAAAGTAAGATTGGGATTCCCAGCTCGAAGACGAGAGAACCAACCGCGGCCCCAACGAGTGCCCAATCCGCTGTCGGCAGAATATTACCAAAGTAGGCATTGATTTCTATGTGGAGTTTACCGGCACAGGTGACTTCGGGATCGAAATAGTCGTGGTTCAGTTTCTGAATCACCGCCCAGACATACATTATCACGACAGCGATCCGCATGACCGGCGCAAAGCGTGCCAGGAAATCCTCGCCTCCTCCCATTGATTTCCCCTTGGTTATCAATCGACCAAAAGCGATAAGTAGAAAGAGAGTCGTAAGCGCTCCGAATACATAATGATAGGTCTGCGGAAGATCGGGAATGAGGAAGAAACCTGCTTTCAACAAAGCAGCGACAAAGAACAAGAGAAGCCCCTTTTTCCACGTATCCGAAACGGCTTTCCACTCCGCCCCACCTTTACCTCGGAGGAAAAACGATGCCGCTCCCGCCAGCATGACGATATGCAACATGCCTTCCCAAAGTATGTGATTTGGAACGAAAGGAAGCTTGTTCCACAAATTCAGCAGCGAAGTGATAACGAGGATGAAAAAACGGATGGAGCAATCGCTCCGAAAGATTACCGCAACTGCTGCCGCAACGAGAAGCCATCCCTGCCACGACTCTGCCCAGAACGTAAACGCAAGCTGGTGCGCCAGAGTTGTAATCGCCCAGATGAGAGCGAAGACAGGAAAGGGGCGGTAGGTTGAACCGGAGTTGGCAGCAAAATCCGACATATACAAGGCTGAGAAGGTAGACTTCCTTGGGGAAGATCAGCAACTTGTAAAATGCGCATTTCTCCGCTTGGTTTGGCCTGAATGCCACAATTCGGATTATCCATGTTTCTTTCCCATTTCCCTGTCTCTATCGCATTGATTTCCTCATTGTTGATCGGCAAAGTGTGGGCCGGGCCAATGCTGGCTCCGTGGAAAGACTCAGAATTTGCCCTTCCAGCTACTCTTTCAGAACGCGACGGCGGCTCCTGGCGCTCTCTTGACTACAGGGAGTTGCGAGACATCAACGAACGGGATACGATCAATCAGCACCGGGTGAAGAGGGAATGGGTATCGCTCGATCCAAAGCGAAAGCAGAAGCAGTCGAGAAAGCGAACCTCAACGGAATACTTGCGCTATTTCTCCGTGGGAAAAACCAAGGGCGCATCGACGATTACCATCTACCTTCACAGGCAATGCAGCAGTCGCGATCAGGGGGTCGAAGGAGAATTGGAAGAAAGTTCAGACGGCATTGTTGACTATTGGACCAGTCACCTTGACGACGTGGAGTCGGAAGAAATTGTCCCCTCAGCGCATTCGGCAACAAGAGATCCTGAGACAATCAAAGAGGTAAAACGCATCCTGCGCCTACGACAAGGCCCTATTTTACCCATCACATTTCGCGGCGATCCCCGATTGAACCCCGCATGCGTCTCGGGTAGGTTTTCGCGCCTTTCCCATTTATGAACATCATCATTGTAGGCGCCGGAGAGATCGGCACTCACATCGCAATTAGCCTCGCAGATGAAAAGCACGCGATCGTTGTCATCGAGGCGGACGAGCTTGTCGCCGGTGATTTGAACAACCGTATCGACGCGCGTGTTGTCGTCGCCGATGGAACTTCCATCTCCGTGCAAATCGATTGCGGGGTCACCGAATGCGATTTGTTTCTCTCGCTCACAAGTGACAACAACATCAATCTCGTCTCTGCTTCTGTAGCAAAAAAACTCGGAGCAAAGAAGACCATCGCACGTGTCCACCCCGGCATTCAAAGGGAATCACTCTTTCTCGATTTTGGAGAGCATTTCGGTATCGACTACCTCTTCAGTTCGGAGCGCCTCGCCGCAGTTGAACTGGCAAAACATGTGCGCAATCCAAAGTCCTCGATGGTCGAAGAGATCGCGCGGGGCTACGTCGAGATCCAGCAGGTCACCGTATCTCCCGACAGCAAGTATTGCGGAGAGAAACTGATCGAAATTGAATTTCCCGCCCGCGTCCGAGTCGGCGCGATCACCCGTGGCTCGGAGACTATCGTTCCCTCGGCCGAAGACATGTTGATGCCTGGCGATCAGGCCACACTCTTCGGAGAACCCTCGAAATTGCACGATACCGTTCTCCGACTGCAGAACCGGACAGGCAAGGAGAACAAAAGCAACATCGTCATTTTCGGTGGCAGTGAGTATGGGTTTTCGCTGGCGCAGTCGCTGGAAAGCTGGAATTGCCGAATTCGCATCATCGAATCCGACGCCGAGCGCTGCCGCGAACTGAGCGATCTACTTACCAACGTCACTATCCTCAATGTCGACGCCACGTCGATTGCGGAAATGAAGGAGGAACGTATCGGCGATGCGGATTTTTTTATCGCGGTCACCGATGTTGACGAGGACAACGTAATGACCTGCCTGCAGGCCCACAGTCTCGGCACAAGCTACTGCCTTCCTCTCATCCACCGCGCCGATTACGCTGACACGATGACAGGTTTCGGCGAAAAAATGGGCATCCTCGCTGCGATTAGCCCCCGCGAAGCCAGTCGGAAAGATCTTGCCCGATTTATTACTTCAGATCGCTTCCATCTCGTTCAAAGGCTGGAGGGAGTCGAACTGATCGAATCATCGGTATGTGATAACTCCTGCGTCGCGGGTAAAAGCGTTCGTGAAACGTCGTGGCCGACAGACTGTATTCTAGTCGCCCTACTTCACGGAGCACGAGGTCAGGTTCCCGCAGCGGAAGATGTTATCGAAGTTGGTGACAGTGTCTACGCACTCGTGAAGCCAAAAGCGAAGCGTGAGTTTCTCAAGTTGGTCGCTCCCTGATGAATTACCGAATCATCGCTAAAACACTGGGAGCACTTGCCGTGATTCTCGGTTTTGCCATGGCGGCCTGCTGGAGCTACGCATGGTTTCAAGGGAAGCTGGATCCTTCTCCAGAAAATCTTTCAGCGAGCCGGGCAATGGCGCTGTCTGCCGGGATCACCGTCGGATTCGGCGTCCTCATTTTCCTTCCGGGAATTCTTTGCAGCAAAGAGGTATTGCGGCGTGAGGCAATGATCATTGTAGGGCTGAGCTGGATTCAGGTCAGCCTTCTCGGCATGCTCCCCTACCTTCTTTGTGATCCCGGGCTCGGTTTTTTCGACGCGTTTTTTGAGTCTGTGTCAGGTTTCACAACAACTGGGTCGACTATTATGAGCGACATCGAAAGCTTCCCGCTCGCCCTCCTCCTATGGCGTTCTGTCACTCAATGGCTTGGGGGCATTGGAATCCTCGTCGTGTTTGTCGCGGTTCTGTCATTTCTCGGCGTCGGCAGCCGTTCGCTCGTTCAGCAGGAATCCAGCATCAATATTTCCGATGCCGGAGCAGCGCGGATTCGCGACCTCGCTTTCGCGCTTCTCAAAGTCTACCTCACCCTCACCGCTATCTGCCTGCTCGGCCTCTGGGCGCTCGGGATGCCGCTATTTGAAGCTGTCTGCCACGCGATGTGCACAATTGCCACCGGTGGGTTCAGCCCGAAAAACCTCAGCATCGGACACTACAACGACTTTGGAATCAAGCTGTGGATCGCCCTTTTCATGTTTCTCTCCTCCATCGGATTCATGCTCTACATCTTTGCATTGAATAAGAATTGGCGACGTCTCAAAGCCGAGGAGGAAGCCCGCTACTACCTGATTCTCCTCACCGTGGCTATCATTGCGATCGCGCTCGACCTCATGTTCGCCTCTGCCCATTTCGGGTATAAACGCGCATTGCACGACGGCTTTTTTAATGTCGTTTCACTCGCCTCGACGACCGGGTTTGCCGATTCCGACTACGCCGAGTGGCCGCTTTTTTCCAAGATTCTGCTCATGGTCGTGATGCTCATCGGCGGCTGTGCCGGATCGACCGCCGGAGGCGTGAAAATGAATCGTGTCATCCTTTTCGTGAAGACAGCCCGCCGCGAGTTGATTCAGTCCTTCCGGCCGAATCAGGTTTTTCGGACGCGTCTCAACGGTGTCGCGCCCGACGACCGCGTCTTTGCGACAACATCCTTTTTCATCGCGATGGGATTCGTCATGACCGGCACTGCCTGCATTGTAGTTTCTTTGTTAGAGCCGCAGCTGAACATGATTTCCACAATCGGATGTGTTCTAGCCACGCTCTTTAACATCGGGCCCGGGTTTGATGCCGTCGGTCCTTCCCAGAATTTCGGTTTTCTCAATCCGCCCACCAAAATCATCTTGAGCTTTTTGATGATTCTTGGCCGCTTGGAGTTCTTTGCGTTGCTGGTGCTCTTCGTTCCTTCGCTTTGGAAAAGATACTAGGATGCTGACACTCGAAACGCAGCTCACCGAGATCGAGGGAGTTCGCATCAACAAAAAAATGCGAGAAGGGCTCGAAAAAATGGGCCTCCACCGTGTCGAGGATATGCTCCGACACTACCCGCGTCGGCATGAAGATCGGAGCCATTTCGACACTTTTCCGGAGGGTCCCACCGAACAGGCTGTTTGCCTTCACGTTGAAGTGGTCGATTGCCAAAGTAGATTTGGCCGGGGCCGCGGGAGGCGCTGGTTCGAAGCAACTATTGAGCCTAAGGGCGGAGCCAATGTGCTGGGAAACCGCATCGTGCTACGCTGGTTCAATCTCGCGTACATTCAGAAAATCATCACCGTCGGGCACGAACTGGTTCTATACGGTCAACCCAAGTGGATTGGCAAAAAGCTCGTTATCGATCATCCCGACTTTGAAATCGTAGACGGCGACCTCTCCACAAGTGAAGCGCACATGGGGCGAATCGTACCCATTTACCCACTTGTTTCCGGAGTTTCTCAGAAGCCGCTTCGGACGCTGGCCCACCGCGTTTTGACTGAACTGCCAGAAGATCTTCCCGCAGAGTGGCTTCCTCCCGGATCAGGTGATATTGGCTGGACCCGTGCAAAGGCGACTCGCCAGATTCATTACCCGGACTCCAGAGAAAATCTGGAGCCAGCAAGGCGCTATCTCGCACTGGAAGAGTTCGCCCAACTCCAACTCATTCTCCAAAAACGCCGGAGCGATCATCGCGAAAGCGGTGGAGCAATTCACGCCGGGAGCGGAGACTTGTGGGAGGCATTGCTGGCGCAGTTACCCTTTGAGCCAACCGGCGCACAGTCTCGAACGATTGAAGAAATCCGAGCCGACCTCAGCGTTGCCGAGCCGATGATTCGACTTCTGCAAGGTGACGTCGGTGCTGGAAAAACACTCGTTGCCGCAGCAGCAATCGCACTCGTCGTTGAAGCTGGATTTGACGCCGCATTGATGTCTCCGACACAGATTCTGGCGGAACAACATCTTCAGACTTTCCGCGCCTGGTTTGAACCCCTTGGGGTCGAAGTAAAATTGAAAACCGGAACTCGCGAAGCGGGTGGTGATCTACCTCTCTTTTCCGCCGCACCGTCGGAAGATAAAAAAGGAAGCCTGACCATCGGGACTCATGCTCTCATTCATGACAAAGAAGAATTCTCTAACGGCCTCGGGCTCGCGGTAATTGATGAGCAGCACAAATTTGGAGTCGCCCAGAGACAGTCACTCATCGAGCGAGGCGATACGCCTGATGTGTTGGTAATGACCGCGACGCCGATTCCGCGGACCCTTGCTCTCGCATTCTATGGCGACCTCGATGTTTCCATCCTCGACGAACTTCCGCCCGGGCGCGGAAAAATCATCACTGGGATTCGCCTCACTTCACAGACAAAGCAGGCGACAGACTTTCTCAAAGATCAACTCAAGGATGGCAGGCAGGCCTACGTCGTCTATCCGCTGATCGAGGAATCAGAAAAGCTCAAAGCGAACGCTGCGACCGTCGAGTTCGAAAAATGGAAGAAGAGCCTCTCTGGTGTCGAGCTCGTTCTCCTGCACGGGAAAATGAGCGCTGAGGAAAAGGACGCGATGATGGAAAAATTCCGGTCTGGTTCAGCTCAGGTGCTTGTTTCGACCACCGTAATTGAAGTTGGCGTCGACGTGCCAAATGCCAATGTGATGCTGATTTATAATGCGGAGCGGTTTGGGCTAGCTCAGATCCATCAGCTCCGGGGACGGATTGGGCGCGGAGAACACAAGAGTTTCTGCGTCCTCATGATTGACCCGGAGGCGGCTGAAGCAAAGGAGCGCCTCCGTATTTTAGAGGAAACACGAGATGGCTTTCGTATCGCCGACGAAGACCTTAGTCAGCGTGGCCCAGGAGAAGTTCTGGGGACGCAACAGAGTGGCTTACCCGATTTGAAATTCGCAGAGTTCCTCGGCGAATCTCAATTGGTAGAGCAGGCAAAGAAAATTGCAGAGGGAATTCTGGCGAGTCAGACCTGATCTTGACGATTCGTTACGAAGACGGATTAGATGGCCACGAAAAAGCCCCGTGCCTTTCGACACGGGGCTCCGATAATTTTCTCTACTAAGAACGAGTCAGAAAATCGGCTTAGTTATCAGAAGTCGCTTTTTCTACCTTTTTGGCAGCGTCGTTGACTTTCTTTTTTGCAGCGTCCTTCACGTCGCCAGCTTTGTCAGCAACAGCTTTTCCTGCGTTTTTGGCAGTGTCAGCAACAGCTCTTCCTGCGTCCTTAGTAGCTTCGACAGCATCAGCAGCATCTTCAGCAGCACCTTCCATCGTCTTTTCACAGCTACCTAGTGCGAATGCACCAGCAGCAAAAACGAAAGCCATCATCTTAACGAACAGTTTCGTGATCTTCATAATTGGTTCAGATTGGATTGCCCGGAATATTGATTTATACATGCACTGTTCTTCTGCAACAGATTTGCCTGAAATTCAATGTGCAGCGGGGATTTGACGCGGGTTTTTCGGAAAAAACTCACACGGAAATTCCGTTATCCGAATGAGTGCTCCTGTGCTAGTTTCCGCCCCCCAAAATTGAATTTTTAGTAGTATGAGTCAAAGCCTATTTGAAAAAGTCTGGAATGCCCACGCCGTGAAGACTTTGTCCAACGGACAAACGCAACTTCTCATCGGTACGCACCTCATTCACGAGGTCACGAGTCCACAGGCTTTCGGCATGCTTCGCGATCTCGGGCTGTCGGTTAGATACCCGAATCGCACCTTTGCTACGGTCGATCACATCGTTCCGACGAAAAACCAGGTTGAACCATTCGAGGACAATCTCGCTCAGGACATGATCACTGCCCTGCGCGACAACTGCGCCGAGTTTGGCGTGAAGTTTTTCGACATCGGCAGCGGCGGACAAGGCATTGTCCACGTTGTTGGTCCCGAGCAGGGAATCACCCAGCCGGGCACAACCATTGCCTGTGGCGACTCGCACACAGCAACTCACGGAGCTTTTGGAGCGATTGCTTTCGGAATCGGTACCACCCAGATCCGCGACGTACTCGCGACGCAGACGATGGCGCTTGGAAAGTTGAAAGTGCGCCGCATCAATGTCGATGGCGAGCTGCCCCCAGGAGTCTATGCGAAGGACGTCGTTCTTCACATCATCAAACTCCTTGGTGCCAAGGGTGGCATCGGCTACGCCTACGAATACGGCGGAAGCCTTTTTGATAATTTCTCGATGGAAGAGCGAATGACGGTCTGCAACATGTCGATAGAGGGGGGAGCCCGCTGCGGCTACGTGAATCCAGATAAAAAGACCTTCGAGTATCTCAAAGGTCGCCCCTATTCACCTCAGGGCGAAAAGTGGGATGCAGCAGTGGAAAAGTGGGCGGCGCTCGCGTCCGACGAAGGCTGCCACTACGACGACGTGGTCAATATACGCGCCGAAGACATCGCACCGTCGGTGACCTGGGGAATCTCCCCGGATCATGGAATTTTTGTGAATGAAAAAATCCCGTCTCCTGATGATGTGTCCGGCGAAGAAGAAAAAAAGAGCATCGAAGAAGCACTCGAATACATGAAGTTCGAGGGCGGCTCTCCCATTGCCGGAAAGAAAGTCGATGTCTGTTTCATCGGCAGCTGCACAAACGGACGTCTTTCTGATTTCCGCGAAGCGGCAAAGTATCTCAAGGGGCACAAGGTCGCCGAAGGCGTTACCGCAATCGCCGTTCCCGGATCCGAGATCGTCGATCACTTGTGCCGCCAAGAAGGTCTACACCAGGATTTCGAAGACGCCGGATTTGAGTGGCGTGATGCAGGATGCTCCATGTGCCTGGCAATGAATCCCGACAAACTCATCGGTGACCAGCTCTGCGCGAGCTCCAGCAACCGAAACTTCAAAGGCCGCCAGGGAAGTCCGGTTGGACGGACAATCTTGATGTCACCCGTCATGGTTGCAGCTGCAGCAGTGACCGGAGTGGTCAGCGATGCTCGCGAGGTATTTGAAGTGGGCGCCGTCGCTGCGTCGTAAACGAAAAGCCCGGCGTTTCCAGTAAAGCAGGAGCGACGGGCTCAGCACGCCCATGATATTGGCACCACGCAGTTGCCGATGCCCAGGGAGGGAATCAGATTATCAGCCTGATCTCAGGCGATAACGCAATAGGTATGACTTCGGATTCGCTTTCTGCCATCATCACTTGATCGCTTGGCAACGGAATGTCGCCATATCGTCGTGGCCAGATGGCAGGCGGAAGACAAGCGCCCGTTTTTTCTCTATCTCGCTTACAACGCCGTCCACAGCCCTTTGCAGGGAGACGACAAATACATGGAGAAGTTTTCTCATATCGATGACATCCAGCGGCGCATTTTCGCTGCCATGCTGGCGCAACTTGATGACGGAGTTGGTCAAGTTCTCGATGCGGTGAAGAAAGAAGGCATCCTCGAAAACAGGATGATTGTTTTTTCCGCGACAACGGAGGTCCAACTCGCGAACTCACGAGCAGCAACCTTCCCCTGCGCAGTGGAAAAGGAAATCTCTAAGGCGGAATCCGCGTCCCCTTTCTGATGCAGTATCAGGGAACCCTGGAAGCAGAAACTGTTTACTACGAAGCTGTATCCAGCCTCGACCTTTTTCCTACCAGCCTCGGCCTTGCCGGCATCGATGGGGAGCAGGAATACGATGGTGTCGATCTTATGCCCCACCTGCTTGGCCAATCCGAAGGATCTCCTCACGAAGAACTCTTCTGGCGGGTTGGTGACCGGGCAGCCCTGCGGAGATGGGACTGGAAGATCGTTAGAGAAAGAAAGCGTGGAGGTCCGGGGCCGTGGTTGCTTTTTAATCTGGCTGCCAATCTCTCCGAGGAGAACAATCTCGCAGATACGGAGAAAGGAAAGCTGGAGGAATTAGTCGAAACATGGGAGGAGCACGACGGAGAAATGGTGGAACCCGTTTTTTAAATTTTCCTCATCCCGGAAAGGAGTATTCTACCCTCCCTGAACTGGCGGCATCAAAGCAATCTCGTCTCCGCTCGTTATTTCCGCCGATTCATCGGCATATTCACAGTTTACCGCACAGAGAATTTTCCCCTCCCACTCTTTGAGTCCGGGGAATTCGGCAAAAGTCCGATCTAGAATCGCACGGAGTGTGACAACGCCATCGTAGCCGGTAATGCTCCATTCACCCTTGCCTGTGATCTCCCGAAAAACGGAGAAGAACAGGATTGTGACCTGACCTTCGCCCGTCATTCGATGAAATCCTCCTTCAGCACACCGATGACAGGAAGGTTTCGGTATCGGCCCTGATAATCGAGACCGTATCCAACAACAAATTCATTTCCCACAGCAAAACCGCAGTAATCCGCTTCGATTGGGACGGCTCGCTCGATTGACTTGGAAAGCAGGACCACAGAACGAACCGACTTCGGCGAACACTCGCCGCGAAGCTTGTCTTTGATCGCTCGCATTGTCCGACCGGTATCAAGAATATCGTCGAGAATGAGAACGTTTTGCCCCTGGATATCGGGCATCCTCGTTTGGTGAAAGGTGACAGTGCCAGAGCTTTCCGTCGCACCGTGATAACTCGCCACGGAAATGGAATCAATCTCAAGAGGCAGTCGAATTTCACGAATCAAGTCCGCCATGAAAAGTGCCCCTCCCTGAAGGACGGCTACGATCGTTAGCGGTTCGCCGGCAAATTCACGCGTAATTTCCGCACCCATTTCCGCAACACGATCCCGAATCTGCACTTGGTCGAACAGGACTCGATCCAAGTGCTCATGCAGGTTCGTCTCTCCTTTTGCCATTCGGGAGCAGACATCGTAGACCGCTTTGCTTCAACCTAATTTTCCTATTCGTCTTGAGAGACGCCTTTTTTCATTTTACCGTAACTTGGAGAAATAAGATCATGAGCGATTCCAAACATCCCGCAACGGCGGAACTTCGATGGGACTATGCAGAGCGAGTGCTTCGGCGATCGGAACTGTCAGATAATCCGATCGAGCAATTCGGGGCCTGGTTCACCGATGCCGTCGACGCGAAGATTCGCGAACCCAATGCGATGGCACTTTCTACGACTGGTCTCGATGGATGCCCCACGGCGCGGATCGTATTGATGAAAGACTACTCTGATAGGGGCCTTACTATTTTCACGAATTACGAGAGTCGAAAGGCAAAAGAACTCGAAGCCAACCCAGTCGCGTCCGCCCTGTTTCTGTGGAAAGACCTGGAGCGACAAGCCCATGTCCGGGGGCGGGTCGAGAAACTTTCCGGCAGCGAGTCCGACGAATACTTTTACTCGCGCCCCTACAATAGTCGTATCGGAGCTTGGGCTTCACGCCAGAGTGAAACGATTCCGAACCGGGAATGGCTTTCCGAGCGGGTGAAGAAATATGAAGAGAGCTTCCCAGAAAGCGACGCCAGAGATTGTGTTCCCCGGCCTGATTTCTGGGGAGGGTATTTGCTGGTGCCGAGTTCAATCGAATTCTGGCAGGGCCATTCCGGGAGAAAGCACGACCGCTTTGTTTATGCCCGCGAGGGAGAGGCCTGGTCCCTCGAGCGCTGGAGCCCGTAATCCTGGATCTTGGGAAAAGCGCAAAGCGCAACGTACACAAAAACGCCCCCGCTTTTAATTCGCGGAGGCGTTTTTTCTAAAATCGCTTTTTCTCGGCAGGTGCCTTCTGGTTCCGGTAACACGGAGAGTTCCTGTGTTTAGTGAAGGGGGGGCGAAACTCTCCGAAACAGGCCCTTAGCGTGAGCCGAGGAACTCAATAAG
>ERZ1048068.2162-NODE-2162-length-14159-cov-93.672859_pt1 | contig 14159 bp, 19 predicted proteins | sample MGYA00383098_ERZ1048068 | MGnify/ENA primary metagenome ERZ1048068 (study PRJEB29581, sample SAMEA5548368) | metagenome | biome: marine; feature: coastal; material: water | depth 1 m | study: Short-term variability in the microbial, nano- and picoplankton... | reverse complement strand
CCTGACCTTTACAGTGCTGAGACTTAGTGCTACCGCCCACAGCTGCATTTAATTCGGAACCCCTATAACCGCTATTTATAACAGTTGGTCCAAAATTCTCTCTTACTTTTTGAACAACGTTCTCGAACAATAGTTTCGCACGAACTAAATGTTCATCAGTTGGGTTGTTATCCAACCCCTTTCGCTCAGCAGTTTGGCTCTTAGTAAATTCTGCTAATGTAAAATTCTTTGATAGTTTCATACAGCCTCCACAAACTGTTTCATGTTAGGTTCCCAATAATTTGGACCTTTTAATACTTTACCATCTTCACGGTAAATCGGTTTACCATCTTCGCCCAGCTTACTCATGTTGGAATCGTGTACATGATCAAAGCAAGCATCAAGATCTATACCAAACGAATGGCCAGCGCCATAAACAACATACAACAAATCGGTCAAGGCATCAGCGATTTCAGGCATATCCTTGGCAGTAAACGCATCATATAGTTCTTGCAGTTCTTCTTTGATCAACTCATACCGCAGGACAGCAACATCATCACCAGCATATTCTGGTTGTCCCTTTACCTCCTGACCAAACGTATCCATAAACTGTTTCACCTTCATAAAATTTGACATTCTCAATTCCTCAATAATTTAAAGTTTCTTTCCTATATTATACTTAGCTTCAAGGGTCCAATCATTCTTTTCTTTGAACGGAAGAACCTTAATTTGATTCAATGGCGCAACTGGATCTTTACTTTTATCAGAATTAACTGGAGATACTAATCCCCACTCTGATAATAAGTTTACAATTGTATTGCGCCTAGAAACATCATCCTCACCAAAATTGCTTGGTTTGCCATCTAATGCAAACAGCTCTTTAAAGTGAACAATGTAGTATCTACCTTGCTTATGCAAGATATGGCAGGATTGGTAAATGGTTTTGTTTTTGTGTGAAGCCACACCGATTCGGGTAAGAGTTTCCCTAATTTTTAAAAAGTCATCATCATCTTTCAGATTGACCTCTATCATGCTTTCTAGCATCACGACCGCCCTTGTCTATTCTTATTCTTATATCAGTTAATTGATCATCAGTTAGAATAGTGAGAGCTTGCCTTGCTTTGATATCATTATATCCATAATACTCTTTAACTACTGCCACGTCACTATCTTTCTGTTTCTTTACCCATTTGGCGAAACGCTTCTTGGGTCTAACTGTATTTATAAAAAACTCAAACTGCGGTTTTTTATCTAGATAGTGACGAGTGTTCATCTCATTGGCGACACCGATAGTGTCATTGTGATACGAGAGCGCTCGGTTGGTCAAGAATGGGTCATACCCCTTCTCAGCTAATCGGTCATTCTCAGTTCCGACCATAAGGTTCTTCTTGGTCGTATTAATAGCATTTATATAATCAAACGGATTCATTACCAAAGTCCTAACATTTTTGAGTTGCCTGCTATAATAAAGAAGCAAGTTACAATATGAACAATCCACCAAAAGGTTCTGATGGCAGCGACAGCGTTGGCTTGGCGGTCAGTCTCTCCGATCTTTTCACCGAGAGACTTTGCCCATATCCGCCACCATTTCTTCATTAGTTTTTATTTCTTTCTGCGTCTAAGAACACGGCATTGGTAATGATAGTTGGTACAATTATTGATAGGTGTACCGCTATTGAAACAGGGATACTGTACCCCAACCACCCCAAATAATAGATGGCAATAATACCAAAGAACCCGCACCACATTACGAATAAAGCCATTAGCAAATAACCCTGTAATACTGGATCGGGAATAAACCTCAAGGGATTAAATCTTAAGTCCATGACGATACGATACATTTCAGCAACTTTCTCAAACATATTACTCTCCATAATCTTGATTAATTTTACCTTCTTTCCGGAACCTTTTATTATAACCTCTCTTGATCTTTTTAGCAACTCCTGAGTTTGCCAGATAACAATAATACTTTCTAGCAGATGTCAGCGCATCCCACTCAGCGCCACCTTTCATTTTGATCTTAGGATTCTTCTTCATAGTCTCACCAAATATTGCATGCGCATAACGTCCATAGCGATATCATGCTTGGGGTCATGCCCAATAAACTTTTCCTGTAAGTCTTCAGGAATAAATGTATTTTTGATACCAGAGCCATACAACATACCGTCTAGAAACGACCTTGTATCTCTAATCGCCCACCACTGACTAAATGGGTCAGAAGCGCCAGCAGACTCAAGAATAGTTCGGAGGAATATCGGGTCAAACGTATTTCCTCGAGTCCAAACAGCTTTATACTTCGGGATCTCAAATTCAGTAGTGAGCCAATCGTGCAGCTCAGAAATAGAAACGTCATCTTCGGAAGGTTGTAGCTGCTTCTGCGCTTCAGCTCCCTGCTTTTTCCACCAATCAAGCGTACTCTTTTGAATTGATCGACCATACTTACTGACTTGTTCTTTGATATCAAACTTAATAGTTAATGCATCATCGAGAAGTTCTTCGTATGTATATCCTTCTCCATCTGTGAACCTATTAGTATCAAAGTCTAAGACAGCCAAACTAACTGCTGCGCCAGTAAACATATTTTGGCTTAGAGTTTCAAAATCGTAAATTACACTTCTCATTATTTCCACTCACAATCTATCATAATCTCAGTCATCATTGCCATCATATTTATCTCAGGATCTGCAGCGAATGCAGCTTTATATTGATAATCGGCAAGCGTAACTACCAGTTGTGGAACGCTGTTCGCTTTGACATAATCATTCGCAGAGTCATAGATCTTGCGGAAGATAGCAGTTGTATCGCCATCGCAGTTTTGAGCAACCCACTTACGAACTTTGGTGAACTCTTTGGCTTTCATTGACGCCATAAGTTCCTTCATCCCAAGCTCGGAGAAGTTGACCAGAATGCCAGCATCAATCTTACCTGTAGCAGCATACCTCTGTAGTTCGTTTAGAACCCTGCGGTTATCAGGGAAATGCTTCTTGACAACTTCAGCAACTGTAGATTTATCAAACTCAACACCCTCGCTAGTCAATATACCACAAACTGTTTTGAACAGTTGTTGCGCAAGTTTGGGTTTATCGTCAACACTCATCTTGAACTCAACCACCGAGCATCGTGAACGCAGAGGCTCGATTATCTTGTTCGCGAAGTTACAGGTCATAATAAATCCGCAGTTCGCACTATATTCTTCCATGAAGTTGCGGAGAGCTGGCTGTACAGTTTCTGCGTTTAGGTAATCAGCCTCATCTAGGATGACATATTTCCTACCACCAGACAACGACATCGAGGATGCGAATCCTTTAATCTTAGTTCGTAGAGTATCAATCAATCGACCCTCGTCAGAACCATTGATTACAATATAATCACAACCAAGTTCTTCAAGCATGGCTTTGGCAATAGTCGTCTTACCAACACCAGCCGTACCAGTCAGGAGTAAGTTCGGGACATTGTTTTGATCGACGAATGTCTGGAACGTTTGCTTCAACCCATCAGGCAGAATCGTGGTAGCAACAGTTTTGGGTCTGTACTTTTCAACCCATAGAAACTCTTCAAGCATCATCATCTCCAAGTATGCTTACAACATCAAGGTGTTCATCAAAAGGAATGGCATAACCGCAAGCCCGAAGCCAAGTGGTTATCTCATTCAACATTTCGCCTAGAGGCACATCCCTATCAACGATTGTATGTTTAATTTCAGTATTTACCGAAGAACCATACTCACAATCATACGGATGGGAAATCAACTCATAGCGTGGCTTCATGGTGCGCACCCATTTCAAATTCAGGCAGAGCCTTCCATCCTGTCACAGTATCAACTCGGAACGAACGCCACGCCCTCACATCACAACCCCAAACTGCAATGTTTGAGGATTTAGCATCTACAGAAGCGACACTAATATCACTGCCAGTTTCTTCAGCAATAGTTTGAGAATTAAGCGTACAAGGCATAATCCGTGTACCGCCACCATTAATTTTCTCGAATGTAACTTCTACTATACCTGATTGTAGACTTTTTATCAACTCATTAATATTCATTTACACAACTCCATAAATATCTTGTTTCTCAGTCCATACCATATAGCCCTGAGATTTTAACATATTACACATAAGAACATCATCTATATGAGAATGTTCAATTTTTACCATCGTTGGCTTAACTCTCCACGAATAAGAACCGAGTATATTCAACTCATGCCCTTCGGTATCAATCTTCATAAAATCTAAATGGTCGATATTAGATTCTGTCAGAAATGTATCCAAAGTTGAGCAAGGAATTGATATAGTCTCCTTTATGTGCCGAGAATATCTGTCTTCAGTCAACAACCTTTCGCCAATATGATTGTCAGATGCAACAGTTCCTATCCCTTTGATCCACCCTTTATCTGCAGAAGATGTATGGAATTCAATAAGCCCATCATAATCACTGATTGCCAAATTTCTGACTTCAACATCATATCTTGATGTTTGTTTCTTCATAGATTCAGCATGGGTCGGGTCGCCTTCGACCATATACCCCGACCAGCCTTGCTCGGCTAATGGAAGGCACGTGTCAAAATCACAAGTGCCTATTTCCAAAAAGACCTTATTCACCATAAGTACTGCCAGCTTCAGTAGCAACCCAATATTCAACACGGTCGCCCTTGAAGTGGGAGATGCCCTTTGATGAAACCTGAACGGAATAATCATCAGGGATGAATTTAAAGTTCTCGGTCTTAAAGATAAACTTGAAAGTCGCTTCAGCCTGACCGACCTCGACAGAGTATTCGTTTGTCGATGGATTCTTGCTGTCAGTTGCGACTAAAGAAACCGCACTACCATCACCACGAACCGCAATCTCTGGCAACCCAAGCTGATTAGCAGCATTTACAACGCTCTTCAGCGTATCGCTGCTCATGTCAAAACTAACTTCAGATGAAGGGAGTTGTAGATCTTTCTCAGGTGGAGCTGTTACCATTGACGGATCGGTGTATGTATAACTACACTTAGCAGAACCTTGCGCAATCTCAAGCGACTTCTCGCCAAAGTCAATATCACCATTATCGAATAGGCTGTTCAGCCCCAAGAACTGATTTAACTCATAGATGGCAAAAGCAGTTGGGAATGACTCAGCAACCACAGATGATGCTAGGATATTCTTCTGTGGAGATACAGTCCTTAGTAAGTTGCCCTCTTTAAAAACAAGGGATGGGTTTATTGTTGAAAAGTTTTTCAATACTTCAACAGTGCTTTCACTTAACTTCATTATAAAAATCCTCAATATCATCAGTTTTATTTAAACGATCATGCTCATAAAGAGCAAGAAATCCATAGTGGATAATCTTCATCAAATCCTTTCGGTGATCAGAAGGAAATCCTTTCTTACCATACCTACCATTATATTTGTCAACATTGCCAAGGAAAAACCCAATACCGTGACCTCGGTCAACAATAACTTCCGAAGACTGAAGACCGCCTTGACCATAATGACCACCATACGTCTGGTCAATATACTCAGCAAACTCTTCAATCAACTCATCTTCACGGAACTTATAATCTATCGGTCCATCACAATCAGGATACTCAAGATGTTCATACTTGGCATTATCTGTTTCGCCATAATACTCAAGGGCAGATTCATACTCGGCAAAATCTAATTCGCTCGGTGGTGTTTTTAACCAATAATTTATATACTCACTCATTTCTTTTTCTTACCTTTTTTCTTTTTCTTTAATGAATCGGGGTCAGCTGTAGCCGAAGCACCTAGCGCAGCCATATCAGACAAAGATCCGCCAAAATTATAAGAACCAGCATGAACCAACTTCATCCAAGGACAAAGCCATGTAGAAACTCCAACCTCGCGCATCCACTGACAGAACATATAATCCTCAGACAAATATCGCTTACTCTTCTCATCAATCAATGCCTGGAAGTACATCATAATTTCACGAGTACCATCAAAATGCTCAGTGCGAACGTGGTCAGGCAAATAACTATAAGTTGGATATTCTTTATTAAACTTCTCAAAAGCCGACTTCTGTATCATCATAAATCCAGTACCACCCTCAAGAACAGAGCAAGGTTCTGAGATTAATATTGCATCAGTATCGTCAGCTGGGTTAAATACAAAATCACCAACGAACCTATCGAGCTGGCTCGGATCTTCATCAGCGAATCCCTTGTCAACAGCCATTTTAATTTTTTCCCAAGCAATGGTTTTCTTGGGATATGGACCGCACATAATTTCTTTCTTATCGTCAGATTCAGGATCCATTTGCGCCAGTAGAGAGATTACATCCTGAGCATCAAATCCAATATCAGAATCAATAAACATTAGGTGGGTGTAATCACTACGCATAAATTCATCAGCGCAATAATTTCTAGCACGTGTGATTAAAGATTCATTGAACAAGTAAAAGAACTTTAGCTCAATTTCATAACTAGCACACAACCTAGAAAGGTCTGCGCAAGATTTAGCATACATCCCATGACAGTTTCCACCGTACATGGGAGTAGCAACCATAAGTTTGCGTTTCCGCAATTCTTCAAGCTGTATCTCTAGATTCATTAATTTTTCCTTTATAGATAAACATCATACATTTATTATAACGCATAGGCGTATAAATGTCAACTTTTTTTTAAAAGCCAACTTCATTGTCAAAGCTCGGCTCCGCCACAGTATCATCAGCGGTAACAACTTCCTCGTCAATCTTAGTATACAGGTCACGGAAAGATGTTTTGGTATCCTCATCAAAACGATTGATACACATGTCGATAGCTTGCATTCGATCACCGAAGATCTTATGGGCTTTGGCGATATGAACCAGTCGACGAGTCGAGATCAACTCATCAATACCACCGTCAAAGAAAGTCCTGCGGATAATGTCAGCCCAGTCGGTCAGCTTGTCAATAAACGGAGCATCGTCAAGACCCAAGTCAGCAAACACAGCTTTAAGGATACGTTTCTCAACAGCGGGAGTAGGATATTCCTGCTCAGCAGTAACAGGGAAACGCTCAAGGAATGCTTCGTTCAGAACATTAGTACCGATAAAGCGACCATCATCAGAACCTTTACCCTTGGTGTTAGCAGTAGCAATAACAGTAAACCCAGCAGCTGGCTTAATATACTCACCAGTCTTTTTGATAAAGTACCCTTTACCCTCAAGAATAGACTGTAGACACATTATCTTAGCAGGGTTGCCCAAGTCAATCTCGTCAAGAAGCAGAACCGTACCACGCTCCATTGCTTTGATAACTGGACCTTTGAAGAATCGAGTATCGCCATCGATCAAACGGAAACCACCGATCAGGTCATCTTCGTCAGTCTCGATAGTAAAGTTGATTCGGATAACTTCACGCTTCAACTGAGCACACGCTTGCTCAACTGAGAACGTCTTACCATTACCAGAGAGACCAGTAATAAAAGTCGGGTAGAACATACGAGACCCAATAACTTTCTTTAGAGTAGCGAAGTTTCCGAAAGGAACAAACAAAGGATCTTTAGCTGGAACCAAGTTCTCAGTAAACCCATCGGTCACAACATTGAGGTCTTTCACCAACGCATTAGGCTGAAGAGCTGCAGCTGGTGCAGAAATTTCAGCAGGAGCTTCCGCAACAAGAGTAGGAGCAGATCCTGGCAAGTTGTAAAGACCATAGCCCACTTTAAGGTTTTTCTTAAAAAACGCATTAGGAGCATCGGGCATCCCGAGTTCCTTAGCAACTTCTTTAATCTGAGCAGGTCGAAGGGCAGCAGTGGCGCCAAACTTCTCAATCAAAGCATTTTTCAAAGTATTAACATCAGACATAATAATCTCTCTCTTCTCAATTTATACCGCTATTATACTAGAATTAATCATTAAAGTAAAGCATTTTATCATTACTTTTAGTTATAGTCGTCATTCGTTTTGGTAATGACTAGGCGACCGTTTCAATCAGGTCGCTCAGCAATTTCCTAGAACCTTTCCTTGCGTTATTGGCTTTCTTAAACGCAGTTCGTATCTTGGCTTTTGACTCACCACCCTCAACTTCAATCGCACCATTAGAAGTCTCAAGGTTCTTGCCGCCAGCAATCGCATAGGCTTTATCGTAACCCAAACACGCAGGCAAGATCACGAACTTTTCTTTCTTCAACTCAGTATGAAGATCAATCGACTCATAGTATGTAATCGATGAAGGCATCTCACTCTGGAACTTTCTAAGCTGAGTAGGAACAATTCTGTAGCCGATAGTAGTTGAGCCAGTTCGCTCACGATACATCTTTAATAGAGTCGCAGTTTGTTGACCACGATAACCAACACATCTATAACGCTTTTTGGTCACAGGGTCATTTAGGTGTAGAACTCTCCAATCACCTTTACTATCAAACAGACTAGAGATGCTCTGATAACCGCCAGTCTTAGATTTAGAATTAGCAGAGTGGCTGTCACCATCAGTCAAGAAAATAGTGTTTACAATATCAACACGATATTTCTTCTGGAAGGATTCATGAACCTTAATAGCAGCAATAATAGCATCATCCAAAGGAGTACCGCCAAGCTGTAGGCAACGAGGAGCGCTCCAACCACGACCCCAGTAACCATAAGAAACTGACTCAGCAATAGCAAGCATCCACTCAGAAGCTCTTACAAAATCATTTTTCTTCATGTCACTGTTAAAGAACTCGAGCAGTCTAAAACAATCGGTATATAAAGTAGTCTCATCAGCAACCTGATCAGCAGCATGTTTATTAATATATGAAACAGAATCGCCACGGTCACTAAACGCAAACACACGGAAAGGGATGTTAACTTGACGACAGAAGTGAACAAGATTAAGCAACTGCTCAACTGTATTCTTCAGGTCGCCACACATAGAACCTGACCAGTCAACGTACATAATCATCCCGTGACTTTGACCATCCTGAGTAGTTGTAACCTTGCGGAAGATATCGTCACTAAACTTGTAAGAATTCATTTTCAGAGGATCAATAACACCAGTCTTAGATACCGACTGACGAGAGTAAGCTGAAGCAGACTTCTTCATCTCAAACTCTTTGACCATGTAGTTGATTGACTTCTTGTTATTCACCAAGAACTTTTTGTACATTCTTTTGCCTTTCTCGCGACCTCGACGATTCTCAGAAGCTTGATACTTTTCTTCCTCAAGCGAATTATCACCAGAATCAGTCAAGGAAAGATACTCATCATATATTTCTTTGTAACCAACAATCAAACCGTCAACAGGGTTGTCATTCAGAGTCACGTTAGCATAAGCAATATCACTACGGTCACCGAAGTGGTTCTCGATTTGTTTTCTTAGAGACGAGTCAGTTTTAGAAGATATCATACTGTCACCAGATTCGCCAGCACCAGCGTCAGACTGCGATTCAGATTCCGAAGTTGTATCAGAATCATCACCCTCATCTTCATCACCGTCTGGGGCACCTGCTCCCTCACCTTCCTCATCAGTTTCGTCACCGTCTTCGTCAGAGTTGGTGTTACCTTTACCGTCACTATTTCCTTCGTCTTCATCTTCGTCATCGGCATCAACGTCGCCGAAGTCTTCCATATCTTCATCTTCATCTTCCTGAATCTCAGGCTCATTAGACAAGATATTTTCAATTTCTTGATCACGCTCAGCTTGCTCACCCATAAGGAATTCATACAAGCGGTCAGTCAACTCAACAACATCTTCCCAAGTTTCTAGCTTCTCGATCTGCCTAACCCAAGTCATTTCTGACTTCTCGATACGAACGCCAGCTAAAGAACCGCACTTGAAGTATGTATTCAATCGGTCAATAAGACCATACTGATTAATACGCTCGATATCGGCACCGAAGAACCCATCAGCAAGCAAACGCTTATAAGATGAAATAAATGAGCGACGAAGTCCAGGATAACGAGTTTGAATCATTTTCTCGATGCGGGCATCTTCAACTACATTTAGGAACGATCGGTATGTTTCACCTTTAGAAGAAGCACTTTCATGCCACCCGTCTTCAGGCGTATAAAGGGCATGCCCAACCTCATGACCCACGAAGTGGTCATATGTATCACTAGCCATATCATCCCACTGAGGAAGAGTCAGGATACGGTCACGCACGTTAAAAGATGCTGTAGGAACACGCTCGTGGGTAACTGTAAGGTTCTCATTAGCGAGAAGTCGAGCGAGAATTTCTTTAGAAGCAACATTAGTCATATAAGTACCTATCAATTTATACCGCTATTATGGACCATAGCGAACCAATTGTCAAGCACTTTTTTAATCTTTTTTTATAATAGTTTGTTATAAGGATATAACCAAAAAGAATAAGGTGGGGGCAGCGATTGCCACCCCCGATTTTACTACACAGACAAGCTAGAAGAAAACATCACGACAGGAGCTACAAGGTGTATTGCTCCTAGTATGATAAATGCTTCAAATGCGAGTCCGATCTTTTGACGATATTCATGCTTTTTCATGATTAGTCTCCAGTAAATTGAATTAACAACCTACTGGTTCACTTCGGAATAAGTTACTATTCCTGATGCCCAGTAGATCTGATCTCGATCTTCCTGGGTCTCCGCTCCTCAGGAACTTCAACTCTGGCATTAACCACGAGCATCCCGTCCTTTAAGTCGGCACCATCAATTACCACAAACTCTGAGATACGGAAGCTCTTCTCGAATTTGCGTGACGATATACCTTTATGGATATAATGTCTATCAATTGAGTCTAAGGGATTACCCTTGACTACCAAGATACCATCCTTGATTGTTAGTTCCAATTCATCCATTGAAAAACCAGCAACAGCAAGCTCGATGTTAAAGTTGTCATCATCGATCTTCACAATGTTGTGTGGTGGATAATTATCTTGTGAACGCCCAGCACCGTGGATTCTTTCTAAGTCATCGAATAGATGCTCAAATCCAAGGAATAATGAGCGTGGGACATGCATACCTTTTATTGCGTTTTTAGTCATTTTGACCTCCTAGTTAATTTAGCAAGGTAATTGTAGGATTCCGCTATCGGACATCCGCACTTATTTATAACAAATCATTACTGAATTATTACAAATTTCTAACCAAAGAACGATTCTAATGAATTTCCTGATTTATCATACTTGCCGCCCGAGCGATCTTTCAATCTTAGTTCGGCATGACCAGTAGTTTCTCTGACGTATTTCGTACAGAGGTCAGGATAACGCTCGACCAACGCATCAGCTGAAATATCGATGCGCTCAACAGTACGCTCAACCTGCATACCGCCATCCTCAGTATAATACTTGGATATGACAGTAATGTTATCAAGTCGACATACTGAACCGTCTTTGACATAATGTTGTAGAGTACGCTCAAAATCTTCCTTGTCATCAAGCTGTACATATAAATCTTTATCGTGAGAGTTGATACTGCCCCAGCAAGAGCCGATACAGTAATACAAACCAACCTTAGTTTTGTAACTCATAAAAAATGGGTTTGAGGCAGCATATACACCACATAGTGAGTTGTTGTTCTCAATCATGGCATGGTACATTGGCTCAAATACTTCTTTAATTGGGTCAACCACTTCGCCAAACTTCTTCTCATTGTTTGGGTCTTTAGTTTTAAATGAAGTCAAGTCGTCATCTAGATTGACAATAAACTCACCCTCATCATAGTAATCTCGAATGAAGTTTCGGATAGCACCCATACCCACAACCCCAACAACGATATTCCCGCTGTATGGCGTAGTCTTTAGTGCGTTTTGATACTTAACCTTTTCTTCTTCATCAGCAACGAATACAGTAACATATTCAGAAGGAACGCTAAACGATGCGAGCAGAGCAGCAGTTTTATCACGCAGTGTTTCTGATCTTTTATATGACGGAATAGCAATATTAATCTTCATTATACAATCTCTTCAAGTGTTTTGGTTGGTGTCATAAACTTTGATACAAATGGAACTTCGGATATGGGCAGGTCGCCTGATCGTCTTTCCCCAACTTCGATTTCAAATAAATGCTCACCATATTTAGACTTGTAAGCATTAAGGTATTCTTTAACAGTATATGACTGCCCAGAACCAAGTGGCTCGTAATCAGTCATGGCAGCAGGCTGTTCAACAGCACGAACTAGCGCATCAGTGATATCATCAACGTGAATATAATCACGAACACAAGTACCATCTTTGGTGTCATAATCGTCACCAAATATAGTAAACTCGTTTGTTTCTTTCGCCTTCTCAATACAAAGAGGCAATCCTTCAGGATTAGTCGGAGAACCGCCACCGACATTATAGAATCGGAATATAGTATATTCCTTACAACTATCCTTAACTATTTGTTCAGCCATTACTTTAGAATGACCATAAGGAGAGTCTGGGGAAAACGCTGCACCCGTGGATGCAAACACCATCTTAGCATTAGGAAACGCACGGATGACATTCAAAGTGCCAGTCACATTTGTATCATAATAATCTAATGGGCGCTTTACGCTTTCCCCTACTCTAACCAATGCTGCTAAGTGAACAACGCACTTAACATTTTCCATGGGGGTCTCCATCGGCTGACGAATATCCCATGTATCAATATCATAACCAAGAGCAGTTAGCTTTTTGGTGAGGGTGCTACCGATATACCCTGCCGATCCAGTCACTACTATCAAAAGAAGTTCTCCAGTGATGTTTTCTCTTCAAGAGCCTCTGGGTGGTATTGTTTCAACATATCATGCCCACCCTTTTCTTCAAGGTAAACATACCACTCGTCAGAACCCCACATACTAGGACTAACACCATTCCAAAGAGGCTTCCATAGTTGGTGTTCTTTATTAGTTCTACGATCGTCAACGAACTGCTTACGAATCGCTTCATATTCCCAACTACCCAATTTTAGCATGTTTTCTCTGAAATAGCAAACTAAACTTATACGCTCCATGTCAGCAAGAGTCTTACCTTCTGGCGGGAGTAGTTCGGTATTTCCATGGATACCAGCATGGTTGTTAATCAGCAGAAGATCGCCTGGACGAATATTAATCGCAACCCTAAACTCAGGAAGAACTAAATATCCACCAGTCCACTGCTGATCGCCATTAGCAACTACAGTAAGGTTCGAGAACCCTTCATGTAAATCACCCGCATCACGGTGAGCAGCTGTTCGGAAGTTCTTATTAACAGTTACAGTAGTGAATGGTGTATCATTACCAGCAACTAAGAACCTTGAGTCAATCTTATCAGCGCATGCCTTTTGAACCGCATAACGCTTAGGAAGAAGATTCTCAAACTGATCAGAAAGGTTGCGCATGAACGGATAGCATTTCTCATAGCGCTCACGGTGGTGCTCAGTATATGAAGTTGCTCGACCGAATGGGATTCTAGGATAGCGATCAAAGAAACCTGCGATGCCGGAGTTAACTGCGTTAGCATAAGTTGTATCTGAGATAAACGTCTTACGAACTACAGTAGCATCTTTGGCAGCATCAGCTGATGACATAGACTTCCACTCTTTAACTTTTGCGTCAAAGTATGTAGAGTAGTTGTAGCCAGCATCAGATACTTTGTTTCGTAACCAAACCATACCACGTGTATCATCGCTTTCTTTGTTCTTGTGCTTTTCAAGGATAGCATCTACACCACCATCATCAAATAGTGATTGGCGCTCGTTCATATAAAAATCAAGAACTTCAAGGTGACATTCAGTAACCCAGTCGCGACCACCTTTAGACTCATCAGATGTGCCTCCCTGTTTACCACGAGTAGATCCTGCCGCAAGTCCACGGTTCTGGGTTGGTTGAGCAGCCTCAACTAAACCATCATAAGCACCCTTTTGTTCTTCAGCGCTGAATACGTTTCGTCTATATTTGAATATGATATTATCTTCGCCATTGCTTTCACCAAACTTTGGCGGAGCATAGAAGTCCATATCATCTTCAACAAGAATATCATAATCATTATCAGTCATGTACTCGCCGAGTTGGTGTTCGCAATCTAACCACTCTAGAGCTGTAATCACTTCAATGTTTTTAGGGGCAGTCATTATACAGTACCTTTCTCAAGTATCTCTTCAGTCAATTTTTTGATGTCAGAATCATTATACCTTGTTTCAACCACAAAGTCAACTTCTTTCGGTGGCTCGAATATTGAATTAGTATTCTCGAACCGACCCTTTTCTATAGTGTTTACCCATAGAACGATATCCGCATCAAATTGGTTTCTTGTTTCTTCGGTTGGGCAAACGAAGTCGCATATAACAGTTCTATCATGAG